>JABAHR010003295.1_pt3 | contig 35466 bp, 33 predicted proteins | sample 7062101 | NCBI WGS metagenome assembly JABAHR01 (sample SAMN14534553, study PRJNA622989) | marine sediment metagenome | biome: marine biome [ENVO:00000428]; feature: marine pelagic biome [ENVO:01000023]; material: deep marine sediment [ENVO:00002113] | place: India: Gulf of Kutch | collected...
GGCCAGCTCCTCCAGCAATGCCCAGATGCGGTCCATCCAGTCCAGATGCTCGGGCTTCATGAGCACCGAGCGCAGACACGTCACGGGACCCTCAGGGATCACCTCCCCCTCGGGCCAGCAGGACTTCAGCATGGGCCCGGTTACCTGCACGAGGGCGAGGTGCAGCCCGCGAGCAGCGGCCTCTTCGAAGAGGCGCCGCCCCGCCGAGCCGGCTTCCTCCTCGCCGACGCCAAGGAACGCCCAGGTCACGATGTCGAGTTCGGGCCGAACAAGAGGAACGAACCTCGCATGACCATCCAGCCGGTCGTGGAGCGCCAGCGCGGCTTCGCGGCAGCGCTCCAGGCTTCCTGCGAACTTGCCGCCCGCTTGCAGCGGCATCAGCCGCTGCGTTGCCCATAGCGCCACCGCCGAGGCGCCGGCGCGCGAGCACTCCAGGGTGATCTCACCGAGATGGAGGGCATCCGAGGTGAAGTACGTATACGGTGAGTCATGCTTGTACAGGGCGCCAACCGACGGATCGCGAAACAGGACGCTGCCGCAACCGTAGGGCTGCAGGCCATGCTTGTGCGGGTCCACGACGATGGAATCCGCCTCGACCACGGCATCGAAATGCCGGCGCGTTTCTGCCTCCAGATTGCCAACGAGAACGAAGTAGCCACCGTAGGCGGCATCGACGTGCAGCCGGAACCCATAGCGGTCGCGCAACTCGACAATGTCGGCCAGCGGGTCGACCGCGCCGAACCCCGTGGTGCCCAACGTCGCCACTACGGTCCCGACGCCACCGCGCCGCAGCCGGTCCTCCAGCGCGTCCATCCGCATTCGCCCGGCGGCATCGGCTGGCACCGAGTCGAACGCCAGCTTCAGCACCCCGCTCAAGCGCTCATGGGTGTAATGGGCCTGCTCCGAGGCGAGCACGAGCCCGTCGGGTTTCAGCGCCCCGCCAACCCACAACGCTTCCAGATTGGCCATTGTTCCGCCGCCGGTGAGATGGCCGAGATGGGTCGACCAGCCAAACATGGCCGCCAGCTCCGCCACGGCCTCCCGCTCCATCTCCGAGCTGGCGCGGCCCCCGTCCAGCGCGTGGTTGTTGGGGTTGATGAGCATCGCCAGTTCGTACGCAAGCCGAGCTACCGGGTGCGGCGGCTTGAGCATCTGCCCCGCGTATAGCGGATGAAAGTAAGGATAGTTGTCGCCAAGGCGCATGGCCGTTTCGCGCAGAACGCCGATCTCATCGGCGCCCAGCGAGGCGGCAGCAGAGCTCGGCAGATCAGCAAACGCCGCAGACAGCCGTCCCGCCATCTCCGCGAATAGCTCCGGCTCGTTTTCGTTCCACATGATCGGATGGGCTCCTCGGCGGCGCGATTGAGCAGAGTGACCCGCGCGGACGCGCACCGGCCAGGACGACCGCGCCCCGTTCCGCTCGTAGCACCTGCAACGATCCTCGCGAAATCCTCCCTGCTCCGGATTTCATTGGCAACCCCAGCGCGCCCGATCGGCTGCGAGCCGCGTCGGTACCTGAGGCCAAGCCAATGCATTAGAATCCACCGCTGCCCGCGAGCCGACGGATCCGAACGCGATGAACTACAACCTTACAGAAGATCAACTCGCCATCCGGGATCTGGCGGAACGCTTCACGGCGGAGCAGATTACGCCCAACGCGGGTGAGTGGGACGAAAAGCACATCTTCCCTCGCGAAACCATCCGCGCAGCCGCTGAGCTGGGATTCGGCGGAATCTACGTCTCAGACGAATCCGCAGGCATCGGGCTCGGGCGCATCGAGGCGGCCCTCATCATGGAGGCCATGGCCTACGGTTGTCCCTCCACGTCCGCCTTCATCTCGATCCACAACATGGCTGCCTGGATGATTGACCAGTTCGGTTCCGATGAGGTCAGGAAACGCTTCGTTCCAGATCTGGTGAGCATGGACAAAGTAGCCAGCTACTGCCTGACCGAGCCGGGATCCGGCTCGGACGCCGCCTCTCTGAAGACAAAAGCCGTGCGCGACGGCGACCACTACGTCATCAACGGAAGCAAGGCCTTCATCTCGGGCGCTGGCGAGAACGAGATCTATGTCTGCATGCTTCGAACGGGGGACGAGGGCCACCGCGGTATTTCATGCATCGTTGTGGAGAAGGACACGCCCGGGCTGAGCTTCGGCGCCCAGGAGCGAAAGCTCGGCTGGCACTCCCAGCCGACCGCGATGGTGAACTTCGAGGACGTGCGGGTGCCCGTTTCGAATCGGGTGGGCGACGAGGGCGAAGGCTTCAAGATCGCCATGGCCGGCCTGGACGGGGGTCGGCTCAACATCGCCGCCTGCTCCATCGGTGGCGCCCAGCGCTGCCTCGACGAGGCCGTCGGCTACGTGAAGGAACGCCGGCAGTTCGGCTCGCCCATCGCCGACTTTCAGAACACCCAGTTCATGCTGGCAGACATGGCGACCCAACTGGCCGCGGCCCGGGCACTCACCCACATGGCCGCTCAGAAGGTAACGGAAAACGCGCCGGACAAGACCGAGTTTGCCGCCATGGCGAAGCTGATCGCCACCGATTCGTGCTCGAAGATCGCCAACGACGCCCTGCAGCTGCACGGCGGGTACGGCTACCTCATGGATTATCCCATCGAGCGCTTCGTCCGCGACCTGCGCGTCCACGAGATTCTCGAGGGCACCAACCAGATCATGCGGATGGTCATCGGGCGATCACTGGTCAGCTGACGACAGCCCGCCCGGGCAGAAACCACCGTCTCCAGGTCCCAACGCTCCATCGCGCTCACGCGGCAGGATACGCGCTGCCGCCGTCCACTTTGAGGATGGACCCCGTCGTGTAGCTAGAAGCATCCGATGCAAAGTAGAGCGCGGCCCCGACGATCTCGTCCGGCTCTCCTCCCCGCTGCAGTGGAATCGTCGTCTGGGCCCGCTCGTTGAACGCATCCATGTCCCAGGCTTTGCTGATGTCTGTCAGGAACGGTCCGGGCATGATGCAGTTGACGCGCACCTTCGGCGCGTAAGCCCGGGCGAGACCGAGCGTGAAGGCGTTGATCCCCGCCTTCGCCATGGCGTAAGGGAGCTCGGAGGGCGCGGGCTGGACGGCCGCAGTGCTGCTGACGTTGATGATCGATCCGCCGTCGGCTTCCGCCATTCGCTCCCCGACCAGCGAAGAGAGCCGAAACGGGCCCCTCAAATTCACATCGAGCACCTTGTCGTAAAGCGCTTCGCTCACGTCGGTGAGCGACCGATAGAGCGGGGACATGCCAGCGTTGTTGACAAGCACGTCCACGCGTCCAAAGCGGGCGTAGGCCAGCTCCGCCAGCCGGTCACCATCTTCCCAGCTGCCCGCGTGGTAAGCGGCGCCGATGCAGTCCTGACCCGTGGCAGTCTGGATCTCCTCGGCGGCAGCATCGCAGGCCTCCTGCTTGCGGCTCGCAACGATCACGCGCGCGCCGGCGACCGCGAAGGCCCAGGCCATGTTCAGGCCGAGCCCCCGGCTTCCTCCCGTGATGATCGCAACCTTTCCCGTAAGATCGAATATCTCGTTCGCCGTTTTCGATCCGGCCATTATCGTATTCCTCCTTTAACTCAACAGCTCCGCTGCGCCGCAACGCTTGGCGCTTGGCAGCGTCCCCCGCCACGGTCGTCAATCATCCAGCGGCGGCTTCTTAATGAGCTCTCTCACCTGCTTTGCGCCCTCGGGTACCACGCCCATACCGTGGACCATGTTGTTGTTGGCATGCGACAGCTGCTGAAGGGTCATGGCGCTGCGCAGGGCGCTGAAAAGCCCCTGCTCATTCTGCGCCTGGTTGATCGACTCCTTGGCCGTCTTCAGGCCCATCATCGGCTGCTCGGCAATCTCGCGCGCAATGGCGAGCGTCTCGGAGGCAAGGTCCTCGAGCGGCACCACACGGTTCACCATCCCCAGCTCCTTGGCGACGCGCGCCGTTATGGCTCGCCCGGTGAACAGCATTTCCTTGGCTTTCCGCACACCAAATTCCCAAGGATGCCCAAAGTACTCCACCCCGTTGACCCCGAAAGCCACGACCGGGTCCTGGAACGTGGCCTCTGCGCTAGCGACCACCAGGTCGAAAGGCCAGACCAGCATTAGCCCACCGGCAATCACCTTCCCCTGTACCTGGGCGATGGTGGGTTTGGGAATGTTCCGCCAGCGCCAGCAGAGGTTGAAGAACACCTCCTCTTCGAAAGCCCAGTGGCCTTCGATCCCAGGTTGCTTGAACCCTCTGGAGGTGCTGATCGCCACGTCCTTGAGGGACACGTCCCCTTCCCCGCCCATGGGACCGTGTCCAGACGAGAAGTGCTTGCCCGCGGCGGCGACGATTATGACCCTGATCGCGTCATCCGAGGCCGCCCGGTCGAGAGCGGCATTCAGATCGTAGAGCATCTGCAGGTTCTGGGCGTTGGCCATCTCCGGTCGGTTCAGCACGATGCGCACGATGCGCTCGGCCGGCTGCTCGTACACCACCGCCTTGTATTCATTAGTAGCGCTAGTCATATCTGCCTCCTAGAAAGACCGCGGCAGGTCGAGGACGTGCTCGCCAATGAAGCTCAGAATCAGGTTCGTGGAGATCGGCGCGATCTGATAAAGGCGGGTCTCCCGGAATTTACGCTCTATGTGGTACTCCTTGGCAAATGCGAAACCGCCATGGGTCTGCATGCACACGTCGCCCGCCCGCCACGAGCTCTCCGAAGCGAGCATTTTTGCCATGTTCGCCTCGGCACCGCAGGGCTGCCCCGCATCAAACATGCGCGCGGCCTTGTCCACCATCAAGGAAGCCGCCTCGACGTCGGCATAGCAGCGCGCGATGGGGAACTGGACGCCCTGGTTCTGTCCAATAGGCCGATTGAACACCATCCGTTCCCGGGCGTAGTCGCAAGCCTTGTCGATGAAATAGCGCCCGTCCCCAATGCACTCCGCCGCGATGAGAATCCGCTCGGCGTTCATGCCGTCGAGAATAACCTTGAATCCCTTGCCCTCCTCACCCAAGAGATTCTCACGAGGGATGACCAGGTCATCGAAGAACAGCTCGCAGGAGTGGTGATTGATCATGGATTCAATGGGCCGGATGGTGAGACCGTTGCCCTCCGCCGCCTTGACGTCGACGATGAACGCGGAGAGCCCCTCGGTCTTCTTGGCCACCTCCTCTTTCGGCGTGGTACGCGCCAGCAGCACCATCAGGTCCGAGTGCTGAATTCGGCTGATCCAGACTTTCTGCCCGTTGACCACGTAGGAGTCTCCGTCACGTCGGGCGGTGGTTTTGAGGCTGGTGGTATCTGTGCCCGTGGTCGGCTCAGTCACACCGAAGCTTTGCAGGCGGAGCTCCCCGGAAGCGATCTTCGGCAGGTACTTGAGCTTCTGCTCGTCGTTTCCATGGCGCAGAACCGATCCCATGACGTACATCTGAGCGTGGCATGCACCGGCGTGCGCTCCCGACCGGCAGACCTCTTCCATTACCGCCGCGGCCTCGAGAACGCCGAGCCCTGCACCGCCATACTCCTCGGGGATGAGCACGGTGAGGAAACCGGACGTCGTCAGCTCCTTGACGAACTCGGTCGGGTAGTCGTTGCTTCGATCCAGCTCCAGCCAGTAGTCCTCGCCGTATTGGGCACACAGCTGCCTGACGGCATGGCGGATCTCCGCGAGCTCGCTTTCCTTTGACATCACACTTCCCCGGAACCAGGCGGAACGATACTGCATGCGCCACGGCGATTCACGTGCCTGGACCAACTTGGCTCTGCGCCCCCGCCTGGCAATGAGGCCCCCGACCGATCCGTCGGCCGCTAACAAAATTTTACAACCTCCATTTTTCAATTATTAAATATATTTATCAGTTAGTTACGTTATTTTTCTATACCATATTCTTCTCATCACGCGTCCATGTTCTTTAGCGCGTTTCCGCAGCCTTGCGTGGCACAGTTGCACCATGGCTAAAGCGTCAAAACTTCTGATCGGGTCAATGGTGGTGATTCTGGCCACGGGTAGCGCGGCAAACGCTGCTGCCGATGAGAACGCCGTCGACTCGTTGCAGTTCGAGGAAACGTTCGGGTTCGACATCAGCCAATACCAACTCGACGACTACACCGAGATGACCGGGTGGCGACTGTCCGACCGGTGGTACTTTGGCCGTCACGAAGGGGCCGACTCGGGCCTGGGATTCGTCTGGCAGGATGATGCCGACCAGATGAGCATCTCGACCAACGGTATCCGTTTCATCCGCCGTTTCTGACTCCTGCTCCACCGCACGGGTGGCCTCTGGCGCACCGGGTGCTCGTCGGCTCACCCTCAGACGGGTAAGATTGACCCGTTAGAAGCCGCGGAGCGTCTCAATGCCTGTATCCCTCACCGAGCCAGATCCCAACAACGCCTGGCGTCTGGAGACGCCGGGCAGCGAAGGCTGGACACGCACCGCGCACGCAGGCGATCCGGACAAGTACTTCGTCGTCTCCGCGGACGGCCACGTTCAGGAGCCGTCGGATCTGTGGCGCACGCGTATCGATGAGAAGTATCGCGATCGCCTGCCCGGCGTTGCCATCGACGCCAAGGGGCGCAAGTTTCAGAAGACCGAAGGCTTCCGACCCCTGCGATTGCAGAACATCAAGTTCGAGGGTGAGGACGCCCTGCGCAACCAATCCGGTCACACTCCGGAAGAGCGACTGGCCGATCTGGCGGCAGACGGTGTCGATTGCGAGATTCTGTTCCCCAACAAGGGCCTGACCATGTGGGCCACGCCGGACGCGGCCTTCAGCCAGGCCATGTGCCGGGTCTTCAACGATTGGGCCTGGGAAGTTTTCGGTCCTTTCAACGATCGGCTTGCGCCCATGGCTTGCGTGGCAAGCGCCGACATCCCCGGGGCAATCAAGGAGATCGAGCGCTGCGCGAAGCTCGGGTTTCGCGGCGTGAGCCTGCCCTGCAAACCCGTATGGGGCGCGCCGGATCACGAAGCGCTCAACTACAACCTGCCGGATTTCGATTCCCTTTGGGCATGCGCTCAGGACGCCGGCCTGCCAGTCACCTTCCACGTTTCCACCGGCCGCGATCCGCGCACTGCCCGCGGCAACGGGGGCGCTGTCATCAACTACGCCGTGCATTCGCTCGCTCCCACCATGGAGCCGATCGCCAACATCTGCGCGTCCGGCGTCATCGATCGGTTTCCCAAGCTGCTGTTCGGCACCATCGAGGCGGGTATCGGCTGGGTTCCCTGGACCCTCGCGGCGTTGGATGAAGCCTACAAGAAGCACCACATGTGGGTTCGGCCGAAGCTCAAGATGCTCCCGAGCGAGTACTTTCGGCAGAACGGATTCGCCAGCTTCCAGGAGGACCAGCCCGGTCTGGACCTCGCGCGGGAACATCGACTCGTCGACAACTTCCTGTGGGCAAACGACTACCCGCATCATGAAGGCACGTGGCCTCACTCGGCCGAAGCCATCGAGCGGACCATGGGCAACCTGACGGATTCCGAAAGGGCGCAGATCCTTGGTCTGAACGCCGCAAGGATCTTTGGCTTCGACGTGCCGCCGCGGCAAAGTTAGGGATCAGGCGTCCAGACGCCGAACGGCCGCATCGCGTGGCGGCGGATCTCCACACGGCCCGGACTGGTGATGGACGAGGCGGGCCTCGCCGTCTTCGGTGATGAATAAATTCATCGCAGACAGAACCGTCCCCGGCAGGACTTCGTAGCAGATCACCGCGACCACGTTTCCGAATTCCACCGCACGAGCGCCGTAGAAATCCACCTCCGGCTGATTGGGGTTGGCGAGGATTTCCCGCCAACTCTCTATGACAGCGTCGCGGCCGACGAGCGCCGGCCACCCGGGATGAATGCAGACGAGCGGGTGTCGTCGTGCCCAAAGGCGCTCCATGGCATCCGAATCCCCGGAGGCAAAGGCCAGATAGAAAGACTCGTTGGCGAACAAGGCTTCGTTTGGGTGCATAGTTGCGGGAGTATCCATCCTGAGAACCGATGGCTCAAGACGGTTTGCACCCGGTTTGGATCGTTGCAAATACAGCCCGCATTTCGTGAAATGGGGGGAGACTCGGGTCGGACATCTGTTTTGAGCACTCAGCACAAACCCACTTGCCTGATCGCGCTTTTGCTGGGCATTGCGCTAACCGCGCCGGCGGCTTGGCCGGAAGCCCGGCAACTTGGCCCCAACCACTGGACCGGCGTGCCCCGCGTCGTCGCTTTCGGCGACGTGCACGGGGCTTACGATCAGATGGTCACCGCGCTGAAATCAGCCGGTGTGGTGGACGCAGAGCTCAACTGGGCGGCCGGCGACACCCATCTGGTGAGTCTCGGCGATCTGCTCGATCGGGGCGCGCATTCCCGGCAGACCATGGATCTGTTGATGCGTCTGCAGAAGCAGGCGGCCAAAGCAGGTGGACGGGTGCACGTCGTGCTGGGTAACCACGAACTCATGAATTTGACCGGCGACATGCGCTACGTTGCCGTCGAGGAGTTTGCCGCCTTTTCTGAAGACGAGGATCCCGGCGAACGCTCGAAGGCTCGTGAGGCGTTCGTCGCCGCGGCAGACCCGACGTCGGAGAGGGATGCGGGAACGGATTTCGACGAGCGGTACCCCGCCGGATACTTCGGTCATCGGGCCGGCTTTGCGGCCGCAGGCAGCTATGGCGATTGGCTGCTGCGGATGCCGCTGATCGTCGTCGTCAATGAGACCGCCTTCGTGCACGGCGGGCTTCCCGCGCAAATCGCCGGGCAGACTCTCGAAGCGATCAACGGTAACTATCAGCGAGACCTCGCCGAGATCATGGCCCTGGGCAGCCGGCTGGCGGACGCGGGATGGGTCAGCTCCGACCGAGATCTGCTCCTCCAGGACGATGTTGTGCTGGCAAGGCTGGAAAGCCTCGCCGAGGGAGAGCACGCAGACCTGTCCGCAGCGGCCAGAAGGTTCGTCGACCTGATCACAGGGCCCCTGTTCGGTTCCCGGGGACCGAATTGGTACCGGGGCACCGCGATGTGTCACGGCGCGCTCGAAGAGACGGTGTTGAAGGCAGCTCTGAAAGCGGTCGGCGCAAACCGAGTGATCGTGGGGCATACGCCCACGTCGAACCATCGCGTCCAGCAGCGGATGGACGGTCGCGCCGTACTGGCTGACACCGGAATGCTCAACTCTTACTACGGGGGCCAACCCGCGCCCGTGATCCTGACTGGCGCGTCCATGGAGATTCTCTACCCGCTTACGGAAACCCGTGCCGACGCTCCGGACTTCATCGACCCGCTGGCACGATACGGCCTGAATCAGGATCAGCTCATGGCGGTCATGACCTCGGGTACCGTTGCGAACGTTACCACCGACGGTACGGGCGAGCGCTTTTCCACCGTCACCATTACACACGAAGGCGAACGGTACGAGTTTGCGTTCGAACGCGGTTCAGGGTCTCAAAACGACCGCAAAGTGGGTGCCTATGGCCTGTCGCGGCTGCTCGACCTGAACTTGGTTCCCGTGACCGTCAGCCGCACCGTCAATGGCGCCAGAGGCGTGCTGATCGCGCTGCCCGAAAAGCACGTTTCGGAAACCGAACGGGCGGCCCAGGGCCTCGGCCGTTCCAACTGGTGCAGCTTTGGCAACGACTACCAATTGATGTACGCGTTCGACGCGCTGATAGGCAACGAGCGGCGCACCACGGACACGATGGTTTACGACTGGGAAAACTGGGAACTATCGCTCGTTGGCCACGAGGCCAGCTTCGGCAACGGCACTGGCCTACCGGCGTATCTGGCGGCGGTCGAGAAAGCGCTGCCGGCCGCCATGGCTGACCGCATGTCCTCCATGAACGAAGCCAACCTGAAAACCGCCCTCGGCGACCAGCTGAGCAAACGCCAGATCCGCGCCTTGCTCAAGCGCCGAGACAAGCTCATGCAAGACTGGCAGATTCAAGCACTGTGATGCGCAAATCCACGCGGGCATCTGCACCTCTGTTCGTCATGACCGCGTATTACCTCATTGTAGTGGGCAGCTTTGCGGCTGCCGCCACCTTCTTTCCTGGTCTTCGCGTCTACCTGCCCGTGGACGGCATCTCCGAACTCATCGAGCGGGGAGGCGCTTCCTTCGAGCCGGTCGAAATCATCCGGACCGCCATAGTGGAAGCGCCGCACATGACGCGACTGGCTCTAGGAATGGTCGGTGCAACTCTTCTGATGCTGCCCATTTCATGGGTCTATTTCATCACCACGCCCAAGAGCGCCGTCGACCGATCGTTCGCACACACGATGATCATGCTGCCGATCATCGTCGCTGGAATCGCCATGATCGTGCAGAACAGCATTGCCCTCGCCTTCAGCCTCGCGGGTGTAGTGGCCGCCGTGCGTTTCCGGTTCACGCTGACGCAGCCTTCCTACACCTTGTATATCTTCGCCGCGATCACCATCGGCCTGGGGGCTGGCATTTCGGCCCTGGAGATCTCCACCGTGGTGTCCATCGCGTTCGTCTACGCAACCATGCTGATGTGGATGTCCGACTACGGTGCGGACATGAATACCAGCTTCTTCTCCTTCCTGACGGGACGCGACCGTCGTGAAGAAGACATCTAAGGCCGCGCTCGCTCCGCTTTACCTCGCAACTTTTATTCTGCTGACCGGATGCAACGCCCCCGAGGAGTCCTTCGAGATCGGCGGCTACCAATTCGACGTCGACTCGTTTCAGCAGTGGAAGCTTCCAAAGCGCTTGCGAGAGATTTCCGGACTGGGGGCAACGGCAGACGGGCGCTTGTTCGCCCACGGGGACGAGATCGCAACAGTCCATCAACTCGACTACCAGGATGGCAAGTTGGTGAAATCGTTCAGTCTGGGATCATCGGCCGAGGGCGATCCCCTTCGAGGGGATTTCGAAGGCATCGCTTTGCGCGAGAACGGTCTTTACCTGATCACCAGCCAAGGGATTCTCTACCAATCCCAGATCGGCGGTGACGGTTCGATCGTGCCATACCAGACCTTCAACACCGGCGCCAGCGAGTTGTGTGAGGTCGAGGGTCTGGCCTTTCACCAGCAGACCGACATGCTGCTGATCGCCTGCAAGAAGCTCCGCGCTCGGGAGTTTAAAGGGCATGTCGTCGTGTTGCAGTGGTCGCCCCAAACGCGCCAGCTCGACGAGGAGCGGACACTCACTGTCAGCAAAAAATCGGTCGGAGGTTCCTTTAGCCCATCGGGGATCACGATCTCACCACGCAATGGCAATCTAATTCTCGTTGCCGCCCAGCAACGCAAACTCCTGGAAGTGTCCTTGACGGGCGACGTGAAGAACGTTTTCTCCCTGCACATGGAGGGCTATCATCGGCAGACAGAGGGAATCGAACTACTCAGCCAGGGAACACTGATCCTAGCCGACGAGGGCGGAAAAAAGAGAGGGCGACTTGGAACCTATCGAGCCGGAGATTAAGCCGCGCCGATCGATCATCATGGTGCACGGCCGCGGCTGGAAGCCGGGTCACGAGGTGCTCGAGTCATTGTGGACCGATGCGCTTCGCGCAGGGCTCGAGCGCGACACCGACAGCGCTTCTGCCGGAGTTGCACTGGATATGGCCAACGTCCGGCTGGTGTACTACGGAGACCTCATCAACGCGCTAAGGGTCGGGCGCGGCAACTCTTATGACGAGGCTCTCGACGTTGCTGATCTAACCAACGCGCTGGAAGCGATGAAGTCGCTGAACTCATCCAAGAAATTTCGTCGCGCCGGCTATGAAGCGCTGCAAGGCCGCAGCTCGCTGCGCGAGTTTCTCGCGGATATCAGCGCGCCCATTCTCTCCACGCTTCGCTTGACGGATAAAGCCATCGGCCGCCGCATCCCGGAGGTTGTAGCTTACTGGAAGGACAGCGACGGCTTTCGCACTCAGATCAAGGCGCGGCTGATGGACGAAATCAGAGCGGCATTGGACGAGGAGTCGGACATCCTAGTCATCTCTCACTGCCTGGGCACCATGGTGGCGTACGATGCTTTCTGGGAGCTTTCACGGGGAGAAGACGCCCACCCCGAGTCGAAGATCGACGCCTGGATCACCGTAGGCTCACCGCTTGGCGACGAGTTCGTCAAACGCAATCTCGCGGGTGCTTCCGAGCGCGGAGATCAACGTTTTCCAGGAAACATCCTGAGCTGGTACAACATTTCAGCCGAGGATGACTTCACCTGTCATGACGAGACCGTCGCCAACGATTTCGGCCAGATGCTGGATCACCATCTGATCAGCCAGATCAGGGACTTCAGAATCTACAACCTGGCGGTTCGCTACGGGCGTTCAAACCCCCACAACGCCCTCGGCTATCTGATCCACCCCCGGACGTCCAAGCTGGTTGGGGATTGGCTTCTCGCAGATCTTGCCTAGCCAGGCAAATTGCGACACTTACCGGCGATCTTCTTCTCGAACGACTTCGGATCGTCCAGGGTGGAATAGAAGTCGTCGATGAATCCCGTGACCTCCCGACGCGTACGGTCAGACAAGCCGTCGATCTCATAGAGCAGACCATATATCGCTTCACGGCTCGATCGCATATGGCCTACCGCTGCATCAAGGTGATCGACACCACGACAGAAACCCCGGTACTTACGGTCCCTCACGTTTCGCTGGCCTAAACCATCCGGCGGTATCGCGTAGGGCGCGTCGACCAGTCCGGACACATCAAAATCGTAGGGTACGGGCAATACGTTCCCATCTGCGCCCGAAAACAAAACGGCGTTGTGACAGCACTCGTCCCCTGCGGGCCCCGCGGCGAAAGAGAAATCGGTGTTGCTGATCAGGTACTGGTACAACTCAGCAAGCGCGGCGGCCCCCGGATCGTGGGCTGACGGATTCACTTTCGCAACCGATATGGGCTGCACGCCCAATCGACGCGCTAGCCGGTCCTTGTGCTCGATGACGAAGCTCGGTTTGCTCGTTACCTTGTCCTTTCGATCCGTGTCCACGTAATTGACGCGCATCAGTCGCACCCGAAAGGACGTATCCGTGAGCACGTTCAATATCCGATACGCCAGATACTCTTTTAGAACCAGCTGCTCATAGGAGGCCGACGTTTTGCAGTACGACACGAGCCTGAGCTTGTCCTGCTTCTCGAACACGGTTCCTTTGACGTCTTTCTTGGCGAGATTGAGGCGGATCGGCGGAAACGTGCAGACCTCCCTTACCCGCCTCGACTTCCCACGCGCTCGCAGCTGCACGGGGACCGTATGCTCTCCTGTTGCATCGCTGAACGTCAGCGTGCCCGGCCGCTCTTCCTGCTTATCCGCTTTGTCCCTGGCAATCGAACGAAAGGGTCCGGACAAGGTCACCTCGATAGGGTCGTGGCTGGCAAACAGCGGATCCGGGCCCTTGGATTCCTTCGGCTCCTGCGATTCTTCCGAAGCCAAAGTTGGAATCGCCGCCAAGCCCACCATCAACAATACCGTGCGTATCGCCATCAGCCTTGCCCCCATCCTTCGATCGCCTGCATCGATCGACACCTCAGCGTCGCGGATCGCGCGATCGCCACCGGGCGTCGTCCGTCAAACCCTTGCGGTCGCTGGGAGACTGCATGATTCGGTGGTGCCGGTCAATCGACGGCGCCTCGACCCCGATTCGCGTCCGATCGACACGCGCGGGGAGCTGGCGTTAACCTAACGCTGTGGTCATGGAGAAAGACATGCGACGAGGCGCAGCACAGAAGCATCGGTGGGATCGGCGGGCGTTCCTTCGCTCAACGGCCCTGACGGGCGCCGTCGCCGGCGTACCGTTTGCCCGCGGCATCGCAGCCCAACCGCAGCAGCCAAGCCGCGTGCGCCGCTACGCGAGCCTGGGCCGCACCGGGTTGGAGATATCCGACGTTTCCTTTGGAGCAAGCCGCCTGCGCCGCGGTCAGGGCGATCTGGTCCGCCACGCCATCGACCGCGGCGTTAACTACTTCGACACTGCCGACAGCTACACAGGCGGACAATCGGAAGCCGTCATCGGCGAAGCTTTGCACGGCATCCGGGACCGGCACTACATCGCCACCAAGACCATGGCTGGTGCCGGCGACTCCGCTGCCGAGATCATGCGCGCCCTGGACGGCAGCCTGAAACGTCTGAAGACCGACTACGTCGACGTCTATTTCAATCACGCCGTCAACGATGTTCGGCGCCTGCGGAACTCCGGGTGGTTCGAGTTCGCAGAGCGTGCCAAAGCCCAGGGAAAGATCCGCTACACCGGCATTTCCGGGCACGGAGGGAAGCTCAACGAGTGCGTGCGATATGCTCTGGAGAACGATCTGGTGGACGTTCTGCTCGTTGCTTACAACTTCGGCCAGGACCCAGCGTTCTATGAAGGCTTGACCCGATCGTGGGATCTGGTTGCTACCCAGCCCGATCTACCGGTAACGCTCACCGAGGCGAGGGAAAAGGGCGTCGGGGTCATCGCCATGAAAACCCTCGTAGGCGCCAGGCTCAACGACATGCGCCCCTACGAGCGAGACGGATCGACTTTCGCCCAGGCGGCCTTCCGCTGGACTCTGGGCAATCCCGACGTGGACGGTCTCATCATCAGCATGACGTCGGCGGAACGCATCGACGAGTTCCTGGTCGCGTCAGGAGCTCGAGGGGTGGGGAGCGAGGAGCTCGCCCTTCTGCGGCGCTACGCCCAGCTCAACAGCCTCACCTATTGCCGGCAAGCATGCAGCGCCTGCGAAAGTGCATGTCCCTATGAAGTGCCAATCCCCGATGTGCTCCGTACCCGAATGTATGCGACCGACTACCAGGATTTGGATTTTGCCCGACGCGAGTACGCGGCTCTCGACACGAACGCCAGTGCCTGTCTGTCCTGCTCTGGCGAGCCCTGCGCCAGAGCATGCGCCTATGGTCTGGACATCAGTTCCCTGTGCGCGCCGACCCACCGCATGCTGGCCTGAAGGAGATGCGGACCCTCTACTACGACTGCTTCAGCGGCATCAGCGGAGACATGCACATCGGTGCGATGCTAGATGCCGGCGTCCCCGGCGACTACCTGGCAACCCAGCTGGAGAAACTCTGCCTGGCCGACGAGTTTCGACTGCAAATCGAACCCGCTAACAAGATGGGCATCGCCGGAACCAAGGCCACCGTGGTCATCGATCCAGCTGCCCCTCAGCCCCCCGCACGGCACTTAGCCGATATTCGCTCGATCATCGAGGAAGCCGGCTACGAAGCGCCGGTCACCCTCACCGCCATCAATATTTTCCAGCGAATCGCGGACGCGGAGGCTTCAGTTCACGGCACGACGCCTGACAAGGTGCACTTCCACGAGGTGGGGGCAACCGACTCCATCGTCGACATCGTCGCCGCCGCCCTGTGCATCGACTACCTTGCCGTTGATCGGGTGATGTGCGGGCCCATCGAGGTGGGCGGCGGTGTCGTTCGTTGTGCGCATGGCGTCATGCCCGTGCCCGCGCCGGCGACCGCGCTGCTCCTCGAAGGTCTACCGTGCCACTTCGGGCGAGTCGACGGAGAGGCCACGACCCCGACCGGCGCCGCCATCCTCAAGGAGATCGTCCACGACTTTGTGCCCCCCGGGAATTTTCGGGTTGCCAAGCTGGGTTACGGCATCGGGCAGAAGGACTTCGCCGTCCCCAACGTGCTGCGAGTCATGATCGGAGACGAGGACGTCCCGGGAGCAGTCGAGCCCTACGAGGTCGAGACCAACCTGGAGGTGGAATGCAACATTGATGACATGAGCGCCGAGGCCTTCCAGCCGCTCGTCGCCAGCCTGCTGAAAGCCGGCGCGAAGGACGTGTTTCTCACCCCCGTGATCATGAAGAAGTCGCGCCCCGGCACCAAAGTTACGGTGCTGGTCGGGCCCGAGAGGGTCGACAACATCCTGGCAACCCTCTTCCGCGGTTCCACCACCATCGGCGCCCGCGTTCACCGCGTGGAGAAGCGGATGCTCCCACGGGAAGCCAAACGGGTGACGACGTCCCTGGGCGATGTGCACGTCAAGATCGTCACGCGCCCGGACGGCCATCAGACCTGGAAAGCCGAGCACGACGACCTCGTTGCCTTGGCGGAGCGTCACGCCATGAGCTATCTCGACGTCAGCCAGGTGATCGACCTCGAGCTCCGCCAGAGAGGCATCGACTCATGAGCACCCAGCAGGACGAGCTTGCCGCTCTGCTCGATGCCTATCGCGAAGGCACGCTCGAACGCGATGCGGCGTTGTCGGGAATTCGCGCGGCATTCTTTCAGGACCTGCAACACAGCACCATTGACCACGATCGGCGCCGCAGAACGGGCGCAGCAGAGGTCATTTACGGCCAGCACAAGACGCCGCAGCAGATCGCCGACACCTTCGCCGCCCTGGCCGAGACGGGCGGCAACGTTCTCGCGACCCGGGTGAGCCCCGAGGCCTACGAGCTCGTCGAGTCCCGCGTAGCACGCGCCGCCTACCACCGCGACGCGGAGCTCGTGATGCTGAAACAGAACGCTCCCGACCCGGCGCCCACCCAGATCGCCGTCGTCACCGCCGGCACGTCCGACTACCGGGTGGCAGAGGAAGCGGCACTGACCGCCGAGTTCTACGACAGCCCGGTGATCCGCGTCAGCGACGTCGGGGTCGCCGGCCTGCACCGGCTGCTCAGCCGCATCGACACCATCCGCACCGCGCGGGTGGTCGTGGTGGTGGCCGGGATGGAGGGAGCCCTACCCAGCGTGATCGGCGGGCTGGTGGACAAACCGGTCATCGCGGTTCCGACCAGTGTCGGCTACGGTGCCGCGTTCGATGGCGTGGCCGCCCTGCTCGGAATGCTGACAAGCTGTGCTTCAGGCGTCGGCGTCGTTAACATCGACAACGGGTTCGGCGCGGGTTTCCTGGCCAACATGATCAATCGCCTTTGAGAGACGTCACGTGAACGAGAAGCTGGCCGCGAAGTACGAGGAGCTGAAGCGCTGCATCGCGCAGTTCGACAGCGCGATCGTCGCGTTCTCAGGGGGCGTCGACAGCTCGCTCGTCGCCTACGTGGCCGCCGAGGTGCTCGGGCCGAAAGCGCTGGCGGTCACCTCCGGTTCCAAGAGCCTCAAGCGCAGCGATCTTCGTCTGGCCGTCGAGCTGGCCGAGAAGTGGGGCATGCAGCATCGCATCATCGTGACCGACGAGCTGAGCAAAGCGGACTATCGAGCCAATCCCGTCGACCGATGCTTTCACTGCAAAACGTCGCTGTACACCGCGCTGACGGCCATTGCCCGGGGAGAGGGCTACGCCATGATCTTCAGCGGCACAAACTGCGACGACCTCGGCGATCACCGCCCTGGCCTGAAGGCGGCGGCCGACCACGGCGTGACTGCTCCGCTGGTCGAATCCGGATTTGCAAAGGCCGACATCCGGGCGCTGGCCGACGAGCTGGGATTGGAGAACGCTCAGAAGCCACAGTCCGCGTGCCTCTCCAGCCGCTTTCCGTACGGAACGGCAATCGATGAGGCCCGGTTGGGGCAGGTCGAGCAGGCCGAGGAGGTGCTGGCGACGTTCGGGTTTACCCAATTCCGGATCCGGCATCACGGGGACGTGGCGAGACTCGAGCTGCTGCCCGAGGAGATCCCGGCCGCGTTGGATAGTGCAGATGCTATCGAAACAGCCATCCGCGCCTGCGGATACCGCTTCGTCGCGATAGATCTGCGCGGATTTCGGTCCGGGTCTCTGAACGAGGGCGTGGTACAGGTGGTGAACCTGCCCGACTGAACCCAGCTGCTCGTTGCACGGCGCGCGACGATTGAGCCATGATGGCGGCCACTCGAGCAAGCAGCGAGCCGACATGATCGAGAAAATCCCTTTCGGCCGAACGGGCCACGAAAGCACCAGGACCATATTCGGTGCGGCCGCTCTCGGAAGCATGAGCCCGGAGCGCGCCGAGGGCGTCCTCGCCACGCTGCTGGACCATGGCGTCAACCACATCGACACGGCGGCAAGCTACGGGGACTCGGAGCTGCGGCTGGCGCCCTGGCTTGCAGCCCATCGGGCAAGCTTTTTTCTGGCCACGAAGACCGGCGAGCGAACCGGGCCCGCCGCCCGAGAACAGCTTGAGAGGTCGCTGGAGCGATTGAACGTCGACCAGGTTGATCTCATTCAGATGCACAATCTGGTCGACGAGCGGGAGTGGGAAACCGCAATGGGGCCGGGCGGCGCCCTGGAGGCGCTGATCGAGGCCCGAGCCGAAGGCCTGGTTCGGTTCATCGGCGTCACCGGTCACGGCACGCGCGTCGCCGCGATGCACCTGAAAAGCCTCGAGCAGTTCGACTTCGACTCCGTGCTTCTGCCTTACAACTTCACGATGATGCAGCAAGCCGAATACGCGGCGGACGTCGAAGCGCTGCTCGAGGCGTGCTTTGCACGCAACGTTGCGGTGCAGACCATCAAGTCGGTGGCGCGGCGACGGTGGACGGACACCGACGCCGACAAGCGATTCAGCTGGTACATGCCACTGCGCGACCGGGAAAGCCTCCAACGCGCCGTCCACTTCGTCCTCTCCCGTCCCGGCCTCTTCCTGAATACTTCCAGCGACGCGACGATATTGCCGGTGATCCTCGAGGCCGCGAGCCTGCCGGCCGGCGCGCCCGATACGAATGCCATGCGCTCAGACGTGGAGTCGCTCGGGATGGAACCGCTGTTCGTCCGCGGCGTATCGGACACCATCTGACACGACGATCTATGGGCCACAACATCGCCATCGTCGGCTCCGGCATATGCGGAATGTGCACGGCCATGACCCTTGCAGGCCAGGGGCATGAGATCACGGTGTTCGAGAAGGACGGCTCTCCCCCGGAAGGAAGCGCGGACGACGCGTTTTTCAGCTGGGATCGGCGCGGCGCCGCGCAATTCCGGCATCCGCATGCCTTTCTCGGCTTGATGTGCAACCTTATAGAGGAGCGCTACCCCGAGCTTCTCGATGCCTTCTACGCAGCCGGCGCGAGACGGGTCAACCTGCAGGAGATGCTCCCGAGGGAGCTGCGTGAGAGTTACCGCCCTGCACCCGGCGACGAGAAACTGTGGGTCCTGCTCTGCCGCCGAGCGACCATCGAGACCGTGATTCGCCAGTACGTCGCCGGATTGCCGGGCATCAGGATCGTGAACCCCTGCCAGGTAACCGACCTCATCGCCGAGCAGGACGAAGACACGCTGCGCGTGCTGGGGCTCATGGTTCAACGCGAGGACGAGGCAGAGCCTTCCCCTTTCCGTGCCGAGATGATCATTGACGCCAGCGGCAGGAGAACGCGCTTTCCAAGATGGTTCGCCCAAAGGGGCTGCCAGGTACCGGAAGAGAAACATGACGCAGAGATCGTCTACTACACGCGGCACTACCGCTTGAAGGAGGGGCAGTCCGAGCCGCCACGCGGAGAACGTTCCGGTGCGGGCGATCTGGGCTACCTGAAGTTCGGCGTCTTCCCCGGGGACAACGGCCATTTCGCCATCATTCTGTGCGTGCCTACTCGTGAGACCGCCATCAAGAAAGCCGTCCGCTGCGGGAAGATGTTCGACGAGATCTGCCTGAGCATCCCCGGCCTGGAACCCTGGCTGGCCAACGGCCGCGCAGAGGCCACTACGGAGCCTTTCGGCATCGGCGACATCAATGCCGTGTGGCGCCGCTACGTTTGTGATGGGCGGCCGCTGGCACGCAATTTTTTCGCCGTCGGCGATGCGGCCATACGCACCAACCCCTTGTACGGACGCGGATGCAGCACCGGGCTGCTGCACGCCAGCATACTCACGGACGTGCTGGCAGAGGAGTCCGACCCGGTCGAGCGGTCGCTCCTTTTTCACCAGCGCACCGAAGAGCAACTTCGCCCCATCTACAAAGCCAGTCTCGGCGAGGACCGCCGCGGCATCAAACGCGCAACCGCAACCATGGCCGGCGGGCTGCTGGAACCACCAAAGACGTTGCGGCGCTGGTTCGCGCTGGCTTTCGGCGACGCCCTGACGGCGGCTTCGCGGGAGCAGGCTCACGTGCTGCGAGGCGTGTTGCGCTCATTCCATCTGCTTGAAAAGCCGGGGGAATTTTTGAACGACTGGCGCATCAGGCGCACCGTGATGCGCTATATGTTTCGCGGCCGAAACCGCAACGCGGCCATGCGTCTGCAGCCGGGGCCGGAGCGCGTCGAGCTGCACGAACTGCTTGGCCTGCAAGCTCCCGGGCCCGCTTCCGAACCTGCGCCGTAAACACTGTACAATTCGGCCACAGTCTATGCGCATCGGGAGCCCGCAAGGGGGGCATTCATGAGCACCAACGCCTGGCAAGTCTTTCATGTCGATGATCTGAAATCGAAGCTCAAAGGCGACGCGGTGGAGTACAGCGAGTTTCTGCGGGTGCCCTCGGTCTCCTGTGGCTTGTATCACCTCACCGCCGGATCGCGAGACATGCAGACACCGCACGACGAGGACGAGATGTATTTCGTTCTGGAAGGCAGGGCTCAGCTCAAAATCGGCGACGAGACCCACGAGGTGCGGCCGGGATCCGTGCTGTACGTGCAGGCCACGGAGGCCCACTCGTTCTTCGAGATCGCGGAGGACATGACGCTTCTCGTCTTTTTCCCCTCGACGATCTGAGCCTTTCGACCTTCAGATGACCGAGAAGTAGGCCTCGAGCTGATCGAGGAAGAGCGGCCAGCTCGCCTGATGTGAGTCTCTAGCGCCGCCATCCGGATAGCCGTCGACCACGATGTCGATCCGGGTACCGCCACCGAGGTCGGTAAACCTGACGGTGGTCCGCGTGCTGAAACGCTCCTCGCCGTCGACTTCGAACACCGACGTGTACGCGAGCGCTTCCGGGGGGTCGACGGTCTCGAAACGACCGCGCTGCCCGAACGCACGCCCGTCCAAACCGGTCCACGTCAGCAGGTAAGCGCCACCCTCGCCGGCATCGACCTCAGCATGCCTTTCGAAATCGGCGCCTGGCGAGTACCAGTTTTCCAGGTGCTCCGCGTAAGTCCAGACGTCGAAGACCAGCTCCCGTGGCACGAAGAGCTCCCGGCTCACGACCAGCGAGCAGCTCATGTCCACTTCACCAGCCGCGTCGTCGTCCTCGATCACCAGCAATCCTTGGCAAGGTTTTGAAATCGATGGCTGCGCGCTCCCGACACCGACGTGTCAATGAGGATGAAGGATCACGGGCAGATCGAGGTAGCCTTTGACGAACGATGACTTGACCCTCACCGGCTCGCCGACTAGCTCGATGGTGTGGAAGCGACGCAGAATCTCTTCCCAGAGAACGCGCAGCTGCATCTCCGCGACGCGATTGCCCATGCACCGATGTATGCCGAAGCCGAACGCGATGTGCTTGCGCGCATTGGCTCGATCGATGATGAAGGCGTCCGGGTCTTCGAACATGTCCGGATCGCGGTTTCCCGAGACATACCACATGGCCACCTTGTCCCCTGCCTTTATCCGCTGCCCACCCAAATCGGTGTCCTCGAGGGCCACGCGGCGCATGTAGGCAAGCGGCGTCTGCCAGCGAATGATCTCCGAGCACATGTTGGGAATCAGGCTCTGATCTTCGCGGAGCTTCTGATACTGATCGGGATTCTGATTCAGGGCCAGCACGCCCCCGCTGATGGAATTCCGGGTGGTGTCGTTGCCGCCCACGATCAGCAGGACCAGGTTGCCGAGATACTCCATCGGCTCCATGTTCTTCGTGGACTCTCCGTGGGCGAGCATGGAGACCAGGTCGTTGCCGGGCGGGCGGTCGACCCGCTCGTTCCACAATCGCGTGAAATACTCCAGGCACTCGAGCAACTCCGCCTGGCGCGCTTCATCGGAGTCCACCAGCACTCCGATCGGCGCCGTGGCGACATCGGACCAGCGGGTCAGCTTGCGTCGATCTTCGAAGGGAAAATCGAACAGCGTGGCCAGCATTTGGGTGGTCAACTCGATGGACACCAGATCCACCCAGTTGAACGCTTCGCCCACCGGAAGGGAATCGAGAATCGTGCAGACGCGCTGACGGATGGTCGGCTCCAGTGCAGCCAGGTTGCGCGGTCCTGCCACCCCGGCCACTTCTTTTCTCTGGCGATCGTGCTTCGGGGGATCCATGGCAATGAACATGGGCAGCGGAAAGTCTTCGTCCTGGTCGTCCAGCACGATCGTCGGCTCAGAGGAGTAAATCTCGTAATTGGTATCGACGTGTTTGATGTCCGCATACTTCGTCACGGACCAGTACGGACCGAAGATGCTGTCCCTGCAGTAGTGCACCGGGGCATCGCGACGCAGCCGCTCGAAGTAAGCCCAGTGGCGGTCGTTCTCGAAGAGTTCGGCCTGGGCGGGATTGATCTCCTCGAGCGGGAGCTGCCAGGGGTCCTGCTCGAGAACGTCCGGATTTTCGTAGATTGCTTCGCTCATGGGTGGTCATTCTACATCTGGAATTCGGGTACCCGGACCACCAGCCCTTCGAGCTCGTCACGAACCGGAATCTGACAGGACAGTCTGGAATTGGGCTCGCGCTCGGGGTTGAGATCGAGCATCTCTTCCTCACGATCTCCCGGGGTGCCGACGACGTCCATCCAGCTCTCGTCGACATAGACGTGGCACGTGGCGCAGGAGCACTCGCCCCCGCAGTCCGCGTCGATGCCGGGGACGAGATTGTCGATGGCAGCGTTCATGACAGACGCGCCGTTCGTCGCGTCCACGGCATGCGCGACGCCGTCGTGGGTGATGAAGGTGATTTTGGGCATAGGACTCCCTCTAGATGCTCCGGATCAAAAAACCGCAACGATAGCTAGAATCCCGTCTGGATAACAGTCTCGGTTTCCCCTTAGTGGGACGCCAGGCCGTACCTGCGACGGAAAAGATTGCGCGGAAGCTGCAAGTCCCGGACTGAAGCCGAATGACGGTGCCCGTCGACCCGACGGCGTCCTCCTCACGACCAGGGCTGAACGAGCACCTTGCCCTGGCTTTCCGGACTGCCGAGATCATCGAAGGCTCGAGGCAGGTCCTCAAGCCCGATCCGGTGGGTGATCATTGCCGCTACGTCCAGGCTGCCGTCAGCGATCCGCTTCAAGGCATCCGAGAACTCTTCGACGCTGTACCCAAGAACGTACTGAACGTTCAATTCCTTGTTGATCGCGATCAGCGGCCGGCTGACGTCCTGTTGCAGGCACACGCCTACCACGATGATCCTGGCATTCCGCGGGGCATCCAGGAATATCTGCCCGATCAATCCCGGCACGCCGACGCACTCGAAGATCACCAGCTCCTCGGCGGACGACACCTCACGGGCGGCGTACGGCGAAGCCAAGGCGGGGTCCACCACCACGTCCGCCCCGAGCCGCTCGGCCAGCGCTCGCCGTCCCGGTGAGAGCTCGGCGACCACCACCGGCCCGATGCCCCTCTGCTTGAGGTTTGCGATCACCGCAAGACCCACGGGCCCAGCGCCGATGACGAGCACCGCCTCCCGATCGAGCCGTGCTTTGTTGACGGCGTGGAGACCTACCGCCACGGGTTCCGTCAACGCCGCAAGGTCCCAGGAAAGACCCGAGGGAACGGGATCCATCAGCCGCTCGTTCAGCAGAAAATACTCGGCGAACCCACCGGGCGCGTCCTCCGAGTAGCCGATGGGCTCGAACCCTTTGCCACGCGGGAGCGCGGGAACCGCGCAGACCAGGCTGCCGATTGGAAGGGAGCGCCGGGTGCCGGGCCCATACTCGACGATTTCCGCGCAGAACTCGTGGCCCAGCACGACCGGGTTCATGGTCGTCAACCGGAAGGCCCCGCCGGCTTCGCGACTGGTCGCGACGAACTCTTCGGTGTGACGATAGGCGTGCAGGTCCGATCCGCAGATGCCGCATCCTGTCGACTTGACCAGCACCTCGCCGGATCTGGGTTCAGGGTCGGCAACGGTATCCACCCAGATCCGACCATTCTCCATGAGTGCAGCCTTCACGGCGTCAGGACTTACCCGTCAGGCCCCCTTTCCGATCAGCTCGTACTCGATGTGCAGCTCCGGCAGGTTGCGCAGAATGAAGCTGGCTTCCGCCTCCGGGGGCGGGAACTCGGAGGCGAGGCGAATCTCGTCCATGTGCTTCAATAGCGCAGGGAAACCCAGGTTCAGCTCCTGGCGAGCCAGCGGAGCGCCGATGCAGTGATGGACCCCGGACCCGAATGCCAGCTGCATTCCCGCCTTTTTGCGGTGCAGATCGAGCTGGTCCGGATCATGAAACTGACGGCCATCCCTGTTCGCCGAGCCGTAGCGGATCATGATCAGCTTCCCGGCCTCAAGCTCCACGCCCCCGAGCTCCGTATCTTTCGTGACCAGTCGCGGTAAGCCCTGGACGGGAGCTTCGAGTCGAAGGGCTTCCTCGACGAACGTGCGGGTGAGCGACGGATCGGCGCGCAGCGCCCGCTGGGCCTCGGGATTGCGGCACAGTAACAGCATGCCCCAGCCGAACGTGCTGGTCGTGGTCTCATGGCCCGCAACTAGAAACTGATTGAGGATGCTCAGGCACTCGCCGTGGGTGAGGTAACGACCCTCTTCCTTGAGCTTGCTATTGGCCAGGATGCTGATCATGTCCTCGCGCGGATCACTCCGCCGGTCCTCGATGATCCGGACCAGCAGTTTCTGCAGATCCACCGCCAGCTGAGCCCGGCGCACCATCTCCTCCGGGGTGATGGGGCTCAGCCGGAGCCCGGCGGCAGCTGCAGTGGCGGCGTCGTCGAAGAACGGGCGATCTTCCTCGGGAATGCCCAGCCGGTCGGCGATGATCCTCAGGGGGACGGGAAACGCGAACGCCTCCATGAAGTCCACGGCACCCCGATCGAGAAACGATTCCAAGGTCTCGTCGATGACGGCCTGAACGGCGTCCTCGGCCTTGCGTATCTGGCTGACCGTGAACAGCTGGGAGACGAGAGACCGATACTTCGTGTGTTCCGGCTCGTCCAGCGTGAGCATGGTGGGCGGGATCTCGATCATCTCGTCGTTGAGCCGAATAAGCTCAGCCTGCACCTCGGGCGGAGCTGACGAGAACAACAGTTCCCGGGAGCGGTTCATAAACGAGTCGAATTTGCTCGAGTAGGTATCCGTGTCCTTTATAACCTCGCGGACGAGGTCGTAACGCGTCACCACGTGCATGTCGAATCCGGGCACGTAGAAGACGGGGGCGTTATCTCGAAGGCGGGCGTAAGCCTCCCACGGGTCTTTCAGAGTTTCTACGTCGAACAGCTGGATGTCCGAGACATCTGCCGACTGCGGATTGCTGGCCATGGGCACACTCCCCGGTATTCGGTCGATGACTGCGAATTCTACGTCGACTGCCCGTCGGTTACGAATGCCTGCGGATGCACCGCCCGGAGCTCCCGGCTACCATCGGGACCGGGAAATCGGAATTGGCGAGGGAAGGAGGAAATCGAGATGACTGATCCGTTGACCGAGCTGGCGCGCAGCCAGCCAGACAAGCTGGCCCTGGTCGACGACCGTCCCGACGGGACGCTGGCCAGCTGGACGTATCAGGAGTTGGAAGCGCAGACCAACGCGCTCGCGAGGGTATTTCGTGACGCCGGCGCAAAGGCTGGCAACCGGATCATCTGGTGTGGGCCGAATTCCCGCTGGGTCGTCGCGGCCGGCATCGCGGCAAGAAAGCTCGGCGCGGTCGCCGTGCCGCTGAACTATCGCCTGACGGCAGAGGAGGCCGCCTACGTGGTCGACAACTCCGACGCCGTCCTGGTGTTCGCCGATGCCGAGTACGCCGACCTGTTTGCAGAGATTCACAGGGAGATCCCCCAGGTCCAGGAGGTCATCGTCTTCGACGGGCCCGCGCGCGCCGGCCAGGCGGCCGCGGAGGAGCGCTTGGCACTGGTAAGCACGGATGAGCTCGTCGTGGATGTAGACCAGACGGTCTCCGGCACCATGATCTACACCTCAGGCACGACGGGGCGCCCGAAAGGGGCGGTGCGCAAGAACACCGGCGACCCGACCCAGGTGGCCGCGCTCATAGAGCTGATGCAGCTCAAGGGCGACGACGTCTATCTGACCACAGGGCCGCTATACCACTCCGGACCCAGCGGCTTCATGGCGTTTGCCTTCGCGTTCGGCAACACCATCGTCCTGCAGCGCAAGTTCGATGCCGAGGACTGGCTGAGGCTCATCGACAAGTACGACGTTTCGTTCACCTTCAGCGCCCCGACGCCCGTCCGGCTCGCCACCCAGCTGCCGCCGGAGACGATCAGCCGCTACGACCTCTCCAGCGTGCGCATCACGATCGCGAATGCCGCGCCGTGGAGCTTTGCGCTGAAGAAGGCGTACCTGGCAAATTTTCCGGTCGACAGCCTGTTTGAGGTCTACGGGTCCACGGAACTCGGTGTGAACACGATCATGCTTCCCGCGGATCAGCTTAGAAAGCCGGGGTCATGCGGACAGGCCGCCCCAGGCGTGGAGATCATTCTCATCGACGAGGATGGGGCCGAGATCACGGAGCCAAATGTGCCCGGGGAAGTGTTCATCCGATCGGCCAGCGTGTTCTCCACCTATCACAAGGCCGAGGAGAAGTATCTGGAAGACCGCCGCGGCGACATGCAGACGGTAGGCGACATCGCCTATCGCGACGACGAGGGGTTCTACTACATCTGCGACCGCAAGAAGGACATGATCATCTCCGGCGGCGTCAACGTCTACCCCGCCGAGATCGAAGCCGCCCTGGAGCACCACCCGGACATCCTCGACGTGGCCGTATTCGGCATCCCCAGCGAGGAGTGGGGAGAGAGCGTGCACGCCGTAATCGTCAGGCGGGACGGCTCCGAATTGCGCGACGAGGACATCCATGCGTTCGCCAGGGAGCACCTGGCGGGTTACAAGGTTCCGCGCTCAATAGAGTATCGCGACGAGATCCCCCGCACGGGAACCGGCAAGATCCTCAAGCGTGAGCTCCGCGCGCCGTGGTGGGAAGGACACAACACCGGGGTCGCCTGACGAGCACCGCCTAGTCTTCCTGGCTTCGCAGGTAACGAACGAGCTGCGCGTCATAGCGGCTGGTGACGGAATGTCGCCCGGTGCGGACGGCCGGTCGCCAGCGCGGTTGGCCACCCTCGGGCCTGTCGCCCATGACCGTTACCCGTTGAATGACGCGTTCGCCTTCAAAATCGTTGAGCACGAAGTGCTGGGTGCAGCGGTTGTCCCATATGGCAATCGTTCCCTCGGACCAGCGGTAGCGGACGGTGAATCGCGGATTCTGCACCCACCTGGTGAGATAGCCTAGAAGCGTATCGCTCTCGGTAGCATTCATCTCGACGATCCGGCGCGTGAAGTGCTCGTTGACGTAAAGCGCTTTGCGCCCGGTTTCCGGGTGCACGCGAACCACCGGATGAATCGACATCTGGTCCGGCCGACCGTGGGGCAGCGCATCGTGCAGCGCGGTCAGGCCTTCGCAGAGATCCCGCATGGGTTCCGAGAGCTCCTCGAACGCCGAGTAAAGGCTCGACCACATGGTATCCCCGCCAACCTCGGGGCAGCGAACCATGTGCAGAATCGACATGAGCGCGGGCTGATCACGGAACGTAATATCGGTATGCCACTCGTCGGCCACACCGCCCCGGCTCGCCGCCAGCTCGAACAGCTCGGGATGCTCGGTGAAGGGGTTCTCCAGATGCGGATGGCCTTCGAGCTCACCAAAATATCTGCCAAAGGCCACGTGGTCTTCGACGCTGATGCGCTGATCCGGAAAGAACAGCACCAGGTGGTCCAGCAGCAGGCTCCTGATCCGGTCCACGTCCTGCGCCGTCACCTGGCTCAGATCAATTCCTCTTACCTCCGCGCCCAGGGCACCCGCCAGCCTGGCGACATGCCAATCACCAGCGACATCCAATGCTTCAGTCATGGTCATCCGTCAGTTTCCGCACAACGCGCCAGAGTATATAACCTTTCGCCGCTCACGAGCCGCCGGGATCGACCGGTCTATGTTCCGTGCAGCCGGACATGCAGCGCAGCTAGGCCCCGAAAGCGAATGCGATCCCGGTAGCTCGGTCGCTGCGCCAGGGCGGCTTGCGGAAACGCCTCGAAGAAGGCGCTCAGCGCTAGCTTGCCTTCAATCCGCGCGAGCGCCATCCCCGCGCAGGTGTGGGGACCCGCGGCAAAGGCCAGATGCGGATTCGGCGCACGGTCGATGAGAAAGCTGTCAGGCTCCGGAAATCTGCTCGGATCGCGATTTGCCGCGCCGATGCACAGGGTCACCTGGTCCCCTGGCTGAAATCGGCGGCCGCCCACGGTTGCGTCCATCACCACCTCACGGTTACCGAGCTGGTTGGGGCTTTGAAATCGCAGTATTTCCTCGACCGCCGACTTGATGCGGGCAGAATCCCTGAGTAGCCGGTCTCTTTCGGTCTCGTGGGTCAGCAGCATGTGGATGCCGTTGCCGATCAGATTGGTGGTGGTCTCGTGTCCGGCGTTTAGCAGAAAGATGCAATTGTGCAGCAGTTCGATCTCGCTCAGCTCGCCACGATCCTGCTGCGCCAGCAGCGAAGACAGGACGCTGTCCTCCTTGAGCGGCCGCCGGCGACGCTCGGCGATGAGCGCCTTCAGATACTCCAGAAACTCAGTGACCGCGTGGTTCCCCGCCTCGGCTTCGGATTCGGAGATGGAAGGCTCCAGGGCGCCCAGTATGGCAAGCGACCAGCGCCGCAGGTCGTCCCTGTCATCCGTCGGCACCGTGAGCAGGCTGCAGATGACTTCCACGGGAATCCGGGATGCATAGGCTTCAATGAGATCCGCTTCCCCCGACTCCCTCATGGATGCGAGCAGTTCCTGAATGCGCCGGGTGAGCATGTCCACCGTGGCCTGAATCGAACGCGGCTTCAACGCCTCGACGATGGTTCGCCGAACCCTCGTGTGATAGGGCGGATCGTTGAAGACCAGACTCGTCGTGTGATGCTCGTAAAGCGGCGAGTCCCCGAACTTGGGCTTAAAGAGGTTTCGCTTGTCTGAAATGAATGCCTGGTTCCGGTAGACGTCCGAGCAGGCGTCATAGCCGGTCACCAGCAACGATCCGTCAGGCATGCGGCGAACCGGGCCGTCTGCACGAAGCGCTTCGTACCAGGGGAAGGGATCCTCCACGAAACCGGCCGGCGGGCTGCGCAGGTCGAACTCGCCAATCTCTGCCGCGTTCGGTGCCATCGTCAGCTCACCAGGCTCGTCGGCCTGCCGCAAGACCCGCGCTCATCACCGTGGCTCGAACCTCTTCGGCAGCGTTGCCCAGCAATCCCGATAGTCGGATTGACGGGCCGGACTGTCCAACGCAAATGCCGTGGCGCTGAATGCATAGCGGGACTCGAACATGAAAGCCAGCGTGTCGGCAAGCTTCTGAGGCTGCAACTCCGCCGTGCTCGCCTTGTCGAAGGCGTCCGCGTCGGGACCGTGGGCCGCCATGCTGTTGTGCAGGCTGCACCCTCCGGGTACAAAGCCCGTCTCTTTGGCATCGTACTGACCCCGCACCAGACCCATGAACTCGCTCATGACGTTGCGGTGATACCAAGGCGGTCGAAAGGTGTCTTCGGCTACGAGCCAGCGGGGCGGGAAGATCACGAAGTCGGCATTGGCCATACCGACGGTGTCCGAGGGCGACGTGAGAACGGTGTAAATGGACGGATCCGGATGATCGTAGCTTACGGAACCCATGACGTTGAACCGGCTCAGATCGTACTTGTAGGGTGCCGAATTGCCGGTCCAGGCCACGACGTCCAGCGGCGAGTGATTCATTTCCGCGATGAACAGGTTGCCGGAAAACTTGCACACGAGTTCGTGGCGACCCTCCGCGTCCTCGAACCGCGCCGTCGGGTACAGAAAGTCCCGGTCATTCGCATATCCGTTGGCACCCACCGGGCCACGCTCCGGGAGCAGAAACGGCCAACCGTAGTTCTCGCAGACATATCCGCGAGCGGGCGGGCTCGGGACGTCAACGGCAAACTTCATGCCCCGCGGCACGACGCAGATTTCCCCGGGAGCAACGATCAGCGCACCGCACTCCGTGCGAACCCGCAAGGAACCAAGCTGGGGAACGATGAGCAGCTCACCGTCCGCATCGTAAAGATAGCGACGACCCATGGATTTGGTCGCGCGATAGACGTGCGCGCCGATCCCGGTCTGGTGCGCTGCGTTTCCATTGACGGCCATGGTCACCAGACCATCCAGAAAGTCCGTCGGTTCTTCCGGCACCTCGATGGGATCCCAGCGCATCTGGGCGGGGAGCGGATCGCCCTGATCAAGGGGTGAGGTGCACACGAGCCCGGATTTCATGGGGCGGAAGTCCCCGTGCATGACCGACGGCCGGATCCGGTAGAGCCAGGTTCGGCGGTTCAGCGCCCGTGGCACCGTAAAGGCGGTCGAGCTCAGCTGCTCAGCGTAAAGACCGAGGGCGGGCCGTTGCGGGCTGAACCGGCCGACGGGAAGGGCGCCGGGGAGCGCCTCGGACTGGTGCTCGTTGCCGAAACCGGCCAGATAGTCCAGCGCATCGGCCACGCTACGCGCCCTCGCCGCGCCTGCGCTCTACTCCCAACTGCGCGGTCAGCGTCCGCTCAACCGAGACGGGCGTTGCTTTGAACGATGGAGTCTTGCTGCGCGGATCCACCGCCGTGCCCGTCAACACGTTGGCTTCCGGGAAGTAGGCCATCAGGCTTCCTGCCGGCAGGTCGAAGGGCTCGACGGCAGCGCCGTGCATGGTCCCTTGAGGAGACCTCACGGTGACGCGATCACCCGGTTGCAGCGAGAGCCTGGCCATGTCGTCGGGACACATCATCACGCACCACCGATGCTTGGTCTGCCGGTAGACGTCTTCGTCCTCGTAGACGATGGTATTGAACTGGCCTTCGCTGCGCACCGTCGACAGCGTGAAAGGATACGCCTCGTCGCTCGCCGGGCTCGCGATCGCCCGCACCAGAAAACGTCCGCGCCCCGACTCGGTCCGGAACGCGGGTTCGTGCAGGATCCTTCCGCTCACGTGAAACTCGCGGCGCGCGACGTCGATGCTCGCAAGCTCTTCCATGCCGGGCACGGCCGCCGCGATGGCCTCGCGAATGTTTGCATGGGCTCGCAGTGCTTCGAAGGGCACCGGTGAGTCCGGCAGGAGGCGCTGGGCAAGCTCGCAGAGGATCCAGGTCTCCGGACGCACCTCGGACAGGCGCTCGATGCCACCGTCGGATAGCCGAACGAAGTTGAACATGGACTCCTGGGTCGTCGGCTCCCACTCTTCGTCCCGCGCGGTCACGGGCAGAATGAGGGCTTCGCCCTCACCAAGCCCGTACAGATGGCCGCGATTGAGCGTGGTCGTCATGAACATCTTGAACCCGACCCTGGCGAGCGCTTCCTGCGCCCAGCCCGAACGCGGCGTGGCGCCGTAGAGATTGCCTCCCATCACCACGGCCCCATCGATCTCACCCCGGTGAGCCGCCTGAAGGGCGGCCATGGTGTCCAGACCGGACGCTTGGGGGAACCGCACGCCGAAGGCCGACTCCATGCGCTGCAGGACGTCTTCGGGGAGCACGGGCTTGACGCCGATGGTGCCGATCCCCTGGACGTTGCTGTGACCACGCAGCGGCAGCAGCCCGGCGTAGCGCTTGCCGACCATGCCGCGCAGAAGCGCCAAGTTGGCCACCGACTCCACGTTGTCGACGCCGTTGAGATGATGGGTGAGCCCCATTCCCCAGGCGAACACCGCGTTGTCGGCGCCGGCGTAAATGGCGGCTACCCGTTCGATCTCCGCGCGCGCTATCCCTGTCGCTGCTTCGACCTCGGGCCACCCCGTGTCAGCCAGATCGTCTGCGTAGGCCTCGAAACCTTCCGTGTGGCGCGATATGAATTCGCCGTCTGCTGCGCCCTGCTCGAACACGGCTTTCGCGATGCCTTTGAGCAGGGCAACGTCCGATCCGATACGGGGCTGAAGGTACTCGCTGGCGATCCAGGACCCGCCTGCAAGCATCGACTGGGCACTCTTGGGCACGGCGAACCGCACCAGGCCGGGCTCCTTCGCGGGATTGATGACCACGACGTGACCACCGCGATCACGACAGTCCTTGAGCATGTGCAGCAATCGTGGGTGGTTGGACGCGGGGTTGGCCCCGATGAGGAAGATCAAGTCGCAGCCGGTGAGGTCTGCAAGCTCTACCGTGGCGGTTCCGGTACCGATCGAGGCATCCAGAGCCACGCTGGTGGCCTGGTGGCAATAATAGGAGCAGTTGTTGACATTGTTGGTGCCGTACGCCCTCGCCAGCAACTGAAACACGAAGCCCGCCTCGTTGGACGACCGGCCGGAGCTGTAAAAGAAAGTGCGAACCGGATCGATGGCCCCGAGTCGCGCGGCCGCCCGCTCCAATGCCCAGGACCAGTCCACGCAGGTAAAGCGCTCCGCCCCTGCCTCCTTGTAGAGGGGGTGAGCAAGCCGACCCAGGCCGGCAAGCTCGCGCTCGTCGAGCTCGCGCAGCTCATCCAGCGTATGTGAAAACGCCTCGACGGGAATCGCCGGCTGTATGTCCGTGGATTGCGCCTGAATGCTCTTGTTGCATACCGCCGGGAAGTCGCCGAGCTCATTGGTCATGCCGCCAAGCTGACCGCCCATACCGAGACCGCACGCCTTGCAGGCATTGTTGGCCCCAAGCGCTTTCGCCGCCCGGGTAATGCCCATGCGGCGCACGGTCTCTACGGTGTAGAGCACCTTTTTGATCCCGCCGCCGACGACGGGCTTGGTCGGAGTCGGTTCCATCGCCGTCACCACAACGCTCGAAAAGCCGCGCGGCACACAGTATAGAGGTTCCGCGCGAGTCTGCGTAACGCTTATAAGCCCTTGTTTTTGATGCAATCACAAAAAATTTCGAAGAATTCGGCTTTCCGACGCAACGCTTTTGAACGCTGGCGCATCTATAGATACGTAGGCCAATGAAACGTACCTCGCCAACGGGAAAAGGATTGAAAACCATGAGCAGAACTCTCTTTGCCGCAATTGCCCTCGTAATCGCCGGGGCCGCTTCGGCCGAAAGCAACGAGTACCGATTCGCCTATAACAGCACCGACTTCGCCGACGTCGACAGCGTCAAAGCTCTCTACGCCAGGATCGACAAGGCCGCCCGGGATTACTGCCCCGGGTACCTGCCGACGCGCAACTTGAGCGAGATGTCACGCTGCCGCGCCGAGGTGGCCGCTGACATCGTGGCTTCCATCGACAACGCTGCGCTCACCGCGCTGAGCAAGGGCGAGGAAGATCAGGTCCGCGTGGCGCTGGAGAATTCCGACCCGACGCGCGACCGCAGCTGAACGGGCTAATCCCACCACCAGGGGCTGTTTTCCAGCCTCGAAAGACAGGGCCCCTCGTGGGCCCTGTCGCCTTGCTCTACTCACCGGTCTCTGAGAGACTACGGGCCAGTTAGGTAGCCTGAGTGATGCTCAGAGCGTGAGAGAAGTATCGCATTCGCAGTGGATGAGCCGCCTGGCGGCCGCTTTCGCATCCCTCCTCCTGACGCTGTCTGCCTTGTCGTCCCATGCCGAAGACTTTGACGGTGCGCAAAACCAGCCGGCTCCCGATTTCACCCTGCCCAACCTGCTCAACCGCGACGAATCTATCCGTCTGTCCGACTTCCGAGGCAAAACGGTCTATCTCGACTTCTGGTCGGCATGGTGCGTGAAGTGCCGGAAATCAATGCCGTTGCTGACCGAACTCAATCGGCAGTTGGGGGGGCAGGCATTTGCAGTCGTCAGCGTCAACATCGACGTGAACCCGCGAGACGGAATGCGCCTGCTGGAGCAGATGACGGTCAATTATCCCGTGGCCAGTGACGTCAGCGGGCGGGCGGCTGACCGGTTTGGCGCCGTCACCTTGCCAGCCACGTACCTGATCGACGCGGAGGGAAACCTGCGCCCATCGCTGCCGACGATGAACGAACAGAATTTTTCTGCCATAAAGGCACGCTTGGCAGAACTGATCGAACGCGATAAAAGGGGTACGTTCGAGACGTAGGGCATGCGCATTGCGGTCGGTCTCCCAAAAGGGGCTCGGCCAGACCGCAGCTAACAATCGACGCACCATAGTAGAGGGGCTATTAGATGGCGTTGGCGATAGTACTTATCATCCTGATCATTGGATCGGTCGCGTTCCATGTGTGGAGCCCGTGGTATCTCACGGAACTCGCCTCGAACTGGGACACCATCGACTACACCATCGACATCACCTTCTGGGTGACCGGCTTCGTCTTCGTCGCCGTCAACGCGTTCATGGCGTGGGCGGTGATCCGTTACCGGTACAAAAAGGATCGTCGCGCCGACTACGAGCCCGAGAACAAGAAGCTCGAGTGGTGGCTGACCGGGCTGACGACCGTCGGCGTGGTGGCCATGCTGGCCCCGGGCCTGTTCGTCTGGGGCGAGTTCGTCCAAGTTCCCGAGGACGCCTGGGAGATGGAGGTCGTCGGTCAGCAGTGGCACTGGACCTATCGGTTCCCAGGTGAGGACGGCAAACTCGGCACCTCCAAGGTCACGTTGATTACCGAGGAAAACCCGCTCGGCGTAAACCCGGACGACCCGAACGGCCTGGACGACAAGATCATCTACGACCCGGTCGTGCACATTCCGCGCGGCAGGCCGATGAAAGCGCTGCTGCGTGCGAAAGACGTCCTCCACAACTTCACCGTTCCTCAGTTCCGGGTCAAGATGGACCTGGTCCCGGGGCTGGTTTCGTACGTCTGGTTGACTCCAGAGAAGAACGGAACCTACGACATTCTTTGCGAAGAGCTTTGCGGCGTCGGTCACTACACCATGCGTGGTCGGATCACGGTCCAGGACCAGGCCGATTTCGACGCCTGGCTGGCCAAACAGCCGACGTTCGCGGAGACACAGGCACGTGGCCATGGCGACCCGGTCGCCGGCCAGACCGCCTACGCGGTCTGCGCCGCCTGCCACGGCATGCAGGGCGAAGGCAATCCCATGATGAACGGCCCCAAACTGACCGGCCAGAGCACGTGGTATCTGCGCCGGCAGATCGACGCCTACAAGCGCGGCCACCGCGGAACTCATCCGGACGACGTGTACGGTCGTCAGATGGCACCCATGGTGGCTACCCTCGTGAACCAGCAGGCCGTAGACAACGTGGTGGCCTACATCAGAAGCCTGCCCGACGTGCCCGCGCAGCCAACCGTGACCGGCGACCTGGAGCACGGCGAGGAGCTCTACGAAGGCTGCGTGCTCTGCCACGGGGCCGACGGGATGGGCAAGCACGCTACCAACGCGCCGCGTTACGTTGGAATGAGCGACTGGTATCTGGTCAGGCAGCTCAAGAACTTCCAGACCGGCGTCCGCGGCTCCCATCCGGAGGACAAGTACGGCGAGCAGATGGGCTTCATGTCCAAGCAGCTCTACGGGGACGAATCGATCAACGACGTGGTCGCGTATATCAACTCCCTGCCTGGCCCCGGCGCGGCGGTAACCACCGCCGCTCGGTGAGCATGACCGTCAGGTCGGATCGAGATACGACGAGATGAACAGAACACTCAAGAGAAATCAGCACAACGACAGCCGGAGGATCTGATGGCATATGTCGCA
>JABAHR010001782.1_pt12 | contig 35403 bp, 33 predicted proteins | sample 7062101 | NCBI WGS metagenome assembly JABAHR01 (sample SAMN14534553, study PRJNA622989) | marine sediment metagenome | biome: marine biome [ENVO:00000428]; feature: marine pelagic biome [ENVO:01000023]; material: deep marine sediment [ENVO:00002113] | place: India: Gulf of Kutch | collected...
ACATGGTAATAACCAAAACGATCATAAATCAGATTAGATGCTCTATTTAGAAGATCCTGCAAATTCTGTTCAGAGGTTATATCCCTTGCTACCTCAGCGGAGGCCTGCATTTGTGCGGTTTGGTTGCGGAGTGACTTGGTGCGGATTTCTACCTGATTTTCCAGATTTGTGACTAAATTTTGTAATTGGATAGTCATTTTGTTGAAGGTTTGACCTAAGATTCCAATTTCATCCTCAGTGCTGATCTGTGCTTTAGCCTGAAAATTACCTTTTGATACTTCCTCTGCAGTTTCTGTCAAATTTAAGATCGGTGCGGTAAGAATTTGGGTGAGCACAATTCCAAGCACAACAGCACCTAGTCCGCTCAGCAAACCAAGTAAGATTGTATTATTCGCTAAAGAATCAATTGGTGCCAGGTAAATTTCTTGGGGTTGGAAGAAAGCTAACAACCACTCAGGATCCTGCATATTTAAAACTACAACCTGATTAATGAGATCACCTGTGGCGATATCTGAGGCTTCAAAAAATGCCATTCCAGCAGGTGATGTTTGAGCTTTAAGGAGATTTTTCTCAAGATCAGGAAGATCAAGAAAGGTTTCTTCCTGTGTTTTCAAGGGCAGGCGGCGTTCTTTTAATAATTGTTCAAAAATATCATTTCCTAAAGGTGCTACAGTTGTAAAAATGGTTTCAGGTGCGATCCCGTGAGCCAAGTGGATCAAATTTTCATCAAATAAAACTGCGAAAGAATTTTCCCCGCCTCGATTGTTGCTTCTGGTGATGATATTTTGAAGAATATCTGCTTTGTAGCGTACCCGCAGGACGCCGATTGTTTGGCCTTCGCTCACAACTGGGGTACCAAAATAAATCGAGGGAACAAATGTAAAAGGATCAATTTCAACCGGGGACATGGTGGTTGAGTTTTTACCTATGGTGTCAGTAAAGAAGCTCAAATCAGCTTCATTGGCAGATATGTGATCGATTTGAGTGTCTGCAAGTACGTTCCCCAACAAATCCAATAAAGCATAGGAGGATATATAGTCTGGATCTTTCTGTGCTAGAGCTAAAAGTGTGTCTAACAATCGTTCCTCAATCATTACCTCTTCATTCTCGAGAGCGTATATATATTCAGCCATAATTGGCAAGCTTGCTTCAGTCTCGATGGATTGATAATTTAAATTTATGAACTGCCAAAGAGTTTCCTCTGTCTGGATTGCAGCATTGAGCAGCGATTGATTTGCTTCCTCTGTGAGAACTCTTTTTACACTTCTGCTGTTTAGAAAACCGAGAGCCGCTAAGGCCAAAATGGTAATTACAGCAAAGGAAGTGATCATTTTTGCTCGAAGCGAGAAAAAGGGAAATTGGCGGGCGATGAAGTAAAAGATGATGCCTACGAGTACCAACGTAATGATCCAAAGGGCCGAAGTGAGCTGTGGTGGGGCCGCAAGCCTGAAGGCTGCCCCACGGAAATTAATGTCAAATACCAAACTGAAGACGCCTAAGGCAATACCGGCAGAGAGGGCTTCAATCACCCGCTGAATTGGAATAGCATAGGAGACAGATATAACAGTAACCAACAACATTGCGACGATAGAGAATGGACCAAGACCTTCTACATAAACCGCGATCGTTGTGAGGCCTATCAGAAAACCGTAAATCACAAATCCCATTCCAATGATAGTTCGTCCTCTTTGAATAAGGAAATAGCCAAATAATGACCCGGCGAAGATACCAGTAACGGATGCAAGCACAATCCTGGCAGTTGTGGTCTCTAAGATGGGGCTGAGGAATATAAAAACGACGACGACGATTAAAAGGTCGGTCCAAACTCTAATTGAAGCAATCCGTTTAGGCGAGATTGGGAGCCTACTTACTCCTGTATGGTTGTTTGAGTTCTGGTCGTTCATAAAAAAACCTTTTTATTCTTTTAATCGGCTACTTCAGACCGTTCGATTTCATCTGGCGGGTTAATGTGGATAGATGTTTCTTTCACCAATGGAATTTTTCCTAATTCCTTCACAATGCTCTGGAGAAGACTTTCGAAATCAAGGGTGCGGGAAAACTCCGTCGTAATTTCCCTGATGGCGCGTTCTTGCTCCACACGCTTATTGGCTTCTTCGAGCAGTCTAGCGCTCTCTAGAGCCAAAGCTGTTTGGTTGCTGATTGCTTCAATGAACTCTTTTTCTTCGGAACTAAAATCGGATTGTTCTGTGGCTAATGTTATTTTTCCAATTACCTGTTCTCCGCGGATGGTAATGGGTATGTCGAATTCATTGACATCCAAATCACTTGGGACAGCACCCATTTCTAGGGAGAGGTCTTCCTCTTCGTCTTCCGCCCATATATTTTGCCAACTATCTGTCATATACTGCCGGTTGAGTTGTTGTATTTCTCGTAAACTTTTTTCAAATTGCTGGAATAAACGGGCGTTTTCGAGGGCGATTGCCAAACTATCTGCAATGCTTTGGAGGACGGTAATATCATCTTCATCAAAAGCATCTGTTTCGGTTGATTGGATGCTGATAGCACCAATAACCTGATTCCCTATGTTTAATGGGAGGGCGAGTTCAGAGCGCGTGAACGGTAAATGAGGATTGCGGAAGCGGATGGATTCCTGGCCGACATCCAGGGCGATTCGCGGTTTTCCATGGGTGGTTGCCCAACCAACCATGGAGGATCCTCCAACGCTAAGTTGGTGATTTTCTGCCAACATTAGCTGTCCTGCTTCTCCAGTGCCAGCCACAAGAGTTGCATATCGGTGGTAATCATCAGTCAGGAAAACACCAACGTAATAAAGATCAAAACGTGTTTGGATGAGATCTGCTACCTGCTTTAGTAGTTCGTTCGCGTCGAGAATACTCCCAAGGTTACGAGAGATTTCAGCAGCAGTTCGAATTTGGATCAGTCGGCGTTGAAGGTCTATAGATTGGCTTTCCAAAAATGCGTGTTCTTCTTCAAGTTTGGAAGAAAGCTGTTGAGTTTCGGTAACTGTTTTTTCTAGATTTTTGCGGCCAAGTTCCAATCCATGAATGAGTAAGCCAACTGCAATAGAAAGCGTAAGGCTAATAAACGCCATGGTGATCCCGCTGCTGAGCCATGTGCTTGAATCGATAGAAAAATCATTTGCTATTGATGAACTGATGACAATCGATTGATTTGTTATCATCAAACCAAAACCGATGAAAGTGCCTAACGATAGAAGATTGGCGATAAACCCAGCCCACAATCCAAGCATGATCGTTGTAAGCACATTGAAAAACAATAACCACAGATTGGCATCCCCGGCTAAACCAAAGGTATTGAATGAAAGTGATCCGAAAATGTAAGACACGGCAACCACACTGATCGATCTTGCCTGGTATGGAACTCCCTTATTTGCGATGGCCAAGGTAACCAGATAGATCAATGCAAAAATACTGAATCCTAAAAAGATCCAATTATTATCCTGGATAAAATTAGGAGCGGTGGTAATGAGCATTGGTATGCCGATGATGACAATCAAGATGGTCACAACCCTCAAGATCCGCTCTCGCAATTCTTGTATTGTGCCTGCTTCTGGGAAAATTTTCTTTTCCACATCTGAGATCAGGGAGGATGGTTTCATGCTTCACCTTTTGGATTGCGGGAGTATTCGCCTTCGCTGTCTTTTCCGTTGGTTGACTTCTGATCTGTAACTAGATTACCGCCAACCTCAATCCGTGTGCGACGTGTTTGTAAGGCTTTCGTGAGTTCCTCTGCAGTGGTTTCGAGGATTGTATCCATATGAACAGATTGGCGGATTTTACTCGTGATCTCGAATAACTTTTGTTGCCTTTGTGATAGCCGGGCATTGACGATGATGGCTGCTAGGCTTCCAGCTAGTGTGCCTAATATATCCAGGTCGTGTTCATCATACGCATTCGGTATTTCGCTTTCGATGTTGAGAACCCCTAGCAATTCTCCCCGGTAAATCAGGGGTACGGCGAGTTCTGATTGAATTTCATCTTTACCTTTGATATAACGGGAATCCGTTTGAACATTTTTTACCAGGAGGGGCTCTAAGTTTTCTGCAACCCAACCCGTAATCCCTTCGCCAAATGGTATTTTCATTCCTAAAACTGATTTATCGTACCCAGAAGCAGCGAATACTTTAAGGATCTTTGATTTTTTGTCCGGAGTAAGGATTGAGACATGATCTCCCAGTGTAACTCGTAAAGCCTGGACGGCACTCGACAGTGCTTCTTCGATAGTGGTGCTAGATGCAGCAACAGTGGTTACATGGTGGATCAATCGATGTTGGGCCAGATGTTCCTGGGTTTGCATAAACAAGTTAGCATTGTTGATGGCCACTGCCAATTGATTGGCGAGAATTTGAAGAACTTCGATATCATCGGGTGAAAACGAATAAGGTACAGTCGATTGTACATCAAGCGCTCCAAGAATTTGGTTGCCGAGTAAGATTGGTAATCCCAATTCTGCTCGAGTGTCCGGAAGTAATGGGTTGAATTTGTGAGTTGGATCTTGAGTAACGTCGTTCACCACCAGGGGTTCTTTGTTCGCTGTCACATAACCAATGATGGACTGTGAACCGACCTTTAGTTTATGCCCTTCTGTTTTCATCTTTCGTCCCGCGTCACCTGTGGATTCCTGAACTACAGCATATTCACCCGAAGAGTCGACGAGAAAAATCGATGCATGGTAAAAATTCAAGCGATCTTGAATCAGTTGGATGGTATGACTGAGTAAATCATCCTGGTCTAGCGTTGTACTTGTTTCTCGGGATATCTCCGCAGATGTCTGGAGCTGATAGGCTCGTTTATTTGATTCCGCAAGAAGGTAAGCGCTCCTGATTGATCCTGCAATGGAATGTGAAAGTGCCTGAAGAAGTTTAAGGTCATTCTCGTCAAAGCGATTTTCTAGTTCAACGTCCTGAACGCTTATCACACCAATCACCTCATCACCGGAGAACAAAGGAATTCCCAACCATGATTTCGCTGGATGTCCTACAATTTTTGCCCCCAGAGCTTTGGCGCGTTCTTCTGTATTTTCAATCATCATAAGGGGTTGGCGAGACCGAACCACAATCGATGTTAGCCCATCACCTAATGGGAAGGGCTCGATATTGATTGGTTGTTCACCTTCAAAGAGATAAGGTATTTCAATATGATTAGTATTCACATCGTATAAAGCTACGAAGAAATCCACTTCTCCGATGATTTCTTTAATCTGTTCATGGATGAGTGGATATAGCCTATCCGGGTTGGTCTCCTTGATAATTGTGTTGCTGAAGTTTGTGAGAATTTGTAGTTCTTCTAGTTTTTTTTGTGATGACTGGAAAGCCTGAATTTTTTGAATACTTGAACCTACAAGGGTGCTGAAAGCGATGAAAGGCTGAAGGGAATGGGTACTTAGTGTCCCGGTTTCCCGCGAGGCTAAAATGATGAGACCTTCAAGTTCTTCTTCAACAAAAATGGGGAGAAAAGCTGTTTCGTTTGCGTTAAGCATTTTTGCAGGATCAAGCAGCTCTGGTCGGATAGAGACGGATGGATGAATCAGATTTCGGATGATGACAGGCGATTCAGTTTCAAAGAACATCGATGCCGAACTGGCGGAAACCAATAATGTGTGGGGGAGTTGTTCAGCATAATAGGGTTTATTTGCTTCAGGTTGTACCAACCTAAAGATATCTTTATCAGGCCGATAAACAGCAGCAAAAAAAGAACTATGCTGTATGCCGCTGGCAATCGAAAAAAATATCGAATTGACTGATGTGGATTGAGCAATATTTTGGCTGGCTTGATACAACTGAGAAACCTGCTGTTTGTCAATGTGTGTGTCTTCTCTCAGCTTGAAATTTTGGATAGCTGAGGCAAGTTGATTGGATAGTGTAACCAATACATTGACGGTCGATTGGGTAAAAAATTCAGTCTCTTTACTTTCAATATCGATAAACCCTAGAACGTCCCTTCCAATAGAGATTGGTAAGGAAATTTTACTTTTTGTTTCCGGTAGGGCATCATAATCGAGTTCGCCCGGTTCAACATCTGAGAGATTAATTGGACGTGGTTCATTATTTTTTATCACCCAGTGATAGATTGAATTTTGAGAAATTTTAATTCGGTGACCCTGCTGTATAAGATTCCGGCCTTCTGTACTCGTGGCCGCGCGCAGTTGCCCAATATCTTTAGAGGAATCTAAAAGGAATATTGCAGTATGGAAAAAGCCAAACCTCTCTGAAATCAAGCTGGCCGATTGGTCGAGCAATTCATCCAGGTTAGCTGATTTTGTTGCCAAGGTTGAGACTTCAGCGGCAGTGATTACCTGACGGGTTCTTTCTTCAACCTGGTCTTCCATTTCTTGATAAAGGTCTTTGAGATCGCTGGCCATCAAGTTAAAAGTAGAGGCGAGCGTACCAATTTCATCCCGGCGACTGACCGTCGATCGAGCTTCCCATTTCCCTTCAGAAAATGATTGGGCAGTTTTGGATAATTCTAATAACGGCGTTGTAATGCGGCGAGAACCCCAAAATATCAAACCAGAAATCAGCATTGTAGTCGCAACGATCAATCCTATCGCAATTGGGGCTAACCTGTTTATTTCTCCCAAAACCGATTCTTCTGGAACTTCCACAACAAATCCAAGATTCAGAGAGTCGTAGAATTGGTAGATTCCGAGAACCTGGGTACCGTTGTATGTTGAATATGATGTAGCAACCGGGTTTTCTTCCAGTCCAGCATAAATTATATTGTTTTGACCCTCGCTAGATTCCATTTCTGTAAGGGAGGCACTTTTTGTAACATCTGTGATTCCGGCAAATCGTTGAGAGTCATCAATCAGGAATAAGTTGTTATTAGGCAGGAAGGAATGATTTGCTTCAAGCACTGTTTGGATAGCTCTTTTATTGGATACTCCGACGAGATATCCCAATGGTGTGTTTGCTTGATCCATAATTGGGACCAAGGATACGAGTACAATCTCGTTTTCTGGAAGTGAATCTTCCTCATAAAGTAAATCAGGAGAAAATTCAATAAAATGAGCGAGCTCTCCGTTTTTGATTTCCTCCTGGAAATATATTTGATTACGAAGGTTGTTGCCTTCCCAACCTTGGGTGGTAGATAATTCAATATTTCCTAACGTGTCTAAAACAAAAATATGATTAAAGAGTGCTTCCTGACCAACTGGATTGAGATTGCGAAGAGACGCGATTAACTGGACGTGATATGTTTGATAAACGGCGTTCTCGGGCGATAGATTAAAAAATTCATTTACTGCATCGTTAAATTCAGGGTTGCTAGCGAGCCTGTTTAGTTCGAGATTCTTGTCCAGTAACCAAGAATCCATTTGATTTGTTGCCTCAGAGAGGAAGATTTCCATTCGTTGGCTGATCTGTTGTAGTAGCAGATTTCTTCCGCGATTATAGAATGTGATGCCCATAAGCAAAGTAGGGATAATTGTGATTGGCAACAGCAAAGCCATCATATTCCACGCCAAACTAGCTCTAAAGCGTCTCTTTTTATGGGAAGTGGTTTGAGAAATGGTGCTCATTTTACTCCAGCATAGGATTGGTTATTCGACTACCCAAATTTGTTCGCCAGAAAGAATGCGTTTAATTTGATCCGGAAAACGATCCGGATCTAATGGTTTGCCAATAAAGCCATCAAATCCAGCACTCTTGGATTTATTCATTTGTTCTGTGCTGGCCTCTGCGGTCACCGCGACCACTTTTGTGTCTTTTAGCGTTGGTGAACTGCGAATCTTTTTTAAGGCCCCGAAGCCGTCTTCGTAAGGGAGCCGGATATCCATTAGGATTAAGTCAAGCCGTGGGAGAGTATCTGCGTACTCAACTACCTCGTATCCTGACGTTTTCCATTCACAATGGATCCCCATGTACCCTAACATCCGGGCAATGAGTACGAAATTGGAAACATTATCTTCTACAACCAGTACGGTTGCATCCTGCGGAGAGACATTCTTCGAATTTGTATCTTTGTTTAGCATTACTTACCTCTTGAGATACATTTCAACTTGATCTGGAAGAGCATCCACATCGACCGGCTTTTGAATATATCCATCACAACCTGCTTCCAAACTTTTTTCTCGGTCTCCACGCATTACATTTGCGGTAAGTGCAACAATTGGAACCCCATTTAATTTTGGATTTTCTCGCAGATTTGAGGTGAGGGTATATCCATCAATATCCGGAAGATTGATGTCCATCAAAATCAAGTCAAAATTTTGATTTGAAACTGCTGAAAGTGCGTCGGTAGCATTTTCTGCAAATGTCACTGAATATCCCTCAGCATTTAATATGCGGAGAATCAAGATTCTGTTTTCTAAATTATCCTCGACATATAAAATTGATGTGCCATTCTTCATATTGTGTGCTACCTCCACAAGTTTTTATAACAGCATTACAGATGTCTTCAGACGTTTTGCTCAGACATTCCCAATTAAATTGTAGCAGTTTTATGTATATGTCTCGTGACATAACCGTTGCAATTACTTTGCCTAAAATGTTGAGAAGGATCAATCAATGATCGTGTAGATTTCAGCGAGTGTTATGGATAAATGTTTTAATTTATATTGGGTAATAAAAAGAATACCTTTTGAAAATTAGGTATTTATATTATGTAAAATTTTCTTGACATTCGATGATTGATTGTGTTATCCTTCGGCAGTTTTCGATAGAGAGGACAAAGATTAGTAACCATGAAGATGAAACCGATAAGGCTATTGGTTCCATTAGGAGCGAAGTAATGATCCAGCAAGAACGAGTTGCTGATAATGTATATTTTTTCCAAAGCCGTGTTTATGCTGAAGTGAATGCAGGGGTTGTTGTTGGACCAGATATGGCGGTTGTGATTGATACACTTCCTTTTCCCGAAGAGACAATGATCATGCGTGATTTTATCGAACAGGAACTTCAGATTCCGGTTCGTTATGTGATCAATACACATTACCACGCAGATCACACGTGGGGAAACTATTTATTCTCGGGTGCGAAAATTATTGGACACAAACTTTGTCACCAATTATTGCAGGAAAAAGGGATTCCAGGCCTGGAGCGAGGGCAAGAAAATAACCCTTCCTTGCGTTCAGTGCGCATAGTCTTGCCTCATATTACGTTTGAAGATGGTGAATTGTTGATTCGAGTGGGGAAGAAAACACTGAAGCTTTTCCCTCTTCCCGGGCATACAGTAGATTCGATTGCAGTTATGGTTGAGGAAGACAGAGTATTATTCTCTGGGGATACGATGATGGCTGTCCCTTACCTAGTGGATGGTGATATTGACATTTCAATTGAGTCGTTGAATAAAATAAAAACTTTAGGCTTAGAAAATGTTGTCCAAGGTCACGGTGATATTGTTTTACGTGGTGAAGTTAACCAGGTTGTGGATGATAATGTAAGCTATCTCAATGAAATCAGGAAGGTAATTAAAAAGGCTTCCAGGCGAAAATTCCCGCTTGACTTGTTGGAAGAGGTTGATGTTGAGTCTTGCGGGAAAAGTAGAGTAATTTTAGGGGGATTGGCTGAGGATCTTCATCAAAATAATTTGCGAGCTCTATATAAGCAAATGTATGGAGAAGAACCGATTGGGTCTGAGGAATATTACGAAGACTGATTGGTCAATTCTTTCAGTTTGCGTGCTCTAAATCCATGAAGACGTTCTGTACCTTCTTTTAACCTCTGGATATTGGGTCGAAGTGAGATGATCAACAAAATTTCAGCGACGAGACCATAGGCAGCATAGGCCCATGATGCATCAATATTTACAGCCCGTAATGCAAAAATAAATGTGCTGGAAAGGGCGATGCTCATAGTAGTAACGGATGCATAACCGACAAAATAAAAGATCAGAATTCCGATAATTAGCACAATAATACTGGAAGGCCACCACAAACCTAACGATCCCCCCAAACAGGCTGCACCTCCTGCTCCTCCACCTAACTTTATTTTCCCAGTTGCTTTCTTAGAAAGCATAAATATGGAGTAATTGTGCCCTACAATAACGAGTAAGGGAATAATGATTAAGAGCCATGGATTCTGAAAACTTGGGTGCAATCTGGCGATATAAACTGATACCGCACCTTTAAGAATATCCAGCAAAGCAGTGACTAAACCGGCCCAAAAGCCAGCAGCCCGCATGGTATTTGTTCCGCCAGTTCTACCACTTTGGACGGTTCGGATATCCTTGCCTGTCGTAAGCTTCACTATAATATATCCGAAAGGTATAGACCCGATCAGGTAAGCAAGTAAAAATATTCCGATAATATCAAACGGCATTTGTTAATTCTCCTTTATATTTTGCTTTAGGAAGCTAATATTTTATCACCAATTGTGTCAGGATTGGTTACTCCAATATATTAAACACAGAAATAAAAAAAAGGTTTCACACCTAGATGATTTTTATCATAATTTCCCGATAATCAGACCTCGTTAAATAGTAGCCTCTTACGTCCCAGTTTTTCCCTTTTTGACCAACGATTAGGTGTGGGGTTTTGGGGTAGTAATTTCTTTCCAGGTCAGTTGAAGAAGGGATCGGGGGAGATAAGGGATGAGAATGGAAAAATGCTAAGGTTTCCCAATCTTTGGTTTCTATCTCCCAAAATGTCTTGACCATCTCTTCAGCGTCCATAAGGTATTCTGATGTGGAGTTTAGGACATTTGATATTTCATAAACTTTTTTACTAGTTTGGCCTACTCCGGCGATGATCCCGCAAGATTCCAAGGGTGACCATGCTTGGGCGATCGAAATTATTTTGGAGAAATGGTGGTTATGGAGAACGATCCTTAGATTTTTTAGTTGATCCATATAGCAACCAGCCAAATGATGAACAAGGGAATAAAACCTTCTATGACAGCCCTTGTAAGGGGAGTGCCCTGCTCATTATTAATTGTCAAGTTGATCATGAAATATAGAGCGCCAAACAAAATTAGTCCATAGCTAAGGGGGGTGATTGGTAAATAATGTAATGCAGTTGCTAATTGCGATATGACTAACATGCATGCTAGTGACGGGATTATTGGCCATTCTTGAGGCAGGTTTAATTGAAAAGCTCTTAAACCAAGAACAAATGCACCTAGACCGAGGGCAGGCAAAGAGATAATCAATCTTTGATTTGTAGAGGCTAATGCGACGGATAGTGCCAGGATGATTGAATACAATAATGATGTCAGTATCCCAATTGCGATTGGCCTTCGTAAATCTTTGGTGAAAATGACAATATATTCTGCGAGGATTACAACCAACAGGAATATACCTCCGAACGTAAATATTACCCATTTGAAAGGAGTATCAGATACATTATTTAAAATAACACTTTGAACCCAGGCGGTAATAGCTGGCAGCAGCAAATGAGGGATTGTTGATCTTCCTTTTAGTTCCGGGTGATCTCTTAAAATCCAATCAGTCCCGCTGGCTGTCATGCCTGCTATTGCAACAGTAATGATGGTTGAAAGATTGAAATTTAATGGAATCAAAAAGCCGGCCAAGGAGATGTAGCTGCTTCCTTCCGGGATCTTAATAAATTGGGTGATAGCAAAGGCCAATAGTATGGTCGCTACGACCACGCTTAATCGCTCTTGATTTGGAAAACTGAATTTTTCTGCCACAGTTTCATTGTAATAGGGAGTATCTGTTCTGCCAAGAACCATTTTATTCATTTTGAATCTACACAATATGTTTCTGACCGCTTGCAACCTTTTCTTCAAAAAGATCGTATATAAAAGTGAAAGTATTTGCAGAAAGGAAACAACCATGAAAAAGTTATATCGAAGTCAAACCAATTCAATGATTTTCGGTGTTTGTGGAGGTTTGGGACAATATTTTGGGATAGATCCCACAATTGTAAGACTAGCTTTCGTTTTTCTTGCGTTTTACCATATGTTAGGTGTGTGGGTTTATCTTGTGCTCGCAATCCTGCTGCCAACAGCTCCCGAAGGTTATCAAGCACGATCTTCATCTGTCAATTTTGAACAAACAACCCAGACAACGAAGGTGATTGGTGGGGGATTAATCTTGTTGGGAATTTTGGCATTGTTCTCCACCTTTAGTATCTCCTGGTTTAGCTGGATGCGCTTGGAAAATATGTGGCCTGCACTAATTATTCTTTTTGGCGTGCTGCTGCTTGCCCGAGCTTATATCTCGGAGGAATAAAATGCCTCAAAATCAACGAAACAGGAGCCTGGTATGGCCTCTGATCCTTATTTGTATCGGTATTTTGTTTTTACTCTATAATCTTGGGGTAATTAGTTGGAGTATTTGGTCGATGTTGTGGAGATTGTGGCCGGTATTGCTCGTTGCCATTGGTCTTGATTTGATCTTTGGTCGGCGTTCTGGAGTCTGGTCGGGGATCATTGCATTTATCATGATTATATTATTTGCAGGAGTGTTTTGGTTGTTCGGTATCACAGAAACTTTTTGGTCGGGCGATAAAATTAATTCAACCGTTGTTCACGAGCTTTCACAAGTGGAAGATGGTGAAGTACAGATTAAAATGCAAGTTGGCTCTATAAGAATTGGTGCTCTTCCCCCAAACTCAAGTTTTCTCATTGTGGGTGATATTGAGCTTAGTGAGTTTGAAAACCTGCGAGATGAATTCCAGATTTCCGGTGATTCTTTGTACTATAAACTTTCTAGTGATGGACAGCAATACCATCCAGAATGGATCTTGAATCAAAATGAGGATTTGGACAAAAATTGGGATTTGCTGTTAAACCAAGATTTGCAGCTAGACTTGAGAATTGAGAACGGGGTTGGAAAATCTGAAATCAACTTGTCGGATATTAACCTGTCTGGTTTGGATATTCGGGGTGGAGTTGGGGAAATTACCATTTACATGCCGTCTAAAGGAAATTTTAAAGCAAATATTAAGTCTGGAGTGGGTAAGTTAGTAGTATATTTGCCGTCTAATTTGCCTGCTCAAATTAAAATTGACAACGGATTGGGAAATGTCTCTATCCTGGGAGATTTTACACAGAAAAATGGTCGATATTTTACTCAAAATTACAAATCTTCTTCAGATTTTGTAGAATTAATTGTTGACGGAGGAGTGGGTAATATTCGCATTATTCAAATTGAAGAATAAATCTAAATCATTTATTTTCCAGATGGGCCAGTACTTCCACGGCCCATCTGGTTTTTTTAATGTATGATTAATAGTATGACGCATAAAAAAACTGCACGAGAATTGGGTAGGTGGGGAGAGGGAATTGCCAGATCCTTCTTGCAAGAAAGAGGATATAAGGTGATTGACCAAAATGTTTTTACGGCATATGGTGAGATAGATTTGGTTCTCAAAAAAAGTGGACGAGTCCATTTTGTTGAGGTAAAGACACGCAGATCCAAAAAATTTGGTCATCCTGAAGAAGCAATCACACCTAGAAAGTTTGGTCATATGATTGATTCAGCCCATGCATATTTACAAACCAATCCAGAGTATGATGGAGAATGGCAAATTGATGTGATAGCAATCCAGGCAATGCCGTATAATCACCCTCCTCAGATAAGGTTTTTTGAGAATGTCCAATGACAAACAACACCCGCCTTTGATCGTTATCCTTGGTCCCACGGCAGTCGGAAAGACTGCGTTATCATTATCTTTGGCGGAAAGGTTTGATGGAGAAATTATATCTGTTGATTCGCGATTATTTTATCGTGGCATGAATATTGGAACCGCTAAACCGAGCCCAGAAGATTTAAAGCGGGTCCCCCACTATTTGATTGATGTTGCAAATCCTGATGAAGTATGGAGTCTGGGAAAGTTTAAACGCCATGCATTGGCGTGTATTGAAGAGATTCATAATCGCCGTCGTGTTCCATTTCTGGTTGGTGGGACTGGCCAATTTATTCGAGCCATTACTCAAGGCTGGGTTGTCCCAGAACTAAAACCTGATGAACAGCTGCGGAATGTGCTCAATAGGTGGGTTGATGATGAAATAGGTCCTGAGGGACTGTACGAGCGCTTGACGATGGTTGATCCAGTAGCAGCTAAAAAAATCTTACCCGGAAATGTTCGCCGAACAATAAGAGCTTTTGAAGTGATATTTAAGACCGGCAAGCGTTTTTCAGAGCTTCGGAAACGAGAGCCAGTTCCATATAGAATATTACAGATTGGGTTGAACCGGCCTCGTGATGAGTTGGATAAGCGAATTATGGAGCGAGTAGATCGAATGATGGAGCAAGGCTTTTTAGAAGAAGTAAAGGTCTTGCTGGAGAATGGATATGATAGAAACTTACCAAGTATGTCTGCATTGGGATATCGTCAATTATCTGCTCATCTCACCGGGGAAATGACCCTGACAGCTGCTGTTGAGGAAATAAAAAAGGTCACGAAAAAATTTTACCGGCGCCAAATGACATGGTTTAAACCTAATGATCCACAAATTACCTGGTTTGACATGTCCGATTCGACGGAAGATGAGGTGGAGAAGCTAATTGATCAATTTGTTTTTGGAGTGTGATGGTCATATTCGTTGACACTGTCAGTTGAAAAAACTATACTGGAATTATAGTCCTGAAAATTTTAATATTATTTTGGAGGAGAAAATGGAAAGTTCAAGACCATGGGTGCAAAATTATGATGAAGGCGTTCCAGCAACAATTGATTATCCCAGAATACCAAGTTATCAGCTGTTAGAGGAGACAGCCAAGAAATATCCAGACAGAATATGTACAGTTTTTAAGGGAGGTAAGATTACGTACAGGGAAATGGATGAAATGACCGATCGACTTGCTGCTGGCTTATCTGATTTGGGTGTGAAAAAAGGCGACCGGGTTGGGCTTTTCATTCCGAATACGCCCCAATTCGTGATCGCGTTCTACGCCATCTTGAAAGCAGGGGCTGTGGTGGTTGCCACGAACCCGCTTTATACCCAAAGAGAAATCGAACATCAGGTGAATGATGCGGGTGTCGAGGTTATGGTCTTGATGACCAATAATTATGAAAAGGTAAAAGAGATTCAGCATAAAACCAAAATTCGCCAGATGGTGGTCACCAACTTGAAGGAGACCCTCCCACAGCCTCTCAAACTTCTATTTACTTTATTTAAGGAAAAGAAATCGGGGTTCAGGGTGCAGTTGCGTGACAATGATGTCTGGATGCAGGAGCTGATTCAGAAGCACTCACCAGAAGATCGCCCAAAGGTCGAGGTTACCACCGATGATACTGCTTTATTCCAATACAGTGGGGGAACAACCGGTGTTTCAAAGGGAGTTGTTGCTGCGCATTATGGGCTTGTGGCCAATACGTATATGATCCAGGCTTGGAACCCAAATGCCCGTGAAGGGGAAGAAGTCGTGCTGATGGCCATCCCCTTGTATCATGGCTATGGTATGGTTGTTGGTCTGCTGTATGGCACTAAAATTGGAGCAACCTTTGTGATGGTACCTGATCCTAGGGATATGCAGGATGTGCTTGAAAATGCGACCAAATATGAGGCAACAGTATATCCTGGTGTGCCTGCTATGTATAATGCCATCAATAACCATCCGGATGTTTTATCTGGTAAGTATGATCTGAGCAACATCTCGTTTTGCATTTCAGGATCAGCACCGCTAATGCGTGAGACCAAATTAAAATTCGAAGAAATCACGGGCGGAAAATTGGCTGAAGGATATGGGCTTTCCGAAGCTCCAATTGCCTCGCATAGCAATCCGATGCATGGAGAGAACAAAACTGGCTCCATCGGAATGCCGTTCCCGGATATTGAATGCAAGATCATCGATTTAGATGATGAGGTGACAGAACTTCCCTCAGGTGAGATTGGCGAATTGATTCTTAAAGGCCCCACTGTGATGAAGGGTTATCACAATATGCCAACAGAAACTGCCAATGCCTTGCGTGATGGGTGGCTGTATACCGGGGATATCGCATACATGGATGAAGATGGGTACTTTTTTATTGTGGATCGGAAGAAAGAACTGATTAAACCTGGCGGATTCCAAGTATGGCCGCGAGAAGTTGAGGAGGTATTATCTAACCATCCAGCAGTATTGGAAGTTGGGGTTGGAGGAATCCCGGATCCGAATAGCGGAGAGGCTGTAAAAGCTTGGGTTGTATTGAAATCAGGACAGCAAGCCACAGAGGAAGAATTAAGAGAATGGTGTAAGAAAGACCTTGCTGGATACAAAGTTCCAAAACAGATCGAGTTCAGGGATGAACTCCCAAAGACGACTGTCGGGAAGATTCTGCGTCGTGAATTGGTGAAAGAACATAAGGAAAAGAATTAGTTCAGCGTGCGCTAAGGTAACAAGCGAAGGGCATCGTTTAAACGATGCCCTTCGCTATTGATCGCACTCATGCAGTATTCTAGAACCATGAATTAAGCTTTATCCAAATGATTATTCGGGAGGGTCGATGAAAGCTGCTTTTTTTGACGTGGACGGAACCTTGACCCAGCACCGTATCTGGTCGGGGTTATTAGATTACTTTCGGGTGAATAGAGTCCGTTTGTTTCGTTATTATCTGTTCAACATCGTTCATTATGGTTTATATGTTTTGCATAAGCTTAGATTGGTTTCTCAGGTTAGCTTTAGAAGTGCATGGGCAAAGAACCTGTCTTGGTTATTTACGGGATTTACTCTAGAACGAACTGAAGAAATTTGGGATTGGGTAATTAAAAATCGCCTGAAAGATCAGTGGCGCTCGGATATCCTCGAGTTGCTGCAACAACATAAATCTGAAGGAGATATTGTTTTTTTGGTGTCTGGCGGTCCAGAAGGTTTGTTGAATAGGATTGCTAAAGAGGTAGGAGGGAATCATGCCGTTGGTACAAAACACCAGATCATCAATGGAAGGTACACCGGGCGGTCTGAAGGTATCGCTTGCCAGGGAGAGAATAAACCTATCCTGGTGAAAGAGAAAGCCAACCAGCTCGATCTCTCAATAAATTTTGAAGAGAGTTATGCATATGCTGATTCATTATCGGATCTGCAACTGCTTTCATTGGTTGGCCACCCTGTCGCAGTTTATCCGGATACTTCTTTAATGGAAGTTGCAATAAATAGGAAATGGAAAATTATCGCAAATTAAATTGCTGAGTACAAGTTTCAGCAATAAAAAGAGGCGCACATAACCGTGCGCCTCAAAAATTTTAAACATCTTGTTGTTAGGCGGATGCACCATTCATTTGAATAGGTGTGCCGCCAATTCGTTTCTCAACCGGGGGTGGGAATATTTCTTCAAATTCTTCCCGTGTGAGTGTTTCGACTTCTAACAGTTTTTGGGCAATCGTGTGTAGCTTATCCTCATACTTGGTAAGCAAGGATTTCGCGTTTTCGTATGCTTCGTTGACTAATTCCAAAACCTCTTCATCAATTTTCTCAGCAATTGCTTCTGAATAATCTTTCTGTTCGGAGATTTCACGACCGAGGAAGACGAGTTCTTCTTTCTGACCGTAAACCCGAGTACCCAATTCCTTGCTCATCCCTAACCGCATGATCATGTTTCGGGCAGTTTGGGTGACTTTCTGAAGGTCGGATGAGGCACCAGAGGTGATGTCATCGAATACGAGTTCTTCAGCAGCGCGACCGCCAAGTGTGGTGATCATTGTGTCCATTAATTTGGCCCTGCTGACCATTTCACGATCTTCTTCTGGGACTCCCCACATATAGCCTAGTGCGAGCCCGCGAGGGACAATCGTGACTTTATACACGGGATCAGCGTTGGGTAGCACATGGGAGCAAATTGCATGTCCGGCTTCATGGTAGGCGATAATTCTCTTTTCCGGCTCACTGATCAAGCGGCTCTTTCGCTCAGGTCCAGCCATGATGCGTTCAATTGCTTCACGCAATTCTTCTTGGCCGATATATTTCTTGTTCTGGCGTGCCGAAAGAATAGCAGCTTCATTGACCAGATTCTCGAGATCAGCTCCGACAAAACCAGGAGTAGCTCGTGCCAATTGTGCCAGGTCCACGTCTGGTGCGATGGGTTTACCTCGGGTGTGCACTTTTAGGATTGCCTCTCGACCACGAACATCTGGCCGATCCAACACGACACGGCGGTCGAAGCGTCCAGGACGCATAAGCGCTGGATCAAGAATATCGGGGCGGTTGGTAGCGGCGATGATGATGACATTGGTATCAGTGTCAAATCCATCCATCTCAACAAGTATCTGGTTAAGAGTTTGCTCGCGCTCATCGTGGCTGCCACCTAATCCAGCACCGCGTTGACGGCCTACTGCATCAATCTCATCCACGAAAACGATACATGGAGAATGACGTTTGGCTTGCTCAAAAAGGTCTCGAACACGGCTAGCGCCTACACCGACGAACATTTCAACGAATTCCGAACCCGAAATGGAGAAGAAAGGAACGCCTGCTTCACCGGAAACTGCTTTTGCCATTAAGGTCTTGCCAGTACCCGGCTGACCTACCAGGAGTACACCTTTAGGAATTCGGGCTCCTAAGGCAATAAACTTTTCGGGTTCTTTCAAAAATTCTACAACTTCTTGCAGGTCCTCTTTAGCTTCCTGTACCCCGGCAACGTCTTCAAATGTGATGGTTGGGTGATCGCCGGTAAACATTCGCGCGCGGGATTTTCCGAAGGATATTGCTGCGTTGTTGCTTCCTTGAGCTTGCCGGAAAACGAACCAAAAAACGATGCTGAGTAAAATTACAGGCAACAAGTAGGCTAGGACATTGAAAATCTTTACAAGTGCACTTGGTGAAGTGACGTTGATTTGAACATTTTCATATCCCAATTGTTCAGTCGTAACTCCCAGTGCAACCAGTTGTTCGACCAAAGTTGTATTTGGCTCTTTTCTGGCTTCACGTTCAATCACGCCTTCGCCTGTACCATAAATGACTTGCAATGTGTCATCTTCTGCAACATTAATCCGGGTGACTTGCCCGAGTTTTATATCTCTCGCGAGTTCATTGATGGTGAGTGGTTCTTGCTGATTTGGCTGCTGCATGAACTGCATGAAAACCAAAACGATTATCACGCCAAATAGCAAAAGATAAAATATAGGTATTCTGTTTCTCGTATTATTCACTATTGATCCTCCAATGGTGAAATATGTCTATCAGAGGTTGTTTGACAAAAGTCTTTTCTAAATTATACCAACCTTTATAGCTTTTCATATGATTACTAAAACTTTGACGATGTTTCTAACGGATTTCTTATATCTTTTCCTTAAAAATTATGGATATTAAGAGTTTTAGGTGACGATTATGACATTAAATTAGATTGTGGATTGTAAAGACAGCACTTGTTGGATATGCAATCGATCATGCCGGGCAGCGATTCTTATGATCTCGTTGAGTGATGTTGGTCCAAAGATTGTGTGTCGGATTTCCTTTTTCTCCACAGATTTGGGCAAACTGCTGACCAGCTCGATGAGCTGTTTTCTGGCTGCAATGAAATCCATCAAGGCTTCTTGACCATCTTGTTGGTGGTATCCGCGCTCTTCTGCCCAGGCATCTGCATCTATTGCTGCCAGAAATGGGGACGGGTTATCTCGTAATAATTTAATTCTTGGAATATGAACTTCCTGGTCAACATCCCGTAAATGGCAGATGATTTCTGTAATGCTCCAACTGCTATTATTTGGTTTGTGATTCCAATGATTGAGAGAGAGGTCATCCAAAAATGTAAGAAGTGCCGAGGGCGTGGTACGGAAAGTTTCTAGGCTGGAATTATAACTGCTGAAATCTGGCATTAAATCCTCTTCTGTCTGTAATTCCATCCAAGAATGGAAATCTTGCAGCGGACCTGCACCATGTCGATTTCCACAAGATTTTTTTGTTTCGTCATTTACAACCCAATAGGTAGCCAAACCGATTTTTTGGGCTGGCAGAATATCAAGTTCCAAGTCATTTCCGATCATGATTACCTGAGCATTTGGCCAGCCGATTTGGGCTAACATCTCCATGAAATATGCTGGGTGTGGTTTGGTGAAATGGAAGTTTTCATAGGTGGAAATAAGGGAATAAGGATATTCTTCTGGGGGCAATCCAGCCCATCGCAATCTTTCATAAGTTGCTATTTTTGGAAAAATAGGATTTGTTGCAATCGCAAGTTGATATTCATTTCTCAGGCATTCGTCCATGAAAGAAACAATGGCTGGATCCGGGGCTGGTATCGGAGATAATGATGGGTAGGTCTCGGTGTAAAATTCGAGGAGCGATTCCTGCATTTGATTTGGCGAGGTGCCCAATCTAGGATAAAAATGCTCGTCGAAGGTCTGCTTAATTGTCTTTAATGGATCATCATTTTCCATCGCCTTCCGTGTGGCAAAAAACAAAGTTTCCTGAACTATTTTGGGTGGTGCGAGTTCAGAAAGATGATCAGATAAGGCTAGTAAATAGGGCGGCAGAAACCTCTCTGAACTATGGGGAAGAAGAGTATCGTCGAGGTCAATTAGTAATATCAGGTTCATCTGGGAGGATCACAAATTCTTTTATTTTAGGATGACATTGACCGCAGCCAACACGTGGTTCTTCAACAGCTTGCTCAGTTTTTAAACAGTACGCACTTATCTCTACCTGAGGTCTCATAAAGAAAATTGGGCGCTTCAAGCTTGGAGTTAAATTTAGGTTTTCGCAAGAGTTTGCCAGTCGGATGTCAGGGACTGGGCATTCTTGGCATAAATATGGAGACCAAGTTAGCCCATGATCTTTCAATAATCGGCATTCTTCAAATGACCGTCCACGGAAGTAATCCCCGTAGAAATACTCGCACTCCTTACCAGCTGGTGTTTTCATTAATAAATATTGATCAGCCCTGGGCTGTTTACACCCGGGTAATGTATTCTCCTGTTCTAGTATCCACCTTAATCACATCACCACTATTGATAAATGCAGGAACGGAAACCTCAAGACCAGTTTGAGTTTCCACCTTTTTGTTTACCCCTGTTGCTGTGTCGCCTCTAACAGCAGGTTCAGCACGAACTACTTCTAGTTCAACCGAGGTGGGCAGTTCAATATCAAGGACTTCCCCTTCGTAAAACGTCAGTTTCACTTCCATGTTTTCGGTGAGGTAATTTGCTGCATCTGCAACCACTGTTGCCGAGATCGAGGGTTGTTCGTATGTGTCTGTATCCATAAAATGGTAATCTGTACCGTCTGAATAAAGGTACTGAGCGGTGTGGTAATCCAATCTGACATCTTCTACCTTCTCACTGGAGCTAAATGTTTTTTCGATATTCGATCCAGTGCGAAGATTAAGGGCTTTTACACGAATGGTTGCCAGTCCACGACCCGGCTTATGGTGGCTGTATTCAATTACTTTGTAGAGTTCGTTTCCAATTGTAAAGGTTACCCCTTTTCTGAGTGCATTGGCATCAATCATGGTTTTGCCTTTCTTCTTTTTTTCTGTAATATTGCTCAGAGATTATACCAGTAAACCATTCTGCTGAAATTGCCTAAATAATCACTTGGGCAGTGAAACGATTTTTCAAGAACGATGATTAAAAAAATCCATTGGGACTTTGAATTGTAAAAAATGGAGAGTTGAGGATATAATCCTTCTATCACGATTGAATTGTTGTTGGGCAAAGCTTTACCGTTTGTCCGTCGAAGGTAAGAAATTTATATTCATTGTTCGTGTGGTAAACTTCTTTTTCAAAATCCGCTTTATTCATCATCAAATATATGGCGGGAGGAAATAGGATATGGAAAATCAGGAAAACGTGCGCGTTGTCTGTGTTGAAGATGAACCCGAGATGATCGATCTTATCCGCCTTATCTTGGGTAGAAAGGGTTTTGAAGTCATTGGGGCTCATGGTGGGCTTGTGGCAATGAGCATCATTCACGAGCATATGCCTGATTTAATTCTCCTTGATCTGATGATGCCGGATATGGATGGTTGGGAAGTATACCAAAAACTGAAAGCGGATGATGCGGTAAAAGATATTCCTGTAATTGTTGTTACCGCCAAGGCACAAAGTATTGATAAGGTCCTCGGTTTGCATATTGCTAAGGTAGATGACTATATTTCAAAACCTTTTAGCCCACAAGAATTACTGGACAGCATCGAACAAGTACTGAAGAGAGCTGCTGAATCTTAAATTCCCCATTCTGGATTTCTCATGAAAACTGTAATTATTGAAAACCAATCTATCTCCCTGCGTTCTGCTCTTTCTGCAGGATATTGTGATTCATTCCTTTGTCGTCTAAAAGGGTTAATGTTCCGGAAGGGTATTCCAGAGGATTGGGGTTTGCTGCTAGTACAGCCAACAGAAAGCGTTGTCAACTCTGCCATTCATATGTTCGCGGTGCCTTTTAATTTGGGAGTGATCTGGATCAATCAGGATGGGATTGTTGTAGATACTGCTGAAGTAAAAAAATGGGTTGGTATAAAGTCACCCAAGCAGCCTGCACGGTATATCTTAGAGGTGACTCCATCCAGGCTCAATGAGTTTAATTTAGGAGATAAAATCTTATTTGTTGATTATGGACCGTAAAATAGTTTCTGTTTTCATCTTTGTTCTCTTTCTGATCCCATTTATTTCTCAACCAGTAAATGCCCAAGAAGAAACACCAACTATAGCTCAATATGTCGTTCAACCAGGCGACACATTAAGTAAAATTGCGATTCGATTTAATATTAGTGTTGAAGAACTTGCATCTGAAAATGGGATCAATAATCCGAATCAATTATTTGTTGGAGATGTCTTGGGCCTGCCTGGGGTCGATTGGTTTGATGGTGTTCTAACTGTGATCGATGTCCCAGTCGGTGAAACTTATAAAAGTTTGAGAAGACGTTATCACTTAGGTGAAGAAGTGATAAGTCGTGCAGGTGGAGTGATCAGCCCGTCACAAGTATATGCGGGATATCCTTTAATGCTGCCAACCGGTATTGGTGAAGACTATGACTCAGCCAGAGCAGCAATCTCTTCAGTAGAATCGCTATTGGGCGTGGCATCCAGGATGGGTGAAAACCCCTGGGCAATTGCTGCTTCTAATCAGATCAGCGATCCCTGGCTTGGTTTGAGAGGTGATGTTTTATTCCTCCCGGGCACGAACCAGCCCGGACCTGGAGCATTACCATCGCCACTTTCTGTGGAAGTTACTAAAGGGGATTTTATTCAGGGGAAGACTACCGTGATTGAAATTGGCGCAGAAGGAAAGGAGATTGAACTCTCTGGTGAGTTATTAGGCCATCCGTTAAACTTCTTTGAATACAATAATAAATATGTTGCGCTTCAGGGTGTTCATGTGATGACAAGGCCTGGACCATACATGTTAACAATCAATGGGAAAATGGAAGATGGAAGTGATTTTTCATTTTCTCAGCTAGTGCGGGTGCAATCTGGTGGTTATGAGCGTGAAAGAATTTCAGTTGATCCGGCATTTCTTGACCGAGAAGTGGATAATGCGGAGACTGCTTTTATTTCAAATATCACTTCGCAGGTAACTCCTGAAAGATTGTGGGCGGGTTTTTTTGAGAAACCCACACCATTTGAGATATACGTCAATTCATTTTTTGGTACAAGGCGTTCTTATAATGGATCTGATTACACCTATTTCCATTCCGGAATAGATTTTGGTGGTGGTCAGGGAGCTGAAGTGATATCGCCGGCTGTCGGACGGGTAGTTTTTTCTGGTTTTCTGGAAATTAGAGGAAATGCAACCATAATCGATCATGGTTGGGGAATATTTACTGGATACTGGCACCAATCTGAGATCTATGTTCAGGATGGAGACCTGGTATCACCAGGACAGATTATTGGACGCGTTGGAAATACTGGACGGTCTTCAGGAGCACATTTGCATTGGGAGGTTTGGGCAGGGGGGGTTCAGGTCGAGCCATTTGATTGGTTGGTCGATATCTACCCTTAGTTAGTGGGATGAATATTATAATCCAACCATACTTAACAGATGTAATCTTGCTAATCCGCGTCATCTTGATAGAATTTACCTGCGTTGTAATCATTTATAATCTGTTTGGCTTCTGCAACTTGATCATCTCTCGCTAAGATCTCAATTCTGACGCTGGCTTGATTGGCAATTCCCATGGCTGCCTGATATCCCTCTCGAACAATATGAATTGTAATTCCTTGTGCTTCAAGCAATCCTCTTAAAATTTCTGCCTGGATTGGATCGTTAAGGCTCGTAACCAGGGCCCATTTATGCTTTTTCATAATAATCTCCGTTTATTTTTCAAGTTCGGGTCTTGTTTGCACGGCTGGTTAGAGTATAATATGAAATTGGAGTAATTGAAATAAAGATTTTGGAGGTATAAGGTTATAAGGATACGAACTTATAGCCTGACTATTGTTTATGGTTTTAACGTCATTTACATTGAAAAATGATTACTGGGAGACGATAAGCTTAACAGAGGATGATATTGAGTTGATCTATCATCATTTGTTAGAAGTTGAAACCCCACTTACTGTAATAGAACTGGCCAGAGTGCTGGTTGAAAATCGATTAGAGATTGAGCGGAAAGCTGCCGAACGGAAAAAGAGTGAAGGCGGAAAATCTTACTTTCCCAAAGAATTGTATGATGTGGGTGAGAAGGTTGTGTTTCCAAATCTTGAATGGAAGATCGGGGTTGTGGCGAATGTCCGCGATGCTAAAGATTATACCGAATCGGGATACAAGGTAATCGAAGTTGAATTCGAAAATGGAGAAAAAAGAGAGTTCGCTTCTGGATTAGAGAATCACCAGTTGAACATCGTACCCAGCATTGATGAGAATGATTCACTTCTCAGCCCGCAAGCGGTTGTAGAGTCTTTTGGTCAAGAGATTGGGGAAAAGCTAAGAGGAACCTTAGAAAATCATGAGGACTTTGTTTATATCGCTGGCCGCTGGTTCCCGCGTGCACTTTTGGTAGAAGTAAATATTGGGAACCTGAACTTGGCTGAAGCAGTTCTAGATATGGCTGGAGGCGGGCCACTCAGCACCCCTGAAATCATGGCAGAGGTAGATTTGCCGGAAGGTGTCAATAAGAAGCTGGCAGAATTTTCTCTAGATCTGGCACTGCAAGAGGATAAACGCTTTGATGAAGTTGGCAGTGCTGGAAAAGTCGCTTGGTATCTCAAGAGGATGGAACCAGAAGATGTTCAACATACCCCTATGTTTTTGAGATACAGCCCCATTGAGTTCTCAGCTGATGAATTGACTGATCAGATGATAGAACTGGTGAAACGTTTGGATGATGAACTCTCCTCTAATCTAGGTGCTGAATTCTCTTCTGATCAAGAGGGAGATGTTGTTTTAATCTTTCCACATTGGCGAGCGGGTACATTGCCCTTATCTCCTCGCCTAGCCAAATTGTTCCCGACTGCTTATGAATCCCCGCGTGTCCGGTTTAAACTGATTGATGGGGATACGGGCGAGGAATTTCCTGGTTGGGTAGTGCTCAAAGAACGTTATGTTTACGGCCTGAGAGAATGGTATCTAGAAAAAGGAATCATGCCTGGAGGAAAAATAAAACTGAACCGCGGCGATAACCCGGGTGAGGTCATCGTGAGGACTGAGCCGCATCGTTCTACAAAAGAATGGGTCAGAACTGCCTTAATAGGTGCTGATGGTGGGGTGATCTATGCCATGTTGAAGCAACCTGTTTCTACAACTTACGATGATTGGATGATGATTACCATGCCTGCCGATACCACTGCGTTGGATCAGGCCTGGGAGAAACGACAAAAATCGCCGCTGCCATTTGAACAGGTAGTCGTTGATACTTTACGAGACTTAGCAAAATTAAACCCGCAATCGCATGTTCATGCCGCTGAATTGTATTCAGCAGTAAATGTTGTGTATCGATGTCCTCCTGAGCCAATTCTCAGCTTGCTTTCTTCTCGGCCATGGTTTGATCATGTGGGAGATTTGCATTTTAAGTACGATGAGTCAATAGAAGGGTAAAGGTGAAATGGTGGTTGAGAGCAAAAAATTTAGTTTAGTAAAGCCAACATTAGAAACACCCTTCCATATTGATTTTGAATGGTGGCAACAAAATGATCGGGAGTGGCGTGTGTACTTACGCAGCCTGTTGAGTGAAGAGGCATTGGCGCGTTTTTCCGACATCATAGATGGGAATGAGTTAGTTGATTGGGTTGACCCGGAAACGGCCGAAGTACGCCAAGTAGACGGATTGCAGCACGTTGTAATCACCTATACTGCTCAGCAAGAAGGATTTTTAGATAACCGAACGGCTTTGGTTGAGGCTATTTTTAGATTACTATTGAAAAATGGGAATACACCCATGTCCATCAATGAAATCGGAGAGGAATTAGGGCGGGATCCAAAACAAATTTTGAGGATGCTTTCCGGCGTGCGCGTATATCGGGGTATTCGGCCTGTAACGAGTAAGTAAGTGGGGATTTAAGTTCTCATATCTATGTCCAGGGAGTATAATTGATTACGAGTATTTAGTTAAATTAGCCCCCGTAGCTCAATGGATAGAGCGACGGCCTTCTAAGCCGCAGGTTGAGGGTTCGAGTCCTTCCGGGGGCGCTCAAATATTTTTCTGAGATTGGCCGAATTTTTCACCCCCGCTCAGATAGATTTTGATCAAAATTCCATTATAAATGTGAATAGGAGTAAGTTAAGAATGGTAAAGGAACGATTTGGGCTCCTTAATATTGGTGGAACTGACGTAACGATATTAGGAGAGGATGTAATTGTAGGACAGAAAGCACCTGAGTTTAGGGCACAATCTCTTAATTGGGAATTGATTAAGGTACTGGACTCTACCAGGGAAAAAGTTAGAATTATCGCTGCCCTTCCTTCGTTAGAAACTGGTGTTTGTGATCGCGAGACCAGAAGATTTAATGAAGAAGCTGCCAAACTTGACGAGAATATCGTCATCATCCCCATCAGTACCGATCTACCGTATACCCAATCCCGCTGGTGTGCTGCTGCCGGCATCGATCAGGTGATGGTAGTATCAGATCACATGGAAACCTCATTTGGATTGAATTATGGCTGCCTGATAAAGGAACGGCGGATTCTGCGTCGAGCGGTATTCATTATTGATCTGGAGGATAAAGTTCGCTATGTAGATTACATGGCAACACTTGGAGATGAACCGGATTACGCTGAAGTGATTGCTCAAGCCAAAAATGTGCTATCCTAAGGTTGTAAGAAGTTGAGCCGGGAGGCTAGTATGAATGATGTTGAAACTAATCGATTTTCTCCTGAGCAATTCTCATCTAAGAAACCAAAATTTGTTCTTTCTTCCAGATATGAGAAATGGTCAACACGAATACATGTCTGGCAACCGCCCACAGATTTGTACGAAACAACTGGCAATTTTGTTGTACAAGTAGAAATTGCTGGAATGCGAGAGGCTGAATTTGCGATTTCATTAGATCGCCGAACTTTAATGATTAAAGGGACCCGGAATGTTCCAAATGAAGCCCGCTCCTATTTTCAAATGGAGATATCATCTGGGGAATTTTTAACTGTTGTCGAATTACCAGGACCAATTAATCATGAAGAGATAGAAGCTCATTATTCAGATGGGTTTCTAAAAGTTCTGCTGCCAAAGGCGGGACCCAGCCAAGTGGATGTAAAGACTTAGGAAATCAGTTGGTTTGTGAGCAAAGAAAATGTCAATATCACGATGGTTTTATGAGCTACTAGAAATGCTAAATTGGATGGATGGAGGCGAAGAAGAATGGAGTGAGTTCTTGTTCAATCCAACGATCACCAAAGTCTCTTCCGATGAAGCCATAGATGGGGATCCAGCAGAGGAAGGAAAAGAACAGCTACAAAGTCCAGAAATCCCTGATGACCTCCCTATCCTTCCATTAAGAGGGGTTGTGGTCTTTCCTCATACTGGCGTGCCATTGACAATTGGGCAACCAAGGTCCATTACACTGGTTGATGATGTTGTCGCTGGAAACCGTCTTGTTGGGTTGGTCGCTTCAAAAGATCCTGAACTGGAAACACCCGGGCCTGATGATCTGTATCAAGTTGGAACTGTTGCCACAGTTCACCGGTTGTTCCGCGCTCCAGACAATACCATTCGTTTACTCGTCCAAGGGATGACCCGCATCCGGCTGGGAGAATTTGTTGAGGAAGAACCTTACCTGCGAGCAAAAGTTGAACCTTTCCCTGAATCAGTTGAGGAAGATGGCCTTGAACTAGAAGCCCTGGCTCGTAATGTCCGCAACCAATTCGAGCATATCGCTGAAATGGTGCCTTCAATTCCCCAGGAATTAGTTGCCTCAATATCAAATCTGGATGATCCACTGCAAACGGTGTATACCGTGGCCAATTTTCAGCGGATGGATTTGGAAGATTCACAGAACTTGCTGGAAATTGATTCCGTTTCGGAGAAACTCCACACCTTCACCAATATATTAGCGCATGAAATTGAGGTGTTGGAGCTCGGGCAAAAAATCCAGAATGAAGCCCGTGAAGAAATCGAGAAAATGCAGCGTGAGTATTTCCTCAGGGAACAGCTAAAAGCAATTCAACGTGAGTTGGGAGAACAGGATGAGCAGACAGCGGAGGTTAATGAGTTCCGGAAAAGGATTGCTGAGGCACAGATGCCTGAGGAAGCTGAAAAACAATCCTTGCGGGAGGTTGACCGGTTAGCTCGGCTGTCATCTGCGTCTGCGGAATATGGGGTGATACGCACCTATCTCGATTGGCTGGTAAACCTTCCCTGGTCCAAAATTTCAGAAGATAACTTGGACATCCAACACGCGCGGAATGTGCTGGATGAGGATCATTACGGGTTGGAGGATGTTAAGGAGCGTTTACTTGAGTTTCTGGCGGTTCGAAAATTAAGACTGGAAAGAAAGGATGAGTTTGAAGCGCTTCCCGAAAAAGATTTGATCCGCAAAGAACGCGAAGGGGTGATCTTATGTTTTGTTGGGCCTCCTGGTGTTGGCAAAACTTCACTAGGAAGATCAATTGCCAGGGCGTTAGGGCGTGAATTTGTGCGGATATCTTTGGGTGGAGTGCGTGATGAAGCGGAGATTAGAGGGCACCGCAGGACATACATTGGGGCATTACCGGGGAGGATTCTCCAAGCGCTGAGAAGGGTTGAATCACGCAATCCAGTATTCATGCTTGATGAGGTGGACAAATTAGGCACCGATTTTCGTGGCGATCCCGCTTCTGCACTCCTGGAAGTCCTAGATCCAGAACAAAATAATGAATTCCGGGATCATTATTTAGAAGTTGCTTTCGACCTGTCACAAGTGATGTTTATTACCACTGCAAACACCTTAGCCCCGATTCCTGGCCCATTGAGAGACCGGATGGAAATTATTGAAATTTCAAGCTATACAGAGGGAGAGAAAGTTGAGATCGCAAAAGGATACTTGATTCCACGTCAACTGAGGGAAAATGGCTTGCGGGAGTCTGAAGTATCTTTCAGAGAAGACTCTGTTCACACAATTATCCGATCTTACACAAGAGAAGCAGGTGTCCGTAATTTGGAACGTGAGATCGGGTCGGTGTGCCGAAAAGTAGTTACACTGATTGCTGCGGGTGAGGTGGAAGCTTATGTCGTCACACCTGAACAAGTGAAAGAGTTTCTTGGAAGGCCAAAGTTCTACCATACCGAGGAAATTGCCACCCGGACCTCCCTTCCGGGTGTCGCAACCGGTTTGTCTTGGACTCCGGTGGGGGGAGAAGTGCTATTTATCGAGGCAAACTGTATGCCGGGGAGCAAAGGTTTCCAACTAACCGGGTATTTAGGCGACGTGATGCAGGAATCTGCGAAAGCTGCATTATCCTATGTGCGAGCGAATAGCGCCAAATTAGGTTTGTCCCCTGATTTTTTTGAAACTACTGATATTCACTTGCATGTTCCCGCAGGTGCTCAACCAAAAGATGGCCCTTCAGCAGGGGTAACAATCGTAACAGCTTTGGTCTCCTTGATTTCCGGCAGGCCAATAAAACCGGATGTTGGGATGACGGGTGAGATCACTTTGCGAGGACAGGTCATGCCGGTGGGTGGGATTAAAGAGAAGGTGTTGGCAGCTCATCGCGCGGGATTAAAAACAATCATCCTGCCACACAGGAATGAAGCTGACCTGGAAGAATTATCAAAAGAAGTACGCGGTGATCTTGAATTTCATTTTGTGGAGATGATGGAAGAGGTTTTAGACTTAGCCCTAGAACCAGAAGAGTCAAAGCCCAAGAATTGAAGATCACAATATATTGATGAAAGTTGAAAATAGAGAAAGAAAAATAATTTATGGCAAAAGTAATGTTAATCGAAGATGATCAGACAATGATCTCATTATTAGGAACTTTATTGGATATGGAGGGATTTCAGGTTGCGAAACTAGAGGAATTTGAATCGGTTTCGGTTCTTGATGAGATCAAGAAAGCGGACCCCGATGTGGTATTGATGGATATTCATCTGAAATCCCTAGATGGCCTTGAGATATTAACTGCCATGCGGCAGGATTTAAATCTCAAGACGAAAAAAGTCATCATGTCATCCGGTATGGATAAACAATTTGAAAGTACCCAAGCCGGTGCGGATGATTTCTTGATGAAACCTTTTATGCCTGATGAGCTAATCGAGATGGTCAAACGGCTGGTTGGGCAGGTGAATTAGATGGCGAGGCGAAAAACAAATCGATCACGAAAATGGTATTCGATGGATATCCATTTGCACACTCCTGCTTCCAGTGATTATCAAAAACCAAAAGCAAGTTTTCTGGATATTTTGAAAAAGGCGGAACAGAGAAGGCTGGAAATTATCGCATTTACCGACCACAATACTGTGGCAGGATACCGCAAAATGATGGAGGAGATCGAACATCTAGAATTGCTGAAATCACTAAACCGGATTCTTCCAGAAGAAGCTGCAACTCTTTCTGAATATAAAAGGCTTTTGGAAAAAATTCTAGTGCTACCAGGATTTGAGTTTACTGCAACCTTTGGTTTCCACATTTTGGGCATCTTTCCTCCGGAAAAATCGATCCGGGAGATCGAACATATCCTGTTGAAATTAAATATCCCGGCAGATCAGCTTGATGCTGGAGCAGTAACGGTTGGGGCTTCCGCGGATGTATTGAGTGCATACGAAGAAATTAATAAAGCGGGTGGTTTAGCGATTGCTGCACACGCGAATTCCAGCAATGGAGTTGCGATGCGCGGTTTCCCGTTTGGCGGGCAAACAAAAATTGCCTTTACCCAAGATCTAAACTTGCATGCGTTAGAGGTTACAGATTTAGAAAAAAGAGGCAGACATACCACCGCAGCATTTTTTAGAGGAACAAAGCCTGAATATCCGCGCCGTATGCACTGCATTCAAGGTTCAGATGCCCATCGGCTGGATGCTGATCGCTCCCGAAAAAAGAACTTAGGAATCGGAGATAGAGTGACGGAAGTTCTTCTGCAGGAACGTAATTTCAATTCCCTGCATAACTTGTTCTTGAGCAACGATTTTGCCAGAACACGCCCTCGCAGAGTGGTCAATGGTCAATCTGATTTTGACTTCATCCGTTCGGCAAGAGAAGAAGGCTCAAACATCATCCAGGATTTTCATGAGCAGATGACTGTCAGGGGTGGCAAACTATATTCAATCATTGCAGATATTTGTGCGTTTGCTAATGCCAATGGTGGCACGTTATACATCGGACTGACCAAGGATGTGAAGTCGCCAGTTTCAGGTATTAATAATCCATCTCAGGCAATCAAGCAGTTGGAGAAGGAGATCAGTTCTAGGATCAGTCCACCCTTAAATTGTTCGGTTGATACTCATAAAACCAACGGGAAGAATATTCTCCGGGTTTTAGTTCCGCGCGGGGAGGACCCGCCTTACGCGGTTGATGATAACAAAATCTATATTCGTGAAGAGGCCGAGACCAACCTGGCGGTAAGAGACGAGATTGTGAATCTTGTCAAACGAGCGCAATCTTTTTCAAACTTGGTTGATCAAGAGAAAGCTGTGAGTTATGTGTCCCTTACCGAACCCGAACCGGAGGAAGAGACAAGCGCAGAAGCGAATCAGCCTCCTCGAACCGGCGTTGAGGTAGTAAATGAAACCGAACGAAACAATCAAAAGTTTTACACCTTACGCGATCTCAGAAACGGAAATGTCGTAAAAAATGTGACTATGAAATCTGCCCGGCGCTTGTGGCACTATGCTATCACTTCATTTGCAGAGTTTCCCAAAGATGTAAATAAGTTGAAAATAAATTGGCAGGGTGATTTCGGCTTGTTGAAAAAATACAAACATGGCAACCGCCAAATTTTTGATCTAGTTCAACGAGATGGTAAATCGTACCGGTTTTACTTTGGGGTTACGGAAGACGGCGTACATGGAAACTGGCGGAAACTGGTTGGTTTAGAAGACGTATAAGCTGGGATCAATGAACTTGCGATTTGGAATCCTTACAGTGTCAGACCGTTCCTCTACAGGGGAACGAGATGACGTCTCTGGTCCACTTTTAGCTGAACTTATTGAAGAGCAGGGATGGGAAACGGTTTGGGCTGGTGTCGTTCCAGATGAATTGGAAGAAATAGCACAAGTGTTAGTTAATTGGTCAGATTCTGGAAAGCTGGATGTCATCTTGACCACCGGCGGGACAGGGTTTGCTCCCAGGGATGTTACTCCAGAAGCAACTTTGAAAGTGATTGAACGCAGTACGCCCGGACTGGTAGAGGCAATCAGGGCTGAGAGCCTGCGATTAACACCCCATGGGATGCTTTCAAGGGCGGAGGCAGGGATTAGGGGTAGTGTGCTGGTGATAAACTTCCCCGGTAGTCCAAAAGCTGTCCGTGAAAATTTTGAGGTGGTGCTTCCAGTTCTCCCACATGCGGTTGAACTTCTTAGAGAAGATCCAGACTCAGAAGCCGGGCATCAAAAATAGTCAAAAAAAGGCGAAATTTAATATTTCGCCTTTTTCCTTTCGTTCAAGAAAATTTTGATTAGAGAATTTGGATTTTCCTCATTACGTTTTTAGTACCATTCGGGAAATCACCAAGCGCTGAATCTCACTGGTGCCTTCACCGATCGTCATCAACCTGGCATCTCGATAGATGCGTTCCACCGGGTATTCTTTGCTGTAACCATACCCACCGTGAATTTGGATGGCATTGCGACAAACTCTTTCAGCCATCTCAGTGGCAAAAAGTTTGGCCATTGCGGCTTCTTTGGTGAAACGTTTGCCCTGGTCTTTTTGAAACGCAGCTTGATAAACCAGTAAACGGGCGGCTTCAATCTCAGTAGCAGCATCTGCCAGCATCCATTTGATCGCCTGGAAGTTAGCTATTGGTTTCCCAAATGCCTGCCTTTGTTTGGCGTATTCTGTGGCTTCTTCAAGAGCAGCTTGAGCTAATCCGACAGAGAGTGCGCCAATGCTGATTCTTCCCCCATCCAGGGTCCTGAGGGTATATTTCAATCCCTCTCCTTCATCACCGATCAGGTTATTGAGTGGGACGCGAACATTTTCATATGTAACTGCGTGTGTTGGTGATCCTTTTAGGCCCATCTTTTTTTCCTGGGGAGCGATGTATAAACCCTCAGTATTTGTTGGCACCACAATCAGGCTGAATTCTTCAGCTGAGGTTCTTGCCAGAGTGACGATAAAATCCGCTATACTGGCATTTGTGCACCACATTTTATTACCATTCAGCACCCAATGATCCCCGTCTTTTTCTGCTTTAGTCTTTGTTCCCTGCAGGTCTGACCCTGCATCAGGTTCAGTCAGGGCTAAGGCAGCCAGTTTGCTTTTGCCTTCGGCAATTGGCACCAGGTAACGGTCTTTTAGTTTATCAGATCCCCATAAGGCAAGCGGTGTTGTTCCCAGACCATTGTGTGCTGCTACAGCCAAGGCTGTGCTGCCGCATCCCCAACCGAGTTCCTCCATTGCTATTGCTGCACTGATTGCATCTACACCCGGACCGCCATATTCTTCTGGAATGTTCAAGGCCAATAATCCTAATTGTGCCATCTTTTTGGCGGCAGGCCAATTGAACTCTCCTGTTTCGTCCACTTCCTTTGCCTTCGACTTTACCTCTTTGGTGACAAAGTCATGTACTGCTGACCGCCACATTCGCTGCTCTTCATTTAGATAGAAATCCATTTTTTTCTCCTTGTCCCAAATCTTCGCTTAGATATTTTGTCTGATTTCATCGATAATTTCTGGATTGACCAGAGAAGATGTATCTCCAAGATCTAAACCAAGGTAAGCAGATCGCACCATTCTGCGCATAACTTTCGCGTTGCGAGTTTTTGGCAGATCATTGACGAAGAAAACTTTCTTTGGTGCCAATGGTTTGCCGATTTGATTTGCCACCATCTCAATTAATTCCTTTTTTAAGTTATCTGATGGGTCCATATCAGGGGAGAGAACGCAGAAAATAACCAGCTCGCTGCCTTTAATCTCGTGTGGGATACCTATTGCTCCAGCCTCAATGACACCAGGATGGTCAACGAGGATCGATTCGACCTCAGCTGGACCAAGGCGTTTACCTGCAATCTTAATTGTATCGTCTGACCTGCCGAGGATGTACCACATGCCGTCATCATCCTTGGCTGCCCAATCTCCATGTACCCAGGTTTCCGGCCAGCGAGACCAATAAGTTTCCTCATAACGTTTTGGATCTTTCCAAAACCCGCGTGTCATCCCTATCCAGGGGGCTTTAATGACCAATTCTCCGACTTGATTTGTGACCGATTGCCCATCCTCATCGAGAACATCGGCTGCGATGCCTGGGCAGGGTCCTGAAAATGTGGTTGGTTTTAGCGGCAGGATTGGGTTTCCCATAACGATCCCACCAGAAATTTCTGTTCCTCCAGAATAATTGATGATCGGCCGCTGTTTTTTTCCAACCGTTTCAAAAAGCCACATCCAAGGGGCTGGATTCCAGGGTTCTCCAGTGGAGGCAAAATATTTTAATGATGTAAGATCTTTGTCTTGTAATGGCGTATCACCATGTGCAATCAAGGAACGGACCAAAGTTGGGGAGATACCAAGGGCAACAATGTGATGATCTTCAACCATCTGCCATAACCTTCCTGGATCGGGAAAGTCAGGGGCTCCATCATAGATAAAAAATGTGGCTCCCAGAATCAAGGACCCGAAGACCAGCCAGGGACCCATCATCCAGCCCATGTCTGTCATCCAATAAATGACTTCTCCGGGGTGAACATCCGTGCCAAATGCCATATCCTGAGCACTTTTTACAGGAAATCCGCAGTGTGTGTGCACTGCCCCTTTTGGACGACCTGTTGTCCCGGATGTATAAATAATCATCAGGGTGTCTTCAGCGTCAGTATGTTCTGTATCGGCATGATGGGATTGATTCGGGATAGTCTCATGCCACCAATAGTCTCTACCGCTTTGCATCGGTGTTTCGATTCCAATTCTATTTAGGACGATCATATGCCGCAAAGAGGGGACACTATTGGCTGCATGGTCGGCTGTGGTTTTCATCGCTACGGGCTTGCCTCTGCGGTAAATACCGTCGGCGACAAATAGTGCTTTCGCTTCTCCATCATTGAGGCGGGTTGTGATGGCCCCTCTGCCGTATCCAGAAAACAAAGGCA
>JABAHR010000966.1_pt2 | contig 35209 bp, 38 predicted proteins | sample 7062101 | NCBI WGS metagenome assembly JABAHR01 (sample SAMN14534553, study PRJNA622989) | marine sediment metagenome | biome: marine biome [ENVO:00000428]; feature: marine pelagic biome [ENVO:01000023]; material: deep marine sediment [ENVO:00002113] | place: India: Gulf of Kutch | collected...
CTTCGAAAATGTGGCGTGGCCCCGTCAGCGAGCAGGCAAAATCCTGGACGCTGTGGCAGTGGCTGCTGTTCGCCTCGATCCTGCTGCTCGCGTTCGCCGCCGGCGGCTACGCCGTCGACTGGGACTCGAGGCGGCGTCACGGCGGATTCCGCATCTGAGAGCGCCGCGAGGGCTGCGAGCGGCGACGCCGAATGAAAATCGCGACCTGGAACGTCAACTCGCTGAAGGTCCGTCTGCCGCAGGTCCTCGACTGGCTCGAGAAAGAGCAGCCCGAGATCCTCGCGCTGCAGGAGACCAAGACCGCCGACGAGAATTTCCCGCTGGTGGAGTTCGAGGCAGCGGGCTACCACGCATGTTTCTCGGGTCAGAAAACCTACAACGGCGTCGCCGTGATATCGAAGGCGCCGGCATCCGATCCCGTCACGGACATTCCAAAGCTCGACGATCCCCAACGGCGCATACTGGCAGTGACCCTCAACAACGTGCGGGTGGTGAACCTCTACGTCGTCAACGGCCAGGAAGTGGGCTCGGAGAAGTTTCAATACAAGCTGCACTGGCTTGCACAGGTGGGCGCCTACCTGCGTGCCGAGCTCGACGCGCACGAGTATCTTGCGGTTCTCGGCGATTTCAATATCACCCCTGACGACCGCGACGTGCACGACCCGGAGCTGTGGCACGAGAAGATTCTCTGCAGCGCAGCGGAGCGCGAGGCGTTGAGGAAGTTGCTCGACATGGGACTGGTCGACGTTTTCCGCGCGTTCGATCAGCCGGAAAAGAGCTTCAGCTGGTGGGACTACCGCGCCGCGGCGTTTCGGCGCAACCGCGGGCTTCGCATCGACCTGATTCTCGCCAATCCGGCCCTCGCCGAGCAGTGCCGACGCTGCGTGATCGACACCGATCCGCGCAGGCACGAGCGGCCTTCGGATCACACGCCGGTGCTCGCAGAGTTCTCCGTCTGAGCGCGCGCACCGTGAAGTATCGCGATCTCAGAGAGTTCATGACAATGCTCGAGGCGCGCGGCGAGCTCAAGCGCATCTCCGCGCCGGTCGACCCGCGTCTGGAGATGACCGAGATCTGCGATCGCGTCCTGCGACGCGGCGGCCCGGCGCTGCTTTTCGAGAACCCGGTGGGCCACAGCGTGCCGGTGCTGGCGAATCTGTTCGGCACGCCGCTTCGGGTTGCGCTCGGCATGGGCGAGGAATCCGTCGATGCGCTGCGCGAGGTGGGCCGACTGCTCGCTTATCTCAAGGAGCCGGATCCGCCGCGCGGAATGAAAGACGCCTGGCGCGCGCTGCCCGTGTTCAAGAAGGTGCTGGACATGGCACCGAAGACCGTGCGCAGCGCCCCCTGTCAGGACGTCGTCATCGAAGCCGACGACGTCGACCTGTCGCGCCTTCCCGTTCAGACCTGCTGGCCGGAGGACGCCGGCCCGCTCATCACCTGGCCCCTGGTGATCACCCGCGGGCCGGGCAAGGAGCGCGTCAACCTGGGCATCTACCGCCAGCAGGTCATCGCGCGCAACCGCGTCATCATGCGATGGCTCGCCCATCGCGGCGGCGCCCTGGATTTCCGCGACTGGCAGCGGGCCAACCCGGGCCGGCGCTTCCCGGTGTCGGTGGCGCTTGGAGCGGATCCGGCCACCATTCTCGCGGCCGTGACGCCGGTGCCGGACTCGCTCTCGGAGCTCGCATTCGCAGGACTGCTGCGCGGAACGCGCACCGAGCTGATCACCAGCCGCAGCAACGATCTGCCGGTGCCGGCGAGCGCGGAGTATGTCCTCGAAGGCTACATCGAGCCCGGCGACGAGGCGCCCGAAGGCCCGTTCGGGGATCACACCGGCTATTACAACGAGGTCGAGCGCTTTCCGGTGATGACCATCGAGCGTATCACCCACCGCCGCGATCCCATCTATCACAGCACCTACACCGGACGTCCACCCGACGAGCCCGCAGTGCTCGGCGTCGCGCTCAACGAGGTGTTCGTGCCGCTGCTGCAGAAGCAGTTTCCGGAGATCGTCGATTTCTATCTGCCCCCGGAGGGCTGCTCGTATCGCCTCGCCATCGTGTCCATCACGAAGCAGTATCCGGGACACGCCAAGCGCGTGATGATGGGCGTGTGGTCCTTTCTTCGTCAGTTCATGTACACGAAGTTCGTCATCGTCACCGACGACGACGTCAACGTGCGCGACTGGCGCGACGTGGTCTGGGCCATGACCACGCGCATGGATCCCGCCCGCGACACCACCGTCATCGAGAACACCCCTATCGACTATCTCGACTTCGCCTCGCCGGTGGCGGGGCTCGGATCGAAGATCGGCCTGGATGCGACGACCAAGCTCGGCGGTGAGACCGATCGGCTCTGGGGCCGGCCCATTCGCATGAGTCCCGAGGTGCGCGCGCGCGTCGACGCGCTGTGGGCCGAGCTCGGCCTCGGCGACGCGCACGGGGAGCCGCCATCCGAGACCTAGCGCCTCTGCGGTGCTTGGCAGCGGCGGTGTCCCTGGGCTAAGCTACGCGCCTTTTCCAGGCGGCGCGACGCCGGGCGCGCACCGACCACCCCCGGCGAGGCGGAGAGACAAGGAGATGAAAGCGGAGATCCATCCAAAGTACGACGAGATCACCGTCACCTGCAGCTGCGGCAGCACCTTCAAGACGCGCTCGACGCTCGGGGAGGACCTTCATCTGGAGGTCTGCTCCCAGTGCCATCCTTTCTACACCGGCAAGCAGAAAATTCTCGACACCGCCGGACGGGTCGACAAGTTCCGTCGCAAGTACGGCATGAGCTGAGCCCCGCGCCCGGGCCGCGCCCGCGTGCCCGCGCTCCGTGCACCCCACCGGGCCGACGCCCCGGCCACGTGCTGGCGCTGCTCGTCGCGGCGCTGCTGGCGTCGTGCGCGGCGCGCGGCGATGGCGCGCTGTGCGCTGCGGATCGAAGCGACGAGCGGGTGGTCAGCGCGCAGGTTTTCGACGGCGACACCCTGCGCCTGGAGGACGGCCGCGTCGTGCGCCTGCTGGGGATCAACGCGCCCGAGACCGGCCGCGACGACCGGCCTTCCGAGCCCCTGGCCGAGGAGGCCAGCGCCCTGCTCGCGGGCCTCGCCGGACCCGGAACGCGCCTCGTCCTGCGCCTCGACGAGGAACGCTTCGACCGCTACGGGCGCACCCTCGCGCACGTGTTCGGCGACGACGGCGGCAACGTGCAGGTGCAGCTCCTCGAGGCCGGCTATGCCACCACCCTGGTGGTGCCCCCCAACGAGTGGGCGGCGGACTGTTACGCCGCGGTGGAGGCGCACGCGCGCGCGCGGCGCCGGGGGCTGTGGGGCCTCGAGGGCTATCAGCCCATCGCCGCCGAGGACCTGCCGGAATCCGCGCGCGGCTTCCGGCTGGTGACCGGGCGGGTGCAGCGCGTCGGCGAGAGCCGGGGCAATGTCTGGCTCAATCTCGCCGCCCGCTTCGCCGTGCGCATTCCCCGCGACGATCTGGTCTACTTCGGGGCGCTCGACCCGCGCACCCTGGCGGGGCGCCGGCTCGAGGTGCGCGGCTGGATTTACCAACGCCGCGGCGAGCTGCGCATCACGGTGCGCCACCCGGCGGCGCTGCGCCTCATGGACTGAGCCCGAGCGCGGCCGCGGCGGCAAGATGACACTTTGGTCATGTGCGCGCCGGGATCCCCGCATCTGTGGATAACTCTGTGGACGAGCCACGGGAAGCGGCGCCGATCCACGCCCCGGCGAGGCCCGCCGGGGCCGCCGATGCTGCCCGGCTCGATTGGTCAATCCGAGCTGATTCAATGCCTTACAGACTGTCTCCCGGAACGGGCCAGGGCCTGGCCGGGGCGCCGTGCAGGCGCCGAATTGGCTCCATCGGGGCTGTGCATGAATTGACCAGCGAGGCCCCGGACAGGGGAACTTTTGGCGCCCGCGGCGCTCTTATTTTACAGAGCCCAGCGCGCGACCGTCTTACGACACCGATCGCATCGATCGCAGCGTGCCAGGCTTCCCGCTCTACCTCCCTGAGCGGGATTCATTCCCGGCTTCCCCGGTCGGGAATTGTTTTGCCCCGGCTGTTTCCCTTCCCCCCCGAACAAGGAGCCGGGGCTTTTTTTTGCCCGCGCTTCAGGCCTCGTCGGCGGCCTCGCCGTAGCCGAGCCAGGCGTCGAGGCGCGCGCCGAGGGCTTCGATGCCGCGCCGGCGGGTGGCGGAGAACAGCTGCACCTGGTCACCGTTGCCCGCCGCGAGGCGCTCGCGAGCCTCGGCGAGCACGCGGGCGCCGGCTCCGCGGCTCAGCTTGTCGGCCTTGTTGAGCAGCACGTGGGTGGCGACGCCGGCGTGCCGGCACCACTCGAGCAGCTGCATGTCCGCATCGGTGAAGGGACGGCGCGCGTCCATGATCAGCACCACGCCCACCAGCGAGCGGCGCGCCGAGAGGTAGCCTTCGACGAGCGACGCCCAGCGGCGCTTCACCGCCATGGGCACGTTCGCGTAACCGTAGCCGGGCAGATCGACGAGACGGCGCGCGTCGTCGAGCTCGAAGAAATTGAGCAGCTGGGTGCGCCCCGGCGTCTTGCTGATGCGGGCCAGAGACGCGCGTCCGGTGAGCGCATTGATGACACTGGATTTGCCGGCATTCGAGCGCCCGGCGAAGGCCACCTCGGCGCCCGCGTCCGGCGGAAGCGCGGACAGCCGGGCGACCCCTTTGAGAAAGCGTGCCTGTCGGTAGGCGCCGTGCATGGTGACCAAGGGTAACCGAAGTGGCGCCGGACGCGCGTCCGGCGTCAAGTTGACCGTCCTCGAAGAGTGCTGTTATATAGCCCCTCCCAGTGCCAGGGCGCCCGAGTCGCTGCGGGCTCGAGCAGCGCCGACAAAAACAATCAATCGAAGGAGCACAATCCAGTGAGAGCCTTACGAGTCGCCGGTTTCGTTGCTGCGAGCATGGTGATATCGGTTGCCGCAAACGCTGCGGGTGACGCTGCAGCCGGCAAGGCCAAATCGGCCATGTGTGCCGCATGCCACGGCGCCGACGGCAACAGCACCAACCCCCTGTGGCCCAAGCTCGCGGGCCAGCACGCCGCCTATCTGGTCAAGCAGCTCAAGGATTTCAAATCCGGTGCGCGCAAGGATCCGATGATGGGGCCGATGGCGTCGCCGCTCAGCGAGGCGGACATGGAAAACCTGGCGGCCTTTTACGCCTCGCAGGCACCCAAGTAGCGACCCGGTCCGCGTCATGAAGTGCTCCCACTCGGTGGCGGCAGGACTGCTCCTGCTCATTGGCACCCAGCCGGCGCTGGCGGCCGGCGACGCCGAGGCCGGCAAGGCCAAGGCCCAGGCGTGCGCCGCATGCCACGGCGCCGACGGCAACAGTGCCAACCCGGAGTGGCCGAACCTCGCCGGTCAGAACGCCCGATATACCAGCAAGCAGCTCGCCGACTTCAAGGCGGGCGAGCAACGCAACAACCCCATCATGATGCAGCAGGCGGCAAATCTGAGCGCGCAGGACATGGCGGATCTGGGCGCGTATTTCGCGTCGCTGGCGCCGGCCGGCGGCTTCGTCAGCGCGGAGCGGCTGGCGCTCGGGCAGCGCATCTATCGCGGTGGTAACCAGGAAACCGGTGTTCCGGCGTGCATCGGCTGCCACGGCCCCAACGGCCAGGGCGACCCGATGGCAGGCACGCCGACGCTCTCCGGCCAGAAGGTGACCTACACGGTGAGCCAGCTGAAGGCGTTTCGCGCCGGTATGCGCGCAAACGATCGCAACGCCATGATGCGAGGGGCCAGCCGCCGGCTGACCGATGAGGAGATCCTCGCCGTCGCCGAGTACGTCGCGGGCCTGCACTAGGCCGCCTCGCGCGCGTTGGCGGGCTGCCCCGCCGCTACCAGGGGAGATCGCGCGTGAGGCAAATCACGGTCTTGGAAACGCGTCGGAACTTTCTTTGCGCGCGCGGCAACTAAGGCTATGCGCCGATTGAATTCGACATCCATCGGGTGCGGCGCGCAGCGCCACCCGGCGAGGCAGCGGGAGAACCCGGCAATGAACCGAATCAGCCCTGTAATCGCTTCGCTCGCCGTTGTGGCGGTGACCGCGCTGCTCGCGGGCGTGCCCAGCCCTGCCGCCGGCACCGATCCGGCCGGCAAATACGACCTGGTGCTGCCGCCGCAGCCCACCGACACCCCGGACAAGATCGAGGTGGTGGAGGTGTTCTGGTACGGCTGCCCCCACTGCTTCACCTTTCTTCCCACCATGGAGCAGTACGCGAAGGACAAGCCGGACGACGTCGCGTTGCGCCACATGCCGGCCATCTTCCGCGACAGCTGGGTCGCTCATGCGCGCGCCTTCTACACTGCCGACGTGCTGGGCGTGCAGAGCAAAATCCATCGTCCGCTGTTCGAGGCGATCCACGTTCGCAAGCAGCGCCTGGACACGCGCGAGAGTCTTGCGGCGTTTTTCGAGCAGCACGGCGTCAGCAAGCAGGACTTCGACAAGACCTGGGATTCGTTCGCGGTTCAGACCCTGATGCGCAAATCCCAGGTCATGCAGCAGCGCTACGGCGTGCGCGGCACACCGACGGTGATCGTCAACGGCAAGTACCGTGTGTCGGGCAGCCTCGCCGGTCCGCCGCAGGAAATGATCAAGGTGATCGAAGCGCTGGTCGAGCGCGAGCGCGCCGCAAAGCCCGCGTCGGGCTGAGGCCCGGCCACACCCCGGTCATTGCGCCGGCGATCAGTCCTCGGAAATCTTCACCAGCGTGCGGCCGGTGTTTTTGCCGGTCACGTAGTCCTCGAAGACCTCGGGCAGCCCTTCCAGGTCCACCGTGCGGGTGACGATGCGCTCGAAGTGCCGCGGGCGCAGATCCGCTCCCAGCCGTTTCCATACCCGATCGCGGAGCTCGGCCGAGATGTACACGGAATTGATGCCGAGAAGATTGATGCCGCGCAGGATGAACGGCATGACCGTGGTCTCGAGCTTGAAGCCACCGGCGAGTCCGATGGATGCGATGTTGCCCCCGGGCCTGCAGGTGCGCGTGAGCCAGCCGAGCTCGTCGCCGCCCACGCTGTCCACCGCTCCGCCCCAGATCGCCTTCTCCAGCGGACGCGTGCCCATCTCCACCTCGCCGCGGTAGCAGATATCGCTCGCGCCGAGGGCTCTGAGATAGTCGTCGGCATCGCGCTTGCCGGTGAAGGCGGTCACCTGGAAGCCGAGCCCCGAGAGCATGTCGATGGCGTAGCTGCCGACACCACCGGTGGCGCCGTTGACGAGGATGGGGCCGGCGTCGGGGCGCTGGCCGTTGTGCTGCATGCGGTCGACGGCGATTGCGGCGGTGAAGCCGGCCGTGCCGAGGGCCATGGAATCGCGCAGCGTGAGCCCGTCGGGCAGGGCCACCACCCAGTCACCCGGCACCCGCACGTACTCGGCATAGCCGCCGTCGTGCTCCTCGCTGAGGCCGCATCCGGCCACCAGCACCGCGTCGCCCTCCTTGAAGCGCGCATCCTCGGACGCGTGCACGCGGCCTGCCACGTCGATGCCGCCGACAAGCGGAAAGCGCTTCAGGATCTTGCCCTTTCCGGTGGCGGCCAGGGCGTCCTTGTAGTTCACATCCGACCACACGGCCCGAATCACCACGTTGCCGGGTGAGAGCGAATCGAGCTCGGTGCTCTCGAGGCGCGCCTGGACCTTTCCGTCTTGCTCGTGGATTCGAAATGCGCGGAATGGCTCCATGGTTTCTCCCCCGATGTGAGGCCGTGCCCCGAAACTGCGCATCCTATACTATTGCGGGCGACGCGCTAACTCTATATCCGGCGAGACGCCGAGGCGGATCCGTCTTCCGGCCATGAGCCTTTTCGAGAACCAGAACCAGACGTTCGAAGAGCTGCGCGCGAATTTTCGCTGGCGCATACCCGAGCACTACAACATCGGCGTCGACGTGTGCGACAAGCACGCGGACCGAAGCGGCGACACGGCGCTCTTTCTCGAGAACGCCGACGGCCGCGCCTACAGCGTCACCTTCGGCGAGCTGAAAAGACGCTCGGACCGGCTCGCCAATGCGCTGCGCGGTCTCGGTGTCGCCAGGGGCGATCGCGTCGCCATCGTGTTGCCGCAGCGTGAAGAGACCGTCATTGCCCACATCGCCGTTTACAAGATCGGCGCCGTGGCCCTGCCGCTGTCGGTGCTGTTCGGACCGGACGCCGTCGAGTTCCGATTGCGCGACAGCGGCGCCAAGCTCGCCATCAGCGATGCCGGGCACATGGAGATGCTGAACGACATCCGCGCGCAGCTGCCGGCGCTCGAAACCATCCTCGTCTGCGACGACAGCGCCCATGGTCGATCGTTCTGGGAAACACTGAACGCGGGATCCGACGCCTTCGAAGCGGTGGCGACACGCGGCGACGACCCGGCGCTGCTCATATACACATCGGGCACCACCGGACCGCCGAAGGGCGCGCTGAACGCCCACCGCTGCCTGCCGGGGAACATGCCGGGCTTCGAGCTCTCGCAGAATTTCTACCCGCGCGACGGCGATCTCATGTGGACGCCGGCCGACTGGGCGTGGACCGGCGGCCTGCTCGATGCGCTGCTGCCCGCCCTGCACCACGGCGTGCCCGTGCTCGGTTTCGTCGGCGGGCGCTTCGATCCCGAGCAGGCCTGCCGGCTCATGGGCAGATACCGCGTGCGCAATGCTTTCATCCCGCCGACGGCCATGAAGATGCTGATGCAGGTCGAGAATCCGAAGCGCAAATACGGGCTCGAGGTGCGCTCGATCATGTCGGCCGGCGAGCTGGTGGGCGCGGAGGTGGTGCGCTGGGCGGACCAGGTGCTCGGGGTCGGCGTCAACGAGATGTGGGGACAGACCGAGTTCAACTATCTGGTCGGCAACTGCACTTCGATCATGCCGGTGAAGCCGGGGTCGATGGGCAAGGCCTATCCCGGTCACAACGTCGAGCCGGTGGACGCGTCGGGCCAGCCGATGGCCGATGGCCAGGTGGGAGAGCTCGCCGCGCGGCGCGACGATCCGGTTTTCTTTCTCGGCTACTGGGGCAACGAGGAAGCGACGCGGGCGAAGTTCATCGGCGATTACTGGGGCACCGGCGATCTGGGCTATCGCGACGCCGACGGCTACCTGTGGTTCGTGGGACGCAAGGACGACGTCATCTCGAGTGCCGGTCATCGCATCGGACCGGGCGAGATCGAAGACTGCCTGATCAAGCACGAGGCGGTCGCCCAGGCGGCCGTGGTGGGAAGCCCGGACGCGCTGCGTGGCGAGATCGTCAAGGCCTTCATCATCCTCGCCCCGGGGCACACGCCGTCGGACGCGCTCGCCGAGGACATCCGCCAGAGCGTCAAGCAGCGCCTCGCGGCCCACGAGTATCCCCGCGAGATCGAGTTCGTGGATTCGCTGCCCATGACCACCACGGGAAAGATCCGCCGCATCGAGCTGCGCGAGCGCGAGCAGCAGCGCAAGCGCGGCCAATGAGTCGCCGAGGGCCGGGCAGCCTCAATGCGCTCGCCGCTTGACTATGATCCCGCCGTCGCCATCGAGCAGCTCTCGGCGGCGGACGAGAAGCTCGGGCGACTCATCGAGCGGGTCGGACCCTTCGCGCTGCCGACCCGCGAGCGCGCGAGCCCGTTTCAGACGCTGCTGCGCGCCATCGTCTATCAGCAGATCACGGGCCGGGCAGCGGCCAGCATCCACGCCCGCCTGATGGCGTTGTTCCCGGGGGGCAAGCCCAGCCCGCGCGCGCTGCAGGCGCTCTCCGACGAGGCGCTGCGCGCAGCGGGCCTTTCGCAACCGAAGCAGCGCGCCGCGCGCGATCTGGCGGTCAAGACCCTCGATGGAACCGTGCCCACCCTGCGCCAGCTCCAGCACATGGACGACGACGCCATCGTCGAGCGTCTCGTCGAAGTGCGCGGTATCGGCCGATGGAGCGCCGAGATGATGCTGATCTTCCAGCTCGGCCGGCCCGACGTGCTGCCCGCCACCGACCTCGGCGTGCGCAAAGGCTTCCGTCTCTCTCACGGCGGGCGCGGGCTGCCGGAGCCGAAAAAGCTGCTGCGCCATGGCGAGCGCTGGCGACCCTACCGCTCGGTGGCCAGCTGGTACCTGTGGCGTGCCAACGATCTGCCGTAGAATCAGGCCCTCACCAGGGCGCAACCCCCAAGGCAGCCAGCGATGATCGATCTCTACACGTGGCCGACGCCGAACGGCCACAAGGTGCACATCATGCTCGAGGAAGTCGGCCTCGAGTACCGCGTCATACCCGTCAATATCAACGAGGGTGACCAGTTCGCGCCCGAGTTCCTGGCCATCAGCCCCAACAACAAGATGCCGGCGATGGTCGACCAGGACGGCCCCGGGGGTAAGCCCTACTCGCTGTTCGAGTCCGGCGCGATCCTCATGTATCTCGCCGAGAAGACCGGCAAGCTCATGCCCACCGACGTGGCCGGGCGCTACGATGTCATCCAGTGGCTCATGTTCCAGATGGGCAGCATCGGTCCGCTGCTCGGCCAGGCCCATCACTTCCGCATCTACGCACCGGAGCCAATCCCCTACGCCGTGGATCGCTACACCAGGGAGGCAGGGCGCCTGTACGGCGTTCTCGATCGCCGCCTGGCCGAGAGCGCGTTCCTCGCCGGTGACTACTCCATCGCCGACATCGCCTGCTTTCCCTGGCTGCGCCGCCCGGAGCGCCAGGGCCAGCGCCACGAGGATTTTCCCAATCTGAAGCGCTGGTTCGACACCATCGCCGCGCGCCCGGCGGTCGAGCGCGGGGTTGCCGTGCTCGCCGAGCACCAGCGCAGCGGCCCCATCTCGGCGCAGGCGCGCGAGAATCTGTTCGGAGCAGCCCAGTACCAGAAGCACTGATGACCGGCGGGGCGAGCATCCTCTCCATCGATCAGGGCACCACCAGCAGCCGTGCCATCGTGTTCGACGCGACGGGCAGGATGCTCAGCGTGGCGCAGAAAGAGTTTCCCCAGCACTATCCCCACGACGGCTGGGTCGAGCATGACCCGGAGGCGATCTGGTCGACGACCGTGGAAGTGTGCAGGCAGGCCGTCGATGCGCTCGACGACGGCATCGCCTCAATCGCCGCCATCGGCATCACCAATCAGCGCGAGACGACGATCGTATGGGATCGCCGCACCGGCAAGCCGATCTACCCGGCCATTGTCTGGCAGGATCGGCGCACCACCGAGGCCTGCGACCGGCTGCGGTCCGACGGACACGAGGAGCGCATCGCCGAGAAAACCGGTCTGCTCCTGGATCCGTATTTCTCCGCGACCAAAATCGCCTGGATCCTCGACGAGGTCGACGGTGCGCGCGCCCGGGCCGAGCGCGGCGAGCTCGCCTTCGGCACCGTCGACAGCTTTCTGCTTTGGCGACTCACCGGCGCACGGGTGCACGCCACCGACGCGACCAACGCGTCGCGCACCATGCTCTTCGATATCCACTCGCAATCCTGGGACGACGAGCTTCTGGATCTCTTCAACGTGCCGCGGGCGCTGCTGCCCGAGGTGCGCGACTGCTGCAGCCGTTTCGGCGACACCGACGCCGCGCTGCTCGGCGGCGCGATACCGATCACCGGCATTGCCGGCGACCAGCAGGCGGCGGCCGTCGGACAGGCGTGCTTCTCGCCGGGCATGATCAAGAGCACCTACGGCACCGGCTGCTTCCTGCTGGTCAATACCGGCGGTAAGCCGGTGCTGTCGCGAAACCGATTGCTGACGACGGTTTGCTACCGGCTCGACGGGCAGGTGACCTACGCGCTGGAGGGCTCGATCTTCGTTGCCGGCGCCGCCGTGCAGTGGCTGCGCGACGGAATCGGTCTCATCGGATCCGCCGCCGAGACCGAAGCGCTGGCCAGCAGCCTCCCGGACAATCGCGGCGTGTACCTGGTGCCGGCCTTCACCGGCCTCGGTGCACCGCACTGGGATGCGCACGCCCGGGGCGGGCTGTTCGGCATCACCCGTGACACCGGTGTCGCGGAGATCGCGCGCGCCACGGTCGAGTCGGTCTGCTACCAGACCCACGACCTGCTCGCGGCGGTTGCCGCCGACAGCGGCGCACGCCTCGCGTCGCTGCGCGTCGACGGGGGCATGGTCGCCAACGACTGGCTCATGCAGTTCCTCGCCGACATCGTCGACCTGCGCGTGGAACGACCGGTGGTGACGGAGACCACGGCGCTCGGCGCTGCCTACCTCGCAGGCATCGAGGCATCAATATTCGATTCCCTGGATGACGTGACAACCAACTGGCAGGTGGAACGCTGCTTCGAGCCGAAGATGAAGCCGGCCACGCGCCAGCGTCTGCTGACCGGATGGTCGAAGGCCGTTTCACGCGTGCGGGAAATCTAGCGGCTCGTCACGCACGCCGGCGTCGCGCGCGCGAGACCTGCGCATGGCGAAAGCAGTCCAGGGTGTGATCGTTGACCATGCCGACCGCCTGCATGAACGAGTAGCAGATGGTCGTGCCGACGAACTTGAAGCCGCGGCCTTTGAGATCCTTGCTGAGAGCGTCGGATGCCGGCGTCGACACCGGGACCTGCGAGGGCTTGCGCCAGCGGTTGACGATCGGGCGCCCGTCGACGAAATCCCAGAGGTAGTCCGAGAAGCTGCCGTGCTCGTCGACGACGTCGAGAAAAGCGCGCGCGTTGCCGATGGCAGCGTCCACTTTCAGGCGATTGCGTATGATGCCGGCGTCGCTGAGCAGCGCGCGTTTCTTGCGTGCATCGTAGCGCGCGATCTTGCGCGCGTCGAAGCCGTCGAAGGCGCGCCGGTAATTCTCGCGCTTCTTCAGCACCGTAATCCAGCTCAAGCCCGCCTGGGCGCCCTCCAGAATGAGCATCTCGAACAGCTGACGATCGTCGCTGAGCGGCACGCCCCACTCGCGATCGTGGTATGCGACATAAAGCGGATCGTCACCGACCCACGCGCAGCGTTTCCTGCTCACGCTCTTCGAAGGCATTCGTTGCGGCGTTCCGTTCTCGCGGCGCTATTGATCCTACCGCCACCGCCACTGCAAGATGCGGGCATGCGCAACGGGGCCGCGCCATGATATCGAGCCAGCGACACCTCTTCGACATTCCCGCGGACATCGCCTATTTCAACTGCGCCTACCTGGGTCCGCTGTCCAATGCCGTGGTCGCGGCCGGCCGGCAGGCGGCCGGCAGAAAGGCCCACCCGTGGGAGATCAGCAGCGAAGACTTTTTCACCGATACGGAGATCGCGCGCGGCTTGTTCGCGAAGCTCATCAATGCCGAGCAGCAAGACGTCGCCATCGTCCCGGCCGCCAGCTACGGGGTCGCGGTGGCGGCCAGCAATCTGCCCCTGGACAGAAACCAGAGCGTCGTGCTGCTCGCCGAGCAGTTTCCCTCGAACGTCTATGCGTGGCGGGAATCCGCCGCCCGCGCGGGCGCGCGCGTGGTGACCGTCGAGCGCCCGGGCGACGGCGATCTCACCCGGGCAGTGCTCGATGCCATGGACGAGCGCACCGCCATCGTGGCACTGCCCAACTGTCACTGGGCCGACGGCGCCCTGCTCGACCTCGAGCGCATCGGCGCCGCCTGCCGGACGCTCGGCGCAGGCCTGGTTCTCGACGTGACCCAGTCCGCCGGCGTCATGCCCCTCGACGTGCGCGCCATCGAGCCGGATTTTCTCGTCGCCGCCTGCTACAAGTGGCTGCTCGGCCCCTACAGCACCGGGTTTCTCTATGTGGCGCCCCACCGGCAGGGCGGCACGCCCCTCGAGTACAGCTGGCGCGCGCGCATCGGCAGCGAGGACTTCGCCGGACTGGTGAACTACCAGGACAGGTTTCAGCCGGGCGCCCTGCGCTTCGACGTGGGCGAGTGCGCGAACTTCCACACCATGCCCGCGGTAGTGGCGGCGCTCGAGCAGATTCTCGACTGGGACCCGGCCCTCATCGCCGAGACCCTGGCGGCGCGCAACGCGGGAATCGCCGAGCGCGCCGCGGCGCTCGGCCTCGAGTCTCTCGACGCCGCGCAGCGCGCAGGGCATTTTCTCGGCCTGCGTTTCCCGCGCGGGGTTGCGGACGGGCTGCTCGACGCGCTCAAGAGACAAGGGGTGTACCTGAGCGTCCGCGGCGACAGCCTGCGCATCACGCCCCACCTCTACAATGACGATGCCGACGAAGATCGGCTCATGCACGCGCTCGAGCGCGCCATCGCCTGAAAGCACTACGGTGCCACCATGAGCTTCGATATCGAACGCGCGCGGGCGCAAACACCGGGGTGCACCGAACGGATCCACTTCAATGCCTGCGGTGCCGCGCTCATGCCGACGCCCGTCGTCGATGCGTTGAAGCAGCACATCGATCTCGAGGCGCGCATGGGCGGCTACGAAGCGGCGGATGCCGCCGCGCAGCAGACCGAATCCACCTACTCGGCCATCGCACGCATGCTCGGCTGCCACAGCAACGAGATCGCCGTTGTGGAAAACGCGACGCGCGGCTGGGACATGGTCTTCTATGCGATGCCATTCAAACGCGGCGATCGCATTCTCACCTGCACGGCCGAGTACGGCTCGAACTACATCGCTTATCTGCAGATGGCGCGCAGGACCGGAGCGATCATCGAGGCGATACCGGACGACGATCGGGGTCAGGTGGATGTGGATGCGCTGCGCGAACTCATCGACGAGCGCGTCAAGCTCATCTCCATCACCCATGTGCCGACCAACGGCGGCCTCGTGAATCCAGCGGCGGAGATCGGCGCGCTCGCCCGGCAGCACGGCATTCCCTTTCTGCTCGATGCCTGCCAGTCCGCCGGTCAGATGCCGCTCGACGTCTCCGAGCTCCAGGTCGACATGCTCTCGGCCACGTCGCGCAAGTTCCTCCGCGGTCCACGGGGAATGGGTTTCGTCTACGTGCGCGAAGCCATGATCGAGCGGCTCGAGCCGCCGTTTCTCGACAATCACGCAGCCACCTGGATATCCCGGAGCGCGTTTCACGTGCGCGAAGATGCGCGTCGCTTCGAGAACTGGGAGTGCAACGTCGCTGCCAAGATCGCATTGGGCGTCGCCGTCGACTACGCCCTCGATTGGGGCCTCGAGGCCATCGAGGCCCGGGTGACGGCGCTCGCCGACGCGCTGCGTGCGCGGCTCGATGCCCTCGGCGGCGTGCGCGTTCGCGACCGCGGGCGGCGGCGCTGCGGCATCGTCTCGTTCACCGTCGCCGATGAGGCGCCGGAGCGCGTGGTGCGCGCACTGTGCGAACGCGGCATCCATGCGAGCGTCTCGCGGGTGACGAGCACCCGGCTCGACATGCAGGGGCGTGGCCTCGACGCGCTGGTGCGCGCCGGCGTTCATTACTACAACACCGAGGAAGAGGTGGAGCGGTTCGTGGCCGCCCTCGACGACATCATGCGGGGAAACTGATCGAGGCGGCTGCGGCCCGGTGTGATCAGCCCCGTCTCGAGCGGCGCAGCTCTCTGATCACCGCCCGCGAGAGCTGGCGCACATCGGTGTCGTAGAGCACCAGACGACCGCCGGCGCTGACCGCCGAGATGGCGACGATGCTCCCCACCAGCATCAACAGCAGCACCAGGAACCAGGCGGCGAAGTAGGACAGACGAAAGGACTGGGGAGCACCGGTCGCATCCGCGGCGGCGGGCGTTGCTTCCTCGCCGGCGGCGGCGCGCTCTTGCACGGGCAGGGCAAATATTTTGTCGAGATTCGAACCGCGCTCGATGGCGAGGGCGAAGCGCTCGATCTGCGCCGGCTGCTGGTACAAACCCCAGGCCTCGCGCAGGATCATCACCGCCGCGCCGATGCCGATGACGAGAAAAACCAGGCCCAGCAGGCGCACCAGTATCGCCATAGCATGCTGAAACACACTGAGCGCGCGCGGCGGCGATTCTCTCAGCAGCAGATCGTATTCGCGGTAGTCGCTGTGCGCGGCCGCCACGGGCTGCGGCGCACGCCCGGGACTCGCGCGCACCTCGCCCTGCGTCGCTTTCAGATCGCCGAGCGGTGGCACCTGCTCATGCTCGCTCACGCTCCAGCACTCCTGTGAGACATCCGAATCCTCCCGCAGCCTTGACGAGCTCGCTGGCCGCTACGGTGACGCATTCTATCGCGTGCCGCTCGTAGAATTCCTGCACCTTCGTGTAACCGTGCTCGAGAAGGATACGCCGCGGCCCGAGGGTCACGAAATTGATCGCACGATTCATCTGGTACTCGTCGACCTCCGGCAGAAAAATCACCTGCATGCCGCGCGCGCGGCACGCCTCGACGATCGCGTGCGGGGTGCGGCGGGGCCAGGCAACGGCCAGATCCCGATCGACGATGCGCAGCATGCCCATGAGGTGCATGGTGCCGAACGGCAGATCGGCGGCGATCGTCTCCACCTGCATGTCGGCCAGCACCTCGGTGATCTGGGCGATACCGTGAGGGTTGGTGCGCAGGCCGCGGGCGACGGCGACGGTGCGCTCGTCGAGCCACATGGCGTCGGCGCCTTCGAAGGTGGCGCGACCGCTGATGCTGCGCAGGATGGGAATACCCAGATCCGCCAGACGCCGCGCCACCTCGCGCTCCTCACCGGCGCGCACGGTGGAGGCCGGACGCGCGAGAACGGCGCCCTGGGGAGTGAGAAACACCAGGTCCGCGCAGAACATCTGATTGGGACGCGGCGCCTGCGCCGGCTCGATCATGTGCACCGTGACCCGTGCGTCCCGGTAGGCCTCGGCCAGGGCGTCGTGCTCCTCCCCGGCGCGGGGCACGTCGATGGGGGCCAGCATCTGCACCTGGTTGGGGTTCGTCGAGGCTTCGAGCTCGGCGCCGGGACGGTGCAGCAGCACCGCGCGCAGGCGTCGCCACTCGCTGTCGATGCCGCAGGCCGCCCAGATCCCGCCGATTTCCGTCTCCAGGCCCTGGGTGCGCGGCGACCAGCCCTCGCCGCCGTAGGCGGAGAGCCCGAAGGTGCTCTGCTGCTGCCCCATGCCCGTCCTCCCCGGGGATACGGCCGCCGGCCGCGGCGCGAATGGCGCTAACCATAGCACGCCGCGGCGGCGGACTCCGGCAGCCCGCCGGCGCACCCCTATAGTTAAGCATTCACTTTAAAAAAAGACGCTAAATGAGTTTGAATCGGGGCCCAGTTAGGTCTATTCTTTAATGTGTAACAGTATAAAGCATGATTATCTTACTGTTTTATATAGCTATTTAGTGAATTTATCATGGCTCTGCTGCGTCGAAAGTTCACCCCGTTCACCGGCTTCCAGGTCGAGGGGCCGGCCGCCGATCCGCTCGCCGTCGGCTCCCTGGTCGAGCGCTTCCGGGCCGATCTGAGCGCCTTCTCAGACCCGGTCACGCGCACCGCGGACCAGCTGCGGTCCCTGTTCGGCAAGCGGGCCCGCAAGCCGCTGGTGCTCGAGCTGCCGGGCAAAACGCTGGTGTTCTCGACCCCGGCGGAGTTCGAGTTCGGGCTCGCCAGCCGCATCGAGTTCCCGGTGCGAAAGGCGGCGCGACTGGTCGAGCGCAGCGCCGACGATCTCAAGGCCATGGCCATCAAGCTGCGCGCCGTGGAGAAGCGCTTCGCCAGCATTTTCGCCCGCTGCCTCGAGCGCCCGCATCTGATCTCGGAGCTGCTCGCCGATCTCGACGCGGGACTGCTGTCCCGGGATCACGACTGGCGCGAGATCATCGAGGCGCTGTCCGGACGCGGTCCGGAGTTCAACGATTTCAAGAACATCGCGCTCGTCAAATACATGCAATACCTGGCCTCCCGCCAGGCGACCCTGCGCAGCATCTACCTGGAGAAAGTGCAGGGCGACCTGGATCTCGCTGCCCGCGCCGCCGAGGAAGCGTCGCCGGCCGAGCCCATGCAGGCGTCCATGCTGCCGATTTCCTACAAGGAGACGGCGTTGTTCGAGCGGGACCAGGGCGGCGGCGGCGCGAGCGGCAGCGGCGGCACGAACGGCAGCGACGACGAGGGCGAGGGCACCGATACGCTCAAGCCGGTCCCGCGGGGTGAGACCATCTGCGTTCGCTTCAGCGACGGCCGCGAGGTCGATCTCAAGCTCGCCCGGCATCGCTACAAGCTGTTTCCCGGCAAGCACTTCTGTCTCGTGGACGATGCCAGCGGCGTGACGCATCTGCTGCGCCCCGGGCGCAACGTGGTCGGCCGGCATTCCGGCAACGAGGTCGTGATCGACCCGGCCTACCTGGCGATCTCCCGCAAGCACGTCATCATCGAGCCGATCTCCGACAACGCGGCGCTGCTCACGGACATCTCGTCTCACGGCACGTTCATCACGCCGCAGCACGTTTGAGCGTGGACGAGGCACGCTAGAGGTTACGACCCGAATTACTCTCTCCTCCGACCTTAGCTGATACGAATCAGCGGCCGGCCACCCCCTGGGCCGGCTTTTTTTTTGCCCGGGACACTGGGTGAAGCGCGACGGTACAATGCACCTGCCATGTGCATTCGCCTCGCCAAGCTGGCCCGATGCAGCGCGCTGCTTGCCGTGCTCGCGCTCTCCGGCTGCAGCACCATCCAGTTCGCCTACAACCACGCGGACTGGATGCTGCTCGAGAAAGCAGACCACTATCTGGATCTGGACGACGCGCAGCGTGCGCGCGCCGATGAGCTGATCGGCGCGCGCATGCAGGCGCACCGGCGCAACGAGCTGCCGCTCTACGTCGCCACCCTGAGCGAGATCCGCGTCATGCTGGCGGATAACCTGACGGCCGCCGAGCTCGACGTCATCAAAGAGCGGCTGCGCACGCTGTACCGGCGCGGCATGGGCGACACCGTCCCCACCGTCGTTGCCCTGCTCGGCGATCTGGACGACGCCCAGATCGACCATCTCGAGCGGCGCTTCGAGCAACGCAACCGCGAGTTCGCCGAGGACTTCCTGCAGCGATCTCTGCCGGTGCGCCTGGAACGTCGCGTCGAGCGCAGCATCCGCATGATGGAATTCTTTGTCGGAGATCTTCGCCCGGAGCAGAAGGAGCTGGTGAGACGGCACCGCAACGCCATGCCCTTGACCGCCGAGGGCTGGCTTGCCTACCACCAGGCACGCCAGCAAGCGCTGCTGGGTCTGCTCAGGCGACGCGCGTCGAGCCACGCGCTGGAGCGCCACCTGATCGCCTGGTGGGTGGAGCTGGCCGATCAACCCGCGGCGCTCGCGCAGCAGATCAAAGACAACGACCGCGCCTGGTCGGAGATGGTGATCGCCCTCGACGCAACCGTCGACGCCGATCAGCGCCGGCAGCTGCTCGACACGCTCGACCGGTTCATCGAGGCGTTCGCCGAGCTGGCGGCGGAATCGACCTGACGCGGGAGCCTGCGCCTAAGGCGTGGTCAGCAGGCGCATCAGGCTCGATGTATCCCAGCGGCCACCGCCGCGGGCCTGCACCTGAGCGTAGAACTGATCGACCAGCGCCGTGACCGGCAGGCGCGCGCCGGTGCGTCGCCCCTCGGCGAGGCAGATGGCGAGGTCCTTGCGCATCCAGTCGACGGCGAAGCCGAAATCGAACTTGTCGTCCACCATGGTCGCGCCGCGGTTCTCCATCTGCCAGGACTGGGCGGCGCCCTTGGAGATGACCTCGAGCACCAGCTTGGCATCGAGCCCCACGCACTTGGCGAAGTTCATGCCCTCGGCGAGCCCCTGCACCAGGCCCGCGATACAGATTTGATTGACCATCTTGGTGAGCTGCCCGGCGCCGGCGGGGCCCATCAGAGTGACGGCGCGGGCGTAGCTGTCGATGACCGGCTCGACCTGCTCGAACTGATCCGCCTCGCCGCCCATCATGACCGTCAGCACACCGTTCTGGGCGCCCGCCTCGCCGCCCGATACCGGTCCGTCGAGAAAGTGCAGGCCGCGCTCGCGGGCGGCCGCGTCGAGCTCCCGGGCGAGCTCGGCGGAGGCGGTGGTGTGATCGACGAACACGCTGCCGGCCTGCATCCCGGAGAACGCGCCGTTGCTGGCCGTGCTGATGGCGCGCACGTCGTCGTCGTTGCCGACACAGGCGAAGACGATGCGCGCACCGCTCGCCGCCTCGGCGGGCGTCGCCGCGGAGGTGCCTTTGAACTTCTTCAACCACTCCTCGGCCCGGCTCGCGGTGCGGTTGTAAACGGTCACCTGGTGACCGGCGCTCGCCAGGTGGCCGGCCATGTGAAAGCCCATGACGCCGAGCCCGATGAAGGCCACTCGCTCGGATTTGTTGTTGCTCGCATCAGCGCTCATGAGGCTCCTCCGTCTTCGCTGCGAAACCGATGTAAAGCGGGCGGCCCGCGCCCGGGCGCCCCGAGGGTGCGCGCCATTATCGCGACCGGGGCGAGGGGCGGCAATACGGCCTCGGCCACCGTGCGCGTGCGGCGCTTTTACTTACGCGGAGGATCGAGGACCATATAGCCCCTTTTCGCGACGCTGTTCATGAGGACACCAGTTCGATGCGATTCACGACTCAGCAGATTCATGCGGGCGTAGAGCCCGACCCGGTGACCGGGGCCATTCTCACGCCCATCTACCAATCCACCACCTACGTGCAGGAATCCATCGACAACTATCTGGGCAAGGGATACTCGTACTCGCGCTCGGGGAACCCGACGGTGCGGGCGCTCGAGAAAAAGCTCACGATTCTCGAGGGCGGCGCCGAATGCCGTGCCTTCTCCACGGGCATGGCGGCGACGACGGCCACCATGCTGGCACTGCTCAACGGCGGCGAGCACGCCATCGTCTCCGACGTGGCCTACGGCGGAACCTATCGGCTGGCAACGATGATCCTGCCGCGCTTCGGCGTCGAATTCACTTTTGCCGACACGGCGAACCCGGACGCGGTGCGCGAGAGCGTGCGCGATAACACGCGGCTGATATTCACCGAGACACCCGCCAATCCGACGCTGAAGCTGACCGACATCGCTGCGATCTCCGAGATCGCCCGCGAGCACGGCATCCCGCATGCGGTGGACAACACCTTCCTCACGCCCTACTACCAGCGGCCTCTCGAGCTCGGTGCGGACATGTCGATCCACAGCACCACGAAGTATTTCGACGGCCACAACGCCACCGTCGGCGGCGCCGTCATCAGCGCCACGGCGGAGCTCGACGAGAAGATCCGCTTCGTGCAGAACACCACCGGCTCGATCATGTCACCGCAGGTGGCGTGGCTCACCATGCAGGGCTGCAAGACGCTCTCGGTTCGAATGGATGCCCAGTGCGCCAACGCGATGGCCATCGCCGAGTTTCTGCAGGGTCATCCCAAGGTGGAGCGGGTGTGCTATCCCGGTCTCGCGTCGTTCGAGCAGCACGAGCTCGCCAAGCGGCAGGCATCCGGCTTCGGCGCCATGATCTGGTTCGAGGTCGAGGGCGGCACGCCAGCCGGGAAGAAGCTCATGGACTCGGTGAAGCTGTGGTCGCTGGCAGAGAACCTCGGCTCGGTGGAGTCCCTGGTGACCCACCCGGTGACCATGACCCATGCCGACGTCGCCATCGAGGAGCGCAGGCGGGTCGGTATCACCGACGGTCTGGTGCGCCTGTCGGTGGGCCTGGAGGCGGTCGAGGACCTGATCGAGGATCTCGAGCAGGGGCTCGCGAAAGTCTAGGCGAAGCGCGGCCGGCGCATCACCAGGTGATGTCGTCGGGCACCGGGTGCTCGCCGCCGTCCTCGCTGGTCTCGGCGCCGCCGCACAGGACCGTGTGCGGCGCGAGCGCGAGCAGCCGTTCGGCGGCCGCTGCGCGCATGAGATGGTGGTTGCCGTCGAGTGCCGCGATGACGATTTCGCCCGAGGCCAGCTTCAGGCGCTGCGCCTCGCTCACGTAGATGCGCTTGACGTGCTTTCCCTTGACGAAGTGGTAGGGCACCTGCGCCTCGGCGTCGTTGAGGCGCTCGCTCTCTATCAGCGCTTCGATCTTGCGGCGCAGCGCCTTCTTGGCGCTCTCGCTCACCGATTCGCCACCGAGCGTGGCATCGCGGATGAAGCGCGCGGTGCGGCGCTGGTTCTCGCGCAGCACGTGACGCGCAACCGGTTTGAATGATTCGGCGGGCGCCTGGGGCGAAGGCTTGTCGCGCGCTGCCGCAGGCTTTTTCTTGCCTGCACGCCGCTTCTTGCGCGGCTGCTCGAGCCGCGCCTCGCTCACCAGACCGACTTTGAGTAGCTCGTCGCGGAGGGAGTTGCCCATACCCGGCTCGCCGTTGCCCGCCGCCTTAGTGGCGCCAGCGCACATTCAACCCCAATAGAGAAGGCCGCGCAAATGAGCTACCCTGCCGCCGACCCGCCGTGACGCCCCGAGAATTGAAGCACCTGCTCGTCGTCTACCACTCTCAGACCGGCCACACCCAGGCGATGGCCGAAGCGGTGGTGCGCGGAGCGGGTTGCGCGCAGGTGCAGGGGGTCGAGACACGCCTGCTGCGCGCGGGCGCCGCCGGGCCCGACGACCTGCTGTGGGCCGATGCCCTGGTTCTCGGCACGCCCGAGAATTTCGGCTACATGTCCGGCGCCGTGAAAGATTTTCTCGACCGTACCTACTATCCTTGCGAAGGCAAGGTGGAAAGCCTGCCCTATGCGGTCTTCATCAGCGCCGGCAACGACGGCAGCGGCGCCCTCAGCAGCATTCAGCGGATCGCCAGGGGTTATCCACTGCGCGCCGTGCAGGAGCCAATCATTGCCCGCGGCGACACCACCGATGCGATCCTCGAGGCGTGCGAGGCGCTCGGCATGGCCATGGCGGCGGGACTCGAGATGGGCGTATTTTGAGTGGCTTCCGACGGCGCCGGGGCGGGCTGCCGTTCAGGCACGATCGATGAAATTGAGCCGTCAGGGGAAATGCGCGTGAACGTCGTTGGTATCGATATCGGTTTCGGGTTTACAAAGGCAACTAACGGCAGGGACACGCTGGTGTTCAAGTCGATTTTCGGCGAGGCCAGCGATATCCCGTTTCGCGAGCAGCTGCTGAGCGCGGCGTCTCCCGAAGAGCATCTGCACATCGAGCTCGACGGTGAGTCGTTCTTCGTCGGCGAGCTCGCCGAGCACCAGAGCCACGTACGCTCCTTCACCCTCGATCAGAATCAGTTCATCACCAACTTCGCCAAGACCATGGCCATGGCGGCGCTCTCGCGTCTCGCCTCGCCGAACGACTCGGTCAACCTGGTGACCGGGCTGCCGGTGAGCTTCTACCGCCGGCACCGCGAGGAGCTCTCCGGGCTGCTGCTCGGCAGGCACACGCTGGCAACCCTCGATGCGAACGCTAACCGCCGCGAGATCCCGCTCACGGTCAATCAGGTGCGCGTCATTCCGCAGCCCTTCGGCTCGCTGTTCAATCTGATGATGGGCGACTCGGCGGAGCTCACCGACAAGCGCTTCGCGGAGGAGAAGATCGGCGTCGTCGACGTCGGTTTCCGCACCACCGACTACACCGTGTCGGACAAGACCAAGTACTCGGGCCGCGGCAGCGGCTCGTCGGAGTCGGGCATCGCGCGCGCCTTCGCCATGATCGCCGCCAAGCTGCTCGAGCAGACCGGCGTCGACGTGGAGCTCTACCGCATGTACGACGCGGTGGCGCGCGGATCGATCAAGATTCGCGGCAAGACCATCGACCTGAGGCCGCTCACCGAGGAAGCGTTCAGCAAGCTCGCCTCGGCGGTTGCCGGCGAGGTCGATCGCCTGTGGGCGGACGACTGGGACATCGATCGCATCGTCGTCACCGGCGGCGGCGGTGCGGTGCTGGCGCCGTACCTGCAGCCGCTGCTCTCGGGCGAGGTGCAGCCGGTGGATCCCACCGCCGATTCGCGGCTCAACAACGTGCGCGGCTACTGGAAGTACGGCCGCAACGTCTGGAACACGCAGCCGCAGGCGGTGCCGGAGAGACGCGCGGCGTCGGACAGCTGAGCGCCGGGGCCGGGCAACGGCCGCGCCCGTTCAGGCCGCCGCGGAGCGGGCGGCGCTGTTGCGCGCCTCCTCGAGCAGCCATTCCCGAAACGCCACCACCCTGGGGCGCTCGGCGCTCGCCAGCGGACACACGACGTAGTAGGCGAAGCTCACCGGGAAGCTGAGCGCGAACGGCCGCACCAGCCTGCCGGCGGCGATGTCGTCGGCAACCAGCACGTCGCCCACCAGCGCCACGCCCTGGCCGTCGATGGCGGCCTGCACCGCCAGGCTCGCCATGCTGAAGGTCGGTCCGCGGCTCAGGTCGCAGCCGTCGACGCCCGCCGCCTGCAGCCACATGCGCCAATCCGGATAGCCGTGGTCCTGGTAGGGCGCCGTGTGGTGCAGCAGGGTGTGCCGGCACAGGTCCGCCGGCACGCGCAGGGGAGCGGCGCCCTCGAGCAGGCGTGGACTGCACACGGGCACCGCCACCTCGTCCATCAGCCGGTCGACGCGCATGCCCGGATAGCGGCCGGCGCCGTAGCGCACCGCGATGTCGACCCCCTCGCGGGCCAGATCCACCAGACGCATGGAGGCGTCCAGGCGCACGTCGTAGCCGGGGTTCGCCTGGCGGAAACGGTCGAGCCGGGCCACCAGCCATTTGGCGCCGAAGGAGGGCGGCACGCTGACCGTGAGCGGCCCGCTCTCGTCGCCCGCGCGCAGCGCGTCCATGGCCGCGGCGAGGCGCTCGAAGCCCTCGCGAAGACCCGGCAGACAGGCCTGTCCCGCATCGGTGAGTCGCAGCGAGCGGTTGGCGCGCTTGAACAGCGCCAGCCCCAGGTAGGCCTCCAGGCCCTTGACCTGATGGCTGACCGCCGCGGGCGTCACGTGCAGCTCCTCGGCGGCGCGCGTGATGCTCAGGTGGCGGGCGGCGGCCTCGAAGGCGCGGAGCGCGTTCAGCGGTGGCAAATTTCGTTGCATAACTTAGAAAAACTAAAATCTGTCTGTAGATCTTCTCGTTTGTGAAAACCGCTTGTTTTCTTTACTTTTAGACCCAACTTGAGCTTCAGCCAAACTTCAAATATTGCTTAACTAACGAGGAAATCTAAAGTGAAAGACAGACCATTTCAAGGGCCATACGGGAGCGCGCCGTACCCGCTCGAAGGCACCCTGCCGGCGGGCGACACGGACGCGCGGGTTCCCGGAACACCGCTCACCCTGGAGGAGTTCGAGGCCGCCCAGCGCCTTGGCCGCAGGCTGCAGGCGCGGGCCATGGCGTCGGCCCTCACGGGGCTGCTCAGAACCCTCGCCTGGCCGTTCACAAGGCTCGCTGCGGGCTATATGCGGGCCAGCCGTGAGGCCGCCGCGATACGCCAGCTGAACGCCCTCAACGACCACCTGCTCGCGGACCTGGGCATCCGGCGCAGCGAGATCCCCGCCGCCGTGGCCGGTCTGGTGAGGCGCCCCGCCGCCGCACCGACGCTGTCCCGGGTGCGCGCGGCGCCGGTGCGCGTCGAGCCGGCCGCCCCCGGCAACGACCCCGAGGCCAAGGCGGCGGCCTAGGCCGGCGGGTCGCTGCGCAGGCGACCGCCGGGCGCCACCTGCACCCGGTCGCCCGAGCGCAGGCGCGCGCGCTCGGCATCGTCGATGAGCAGCACCGGCACCTGCACGCCGTAGAGCGCGCCCGCCACCATGGCACCCACGGCGACGTTCACGTCGGGCTTGCCGAGCGCGATCCCCACCGGGCCCACGCCGCGGCGAATGGCCTCGGCGATCCCCGCGGGGGTGCCCGCCGATCCGCGGCTTTCGGGCAGAATCAGGAAGCGCCCCGCGATGCAATGTCCCCGCTGCGGGTGATGCTGGTCGACGATGGTGCCGGTTTGCGCATCGAAGCCGCCCCAGAAGCTCAGGGGCTCGTCGAGAACCATGGCCTCGCCGCGCGCGCCGCCGTCATTGAGCACGCGCGCGACGATGTCGATGCCGCTCACCCGCGCACCCCCCAGGCCGCGTCGCGCCACAGGCGGGCGTCGCGCCACACTTCGCCCCGAACCGCCGACTCCACGCACTCCTCCAGGGTGCCGAATACCGACTCCACCGCCAGCATGCCCGGCGCGTAGTAAGCCCACTTCGCGGAGTTGGTCATGACCCGCCCGCGACAGCCGCGCACCGCCGGCGAGAAGTACGTGCAGGTGTCGACGATGACCTGCACACCGGCGCGCGCGAGCATCTCGGCCCAGCCCTGCTTCGCGATCTGCGCGTACACGTGCCGGCTGGTGGACGCGTAGAACGCCGTGTCGGCGTGCACCCGGCGCCCTTCGACGAGCGCCACCAGGCGCGCGAACTCGGAGAAGGAGAAATGCGGCGTGCCGACGGCCACCATGGCGAGGGGCCCGGGCGTGCCCGTCGAGAGCGCGTCGCGTGCCGCAACGAGCTCGGCGGGGGTGACCCGCACGGTCACCTCCGGCGCCCTGCCCTGAAACGCGCTCGCCTCGTCGGGCGCCTCCGGCGTCACGCCGACGGCGTGGAACAGACCCACCGCGCCGGAGGCGGCTGCGGCGGCGCTGATCGCCTTGAGCTGGTCCTCGTTGCTGTCGTGCGCCAGGCCGCGGATGACCGGCACCCGCGATCCGGCGAGTCTGCCCAGGTGATGGCCGAGCACGTGATGGAAGATGTCCTCGCGCCTGAGATCCTCGGGAATCGCGCCCACATCGACGAGCGCGCGGCCGCGCCGGCCCTCGTCGGTGTGCAGACCCGAATAGGGCACGCGTCCGACCAGCGCCGCGCACACATCGAGATAGTCGCCGTACTTGTTGGTGCGCGCTCCCACCACGGAGTTGTAAAAAGTCACGGCATTGGACTCCGAGCCGACGATGTGCTCGCCGACCCCCGGCCTTCCCGGCAGCTGGTATGGCGCGCAGGTCCACACCGGCTCGCAACCCAGCTGCTCGTAGAGATCCATGAGCAGACGCGCGCCGCTGACGACCACCGGATCGTCTTTCTCCGGCCGGATGTCCGCGTCGACCCGGCTCACCAGCGAGGCGTTGGTCCACGCCGGCACGGCCAGGCGCGCGCCGTTGTCGAGCATGAAGCGGGCGAAATCCACGTGTGCCTGTCCGTTGTAGAAACAGGCATCGATGTGCGCGAAGCGGATGTCCTGAAGGCGCGTGGCACGCGTAATCTCGGCGGCGCGCAGCACCACCTGCATGGCAAGGCGCATGGCCGCGCCTTCGGCACCGTCGAGCAGCGCGCGATCGCGGTCATCGAGCTCGATCGGCGCGTTCTGCATCATGGACTCGCGCTGCCTGTTGCCGGAGTTGACGCGCCTCGTGCGCGTGAAGGACCCTCGTCATGCCTCGAGCATCCCCGAAGCGAAAGTCAATCACGTAACGTCGCCAGCGGCAATGACAACCTCGAACGCGCGCCTCGTCGAAGGCCCGGTGACCAAGCACCTGGTGTCCATGACCGTGCCCATGGTCTGGGCGGTGCTCGCCATCATGCTTTTCAACGCCACCGACACCTTCTTCGTCGCGCAGCTCGGTGCCCGGCAGCTGGCAGCCATGAGCTTCACGTTCCCGGTGGTCATGGTCATGACCAGTCTCGGCATCGGCATGATGGCAGGCACCTCGTCGGTGCTCGCGCGGGTGGTCGGCGAGGGCGACATGAGCCAGGTGCGCCGCCTGGCGACCGATGCGCTCACCCTGGCCGTGCTCGTCTCGGTGGTCCTGAGCGTCGCCGGCATCCTCGCGCTCGACCGGCTGTTCACCCTTCTCGGCGCGTCGGCGCAGGTGCTGCCCATGATCCGCGACTACATGCTCATATGGTTCGCCGGATTCGCGCTGGTTCTGGTGCCGATGGTGGTTATCGGCGCGGTGCGCGCCACCGGCGATACCCGGCTGCAGGCGCGCCTGATGATGACGTCGGCGGCCATCAACCTGATTCTCGACCCGCTGCTGATCTTCGGCTTGCTGGGCTTTCCGCGCCTGGAGCTCGCCGGCGCCGCGCTCGCCTCGGTGATCGCGCGTGTCGTGACGCTCGCCTTCGGTGCATTGGTGATCCACCGCATGCAGCTGCTGTGCTCACCGCTGTGCTCACCGGCAACCGTGTGGCGCTCCTGGAAGCGCATTCTGCACGTCGGACTGCCGGCAGCAGGCACCAACGTCATCATCCCCATCTCGGCGGGCATCATCGTCGCCCTGCTGGCGGGTTTCGGCGATCGCGCGGTGGCGGGATACGGCGCCGCGACCCGCATCGAGGCGCTGAGCCTGGTGGTGTTCTTCGCCATGTCGGCCGTCATCGGTCCCTTCGTCGGCCAGAACCTCGGCGCCGGCAGGCCAGAGCGCATCGCCGAGGCGCTGCGCCGCAGCGCGCTCTTCTGCCTCGCCCTCGGCGCCGTCATCGCCCTGGTGCTGGCGGTGCTGGCGGCACCGTTGAGCCGGCTTTTCAGCAACGACGCCGAGGTGCTCGCGGTGACGAGCACGTACCTGCGCATCGTGCCCCTGAGCTACGGCACCGCCGGTATCATCATGGTGGTGAACGCCGCCTTCAACGGCATCGGCCAGCCGCTGCCCGCGGTGGCCATCTCGGTCGGGCGCACGCTCGTCCTCTACGTGCCGCTCGCCTACGCCGCATCGCGACTGCTCGGCGTCGCGGGTATCTTTGCCGCCGCCTGTTTTTCGGACCTGCTTTCCGGCATCATCGCCTACGCGTGGTTCCGCCGCCGATTGCGCGCCAAGCAGGCGTTACCGGAATCGCCCACGATCCGATGATTGCCAATTTTCTCTCCAGGGTCGGTTTTCTGAGAGCCGCTTTGATGCTCGGCACGCTGCTCGTCGTGCTGCTCTCGCCGTTCGCCGGCGGTCACGTGCAAACCAGCGGCTGGCCCCTGGTCACCACCCTGATCGCACCCGTGTGCTTCGTGCTGCTGGTGTTCGTCCTCGGACTGGACATGCTCATGACGCGCGTATTCATGTCCGGCAGCAGCGCGGACGCACGCCGGCGACTGGTGCTGATATTTCGCAGCGAAGCGCTGCTGCTTCTCGTCCTGCTCGCGAGCTGGGCGCCGTTCGTGGTGTCGTTGCTGCGACTGCGCGGGGACTAGGCGCCGGCCTCTTCTGTTCTCGCAGTGAGCAGACCCCAGCGCTGCTCGCCGCGCTCGGCGCGCACGATCTTGCCCTGCCACCCCCGTCTGAGGTCCTCTTGCTCGTCGGCGCCGAGTCCCGCAGCGGGCAGCGCGTCGAGCTCCCGGCGCGAGATGTCGATGAAACGCGCCGTCCAGTCCTCGCCCTCGACGGCCACGAAGCCGGCCTCGCGCAGGCATTCCACGTAGCGCGCGAGCGGGAGCAGATGATACCCGCGCTCGGCCACGTAGGCGGCGAAGTCGTCGCTCGGCGCCTCTTCGCCGCAGCAGTAATCGGTGAAAAGCAGCCGCCCGCCGGGCACCAGGACCTCACGCAGCAGGCGAAACAGACGCGCCTTGTCCTCGATGTGCAAAAACACGTCCCGGCTGTAGACGGCGTGGTAGACGCGCGAGGCCGCCAGGTCGAGACAGTCGCCGCGGGTGAAGCGCACGCGATCCTCGAGGTGCTGCTGGCGACACCGCTCGCGGGCACGCGCGACCATCTCGGCCGACAGGTCCATGCCGTCGACCCGCGCGCCGAACTCCCTCGCCATCAGCAAAGCGCTGCCGCCGAGACCCGAGCCGACGTCGAGCACCCGATCGCCCGGGCGCAGAGCGAGGCGCGCGATGCACTCGCGCGCGCACGCCGCGCCGCCGGGGCTGACGAAGTCACGCCCGTAGATGGCCTCGTACTTGTCGATCTCCCTCGGCGCGTACTGGTCGCCCGGCGCCGCGCTCACGGCTCCTCGTCCGGCTCGGGCCAGTCGGCGAAGGGAAACGGCATGTCCTCGGAGTTGTACGTCATGAAGCGAACGATTTGACGCAGGTACTCTCCCAGCGATGCACCAAACGCCCGCAGCCGCTCGCTCGTGCCGGCCGTAATCAGGGCCCAGCAGATCTGCACCAGGACGACGGCCCCCAGCACCCAGTTGACCACCCAGTAAACGAAGGCGAACACGAGGATGAAGAAGACCCGCAGCCATGCCTCACCGTGCGTGAGATTCTTCTTGACCTCATCGGAAGTGACCATCATCAATTCCCTCTCAGACGTTCGTTGGTAAACGTGTAAACAACTTGGACCCCTCGGGGGTTCAGCCGTGCTCGTCCCACTTGCGCCGGTTGAGCGCGTAGCCCTCGACGCTCGCGGAGAAAGGGATCATCAGCATGCCGGGAAGCGTGTCGCATACGCGCCGCTCTGTGAAGCCGTGGATACCGATGCTCATCGCGTCATGGCCGGCGCGGGGCTGATCGCGGTAGGTGCCGAAGATGCGATCCCACCACGGAAGATTGAAACCGAAGTTGCTGTTCGTCTCGTCTTGCTCCACCGAGTGATGCACGCGGTGCATGTCCGGTGTGACGACGAGCAGCCGGAGCACGCGATCGACGCCGCTGGCGATGCGCACGTTGCCGTGATTGAACATGGAAGTGGCATTGAGAATCACCTCGAAGAGGAAAACCGCGAGCGCGGGCGGGCCGAGCGCGATGATCACGGCGAACTTGATGAGCATGGACAGAACGATTTCCACGGGATGGAAACGCACGCCGGTCGTGACGTCGAAATCCAGATCCGCATGGTGCATTCGATGAAAACGCCAAAGCAGCGGCACCGCATGGAACATGACGTGCTGCAGGTAGATGGCGAGGTCCAGCACCAGCACCGAGAGCGGCACCAGGGCCCAGTGCGACAGCGTGGAGCCGCTCAGCAGCCCCCAGCCGCGCGACTCGGCGACGATCGCCATGCCCACCGCGGCGGAGGGAAACAGCACGCGCAGGAGCAGCGTATTGATGACGACGATGCCGATGTTGTGAGGCCAGCGCGCGAGTCGCGCGAGCTTCAACTCGCGCCGGGGCGCAGCCACCTCCCAGAGGGCCATGGAAACGAGCACCAGGAGAAAACAGCCGAGGCGAAAGCCCGGGTGGTTGCTGAGGATGATGTCGCCCATGCTCGCCGTACTTGCCCTCGGATCGGTATGATATCCTGACGCCGCCAGACCCGGCACCCCGCCAGAGGGCTGTCGGCCTGCGGGCGGCAGCGCCCGGGTACGACCATGATCGATGATATTCCCACCATCCGCCGGATCCTGAAGGAGAACCACACCATCGCCATGGTGGGGTTGTCGGCGGATTGGTTCCGGCCGAGCTACTTCGCCGCCAAATACCTCAAGGACCACGGGTTCCGCGTGATACCGGTAAACCCCCGCTACGAGGAGATCCTCGGCGAGAAGAGCTATGCCCGGGTTCAGGATATTCCCGAGCCCATCGACGTCGTCGACTGCTTCCGCAAGCCCGAGGACATACCGCCGCTCGCCGACGCCGCCATCGAGGTCGGCGCAAAGGTGCTGTGGATGCAGCTCGGAATCGTCAACGAGGAGGCCGCCGCCAAGGCGGAGGCAGCCGGCCTCGAGGTCATCATGAACCGCTGCATGAAGATCGAGTTCGCGAGAATGTTCGGCGGGCTCAATTTCGTCGGCGTGGACACCAAGATAATCTCTGCAAAGCGCCCCATGTGGCTGCCCTACTGAGACCGGCGACCGGGCGGGACTTCGGCGCGCGCATTAATCGACGGAACACAAGCCAATGCCTGATCGCGATTTCGGACCAGAGACACTTTGCCTGCACGCCGGACAGCTTCCCGATCCCGCGACCGGCGCGCGCGCGGTGCCCATATACCAGACCACCTCGTACGTCTTCGACAGCGCCGATCACGCGGCGAGCCTGTTCAATCTGCAGACCTTCGGCAATATCTATACGCGACTGATGAATCCGACCACGGCGGTGTTCGAGGAGCGCGTCGCGGCGCTCGAACGCGGACGCGCGGCGGTGGCCACGTCTTCGGGAATGGCCGCGGAGATGTCGGCGGTGATGACGCTGCTCCAATCGGGCGACCACATCGTCTCCGCGAGCACGCTCTACGGCGGCACCTACACGCTGTTCGATGTCAACCTGCCCAAGCTCGGCATCGAGACGACGTTCGTGAATCCCGACGATCCGGAGAACTTTCGCGCAGCAATAAGAAAAAACACCAAGCTCGTCTACGCCGAGACAATCGGCAATCCGCTCATCAACGTGCTGGACATTCGGGCCGTGGCCGACGTCGCGCACGAAGCCGGCATTCCGCTGATGCTGGACAACACCTTTCCGACCCCCTACCTGTGCCGGCCGATGGATTACGGCTGCGACATCGTCGTTCACTCGGCGACCAAGTACATCGGCGGCCATGGAACCACCATCGGCGGTGTGATCGTCGAGTCGGGAAAATTCCCATGGGATAACGGCAACTTCCCCGGCATGATGGAGCCGTCCAAGGGCTACCACGGCGTACGCTTCTACGAGACGTTCGGCGATTTCGGTTACACCATGAAGATTCGCTGTGAGACCCTTCGCACCTTTGGCGCGGCGCCGAGCCCGTTCAACTCGTTCCTGCTCATCCAGGGCCTGGAGACGCTGGCCGTGCGCATGGACAGGCACTGCGAGAACGCCATGGCGGTCGCGAAGTTTCTCCAGGAGCATCCGCGCGTCACCTGGGTGAACTATCCCGGGCTTCCCGACAACCGCTACTACGATCTCGCGCAGAAGTACATGCCCAAGGGCGTGAGCTCGATCATGACGTTCGGCGTCAAGGGCGGCCGCGAGGCCGGTGAGAAATTCATCGAGGCGGCACAGTTCATGAGCCATCTCGCCAACGTCGGCGACGCGAAGACGCTCATCGTGCACCCGGCCTCCACCACGCACCGCCAGCTCAACGAGGAAGAGCAGATCAGCGCCGGCGTCACCCCGGAGATGGTCCGCATCTCGGTGGGTCTCGAGAGCATCGAAGACATCCTCTGGGACATCGACCAGGCTCTCGCGCGATCGGCCTGAGCCGGAACTTGCCATGAGCAGGCGCAGGGACAGCAGTATCTACGACCGGGACCTCGATCGCGTCGAGGCGAACTACCGGCCTCTGACGCCGATCTCCTTCCTGGAGCGTTCCGCTGCCGTTTACCCGGAAAAGACCGCGGTCATCCACGGCGATCTTCGATTCACCTACGCCGAGCTCTACGAACGCTGCCGCAAGCTCGCCAGCGCGCTCGCGCGGCGGGGAATCGGACCGGGCGACACCGTGTCGGTCATGGCGTCGAACGTGCCGGCAATGCTCGAAGCGCATTTCGGTGTGCCGATGGCGGGCGCGGTGCTCAACGCGCTCAACTACCGTCTCGATCCGGGCAGCATTGCCTACATTCTCGAGCACGGGCAGTCGAAGCTGCTGATCACCGATCGCGAGTATTCGGACACCGTCGCCGATGCCATCGGGCGCATGGACAATCCCCCTGCCGTTATCGATATCGACGACCCGTTGTTCGAAGGCGGCAGGCTGCTCGGAGAGAAAGACTACGAGGCGCTGCTCGAGGAAGGCGCGAGCGCGGACCCTTACCGCACGCCATCCGATGAATGGCAGGCCATCAGTCTGTGCTACTCCTCCGGCACGACCGGTCAGCCCAAGGGTATCGTGTACCACCACCGCGGCGCATACCTGAACGCCATCGGCCAGATTCTCGCCTTCGGAATCGACGAGCAGAGCGTCTATCTCTGGACACTGCCGATGTTTCACTGCAACGGCTGGACCTACACCTGGGGCGTGACCGCGGCCGCGGGCACCCACGTGTGCCTGCGACAGGTGGACCCGGCGGTGATATTCCCCATGATCAAGCAGCACGCCGTGACCCACATGTGTGGTGCACCGGTCGTGCTCAACATGCTGATCCACGCGCCGCAGGAGCAGCGCGTGCGATTCGATCACACCGTGGAGGTCGCCACCGGGGGTGCGGCGCCACCGAGCCGGGTCATCTCCGCGATGGAGGAGCTGGGCTTTCGGGTCCTGCATCTCTACGGGCTCACCGAGACCTACGGTCCGGCCACCCTGTGCGCCTGGCAGGGCGAGTGGGGCACGCTCGACACCGAGGCCCGCGCGGCAAAGATGGCGCGCCAGGGCGTCGTCTATCACACCCTGCAGGAGCTCATGGTCGCCGACAGCGAGACCATGGAGCCGGTGCCCTGGGATGGCGTCACCATGGGCGAGCTCATGCTTTGCGGCAACACCGTGATGAGGGGCTATCTGAAAAACGCCGATGCAACCGAGGAGGCCTTCCGCGGCGGCTGGTTCCACACCGGAGACCTGGCCGTGCGGCATCCAGACGGCTACGTGGAGGTCAAGGATCGCGCCAAGGACGTCATCATCAGCGGCGGCGAGAACGTCTCCAGCCTCGAGGTCGAGGAGCTTCTCTACAAGCACCCTTCGATCATGGAAGCCGCGGTGGTGGCACGGCCCGACGATTTCTGGGGCGAAACGGTGTGCGCCTTCGTCACGCTGAAGCCCGAAACCGAGAGCGTCAGCGACGAGCAAATCATGACCTGGTGCCGCGATAAGATAGCGCGCTACAAGATTCCGAAGACCATCGTCTTCGGGCCGCTTCCGAAAACCTCGACCGGCAAAATCCAGAAGTTCGTGCTGAGGGATCAGGCAAAGGCGCTGTAAGAAAAATTCACGTGTGCGGAAATTCGTAAGCAGAATCCCGCGTTTCCGCACACGTGAATTTTTCTTGCGGCGCCCACATCAGAGGCAACACAAATGTCCTGCTGTCACCACTATGAGCTCATCGACGGTAAGGAGCACGTCTTCGCCGTCGATCCTTCCGCCATTCGCTTCGGTCCCGGCGCGCTTGCGGAGATTGGTCACGACGCGCGCGCGCTCGGTCTGAAACGCGTCGCGCTTTTCACCGATCGAGGCGTCGCCGGGCTGGAGTGCGTCGCCACCGTGAGCGCGGCGCTGCGCGCCGCCGACGTCGACGTGGCCGTATTCGACGAGGTGCGGGTGGAGCCGACCGATGCGTCGTTCAAGGCGGCAACGCGCTTCGCCGCTGAAGGGGGCTTCGACGGCTATGTTTCCGTCGGTGGCGGGTCGGTCATCGACACCTGCAAGGCCGCCAACCTGTACGCCACCTATCCCGCGGAGTTCCTCACCTACGTCAACGCGCCCATCGGCGACGGCCGCCCGGTGCCGGGACCCTTGAAGCCCCATATCGCCTGCCCCACCACCTCGGGCACCGGCAGCGAGTGCACCGGCATGGCCATCTTCGACCTGCTCGAGCGCCACGTGAAAACCGGCATCGCGCACCGCGCGCTGCGCCCGACGCTCGCGCTCATCGATCCGGACGTGACCCGCACCCTGCCGGCCAACGTGGTGGCCGCCAGCGGCTTCGACGTGCTCAGCCACGCCCTCGAGTCCTACACCGCGAAGCCGTACAC
>JABAHR010012746.1_pt1 | contig 34867 bp, 28 predicted proteins | sample 7062101 | NCBI WGS metagenome assembly JABAHR01 (sample SAMN14534553, study PRJNA622989) | marine sediment metagenome | biome: marine biome [ENVO:00000428]; feature: marine pelagic biome [ENVO:01000023]; material: deep marine sediment [ENVO:00002113] | place: India: Gulf of Kutch | collected...
GTGTACGTGCAGCTGCGCTACAAGCTCAACGGTGGCGGTGCCACGCTGGTGCTGGATTACCAGTATACGGCTGCCGCCGGCGGTGGCGGTGATCCGGCGCTGGTCAGCCCGGTGCCGGGCGGTGTGCTGGCAGGCGCGGACGTGACGTTCGGCTGGTCGGCGAACGGTGCGGAGGTGACGGCCTGGGAGTTGCTGGTGGGGACGACCGCGGGAGCGGGTGACCTGTACAGCAGCGGTGTGCTGGCCGGGACGACGTTATCGGTGGGCGTGACGGGCCTGCCGGTGGACGGCAGCCCGGTGCATGCGCGGCTGAGGTACACGATTGGCGGTGTGGTATCGGAGCTGGACTACCAGTACACGGCGAGTTCCCCGAACACGGGCGAGCCGGCGCTGGTGAGCCCGGTGCCGGGTAGTGTGCTGCCGGGTGCGGACGTGACATTTGGCTGGTCGGCGAACGGGGCGGATGTCGGCAAGTGGCAGCTGAACGTGGGGACGGTTCAGGGCGGCAGTGACCTGTACAGCAGCACGGTGCTGCCGGGCGGCACGCTGTCGGCGCTGGTGACGGGTCTGCCGGAGGACGGCAGCCCGGTGTACGTGCAGCTGCGCTACAAGCTCAACGGTGGCGGTGCCACGCTGGTGCTGGATTACCAGTATACGGCGGCGGGGGGCTGATCCCCTGTCCGGGGGGCGGCCACACTGGCTGTATAACCGGTAGTCAGGCAGGAGAGTCAGGGGCGGCTGCCGGCTGTGCGCGAGGCAGACGTTCGTCGAACCTGACGCAGCCGCTTGCGCTGCGTAAATCACCGGGCCGGGTAGCCCTGTATTCGTTCACCAGTGCTGCTAGATGCCCGTTGCCAATACCCCGGCACATGCGGCAAGTGTATTAATTCGGCGCGAATGATTATTATCAGGTAATGAGAAACCTGATTGCGTGCACGGCAATCCACGTTGCCAGCCGGACACGAGTTTGCGGTATTGACCGGTTACTACCGGCCGCGGCATGCAGCGGCGAGCATCTATCGACAGGGCAGCGAGGCGCGTGACAAACGGTTCCGCCTCACTGATCTCCGTGGTTATGCCCTGTTTCAATGCCGCAGGGCACATTGCGGCAAGCCTGGAATCCGCGCTTGCCCAGAGTTACCGAAACCTGGAACTGGTGGTCGTCGACGACGGCTCGACGGATGACACGCTGGCGGAACTCGAGCGGTTTCACAGTCTCGACAGGCGCGTCACCGTTGCGACCCAGCCCAATAGCGGGCCGGGTGCCGCCCGTAATCACGGACTGCGCGTGGCCCGGGGTGATTACATCGCATTTCTCGATGCGGATGATGCCTGGCATCCGCAATGCCTGGAGAAACTGGCAGCGGCACTGGACCGCAACCCGGATGCCGGCCTTGCCTACTGCGGCTGGCAGAATGTCGGTCTCAGCGGCGGGCGCGGCGATCCCTATATCCCTCCCGACTATGAGCAGGAAAACAAGCTGGAAGTGGTTTTCAGCAGCTGTCCATGGCCGATCCATGCGGCACTGACGCGGCGCGATGCGGTCACAGCGGTTGGCGGATTCGACGAGCAGTGGACGTCCTGTATGGATTTCGAACTGTGGCTGAAAATTGCTGTGCAGAACCGGATTGTCCTCGTTCCCGAGGTGCTGGCCTTTTACCATCACCATGAAGGCGAGCAGATCACCAAGAACCGTGCGCGTATTGCCATCAATCACTGGGCCATACAAATGAAATACGTCCGGGATCATCCGGATTTCGCCGAGCAGCTGGGTGCCGGGAAGATCAGGGAACTGAGCTACGGCAAGCTGCTCAAGCGAGGCTATGAAAGCTACTGGAAGCGGGACCTGGAGGCGGCGCGCAGGATATTCAGGCTGGTCATGAGAAGCGGGTACGGCAGCCTGAAAGACTGGAAGTACATGTTGCCGAGTCTTTTTCCCCTCCGCCTGCACCGGGCATTGGTCGGCCTGCTGGGAAGCCGCTGATCTGCCAGGGGCCCGAAGTCACGGGTTTCTGCGCTGCTCCGGGCAAGCCCGGGCCTAAGTTACTCGGCTATCAGGTCGGTCGGGGCGGCAGGTGCTATGACGTCGATCGTGCCGGGATCAGCCAGAAACCACTCGCGGGCGGTCGTGTCCGATTTGAAGAAGTCCAGCAGCATGCCCGCCACCTTCTGCGCACCACCATCGGATGGATGTGTCCCGTCGCGCTGGAATTCGCGGCACTCCCAGGTCAGGCCGTCACCCCGTGGAATCAGTCCGTCGGCCCATAAGTAAGGTCCCCAGGAGAGCCAGGGGGCATTGGCGGCGCCACGGGCAGGATCGAAGTTGAGTGAAACATCTCCATCCAACTGTGTCTCGATTGCCCCTTTGACAGAAAATCCCGATTCGTAGGCGTACGGTTCGGGATTCAGGTTGGTCGATGCGTAGCCTCCATAGATGCGGCTTGAGTAGTAAGCGAGTTTGATATTCGGGTACTTGTCCATGAGGATGCGGGCGATTTCCTCGAGGTTGGCCTGCAGTTCCTCGCGATAAGCCTGTGCGGTCACGCCTCCTGCGGGGTTGGCTTCCTTGATCCAGGCAACTGCAACCTGTGCGGGGGTGACGCCGGCCTGGCTGAGCCGGTTTTCAATCTCTCCCCAGAAGCTGTCGCGCGGATCGATGATATCCGATGCGTTTTTGCCCCCCTGGGCACCGTCCACGATCACCAGTGCCGGATCCTTGTCGGGATCTGCACTGGCGATCTCGGCGAAGGCCTGGAATTCCAGGGTGGCATTGGACATCCCGATCGAGAGCAGGACGTATCTTCCGCTGTTGTCCGGGCTGCCGCTTACATCAAGGGGTGTGATGTTTCCGGCAAGCTCGAGCCCGGCGGATTCATGCACTGCTGGACGGGAGTTACTGCCGCCGGGATACAGCCCGCCCTGGAGTCCGAGGTACTGCCCGCTCCCGAGATCGTTTAACGGGGTAAATCCGACTGATGTGACCTCGCAATCGGCATGTACCATGAAAGGTGGCAGTGCCATGAGCATGGCACAGCTGGCCAGGCAGAGATGCCGGAGCGCTTTCCCGGCGGGTGACCGGCGCATCATTCGCAGGCAAGGTGTGAGGCTTATGTATCCCATGGTTTTCTAAAACACGGTTTTGCTTGCTTCGTTCGAGGGGCTGCCGTGGTTGTTCGAGGTGTCGAAGGCCGATACGACAAAATAGTAGATGCCCGGGGGAAGGTTCTCCACCAGGTGGCTGGAGATGCCCGGATTCCTCACGATGATGGTATTGGGATAATCGCCGGGTTGTGTACCCCAGTGAATCCGGTAACCGGCCAGGTCATCGAGATTGCTGTTGTCCTCGTTCCTGTCCGGTGGCGTCCAGGACAGCAATGCAGTTCCTGTCGCAGCCGGAAGCACCTCGATATCGAAGCCGGCCAGCGACGTGTCGGTCTGGCCATCGCTGACCGTGATGATGACATTGTTGTAGATCCCCTCGTCCTGCAGGGCAGGACTCCCGCGCAGTGTGCCGGTGAGTGCGTCAAAGGAGAGCCAGNNGGTTGATGATCGAGTATGTCAGCTGGTCGTTATCCGGATCGCTGGCCGAGGGCTTGAAACTGTATACCGTGCCGGCGGCCACTGATGCGGGCGGGCTGCCGGAAATGACCGGTGCAGCATTGGTCTGGGCGGGTGCGTTTCCCACGCCGCCGCCCCCACCGCCCCCGCCGCCACAGCCAGACATGGCCGACAAAACAGGAATCAGCAGGAAAACAAGCTGGTTGCGTTGGCGTGATAATGTGGGAATTCTCATTTCGACGTGCTGCCTCGCTGTTGCTCCGGTTATCGGCATGGTACGGAGAACGATGAGGCTTTTGACCGCGGAGGTTATCAAGAATTCATTTTATATAGCGTGTCTTCCGTGATTGTTGTCACAGAATGAAGTGGCTGCGAATTGTATTTACAGGGATTTTCTGAATGGATAGCAGTATACCATTGATGCTACCTGCCGACTGCAGATGCGCCCATGCTGGACATGACCGGTAGCAGTTTTCGCTGCTCCGGTGAGGAATGGCTGCGTAGACAGCGGCAAAACGGCAAAGCCCGGCGTGGGCAGTTCGGTCCATTCTGGACAATACAGAACAGCCCGCCGGAAATGGCTGCCCCGCAGCAAGCTGTGCTGCCAGCTATATCACATCCACCTGGCGAGGCGGTGCAATCCGAAGCCCCTCTGGCTGATGAAATATCGAAATGCCTGGCGGTATTTCCCGTGCCGGATTCTCTTCAATTCACCGTCGGAAAAGAATTCCGGCCATTTGCCTGGTGTTGTATCCGGCTTGACGTCTTTCAGAACGTCAAGCCATGCATCGTTCTCTTCATACCCGAATTCGACCAGATCCTGTGCAATGTCGCCATGCAGGCTCAGCTGGCCGGCAATACGCGGCAGATGTTCTTTCCAGCGGCCTATGCTGGAGCCGGAAATCGGTCGGACACCGCGCATTGCCTCGAGCGAATCGGCCGAAGGCCCGGCATGCTTGTGGAAAGTGCTGAATCTTGTCTGCTGGACGAGAAACGGCATGCGCTGCCTTATCTCTTCCTGCACCCTGTCCGGGTTGGTCACCAGATCCTCGTACCTGACCGTAATGACCCTGGGGTGGTTTCTGATTTTTCTGTAGCAAGGCGTAAATGCTTTCCAGTAGCGTAATGAGCACCAGTATACGCCCGGTTTACTTCCATGTGAGCTGACAACCATATCCCGTGGGTCGCGCAGCATGTATATCACGTACAACTGCGGCATGACATACAGAAAAGGCCTGATGACCATGACGTCATTGGGATGTTTCGTCAGGAAAACCTTTCCTTCGCCATGCCTGTTGACAAAGATCCGGTCTTCATGTTCAGTGCAGTAGTCGATATTGAATGAGCTTTTCAACGCCTCCGCAAGCAGCGTGGTACCTGTTCTCGGTCCACAACCGATGATGTGTATTCTATACATTAATGGTTTTTCTCCAGCGTCACCGGTTCGGCTGCAGCAGCCCTGACCCTGTCAGGCAGACAAGCTGGCGGAGCCTGCAGTCAGTGTCCGGTCTTTTGCCGATGCGGGGCGAGGGTTCCCTGTATTGCAATATTCCTGTGCTATCAGCCGATTTTCGGCAGATGCAGTTTTGTATGGATGGTAGCACGCGGTTTCCGCTGTTTGCATGAGTCGCTGTGGTAGGCAGGGCGGGGTGCCATCCCGCTGTGCCTGTATTGCATGGGTCCTGCTGTCGCCTAACCCGTCGATATGCCCGCTNNACGGAGCTGAATCCGGACTACCGCGGCGGGCTCGGGTTGCTGGCGTGCGCACGGGGTTGCCGAGTCAGTCCGCGCGCAAGGGCCCTTTTAAAGAATTCTGGTTTATGATCGATAAGCTGACGGGTACCGGCAGATTCTGTTTTCGCGCCAGGCGGCCGATACCGGTTGCGCTAGGTTTGCCGGATCGGGTATCCAGCCTTATACATACATTAATAGAATCTATGGGCCATATACACGTGAAAACAGTTTGCCAGACGACCGGACAGGGCAATGTTGACAATATTTTGACGGATATATAAGGTTCCACGTTGGTTATGCATCAGCTGACTTTCTGGCCTGCTGTCACTTCAGGCAACTCCAGGGCCAATCTAGCGGACCGGCAGTTTAGGGTGACCGGGCGGCACCAGGAATCAGGTCCGCCGGTTGCGTGGTCTGCCTTGATCGCAGCTGTACGGATGAACGGACGGGAATCGGGTGTTGCAAGGCTGGATAATTCCGGACACCGGCAGGGCGGGCTCCAGCGGGCGGCCGTCATGATGACTGATTACTGCTGCTAAGGAGACCAGGAATGTCGAGACAGGGTACGGATACCGCGGATACAGATTCCGCCGTTTTCCGGGGCAAGGAGGGCCTGCTGGAGGCGGGCCGGATTTTCGCCATAGCGGCTCAGTTCGGGCTTGTTATCCTTGCGATCAGGACCTTCGGCGTCCAGACCCAGGCGTTTCATGAAGTAGCCCTGCTTACGCTGGCAGGATTCCTGATTCATGCCTTCCTGCCAATGCGCTATCGACTGCCGTTCTTCACGGTCCTGTCGATTGTGAGTATTTATCTTGTGCTGGGCGCGGTGAACGGATCCTGGCTGCTGGGGCTCGGAATTTTCCTGATCGGTATCTGTCACCTGCCTTTCTCACTGATGATGCGTATCGGCATCCTGACCACCGTGGTCGGCCTGCTGGTCGTTACTCGATTTGACTGGACCTACACGCCAAGCCTGCAGGCTTTGCTCGGGCCTTTTGCATCCCTGACTGAATCTTCTATTCCGTGGTCTGCTGCAGTCTGGCCGATCCTGGGTTCGATGTTCATGTTCAGGCTGATTATCTATTTATACGATCTGCACCACGAGAAAGACCGCCCGGGGATCTGGCATATCCTCAGCTACTTTTTCATGATTCCGAATATCTGTTTCCCGCTTTTTCCTGTAATCGACTACAAGAAATTCCACCGGCACTACTTCAACGAGGAGGCGTGGCGCATCTATCAGCGCGGCATTCTGTGGATCTATCGCGGTGCGGTCCATCTGATCCTGTATCGCTTCGTTTACCTGTACATGACGGTGGACCCGCTCGATGTTAACGGGCTCGGGGACATGCTGCAGTTCAGCCTCGCATCGTTCCTGCTTTACCTGCAGGTATCGGGGCAGTTCCACCTCATTATCGGCATGCTGCTGTTGTTCGGATTCAATCTCCCGGAAACACATCATTACTATTACCTCGCTTCCAGCTTTACTGATTTCTGGCGCCGGATCAATATTTACTGGAAAGACTTCATGATGAAGATCTTTTACTATCCGCTGCAGTATCGCCTGAGGAAGCTGGGAGATACCCAGGCGCTCGTCATTTCAACACTGGTAGTGTTCTTCTCCACATGGCTGCTTCACATGTATCAGTGGTTCTGGCTGCGTGGAACGCTGTTGCTCGAATGGCACGACGCCCTGTTCTGGGGAATCCTCGGGGTACTCGTGATTGTTAATTCACTTTATGAGGTTAAGTACGGAAGGGCGCGTTCTCTCGGCAGACGTAAGCGAACTGTCTATGACCATGCAGCGACGTTTTTCGGTACTGCCGCCACGTTTACATCGATTTGCCTGTTATGGGGAATGTGGTCCAGTGACTCCCTGTCCCAGTGGCTTGCCATGTGGAAAACCACCGGTAGCGCATGGCTGTGGATACTGGTACTTGTTCCGGTACTGTTCGTCGCCGGCTGGTATTGCGGCAGGGTTGCCAGGCACAGGCAGGGCCAGGTAAAGGCATCCGCAGTGCTCCCCAGGCCTGCTGGATTCTTGAGGCTGGCTCTCCCGACTGCCCTGAGTATTGTTGTCGTCTACTCGCTGGGTCAGCCAGCGGTTTATGACCAGTTCCCCTCGCAGGTGGCAAATGCCTTCCACGGCGCACGCTTCAAGCTCAACAAGAGGGACCTGGACCAGCAGGAGCGGGGTTACTACGAGGACCTCATTGGCGTAAACAGGCACAATAATGCGTTGTGGGATATCTACAGCCAGAAACCCGAGGACTGGGACTGGCAGCCGGGAGCCGTGATCAGGACCGACGATTACCTCGAGCTGGAGTTTGCCCCGAATATAACCTCGACCTTCAAGGGTGCGATCGTTACCACAAATCGCTGGGGTATGCGTGACCGTGATTATCAGAAGGTGCCGGCGCCTGGTACCCATCGCATCGCCTTGCTGGGGGCTTCTCACGTATTCGGTTCAGGCGTCAACAACAACGAGAACTTCGATTCCCTGCTCGAGGATCGGCTGAACGGCGAGAATACGGGTGACGCGGTCACCGGTTATGAAATCCTGAACTTCTCGCGCAGCGGGCGCACGGCCCTGCATCAGGTCATGATCCTGGAACAGCTCGTGCTGCCATTCCGGCCCGATACCGTTGTCTATGTTGCACATCCGAGGGATGCGGGAAGGGTTGTAAACAACCTTGCCAGGCAGTTCAGGAACGATACCGAAATCCCTTATCCGTTCCTCGTATCGATACTCGAAAAGGCAGGTGTCAGCCGAGAGATGGATCGTTTTGCAATCGAGAAGGCGCTCGTGCCCTACGGTGACGAATTACTGAGCTGGGCCTACGAACGCATGGTAGAGGCCTGCCGCCGGCAGAATGTAACACCGGTATGGGTGCTGCTTCCCATGACTTATGACCGGCCGTTGCCCGAGGAAACTGCCGCCGAGGCCGCGCTTGCCAGGGCAGCAGGGTTTACTGTGATTTCACTGGAGGATGTCTATGACAGGGTCGATCCGGCGGATCTGGCGATCGCGCCATGGGACAACCATCCGAACCAGCTCGGTCACAGGCTGATCGCGGAACATCTCTACCGGGGCATGCAGGCGCATCACGACCTGATACCGATGCCCGGTGATTCGGGGAGGTAACGGGTCCTTTTCCTGCCCCGGCTGCCGTTTCCTGACCGGTGCGGGCAGGGCTGCTAGCCCTGCAGTTTTTCGAGTTCGTCCACCAGTTCAGGCAGAGCCTGTTGCAAGTCTGCCACCAGCCCGTAATCAGCAACCTTGAAAATGGGTGCGTCCGCATCCCTGTTAATGGCCACGATCACCTTGCTGTCGAGTATGCCGGCAAGGTGCTGGATGGCGCCCGATATGCCCATGGCGATGTACAGTTCGGGTGCGATCACCTTGCCTGTCTGTCCTATCTGCAGGTCGTTAGGGGCCAGGCCGGCATCGACCAGGGCTCTCGAGGCACCAATAGCTGCATCAAGACGGTCGGCAACCCGTTCCATCAGTTCGAAATTTTCGCCACCCTGGACACCCCGGCCACCGGCGACGACGACCCGTGCGCTGGACAGGTCTGGGCGCTGTGAATCATTTGTCTCGTGGCGGATGAAGCGCGAAATGTTCGTCTCTGCGGCAGCAGCTGCTTTTTCAATGCCTGCGTTGCCTCCTGTCGCGGATACCGCATCGAATGCGCTGGGACGTACAGTGATCACCTTTACCAGGTCCATGGATTTCACAGTTGCCATGATATTGCCTGCGTAGATGGGTCGAACAAACGTATCCTCGGATTCCACTGTCACGATATCCGATATCTGCGCGACATCCAGCAATGCGGCCACCCTGGGCATCAGGTTTTTCCCGTACGTGGTGGCGGGGGCCAGTATATGGCTGTAGTCAGCCGCCATACCCTGTATGAGCGGGGCAATATTTTCGGCAAGCTGATATTCGTAGTGCGGCTCATCGACCAACACCACTTTCGACACCTGGTCTGTGCTGGAGACGGCCTCTGCAACAGCACTGCAGTTGCTGCCAGCGACCAGCACGGTAATTTCACCACCGATGCTGCTGGCGGCATTTATCGTATTGAGGGTGGGGGATTTCAGTGCCGTGTTGTCATGTTCGGCTATGATGAGAATGCCCATTCAGATCACCTTTGCCTCGTTTTTAAGCCTGTTCACCAGTTCGGCCGCGCTGTCGACCATGACCCCCGCCGAGCGAGCGGCGGGTTCTGCGAAGTTCAGGTATTCAAGGCGCTTTGAGGTATCGACTTCCAGCTCGCCCTCCCCGATGATTTCCAGCGGCTTTCTCTTGGCCTTCATGATGGCCGGCAGGGTCGCGTAGCGCGGTTCATTCAGTCTCAGATCAGTGGTGATCACTGCCGGCAGTTTCAGCGCCAGGGTTTCCAGGCCACTATCCACCTCTCTTGTTACCTCTACCTCATTGTGCTGGAGAACTATTTTCGATACGAATGAGCCCTGCGGCCAGTTGAGCAAGGCCGCCAGCATCGGCCCGGTCTGGCTGCAGTCACCATCGATGGACTGCTTGCCGAGTAAAATGATGTCCGGCTGCTCCCTGTCGGTGATGGTCTTGAGAAGCTTGGCTACAGCGAGGGGTTCCAGTTTGTGTGCGCACTCGACCAGAATCCCGCGGTCAGCACCCAGGGCCAGGGCAACGCGTACTGTTTCCTGGCTTTGCCGTGGGCCTATGGAGACGGCAATCACCTCGTCCGCAGTTCCTGCCTCTTTCATGCGTACAGCTTCTTCCACGGCAATCTCGTCAAACGGATTCATGGAGAGCTTGAGATTGGTTATATCAACGTCACTCTGGTCCGGTTTGATCCTGACCCTGACGTTGTAATCGACGACCTGTTTGACTGCTACCAGAACTTTCATCATTCAGTATCCTGAGTGCCGGCTGGAACCTGCAAAATGCGTAAAGGGCGATTGGAGCTATTGAACGGAAAAATCCATTTCGTCCGGAGATCCAGCACTGTCCGTGAGTGTGTCGGGCAGGGGCAGCATTTGGGGGTGAACAGCTTTCATTATAGGTTAAAGTATAATGCTAACAGTTTGACCGTCAATTCTGTACTTGCGACAGTAGCAGGCCGGTGGAAAAGCTGTTGCAGATGCTCAATTGAAAACTCTCCGCCGTCGGGCGGGGCAAGGAAAACCGAATGGAGCGGGAAGTTCTCGAGTTCGATGTAGTGGTGGTGGGGGCGGGCCCGGCGGGGCTTGCTGCTGCCATCCGCCTGATGCAGCTTGGCAGACAGAACGATACCGCGCTGACGATATGCGTTCTCGAGAAGGGGGCTGAGGTAGGCGCGCATATATTGTCAGGTGCAATACTAGATACCCGTGCACTGGACGAGCTGATTCCTGACTGGCGAGAGCGGCGCGCGCCGGTTACTACACCGGTTACCAGTGAACAGTTCCTGCTAATGACCGAGAGGCGTGCCATGGGCCTGCCGGTTCCGGCTCGTCTGAAGAATGACGGTAATTACATCATCAGTCTTGGTAACCTTTGTCGCTGGCTGGGCAGGCAGGCAGAAGAGCTGGGTGTGGATATCTACCCGGGATTCGCCGCATCGGAGCTGGTGTTCGATGACAACGGGTCTGTGCGCGGTGTCGCGACCGGGGACATGGGGCGGGGTCGTGACGGGAATCCCGCTGCAAACTATCAGCCGGGCATCGAACTGCATGCCAGGCAGCTGCTGGTTGCCGAAGGGTGTCGCGGCAGTCTTACCAGAAAACTCTGCGAGCGTTTCAGCCTGCGGCATGGAAAGTCCGCCCAGACCTATGGCCTGGGTCTCAAGGAGTTGTGGGAAGTCCAGCCGGAAGTACACGAGCCTGGGAAGGTAGTGCATATGACAGGCTGGCCACTGGATAACAGCACCTACGGGGGGGGCTTCCTTTATCACCTCGAGGAGCAGCAGGTGGCGCTTGGACTCGTGGTCGGGCTGGACTATGAGAATCCCTACCTCAATCCCTACCAGGAACTGCAGCGCCTGAAGACGCATGCGGCCGTGCGCCCGGTGCTCGAAGCAGGGCGGCGGGTCTGCTACGGGGCACGTACCCTTTCCGAGGGTGGCTACCAGTCTGTTCCCAGGCTGACCTTCCCTGGCGGTGCGCTGATCGGCGATGCCGCGGGCTTCCTCGACGTGCCCAGGCTCAAGGGGACCCATAATGCCATGAAATCGGGCATGGTGGCGGCAGAGGCCGTATTTGGCGCGCTGCATTCTGACGGCGGTGCTGAGCCGGTCAGTTATCCGGACATGCTGGAAAAGACCTGGGTGTGGAAGGATTTATACCGGGTGCGCAATATCAGGCCATCGTTCCGCTGGGGCCGGTGGGCGGGCATGGCCTATACGGCGATGGATACCTGGCTGTCCGGCTGGCGGCTGCCGTGGACGCTGCAACACCGGGAAGACCACAGATGCCTCAACAAGGCTCACGATAGCAGGAAGATTACCTATCCCGCGCCAGACGGGAAACTCACCTTCGACCTGCCTACCTCGGTATATTTCTCGAACACCAATCACGCGGAAGACCAGCCGGTACACCTGCACCTGAAAGACGCCGATATCCCGGTCAGTGTCAATCTTGCCGAGTACGATGCCCCGGAGCAGAGATATTGTCCGGCCGGGGTATACGAGATTGTGACGAACGAGGCAGGAAAGGACGAGCTGCGCATCAATGCCCAGAACTGTCTTCACTGCAAGGCCTGCGACATCAAGGATCCGCGGCAGAATATTGTGTGGACGGTGCCCGAGGGCGGAGGCGGTCCCAATTATCCGAATATGTGAGGCGTATTCCGTAAACTTCTTATAATCTTGCACGATATACTTGGTAGGACAGATAGCGTGTCCAGGCCGTCCTGCGTGTAATGCCAGAACTGTAGGAAAATCAGGGTACTACAGCCTGTATCATCAGGCACCCTTCCGGGACGGGCATGGAAAGCATCCGGATGCGGACAGCCGCAGGAAACAGGGTATCGATACATGCCGGCACCGGCTGAAGAACGGTGTCATATGGCCGTGCAGGCCAGGGAGGTAACACGCAGATGAGCAGTACCGGCAGACTGGATCAACTCCTCGAGCATGCCGCCCGGGATTTTCCGGAAAATATTGCAATAGATGATCCGACAAGGGGAGTGATTACCTATGCTGAATTCGACAGGCTTGCCGGTCATGTAAGGGATGTGCTGGTAGCCGCAGGTGTCGGAGCCGGTGACCGGGTCGGCGTCTATGCGCCGAAGTCGATTGGTTCCCTGGTCTCGATATTCGGCATCCTTAAGGCCGGTGCTGCCTACGTACCGGTCGATCCCGGCGCCCCGCCGCAGCGAAATGCCTATATCTTTACCGATTGTTCGGTTAAGGCGGTTGTAGTCGAGAAGCGCCTGCAGGACGGGCTGGGGGAGGCCATGGGAAACCCTGACCTGCGGGTACTGGACAGCCTGGAACCGCTGCACACCCACGGAGTCGAGATTGTGCTCTCGGAAGGTCCGCGTGTTGCCGATGAGCAGCAGCAATCTGCTGACCAAAACCTTTCCTATATCCTTTATACCTCCGGCTCGACCGGCAAGCCCAAGGGTGTCATCCACACGCACGAAAGTGCCCTGAGCTTCATCGACTGGTGTACTGATGTTTTTTCGCCTGATGAGAACGACCGTTTTTCCGCGCATGCCCCGTTCCATTTTGACCTGTCCATTCTGGATATCTACGTACCCGTAAAGCATGGCGCCAGGATCGTTCTGATCGGCGAGGAACTCGGCAAGCAGCCGACCAAGCTGGCGCCCGTGATCGCGGATCATGGAATTACGGTGTGGTACTCCACGCCTTCCATACTGCGCCTGCTGGTGGAGTATGGACAGCTTCCGCAGCATGATTTCAGCGCGCTCAGGCTGGTGTTTTTTGCCGGCGAGGTATACCCCGTCAAGCACCTGCGGGCGCTCATGGAGACGTGGCCGCATCCCGCTTATTACAATCTGTACGGGCCAACCGAGACCAACGTGTGCACCTTCTTCAAGGTGCCTGAGAGCATTGCTGCAGAGAGGGCAGAGCCGTTTCCCATCGGCAAGGCCTGTTCGGGAGACAGGACGATGGTGGCGGATGAACAGGGCAACGAGGTTCGGCGCGGCGAAGAAGGCGAGCTGTATGTCGCCGGCGGCTCGGTGATGCTGGGTTACTGGAATCTCCCGGAACGCAATGCGCAGGCTTTCCATGCCGACAGTAATGGCACGCCGTGGTACAAGACAGGTGATGTTGTGAAGGAAGATGATGATGGTGATTACATCTTTGTTGGCCGGCGGGACCGCATGGTGAAACGCCGCGGCTACCGTGTGGAACTGGGCGAGATAGAATCGGCGCTTTACAAACATCCCGATATAACCGAGGCAGCAGCCATCGCCATACCGGACCAGGAGAGTGGTGTCCTGGTCAAGGTTTTCCTGAACTCAGCAGGCGAGAAACCTCCTTCCCTCATTCAGTTGAAGGGTTTCTGTGCGGCAAATCTCCCGAATTACATGATCCCGGATCGCTTCTCGGTGCTCCCCGAGCTTCCCAAGACATCTACTGACAAGATTGACTACCAGAAACTAAAGGAACTTGACTGATGGACTTTGCTCTGAATGAAGAACAGCGCATCCTGCGCGATGAAATCATCCGCTTCGCCAGGAAGGAGCTTAATGAAGGAGTAATCGAGCGTGATCGTGATCAGCAGTTTCGCCATGACCTGTGGCTGAAATGCGGTGATATGGGACTGCAGGGGCTGCCAGTTCCGGATGCCTATGGTGGTATCGGAGTGGACTCCCTGACCACCGCGCTCGCCCTGGAGGCGCTGGGCTATGGTTGCGAAGACGGCGGACTTGCCTTTGCGGTATGTGCCCATCTGCTGGCGTGTGTGGTGCCAGTCTGGAAGCATGGCAGCGAGGAACAGAAGCAGGCCTATCTGCCTGATCTCTGCAGTGGCAGAAAAATTGCCGTTAACGCCATGACAGAGCCGGGTACGGGTTCGGATCCCTTTTCCATGTCTACCACGGCGGTAGCGGATGGCGACGGCTTCCGCATCAACGGCACCAAGACATTCAGCTCGAACGGGCCGGTGGCTGACGTGGCCGTGGTGTATGCAGTGACGGATCGTGACAAGGGCTATCATGGCGGCATCACTGCCTTCCTGGTCGACAAGCAAAAAAGCGGATTCCGGCCCGGCCAGAAGTTCGAAAAAATGGGGCTGCGCACCTGCTCGATCAGTGAGATGGTGTTTGAAGACGTGTACGTACCTGCAGACGCGGTGCTGGGCAAAATGGGTGCCGGGCCAACCATCTTCTCGGAATCGATGGACTGGGAAAGGATCTGCCTGGTTGCATGCCATATTGGAACCATGGAGCGCTTGCTGGAGAAAGCAATCGAATATGCGCGTACCCGCAACCAGCGCGGACAGCCGATCAGCAAGTTCCAGGCAATTTCGCACAAGATTGCCGATATGAAAATGCGGCTCGAGGCCTCGCGCATGCTGGTTTACCGGTCTGCCTGGAAGCTGGATCACGAGAAGCACGTTTCCATGGATGCCGCCATAACCAAGGCGTTTGTCAGTGAGTCGCTGGTAAAAACAGCCCACGATGCCGTGCAGGTGCTGGGAGGCTATGGCTTCATGGTGGACTACGAAATGGAGCGGGTGTTGCGCGATGCAGTGGGCAGCACGATCTACTCGGGCACCTCGGAGATGCAGCGCAATATCATTGCCAGCTGGCTTGGATTGTAGGTCTATGCCCTGTCGCGGCTGCGACAGGGCGCCGTGGGGGGAGCTACATTTTCGAGCTGATCAGTTGCTCGATATTTGCGATGCTGCCGATGCTCTCCTCATCCCTTTCATGAGGTTCTACCGATACTCCATAGCGTTCCTCGATGAAGGTGACAAGTTTTATCGTTGCCAGGGAGTCGAGAATTCCGCCCGAGATGAGCGGTGTATTGTCCAGCAGGTTCTCCGGATCTTCGCCCGGCAGAAATTCTTTCAGAATAAATTCCTTTACTGCGTCTGCAATTTCCGACATGTAACTCGCTCCCGTGTTGATTGTGTCGCCGGGTCATACGGGCCAGGCTCCTGATAGTTCAATGTCCAATGATCTCCGGAATCATGCCGGTTGTAAAGACAAGGGCTCCAGGTAGCGCGCTCCGGCCTGGCCAAACTGGTGCAACTGTCAGCGTCTGTGAGGCAGCAACATGCGCTGGTCGTGATGGCACGCAACTGCTACCTGTCGATCAGGCGAGTCTACAATCATGCAGCGACAGGCCGGGGCTTGATGCCGGATCCTGTTGTCGGTGCCGGAGCGGCGGGGCATTGCGGGGCAGCGTGCTGTCATTATACTTGAACATAACGGATATACTTTACCCGGATATTTTCAATATTTTTCACGCTGCCCGGCTGCCTGTCAGCTGCTTGGTTACCAGCCAACGGGAATCCCGGCAAGGGCCCGCCGTATGACAGGGGAAAGCCCGATCGCAATGTACAGAACAGTTTTGTACTTCTTGTTGCTAATGAGTCCGCTTGTCGCTGCTGTCTGGTTCGCTGTAGCGAATTACTCTGAAACGCCTGCCGCCGCAGTGTATGAAACGGTGGATGCCATGGAGGGAAAAGCGACGCCCGGGCTGGCGGAGCTCCCGGTTAACGTATGGGTCAATATACACCGCATCGACAGGTCCGGCTGGAGGCGCCAGCTGCATGCAGGGGCTGCGTATGATTCGAAACGCGGCACCCTGCTGGTATTCGGGTCAGATACGCACGGGGGTAACTGGGACAATTCGGTCCACGAATTCGACCCCGAGACGCTGCGTTGGGAAAAACACTATAACCAGTCAGCAAAGTCAGGTTACCGGACCGATCAGCGTGGTTACGCCGTGGCAGGGTCGGGGGCTTTGTATCCATGGGCAATGCATACCTATGATGGCGTGCTCTACGATCCTGTGCGGGATGCCCTGCTGATTGTCGCCAGGCCGGATCACAATCCGATAAGAAAGCAGATGTCCGGCGCTCAGCACCCGATGTGGCTATATGATCTTGCAAGCCGGGAGTGGCGAATTCTCAATGCCCCGGAACAGGGCGCCAACAGGTTCTTTAATGCCGCGACGGCATATGACAGCAGGCGCAAGATCCCCGTGGCCTACAAATGGGGTATATGGGAGCTTTCCGGTGCAACGGAACAATGGGACAGCGCCACCAGGGAACACCATCATACCGGCCACTACACGATGGAATATGACAGCGTACGCGGGCTGATGGCCGTGTTCGGCAGCTCAAAGTTCACGAACGATGTCTGGATATATGATGCTGATGCCCAACCCGAACAACGCTGGAGCAGGAGGACGCCCGGCGGCGACGAATGTCCCAGGGACCAGCATATGCCAGTGGCGTTCGATAGCAAGAATGGCGTGTTCCTGCTGGTGGTGGATAACAACGAGTTCCTCATGAACAAGTGGGGGAAGCGCAACAAGGCAGTGGCGGAAACAAGCAGCACATTTGTCTATGAGCCGGATAGCAATCGCTACATACGCCTGCCTGCAGCAGATCTACCTGCACAGGGGATGAACTACATGATGGTGTATGCACAGCGTCAGCAGGTGTTCCTGCTCGTTACCGGAAACGCGAAACAGCCTACATCGGTGTGGGCCCTGCGCCTGGACATGGATGCACTGCAGAATGGCTAGCAACGGTTTGCAGGCGCTGGGTGCAGGGATAGCCAGTCTGTCCCTGGCGGCACTGTGTTGCGTGCCTGTGACCGGGTCTGCCTGGGAACAGGAAAGCTGGGAAGTGCAGCCCTTTTCCCGGGCGCTGGGAGGCGGGCCGGAAACAGGTCCCGTTGTCGAGGCCGGCAACGGTGCAAGTGCGCTGTGCGGAGACCGCCAGGGCAATCTGTTCCTGATCAGCGGGCAGTATGTTGATATCGTCACGCCTGAAGGTATGCGTTTTCACCTCGCGGGTACCGGTTTTCCGGGATACCGTGACGGTCCTGCCCGGCAGGCTGAATTCAGGTTTTCGATGAGTTCCAACCGGGCGCACTACGGCAGACATAATATCGCCTGCGCGGAGGACGGCACAGTCTATGTGGCCGATGACGGCAATAACAGGGTCAGGCGGATTTTCAGGAGCAAGTCAGGCTGGCAGGTCGATACGCTCGCCGGTGGCGGCAGCAGGAAACTTGCTGCTGGCGAGTCCGCCGAACCGACAGAGGTGGATATAAGGAACCGGCCGATAGTTGCCGTAACACCTGACGGGACCGTCTATATCGGCAGCAGAATGGGCTATTTCACAGTCCCGAAAGATGGCGGGAAGATTACTTTCTCGGGCCGCTGGTCGGATGCCGGGTTTTCAGGCGCCGGTAAAATTCAGCCATCCCTGGTGATGGCTGATGCTGACCGGCTGGGGAATGTCTATTACGTATCGCGAGGTCCTGATGTTGTCATAAAAATACCTGCTGATGGCAAGCCTGTGCATATCGGAGGCATCATTCACAGAGGTGCGAAGAAGCCATTTCATATCGGCGACGGACCTCCGCGCGAGGTGTTTTACGATTCGCCGGCCGGGATGGTTGCAGACCCGGACGGCAGTGCCGTGTACCTTGGCGGTGGTGATGAGTACGAATTGAGGAGAAACCCGGCGGACGGATCCGGTGAGACGCGGACGTTGTTGCAGAATGGTCGCTGGGGAAGCTTCCCGAAACATCCGAACAACTACAGCGGGCCGGCGATCTTTACGCCCGGCAGGGAAAAAGGGGGCGAGCAGGACGCAAGCCTCAAGGCATTCATGATCGGTCATATCATCGGCAGGGATTATGACGGGGGCATATACATTCATCTTCCACCGTGGCGTGGTTCCACCCAGTATGTCGAAAACAGCGGCCTGCTACCTTCGGGAATCTTTCGCCTGCAGCGCGTCAGGGTGGACTAGATGCCGGTTCCGAAGCTGTTCCTGTTCACGCTCTACCTGCTGGCAGCCTTGGCACAGGCTGGCCAGTCGCAGCCGTCAACCGTCCAGCTGGAGCATTCACGTCCGCTGTTGCTGGCCGGGCTCCCTGCTGATGAACGCAGCCAGCTCAATTCATCGATAGCTGCAGGACGCGGTGACAACTTCCTGGTTGTCTGGCAGCAGGGGCGCAGTTATTTCCAGGGGCAGGGTGCGGATATCCTGGCAGTGAAAGTTGCGGGGGGTAGCAGGCCTTCTGCAGGCAGTGTCATGCAGGTCTGTGTGGAAGCCGGATCCCAGGAGCATCCGCAGACAGCCAGTAATGACGGGATGTATCTTGTCGTGTGGCAGGACTTGCGCAACGGCAGCGACTGGGATATCTACGGAACGCGGATTTCCGGCGATGGCAGGGTGCTGGATCCCGGTGGTTTCCTGATAGCGGGCGGCAGGCACAACCAGGCGTTGCCGTCACTGACCACGCGTCCCGACTCCGGCTTTCTTGTTGTCTGGCAGGATTTCAGCGGCGGACAGTTCTACGAGTTGCGCGCGGCGAATGTGAACCATGACGGCTCCGTTACCAACAGCCAGACGCTTGAATATACCGGGCCGGATGCCGGACAGTGGCAGGGCTATACGCCCGGCTGGGGCATTGGACGCCTGCCGCTAGGGACGGGCCTGGAGGATTCCATGACTCTGAAGGGTGGCCGGGTATCCGTTGCCCGGCTGAAAGACAGCTGGCTGCTTTCCTGGCACGACGAAACAAACTGGGCGCCGGGTCAGCAGGGCCATATTACCCGCAGATATGCCCGGTTTGATGAAGACGATGATCAGTTCAGGGTGGTGGAAATGGGCAGGGCAATATCCATCGCTGACGGGAGGTCGGGCGGCCGTTTCGCAAGCGGGCTGGATACGGTGATCTTTACCGGTTGGGCCCTGGTCCACCGTGGCAACAGTATTGCAACGGCGACGGTGCTGGGGCCGGGCAGCCTCTCGCCACTCAATTATACGAAAGCCGACCTGGGCACGGGGGCGGGCATCAAAAAATACGAAAAGCTGTCGGTTTTCGATTTCAAGGTGCCGGTAGACGGTCCAGTGGCAGCTGCTTACCACGACGGCAAATACCTCGTTGCAGCCGCTGGACAGAAACGGACAGGCAAGGCCCAGGCAAACAATATCTATGGCAGGCTGATCGATGCCAGTGATGGCATTTCGATGAGTGGACCGACAGACATGCTGCTTCACGAGGGTGGTGCCAGCCCGGCAAACCCGTCGCTTGCGGGCGGTGGTGGCGGGTTTCTGCTTGCCTATGACGAGGTCCATGGCGGCGGGCCGCGCCGGGTGTTTGTGAAATCCCTGACTGTGAAGTGACCGCAAACATATGCGCCTGCTACCATTGTATCTCCTGGTATTGTATTTGTTCAGCGCCAGCGGCCATGCGGCTCTGAAAACTACCGAGCACGCCTACAGCTGGGACGGGCGTATTTTCCGATTGCCCCTGACTGTCAGTGATAATTCCGGGGTCAGGCGTGACCGATGGCCTGTCACGACCGGGTTGCCGCTTCCTCCATCGGTAGTCGATGATGTGAGCCAATTGCGGCTGCTCGACACTGCTGGCAACGAGATACCCTGCCAGTTCACTCCCCTTTCGCACTATGCCGCGCGTGACAATTCGCTGCGCTGGGTACTGCTGGATTTCCAGCTTGACCTGGCAGCGCATGGCGAGACTCAGGTGATACTTGCCAATGACCGCCCCGCGCGGGCAACAAAGGATGGAATAAGCGTCACTGAAACACCAACGGCCATAACGGTCAACACGGGGGTGCTGGAAGCAAGTATTTCCAGAACGACCGGGAATCTGATCGAACGTGTCTTGGTGAACGGCACGCCGGTTCTCCAGGCCCGGGCCGGTGATGGCCCGTATATCGTGTCAGGCAAGGTAGAGTCGTTCGATCATTTTGAAGGTACCTCCTGGAACACCCACGGCTGGAAAAAGACCCGCAGTACCATGCAGCACGCGGTTACCGAAGCGCGCTACAAGGGGGGTGCTCCTGACGAAGTGGAGGTCGAGTCCGCCGGGCCGATGCATGCGGTGATCCTGCTGCGCGGGAATCATGAAGCGCCTGGCAGGGGGGAGGGGGTCATTGCCTCCGGCCTGTACAACTACTCGGTAAGGCTGCATTTCTATCATGGGCACAGTTTTATCAAGGTTGAATACTCGATCGAGAATTCGGCTACCAGCCAGCCACAATGGAACTACCTGTTCCGCGAGGCTGGACTGGTACATCACCTGCTGCTGGAGTCACCTGCCGTGCTTGTCGGGGGTGGCGATGTCGCGGTGCCGACTGTTACCACAGCAGGTCGGTTGCCATCGAAAGGGGATGATTCAGTCTGGCTCTACCAGCCAGCGGCGCGCACCGAGGGGAGAGGCAAAAAACGCGTGGCGCGTGAAGCAGAATACCGGGTTATCAGGGCTGCAGGGCATGGTAGCGGTGAAACGGCCGGCGTCGGGAAGCGACCGCGTTATGTTGCTGTTTCAGATGGCAGCCGGGGGCTGAGTGTATCGATCAGGTATTTCTGGGAGCAGGCGCCGCGTGCCATACAGGTAGAAAATGGCAGCATCAGGGTAATGGCACATGCCGGTAACCCGCCGGGGAAGCAGGTCATGGAGGCAAGTCCGGAATATGACCTGGATTTCGGCGAGCGAACCATCAATGATTTTCTGTATTACTTTTTCACCGGAGAGTCGGGGCATGCCAGACTGCACGAAGTGGCCGAAGCATTCGAATATCCGCTGTTCGCGCGGGCCCCGCCGGCCTGGTACTCGGATACAGAGACATGGTATTTCGAGATCGGGCGGGAACCGGCTGCAACCGATGTGTCGCAGGACGAACACTGGGTGACCGGGATGGCAGGTTACCGCGACCACGGCAACAGCCATGGCTATAACTCGGGCGGCCATCATGAGAGCCTGAATTCAGGCTGGCTGGGATTCCTTCGCAGCGGCAGCCTGGCGGAGCTTGAGCATATGCTGGTGAAAAGCCGCTGGCATATCTCGCACAATCCCGGCTGGAACTACCGGGATAACCGGCTTGTGCACGGCGCAGCGGACCGCAAGTACAGTGTCCTTGACAGCGCCCTGGAGCATTGGAACACGCTGGCAGGTTTTGGCCCCAAGGATTTTTACCTGTGGCGTGACGGCAAGACTGCCAGGGAGCGCAAATCGGGAGAAGGCAAGGATAAGCGCGGAGGCGGGCAGACCTATCTGAACAAGTACAAATGGCTGCCGGACCATGAACATTACGCCCTGTTTACCCTGTTCGAATATTACTATCTTACCGGCGACCGCCGTGCGCTGGATTCCATACATGGATTTGTAAACTGGGACCTTGTATTCCAGCACCGGCATATTTTCAGGGGCAGGCTGCAACCCCTGCAGGTGACGGACCTGTTTGACAATGATCCGGATGCAATGCGGCGCGGACACTATTCCAGGGTCTATTCATGGATGCTCTATACCAATCTTGCAGGCTTCCATGCCACCGGCAGCGGCGTCATGGACGAGTTCGCGCGCTGGCAGATTCGCAGGATACTGTCCTTGTTGAGGCATCGGCATGGACAGCTGACGTCATGGCGCAACAGGTCGATTGGGATCGGGGAGTCTCCGCAAGACAGCGGGGTCGACAGCTTGCTCGGCTATATCAGCAGGTTCGCTGAGGACGAAAGCGTCGATGTTCCGCTGTCAACTGCCAAGACCTGGATGGAGGCGCAGGGGGTGCTTGCCCTGCATGAGGCCTACAAGACCTATGACGACGAGCGGATTCTGGACGGGATCTGGGCGCTGGCCGATTATTTCAGTCACCATGTGGTCTTCTACCCGCGGCTGGGAATGGTCAATCAGCATACATCCATGCCAAACGCCTATCTGGGTGCCGGAGAGAACAGCATGAGCCCGCAACGCCACGACCGGCATATACAGGCATGGCCGGTTCTCTATCATTACACCGGCTGGCCGGATGTCAGGTTGCGTTATGACTCTTTTGAGGAGAAGCGCGAAAATACGTACGTGCGTGACTGGTTCCTGCAGACCTTGAGTTGGGAGACCGATACAAGAAAGAAACTCTCGGAACAGGCGCCAGCCAGGGTTAACGACCTCAGGGCTGTAAATGTGGGCAGGAAGGGCATAGAGCTGAAGTGGACCAGCCCGGCTGATGACGGTCCGGATGGACACGCCGAGCGCTACTTTGTAAAAATCAGTGACAGGCCGCTGGTTGAGTATGCCCCCACGGATAACCCGATGCGAGTCATGGAGAAGAAAAGGGTGGTAATGGAAGCGGAAGATACTATCCTGCAGGATATTGCCGGCAGGAAACGTGCAAAAAGCAGTTACAGTTTCGAGCAGGGTGCGGTCCGCCCTGAGTCCACGCAGCATCCGCGCCTGCATCCCGACTGGCATAAAGTGAATGCTTTCTGGATGGCAGAGCATGTCGCAGGTGAGCCAGTCCCGGGTCCTGCCGGATCGGAAGAGACGTTCACGCTGACAACACTGCTTCCGCACAACTGGTTTGGCCTTGAGGGCGGACAGGGGCTGGGCGACCTCAAACCCGGTAAATACTATATAGCCATTGCTGCCTGGGATTCCGACCGGAATCTGAGCAGCATGTCAAATGTCGTGGAAGTGGATCTGGGCCGGCTGCATTAAAGGCGGGTCCGGGAATCATTCCTGTAATATCTGAATCAAGCGGGTAATATTGGCTAAATGGAATTATCGGGGCTGTTGCAGGGCAACAGTCAGCATTGATTATGAGCAGTTTGGATACATATAGCACTGGGGAATACCCGCAATCGCGCGGTCGCTGGAAGCTCTGGATTGTGCTGGGTTTGCTGTCGATCCTGTACATGCCAACCATGGCCTGGCTCTGGGGCCGGTGGACCATGAGTGTCTGGCATCATGCGCACGGACTGCTGATTCTTCCAGTCGTGGGCTACATGATATGGAAGATACTGCACCAAGAGGCAGGTCGTGCGGCAGATTCGAGTCCCTGGGGGTTTGTTCTCCTTGTACCAGCCCTGGTGCTGCTCGTTCTGGATACCGGCATACATACGCAGCTGCTGTCCGCCATATCCTTCGTGATCGCCTTGCCCGGTCTGTCATTACTGTTCCTGGGGCGTGCCAGGACCAGGTCGATACTGTTTCCCCTGTCTTTCTCGGTATTCATGCTACCCATACCGCTGGCATTTACAGAACCATTTCACCTGGTGCTCAGGAAAATCGCCACCTTTGCATCGGCAAATATCCTTCCTCATATCGGGATTCCGGTCTATGCAGAAGGAACGACCCTGTATACGCCCAATGCGATACTGCAGGTCGCGGATGCATGCAGTGGTTTTTCCACATTGTATGCATCTATATTCATTGCGGTGCTGGTTGCCTATATGTGTCCAGTGGTATGGAGGCGCGTGCTGGTAATTATCGCTGCCGTGCCAATAGCGATAGCGGCAAATATAGTCAGGGTAATCATGCTGAGTTATTTCGTTGAGTCACGCGGAATAACCGTGCTTGAAACGCCATTGCACACGATTTCGGGCCTGCTCACATTTGCGCTGGCGATACCGGCAATAATCTGGCTCGGATACACTGAGCCTGCAGATGAAAAAAAATCATGATATCCACGCGTTACGCGATTGCCACCTGTTTTCTGCTAGCCGTCGCGGCGGTGCCTGTAGTCATTCACGAATACTTGCATATACAGCATGATGACGGGCGGCGTGCCGGTGCCATCAGTCTAAGTCTTGGCGGCTATTCCTCTATGGCGACTGGTAGAAAAGCGGAGTGGGTGAAGGAGATCTTCGCTACTGATGACTGGATTGAAAGAGATTATGATGTGCCCGGACATGATGAAATACGCCTGTTTGTTGTGCGCTCGTTTGATATAAAGCGTGTCTATCATCACCCGGAGCTGGCCGTCCTGTATGGTATCGAGTTCAGGCGTAACCATGAAATCGTCAGCACAGGCAGGCTGGCAGCGCCCACCCGCATACTGAGGACGTCCGCAAACAAGGGTGTTGCAGCCTATGTGCTGTTATACGAGGACAGGTTTGTCAGGAATCCGATACTTTTCCAGCTGCTCAATTCGCTGGAAATATTATTCAGTCCACGCAAGCAAATGACACTTTTCCTTGTCTACGACAAGCAACTGCAAGGTAATGCGGAGTTTTCTTCTTCTCCGGCATCGCAAATACTGTCAGGCGCCATTGACAGCTTCGTTTCCCAGTTACCCGAGGGCAAGTGAACAGCCATGTATGTCAATGATTGACGCAGAAGACAGTGTCACAGGCAGACGCATGGATACCGATGGCGTGAACCGCCAACAACCGGTTCAGATCTCTGTAGTCATACCGTGTTTCAATAACGCCGAATACCTGCCGGCTGCAGTGCAGAGTATTGCAGATCAGTCGTGTCCCGTACATGAAATCATAGTGGTGGATGATGGATCTACCGACAACACTGCTGAGGTGGTATCGAAACTCGATACAGATATCGTATATATCGAACAGCAAAATGCTGGTCCGTCCGCTGCACGTAATACGGGTATTCATAAAGCAAGCGGCAGCTGGATTGCATTTCTCGATGCAGATGATCAGTGGACGCCGGATAAAACTGCATTACAGCTCGGACTGGTCGAGCGATACCCGGAACTCGTGCTGGTTGCCGGGGACATGGCGGAGATCGGGCCAGACGATGTCGTAGTCACGAAGTCGGTGTTGGGAAAACACGGGCTGAAAGAGATGTTTACCGAACTGCAGGGCAGGCCGATACCTGATGCCGTTCGGGCATTGTTACGAAAGAATTTCATACCCACGGGAACGGTGCTCGCAAAGCGTTCTGTGCTGCTTGACTCGGGGTGTTTCAATACAAAAATACGTTATGGCGAGGACCTGGAACTGTGGCTAAGGATTGCCATGTTCTATCCGATCGCATGCCTGCCGGATATCTGCATGCTGCGCAGGAGGCATGCTGCAAATGTAACCAGGGATACGATTCCCCTGTACCGGGATCTCGTCGTGGTTATGGAGGCGGTTCGTGAGTGGGGCTCGGCAGAGCTGAGGGGCATGGGGATGGACCCTGATGCCATGGTAGCGCGGGCATGGGCGGAACTTGGATACTGTTATTTCACGGCCGGTGATACATCGCCAGCCAGGGCTGCATACCGGGAAAGCCTGCGTGAGGCGATCACCGTCCGGGCAGTGTTCTACTATCTGGTATGTCTGTTGCCAGATAACATAATTGGCATTCTGCGAAGCATAAAACAGCGAGCAAGTGGAGATTATTAACCGAATGATGCAGCGCGATGGCGGGCCGAAGACAATATTGTACGTGGAGAACGGTATTGGTTACGGTGGTGCCGTGATATGCCTGCGTCATCTTGTGCGCAACCTCGACAGGTCGCGTTATGAGCCAATTGTTGTAACAGGACGGACAGGCGAAGCGTATTGTGAAATAGTTAATGATGCTGAGTGGCGATATATACCGGACCACAGGCTGGATGTAGCCGGCATGAGAGAGCGTATGCATAAAAGCACATGGGCCAGTCGCTTGCCTCTGCTGCGCGGCATCGTTAATCAGCTGCTGTCGCGTGCGGATGACCTGATAAACTTTTTTCCGTTTTTTCTTCGTTTGCTCTGGCTCGCGAAACGCCGGCATGTTGCGCTCGTGCATGCCAATAATGAGCCGCTCTGCAACCGTGCAGCGCTTCTGGTCGGCAAGCTGCTTGGAGTGCCAGTCGTCTGCCATGTGAGGGGTGAACAGAAAGGTTCATTTCTCATGAAGCGCTTCTACAGGATGCCGGACTGTTTTCTCCCGGTATCGCGGTGGATATCGGAAGGAATCGGAAGGCTGGGTATTCCCGAAAGCAGGCGCGTTGTTGTATACGATGGCATACCGCTGGATGAACTTGATACTGCTGCAGACGGAAAAGTTTTCCGTTCTGAATTCGGGATTCCCCAGGAATCGTTTGCCGTGGGCCTTGTCGGGTTGCTGATCCCGTGGAAAGGGCAGGAACTGTTTTTGGATGCGGCCAGGATACTGGCACGGAAGATCCCGGAACTGTGCATGATCATTGTTGGTGGTACGCCGGATGATTGCAGGTCCTACGAGACGCATCTGAGGCAGCGAGTCATGGCCGAAGGGCTCGATAAAACCATTATATTTACAGGCCATATGTCATCTATGGAATACGTGTACAACGGGCTGGACGTTGTAGTATCCGCGTCAACAACACCTGAACCGCTGGGAACGGTAGTCATAGAAACAATGGCAATGGGGCGTCCGCTGGTTGCCCCCAATCATGGAGGTGCGGCAGAAATGGCAGACCACGATGCGCACGCACTGCTGTTTGAGCCAGGTAATGCCGAGGACCTTGCAGGCATGATCGAAAGGCTATACAGGGACAAGGGGTTGGGAGAGCGTCTCGGTAAGGCTGCACGGGCAAAGGCGCTGGACACATTTTCGGTCGAGGAACACGTAAAGAATGTTCAGCGGGTATATGAACGTTTCATTTAGTCACAAAAATTACAGTCTTGCTATTATTCTCCTCGCGTCCCTGTGCTCCTTAGGTAACTGATATGAACAAACAGGTCCCGGTTTGGATGCTTGTCGCGCAGCTTTTTCTGGGCGGGCAGTGTTTGGCGGGCCTGCCGGATACGATTGAACTTGTTACTCCTGCCATTGTCGCCATAGGTACTGTACAGAAACCCCGCCAGTCATCGGTGAAACTTACAGGAACCGGCTTTGTAGTCGGTGACGGGCGTCATGTCATTACCAACGCGCACGTGCTTCCCGAAGAAGTCGATGCTTCAAGGCAGGAATATCTGGCAGTATTCACTGGTACAGGTACTATCACGAAGGCCAGGCATGCGCTCAAGGTTGAGCTTGACCAGGTCCATGACCTTGCCCTGCTCAGGTTTGATGGAAAGCCATTACCGTCATTGTCACTGGACGGACGATCCATGGTCCGTGAAGGCGAGGAATATGCGTTTACCGGTTTTCCGCTGGGCGCTGTATTTGGGCTTCACCCGGTGACACACCGCGGCATTATCAGTGCAATTACCCCGATTGCTGTCAAGGCCGATCATGCCAGCCAGCTTGACCCTCAGCAGATTCAACTCCTTCGCTCTAGCTATGATGTTTATCAGCTGGATGCAATCGCATATCCAGGCAACAGCGGCAGTCCGCTGTACCACCCGCAGACCGGGAAGGTGATAGGTATTGTCAACAGCACCTTTGTCAAGGAAGGCAGGGAGAACGTTCTAGCCAAGCCCAGCGGGATCAGCTATGCAATTCCGATCAGATATGCACAGGAGCTGCTGGAGAATAACGGCTTACACTGATAGCACCTTATGTTTCCGGCAGTCTTTCTGTGACTTGGCAGGCCTGTATCGGCATCCTGGTGTCACCGCCGATGCAATCTAACAGAACACTAAAAATGTATAAAAAACAATATGTTAATATATTTTCTGGCAGTTCCTGCGAGATCGGCCTCACTCTAAGGCAGAAAATACTGAGCACGCCCCTGTAAGCATGTTGCGTTTTATTGACCAGAAACTAGACTGACAGAGTGGAAAGTGTCAGATTTCCAGCGCATAATATATCTAACTTACAGGCAATATACGGGCTTGTGAATTTAAAAATAATATAATTCAAGGATTTATGGCAGTATCTGGGCGTACGTATACATACTTGTCCGGCAAGATGCATGGACCTGGGGGCTGCTTTGGATAAGGAAATGACAGAAAAACGGAACCGGAATAGGCACATCAAATCGTCTGAGAGATCGTTTTCCGGCGATAGCATCTCCGAGCGACGTCGTACACTCATCAGGGCATCTGCGGCTGCCGTACCGGCCATCATGACCCTGCGCAGCGGGGCGGCTGCCGCAGCAGGCAGTTTCCATGCCTGCATAGCCAGGGATGCGGAACGGGCTGCCATCGAGATTGGTCCTGAAGATCTGGTGTTCGGTGACGATCCCACGGAGACAGAGCACGACCAGTGGGTACGTATCGTTGGCAAGTGTGGCAGGAAAGTTGTTAGCCTGCACGGGGCGAGTACCCAGCAGACCACCTGGTACTGCCTGAGAAACAACAATTCGGCAACTGACTGGGACGATATTGACGGCTGGGACTGTTACACGGAGACCGGTCTGTTACTCCCCAACAATTCTCCGATACCTGCAGATGCATGGGATGCCGCAACCAGGTTCTATTGTGTTAACAGGGACGGTATCTGGGAATGTGTAGAGGAAGGCGGCACCCCGTTGATAACTACGATCCCGGTAACCGGCATCGATGCCGCCAAGGATGTTTACCTGCTGGTCTACGTTCAGTCTTTTGATGGCACAATAACAGGTGCCACTTACTATCCCCATATCACCATGATCACGGATCAGGCTGCCCCGATTACAGGCTCCTGTCTGGCCTCGGTTGATCCTGATTTCAATATTCTGGGCTAGCAGAACCCCGAAACAGGCCGGCATGGTGTCCCCGGGTTACCCGGTTATATACTTTCCACTCTAGTCAAGTGACTGGCACATGATTGCCAGTGGCTTTCCATAGCATTTCTGCCGGCACTATTATGCTTGGGTGATTTATGCAGAATTCAGGGCAGGTTGAAGCCGAGATATGCTGGCAGGCGCGAGCAGACGACTCGCTGCACTGGGAAAGCTGGGGTGAACAGCATGCTGTTTTTGACAGCCTGTCAGGGGAAACCCATTTACTACCGGACCTGACCGCTCGCATACTGCGCAAACTTGACGACCGCAACTGTACCGCCAGGCTGCTTGCGGAGTCCCTGTGCCAGGAAACGGGAGATCGCTGTAGTGAAGAGGTCGTAATTGATATCACACGAGTGCTGCAGCAATTGCATGCAGTCGGGCTGGTAGGGAAATCCAGCCCGTGAAACTGGCTGAACTCGAGGCCGGAGAATTCGGCGGCCGCCTTGCCGGAACGGGGATCCGGTTTAAGACCGGTCCGTTCGTTGTATCCGTTCGCTCAGCTATCGGTGAACTCGCACAGTTACTACAGAATTTTTATGAGCAATTCCAGCTGGTAGATGAGCCGTCCATAGCGGATTTTCATCTGCGTCTTACCAGTTCGGCCGGGGTACGTCGCTGGTGGTCTCCCCAGGTAAATTTCCTGCTGGATGGCCAGGCACCATTTCTGCCATACCCGCGCAGTCATGCCTTCCCGTTGTTCGAGTGGGGACTAAACTGGACCATTGCCATGCATGCGCACCAGTACCTGATGCTTCATGCGGCGGCAGTCGAGCGGAATGGCCGGGTCCTGTTGCTGCCGGCGTGGCCTGGTTGCGGCAAGAGCACCTTGTGTGCAGCACTGGTAAGCCGTGGCTGGCGGCTGTTTTCCGATGAATTCGGGCTCGTCAGGCATGCGGATGGACAGCTTGTTCCGCTGCCGCGTCCCATGCCGCTGAAGAACAGGTCAATAGAGATTATCCGTGGGTTTGCGCCGGATATGGAGCTTGGTCCGAGTTTCCATGCGACCCGCAAGGGGACCGTAGCACACCTGTCAATACCGGCAAGCAGTGTGCAGAAGGCGTCGGTCACAGCACCACCAGGCTGGCTGGTATTTCCCCGGTACCGCGATGGCGCTCGTCTCCGGCTGGAGAAGGTTGTTCAAGCACAGGCCTTTATGAAACTTGCTAATAATTCTTTCAACTACCAGTTGCTTGGATTGCAGGGTTTCCAGAGCGTGGCGCGGTTGGTGCGCGCCTGCGACTGCTATCTTCTTTCGTACAGCAACCTGGAAGAAGCAATTGGTGCCCTAAACCGGCTTGCCGATTCATGAAAACAGCTGTCACCCAGAGGGGGCCGGGAGCAGATATCCTGCTCACTGCTCTGTCCGACCCGGTATATGCAGCCGGCATGGGACCCGAGACATGGGACCTTCTGCTGCGTGTGGCGAGGAGCAATCGCCTGCTCGGACGTCTCGCCGTCGTTATGGACGAGATGGGGCTGACAGCCCGGCTGCCGGGCACTGTGGTGGATCATTTCATTGCTGCGCGGGCTGTCTTGGAGCATCGCCAGCGTGCTGCACGTTGGGAGATAAACCGCATACTTGAGGCGCTGGAGGGCATGGATGCACCACTGGTATTACTGAAAGGCTGTGCCTATTTGCTCGCTGATCTTCCGCCAGCGAGAGGCCGGTTGTTCTCGGATGTCGATTTGCTGGTTCCCTCAGAGGCATTGGGTGATGTGGAGCATGCCCTGAAAAAAAGCGGTTGGGGAAATGTAAAGCTGGAAGATTATGACCAGCGCTACTACCGCACCTGGATGCATGAACTGCCACCACTTCGCCATCCTGAGCATGCCCTGGAAGTAGATATCCATCACACCATTTCCCCCCTGACAAGTCGTCTTAATCCGGATCCGGAAAAACTCTTTCTTGACAGTGTTGCGCTCGATGATGCGCGCCTTCGGGTGCTGCAACCGGTCGATATGGTGCTGCACAGTGCCGTGCACCTGTTCTACGACGGTGAATTTATCAACGGCCTGCGAGACCTGGTGGATTTGGCAGATCTGTTCACTCACTTTGGCGGCAGCACTGCTTTCTGGGAAGAACTGGTTCTGCGCGCCCGTGAACAGGACATGCAGCGACCGCTGTTTTATGCCATGCGCTATGTACAGCTGCTGCTCGGTACCGGTATCCCGGTTGTCGCAATGACAGACATCGGGACAGCCGGGCCTCCGCGACTGATTCTGAAGCTGATGGACTGGCTGGTTGCAGCGGCGATCGTGCCTGATCACCCGGACTTTCCCAAACGTCGTACTGCCCTGGCGAAATGGCTGCTGTATGTGCGATCACACTGGCTACGCATGCCGCCCTTGATGCTGGTGAAGCACCTGGCACGCAAGCAGGTCATGCGCTGGAGACAAGGTAAAATAAAGTCATAATGTCAGGATTTCGTCAGTAATGGGGCTGGCATGTTTATTTGCGTGAGGGTATGTTTTTACAGACTGGGCATTGCCATGTGATACTCGCTGCGAGGGGGGTGAAGAAATGGATCGAATGATAATGCTGGCAGGCAATATTTCTGCCCTGCTTGGTGTTCTGCTGTGCATTGTTGCCGGGCTTGCGAGGGTGGCCGGGTTTCACGTTGCATCGGGATTCGCGACCATGACGCTGTTTCAGGTGGGTACCGCACTCCTGGTGCTGGCTTGTCTGTGCAAGCTTCAGAGCTTGCTGGTTCGTTCACGCTGATCTGAACTTCTGACTGGGTGCAGACCCCCCGTTTGGGGAATCACCTGGCAGGCCGGTCACCGGACTCACATAGCGATTCCCGGCATCTGCGGTGCTGGATCCACCATAGCGCTAGCAGCACGCCGGCACAGTTCATCAAGATATCCGTGAACGATGCATAACGTCCGGGTACATGCAGCTGATGCCACTCGTCGGAGACACCGTATCCCGCAGCCAGTATGAAAACCGCGACCCGACAGAAAGCATGGCTCCTGGTCGAGGTACACAGGCTGTGGTACCAGAGCCAGGCAAGTAGCCCGTATACCGGGATATGTAACAGGTTTTGCAGGGCCGGGGGTGTCCATGCAATCACAACGGCCAATGCGGGGTGACCGGGATCCTGGTCGCCGGGCAGTGAGGACAGCCAGTAGATTGCGCCCATGTAGCACAAGGTCAGTGCCAGATAGATGGCCGAGAAACCCCGTTGTGTGTCCTTCATGAGATGGCTGGTGGTTCTCTTGGGTTATGCGCCCTTTATCACTATCCCGAACCTGGCAGGATANNAGGATATGACAATACATTCGCAGTGTGTCACAGGATGCTGACACAATGCAGAATATGGTGTATTCAGACACATTCTGTTATTGCCAGGGCGTTATAAAGTGCCACCCCATGGCGGCCGATAAATCGCTGTATGTGCCATCCCGCTGCCGGTCGATATGGCCGGCGGCTTGCTACGGCAGCCCTTGTCAGGCCTGCAATTACTGGAAGTATAGAGCATATGCCGAGACTGCCGAATCAAACAGAACCACTGGAAGGGATTGTCTATCCTGACGGCCGTTATCCGGGGCAAGGCCCTGATGTGTCAACGCGTAACAGACAGAGAATTCGTGTCTTTCTGCTGGCAGTGATCATCAGCCTGATGGTGAGCCTTTGCTATACGTTCCTGCGGCCCGCCATCTATGAAAGCAGTGCCATCCTGCAGGTCACGCCACCAGTCAGCGAGGAGCAGACAGGCAGTGAGGCCAGTGCGCAGTATATTGGCGTTGAACTTCGGCAGTTATTCAGCCGCCCGTTGTTATCTGGCGCGCTCGATAAATTATCCGGTTCGGAACCAGCAGCCGGATCAGCCGGCATTACACTGGCTGATATGCAGAACATGCTGACTGCAAGGCAGATCGACCATACCAACCTGATCGAGTTGACTGCAAGCGGTGCTGACAGGGAACTGCTGGCAGTCATAATAAATACCTTGATAGATGTCTATCTTGCCGAGCACGCTGATATCGTGATGGCAGAGTCCAGTGCTGATACGAACGAAACAGTTCGTCAGCTGAATGATCTCAAGGAAAAGGTCGAGACAAAGCGAATGGAGCTGGACCGATTCCGCAAGAAGCATAACATCGTTACCCTGGAGCGTAACGAGAATCGTATCCTGAGAAAGCTCACCGGGCTTACCGATTCGCTAAACCGCGCGAACGAGAACAAGGTGGCAGCAGAGGCACGCCTTGCGGCTATTCGCTCGGCAATTGCCCGGGGGAGGCCGGTTGCGGACACCTCCGGAAGGGACAGCCTTGCCAGCCTGGAACAGCGGCTTGTTGAAATACAGGAGCAGCTGGAAGAGCTGGAGCAGGAGTTTACGCCACATTACATGTCTACAGATCCAAAGATGAAGGGTCTGGTAAAAAAACGCGAACTTCTCGAGCAGGAGATAGACAGGAAACGAAGTGAAGCGCAGCAGGTGGCTCTGGCTGAGGCGGAACAGGAACTTTCCAGTGCCCGGCAGATCGTGGCGGACATCCAGCTTCAGCTCGATGAGCACCGGCAGCTGGCTATGGATTTTACCAGCCGGTTTGCGGAACACGAGTCGCTGCAGAACGAGTTGCTGCAACTTGAAACTGCGTATCGTGAAGCACAGGATCGCCAGCTAAGTCTGGAGGTGGATAACCGCAACCAGTATCCGCAGGTTCAGATCAGGGAGCGGGCCTTCCCGCCCGAAAGGCCTGTCTATCCGGCATATATGCGTGACGCCGGGATCAGCGTAATGGCCTCGCTGGTGATCGGATTGCTGGCGCTGCTGATATACGATTTTCTCACAAGGCCGGACAGGCAGTCGGGAGGTCATGATATCAGGCAAGTATTTATGGTGACCCCGGATAACAGGCTAGTGAACGGTACAGGACCCGAGGCCCTGTCCCGGGTGTCGGCTGTGCCGGCGCTGGAACATCAGTTACCCCGCGAACTTTCACAGTCAGAGGTGCTGGATATTCTCGGGGCTTCAGGTGCAGATACATGTCTGCTTGTTGCCTGTTTACTCTCCGGTCTGTCGCCTGGAGAAGCTGCTGTTTTGCAGTGGAGTGATATCGACATGGAGGCAGGTTTGGTTCATGTAAGGGGGAAAGGAAGTAGAGCAATTGCAATTACACCACCACTTAAGGTGGCCATCGAGGTTTTGATGCCTGCTGCCAGTGATCCTGATGACCACGTCTGGGAGGACGACGATGGTCTGCCCCTGCGCCTCGATGACATGAATTCTATGCTTCTATATTCTGCTCACGATGCCGGTTTAACGCGGCCAATGGATATAACAGCAGAGGCATTAAGGCATACATATCTTGCATTCCTGGTCCGCAAGGGTGTGCGTATGAATGACCTTTCACAGATCGCCGGACATATACAGCCATCTGTGCTGGCAAGCTACGGTGTATTTTCGCCGCCCGGCGCTGCTGTACCACTGGATCCGGCTGGCTCCGTATACCCAGCACTTCTGAGCTTTTATCAGAATTCCTGAGCTGGTGGTATCAGGCCATGATGCAGAGAGAGGGGCCGGGTGGCGTATCATCCGTCAGGATCTTCCGTCCGGGTGTTGACCAGGAACAGGGTATAGGTTTTGTTTTTCAGACATGACACCTTGCTGTTGTCATTGAAACTGCAATCCAGGGTGTGCGGGCTGCCCCAGCCGGTTTTGACGCTGTAACCGCTGGTGGCCAGGCCACTGCCGTCGGCCGGAGACGCATCGAGAACCAGGTTGCTGTAGGTCACCCGGAAGGTTTTTGCTACGTCATCGAACTGATCGACGACTGACCTGGTCTGGTACCGGATCAGGTTGCCGCCCGCTTCACGCACCTGGTCCCCGGTGTAGCAGATCACCCTCTTTTTATCGATGTGACACTTGTTGACCTGCGAGGGCAGGTAGGGGATCGGCCTGTTGTTGCGGCTCCAGGTGCCACTCATCACGATATCCATGCCGCCAGGCCCGGCGGATTCCTGGCTTGCGGGCGGTTCGCTGGCAGCAGCCACGGCCTGTTTTTTTTTTGCGGCATCTTCGCTGGTTTCGGCCTCTTGTTGCACACTGGCCTGCTGCTTCTTGGAA
>JABAHR010000267.1_pt7 | contig 34845 bp, 32 predicted proteins | sample 7062101 | NCBI WGS metagenome assembly JABAHR01 (sample SAMN14534553, study PRJNA622989) | marine sediment metagenome | biome: marine biome [ENVO:00000428]; feature: marine pelagic biome [ENVO:01000023]; material: deep marine sediment [ENVO:00002113] | place: India: Gulf of Kutch | collected...
CAGCAGCGCGCCTCGCTGTACTTCGAGAACGACCGGCTGGTGCGCATCGATGCCCAGATGGATTCAGGAATCGATTTTCATACCGTGACCCACGCGACCGACAAGGTCCTGTTGGTGCCGCGCAAGCAGGAAAGCCAGCTCTTCGTCGCCTTCACGCCCGCATTCATCGGTCGTGACAAGGAGGAGCGCACGCAGGAAGCCATTGCCCGCTCGCTCGACAGCGGCTTCAACGAGCGCCAGCCGGGGTCGGCGGATACCGCCGGCGGGGCTGAGAGCGAGGCAGGCCTCGAGCCGGCGACCACGATTGGGGCCGCGCTCGAGCCGGCCGGCGCGCCGAGCGAGATCTACGCCCCCAACATGCCCGCCGATCTCGACAGCACCGGCGCCTGGTCAGTGGCCGGCGGCGCCGTCACCGAGACGGTCTCCGCCGAGACCGCGAGCCAATCGAGGTATCTCGAGCAGCTGTTCGCCGAGTTCGGCAGCAGCGAGACGCCAGCGAGCGAGACGCCTGGAGCCGCGCCGGAGAGCGAATCCCGGCCGCTGGTGCTGCAGCGCCGCGATCCTACCCTGCCCACCAGAGACTGACGCGCACGCGCATCAGCTTTTTCGCGCGCGTGCCGCGCGGCGGCGGCGTGCCTCCTTGGGATCGATGGCGAGCGCACGGTAGATCTCCACGCGATCGCCGCTGTCCAGCGGCCTGCTCGGCGACACGCGCTGTCCAAATATGCCGAGACCACCGCCACGCAGATCGATTGCCGGGAAACGCTGCAGCAGGCCCGAGCGGCGAACCGCCTCGCGCGCGCTCGTGCCGGCCGGCACCCGCAGGGCCACGATTACCTGGCAGTCGGGCAGCGCGTACGCGACCTCGACATCAATGAGCTCGTCTTCAGCCATACAGATGCCTGGCCCGCCGACAGAAAGCGTCGACCATGGTGTCGGCGATCTCGCTGAACAGCGGTCCGAGCGTTCGCCGCAGCAGCGGGTTGGCGAGCTCGAACTCCAGATCGAACACGATGCGACATGCCGATCCGTCGACACTGATGAACTGCCAGCGGCCCTGCAGATGTCTGAAAGGGCCATCGACGAGCTCGATGTCGATGCGCGCGTCGCGCGTCATCACATTGCGCGTGGTGAAGGCCTTCCTCAGTGGACCACGACCGATCTCCAGGCGCGCCTCGACGCTCTTCTCTCCGGGCTGCACGACGCGCACGCCGCGGCACCAGGGCAGGAACTGCGGGTATTCCTCCACGTCCGCGACCAGGGCGTACATGGCGCTGGCGGCGTAGGGAACGAGTGCACTTCTGCTGACTGACTGAAGCATCGCATCCACCGGGGCGCCCGGATGGTAGCACACGCGGCTATCGACACCGCCCGGCTTGTGAAACAATTTCCAGGCTGCGGAAAAGCCATGTCAAAGAAAAAGCGACGAAAAGGCGCGGACGCCAACACCATCGTAGTCAACAAGAAGGCGCGCCACGACTACTTCATCGAGGACACTCTCGAAGCGGGTCTTGCGCTCGAGGGCTGGGAGGTCAAGAGCCTGCGCGAGGGCCGCGTGCAGCTGCGCGAGGCCTACGTGATCCTAAAAGACGGGGAAGCCTGGCTGGTCGGCGCCCACATCACGCCGCTCACGAGCGCCTCCACCCACGTCTCGACCGATCCGACCCGCAGCCGCAAGCTGCTCCTGCACCGCGACGAGATCGATCGATTGGTGGGCGCTGTCGAGCGGCGCGGCTATACCGTGGTGCCCACCCGCATGCATTGGCGCCGGGGACGCGCCAAGCTCGATGTCGGCCTCGCCAAGGGCAAGCGCAAGCAGGACAAGCGCGCCACCGAGAAAGACCGCGACTGGCAACGCCAGAGGCAGCGTCTCCTGAAAGAAGCCAAGTGACGCAGGATCGCGCCCGGCCAACGGTCCCCGCTGCCCCTCCATGGACAAACCGGGGGATGAGGGTGAAAACGGCGAGCCCCGCTCGGGTCACCCCACCCGGGGCGCCGACTTGTGAACCGCGCCTCCAAACCCCATATTGCTCCCTATGACGCGCCGGGCGTAGACTGCTCGGCGCGATGAAACGAAACGGGGGCGACCTGGTTTCGACGTGGGTAGCAAAACCCGAGGTGCATGCCGAGGCGCAGACAACCTCGTTAATCCAGCTGCAAACCAAGTTAGTTGCCAACGACGACAACTACGCTCTAGCTGCTTAATCCCAGCTAGCCTCTGACCGGGCCGTGCTTGTGCGCTCGGACTCCAGGGGTCACATTTCACAAGCTCGTGGAGGCCTTCGTCCCGCAGGACTTCACTAAAACCCAAGGGACTCGCCGTCGCACTGCCCTGCCCGTCGGGAGGTGAGGCGGCTAAAAGCAAAGACGCGGCTAAGCATGTAGAGCCGAAGGCGGAGTGCTTGCGGACGCGGGTTCGATTCCCGCCGCCTCCACCAATTCTTCGATCCGTGTGTTCCCCGACGAGACGCGCAGCGCGATTTGGGAGCCTCGTTCCCATTCAGTGCTGCAGGGTGGGGCCTGGGCGATATCGGCGCTCTGAGACGCTCTCAGGGCCTCTCAGGGGCATTTCTGGGCAAGGACGCGCTCAAATGACTGCTTTTCAAGTATAACCCCCTGAAATTGAAGGCATTAGTCCCCATGCAGCGGTTGCGCCGGAGCGACGCCATACGACTCTATATAAGAGTGTGACGAGAGGGTCGGCGGGGACCCGCCGCTAGGGATTGAGCTGGCAGGGCTGTGCGCCGGCCTCGCGCGTGTAGAGCATCGGGGCCAGCTCCTTGAGGGCCCTGCGATAGACCTCGCGCTTGAAGAAGATCACCTCCCGGCAGGGGTGCCAGTAATTGACCCACTTCCAGCGGTCGAACTCGGGGCGGCGGCAGGTGTCGAGCCTGACCGCGCTCTCCCTGCCTATCAGCCGCAGCAGGAACCACACCTGCTTCTGGCCGACGCAGGTGGGCGAGCCGTGCTTGCGGATATAGCGCTTGGGCAGCCGGTAGCGCAGCCACCCGCGCGTCGAGCCCATGATTTCCACATGCGCCGGCCGCAGGCCGAGCTCCTCGCCGAGCTCCCGGTAAAGCGCCTGCTCCGGACTCTCGTGGGCCTTGATGCCCCCTTGGGGAAACTGCCACGCGTTCTGTCCGGCACGACGCGCCCACAGCACCTGTCCCTGCGGGTTGGACAGGATGATGCCGATATTCGGCCGGAAGCCATCGGAGTCGATCATCGCGGCGCCTGGGAATTGTCTGATTGCGCCGAGCTAGTTTTCCACAGTTCTCGGCGCGGGCGCAAATACCGCCGCCGGAGCAGCCCTTTGCAGGTCGACGGCGGACGTCTATGCTCGTGAGCCCGAAAACCCCGCCGCTGGAGACATCCACGTGAGCATGGCGCTCTTCGATCTGGACAACACGCTGCTCGGCGGCGACAGCGACTACCTGTGGGGGGAGTTTCTGGCGACCGTGGGGGTCGTCGATGAGGACACGCATCGGCGCGAGAATGCGCGTTTCCTCGCCGCCTACAGCGCCGGCAGCCTGGACATCGACGCGTTTCTCGCCTTCCAGCTGAAACCGCTGGCGGAAAATACCCTCGAGGACCTGCTCGCTCTGCGCGAGCGCTTCGTGCGCGAGTGGATCGCGCCGCTGGTGCTGGACAGGGCACGCGCCCTGGTCGAGGAGCATCGGCGCAAAGACCACTGGCTGGCCATCGTCACATCGACCAACGCTTTCATCACGCGCCCCATCGCGGATCTTTTCGGCATCGTGCATCTGCTCGCCACCGAGCCTGAATTCGACGGTATGCGATACACGGGGGCCTACGTGGGGGTGCCCTGCTCGGGCGAGGGCAAGGTGCATTGGGTCAAGGCGTGGGCGGAACGCAACGACCTGACGCTCGCCGGGAGCTGGTTCTACAGTGACTCGTACCAGGACCTGCCACTGCTTACGCTCGTCGAGCACCCGGTCGCGGTGGATCCTGACGAGGCTTTGTGCGGACACGCCGAGCGGGCCGGCTGGCCCATTGTCAGTCTTCGTTGAGTAGAAAAAACGAAGCCCCTACCCTTTCGGGCAGGGGCTTTCGCGAGCTTCACAGACCGGCGTTGTCCCGCTGAGTCGAAGACCGGAGCCTCCGACTCCCTGACACGCCGCAAGCGCCCGGCGACGCTACTTCTTGGTCGCGCGCCGAGTGGCCTTCCTGCGCCTTCTGGCTGGCCGCGCTGCGGCAGCCTTTTTCTTCCGTGCCGGCCGGCGCTTGGCGGTCTTCTTCTTCGCCTTGCGCTTGGTGGCCTTCTTCTTGGCGGTCTTCTTCTTCGCCTTGCGCTTGGTGGCCTTCTTCTTGGCCTTGCGCTTGGTGGCCTTCTTCTTGGCTGCGCGCTTCTTCGCCGGCCGCCTCTTCGCGGCCTTCTTGCGCGTAGCCTTCTTACGGGTGGACGTCTTCTTGGCGGCCGCCCGCTTCTTCGTTGCTGCCTTTCTCGACGTTGTCCTCCGCTTAGAGGACCCCGCCTTCCGTTTCGTCGACTTACGTCGCGCTGTTACCTTTCTCGCTGCCATACTTCCGCTTCCCCGTGTGTCATGACACAACGTCACACTAAAAACGTCGTAACCATGCCTGGTTACGTGCTACTAGAGACCGTAGACCATTTTTTTTAGGTGTCAAGGAATTCGCAAGATAAAGTTCGCGAAGAAAAATAACTGCGCGGGTCAACTCGGATGCGAGATTCGCTCACCTGACTAATTATTGTGTCACGGTGAGCGTGATGGATGCGCGCCGCCGGCGCCGTATTCAGCGCGTCAACGCAGCGACGAGATCGTCGCGGATACGCTCGACATCGCCGATTCCATCGATTCGAACGAACTTGGGCGCGGCTTGGTCGCCGCTCTCCTGCCACGCACGATAATAAGAGATGAGCGGCTCCGTCTGCTCGTGGTAGACGTCCAGGCGCTTTTTCACAGTCTCCTCGCGGTCGTCCTCGCGCTGGGTCAACGGCTCACCGGTGAGGTCGTCTTTGCCGGCAATTTTCGGCGGATTGAACTCGATGTGATAGGTGCGACCGGAAGGCAGATGGACCCACCGGCCGCTCATTCGGCGCACGATCTCGCCGTCGTCGACCGCGATCTCGACCACGAAATCGATGCGCACTCCCTGCTCCTTGAGGGCCTCCGCCTGGGCTATCGTGCGCGGAAAGCCGTCGAAGAGAAATCCCCGCTCGCAATCGGCTCGGGCGATTCGCTCCTTCACCAGAGCGAGAATCAGGCCGTCTGAGACGAGGCCGCCCGCGTCCATGATCACTTTCGCCTCGCGGCCGAGCGGCGTGCCCGCCTTGACGGCAGCGCGCAGCATGTCGCCCGTGGATATCTGCGGAATGGAGAAATGCTCGGTAATGAAGGCTGCCTGAGTCCCTTTACCCGCGCCTGGGGCTCCCAAAAGAATCAGCCGCATGCTCCACCTCCAGAGGCACTCGCCGCCAGTTTACTTAATTTCCACCCGCCAAACAGTTCACGACCGGCGCCTTCACGAAGCACCGCCGAAGGCGTTGCAGCGCCCCGTATACGGCGTGCGCGCGGCTCGAATCGGATTGCCACGCGCATCAATGGGACTTGCCGGACGGGCGCCCCGCATGCAGGATGGGGCTCGGCGATGAAGATGCATCTGGACACCACCGCAGGCGCCCATCGCATTACCGGTTACGGATCCGGCTATGTGACGGTCGACGAGACGCGGCTCACGCGCAGCCTCGTCGTCACCCCCGATGTGCTGATCAACGACTGGAGCCCGCAGAGCGTGGTCGAGCTCGACGAGGCGGCACTGGAAATCGTGGCGCACCTGCGCCCGGCCATCGTGCTGCTCGGAACCGGCGCCCAGCAAAGCTTTCCGCCTTCCAGGCTGCTCGCCGGGCTTTTCGCCGAGGGCATCGGCGTCGAGATCATGACGACGGCCGCCGCCTGCCGAACCTACAACATTCTCGTCGCCGAGGGCCGTCCGGTCGCGGCCGCTCTTTTCATGCCCTGAGCAGCACGAAGCGTCTATTCGAACACGGTATCGACGGAGAAGCCCTCGCGCTCGAGAATCTCCCGCAGCCTTCGCAGCGCCTCGATCTGGATCTGACGCACGCGCTCCCGAGTCACTCCGAGCTCGTTGCCCACCTCCTCGAGCGTCGCGATCTCCCGACCGTGCAGCCCGAAACGGCGCTCTACCACCGCCCGCTGCTTCTCGTTGAGCTTGGACAGCCACAGGTCGATGTGCGCCTGCACATCCTTGTCCTGAAGCAGCACGGAAGGGTCGGTGTTCTGCTCGTCCGGGATGGAGTCGAGCAAAGACTTCTCGGTATCGGGCGTGCGTGGAACGTCCACCGATGTGACCCGCTCGTTCAAGCCCAGCATGCGCTTTACCTCGTTGATGGGCTTGTCGAGCATCTCGGCGACGTCCTCGGGGCTGGGCTCGCGGTCCAATGATTGCGCCAGTCGCCGCGCGGCACGCAGGTACACGTTAATTTCCTTGACCACGTGTATCGGGAGCCGAATCGTGCGAGTCTGGTTCATCAGCGCGCGCTCGATGGTCTGCCGGATCCACCAGGTAGCATAGGTGGAGAAGCGAAAGCCACGCTCCGGATCGAACTTCTCTACCGCGCGAATCAGACCGAGGTTACCCTCTTCGATGAGATCGAGAAGCGCCAGTCCTCGATTCATGTAACGACGCGCAATCTTCACCACCAGGCGCAGATTGCTCTCGATCATGCGTTGGCGGGCCTTCTCGTCGCCTTTTTGCGACAACCGCGCAAAATAGACCTCTTCCTCTGCAGTCAACAGCGGCGAGAAACCGATTTCGCTCAGGTACAGTCGGGTGGCGTCCATGTCCCGGTCACCCGCCTCGCGGCTGCCGCCGCGAGCGCCTGCGCGTCCTCGCACTCTTCCTCTGACTTTTTCTTTTTCTACCTCGAGTAGCGCCTCATCTTCTTCCGCGTCTCCGTCGGTGTCCTGGTCTTCACCGAGAATCACGCCATCGGTGTCATCCGCGTCGTCTTCCATATCCATATCGATGTCGACATCACTTGCGGAATCCGGATCGGGTGGAGCTTGAACCACCTCGCGATTGCTGCCCATACAATCTCCTATGACGATCTACTTTGGTAGATAGCGCATCGGGTCAATCGGCCTGCCGTCTCGTCGAATTTCGAAGTGCAGCAAAGCCTGATTTGATCCGCCACGCCCCATCTCCGCGATGCGTTGACCACCTTTTACGGTGTCGCCTTCCTTGACCAGAATTTTATTGTTATGAGCATACGCACTTAAGTAACGTTTGTTATGTTTCACGATAATAAGCTGGCCGTACCCGATTAGTCCACTTCCGCTGTACACCACATCCCCGTCGGACACCGCCAGAATCGGCTGGCCGAGCTTACCCGCAATGTCGATTCCTTTTCCACCTGATTTGGAAAACGACGTGACGACTTTGCCCCGCGTCGGCCAATGCCAGCGTTTGATGGGAGCGTTTCCTCCCTTTGCGGCCGGTTTGCCGCTTTTCTTTAGAGTTGTCCCGGAACTCGTTTTCTCGCTCGAGACGGGCTGAGAGGCCGATTTTTTGGGGGTCGCACGCGGTTTGCCGCTCTGCGCAGCGCCGCTCGACGAGCGCTGGGCGGTCTGCGTTGCAGGCGTTCTGGGCGGTCGCGTGAGGCGCAGCCGCTGCCCCGGATAGATGGTGTACGGGGCTCGGATGCCGTTCCATGCCGCGATCTGCCGGTAGTCGAAACCGAAGCGCCAGGCAATGGAGTAGAGCGTGTCGCCGCGGCGCACCGTGTAGGCGCTCGGCCTTTTCGGCGCATTCCTGGCGCCGGATGCCCGAGTGGCGCTCTCCTCCGGCGCGGGACTCCATCCGCCACAGCCTGCCAGCGCAGCGGCCACCAGCACGAGGGAGAGAGCCAATTTGGAACGCCGGCTCGACTTCACCCCCGACTACCCGGTACCCGTGATCAGTGGTACGAAGCTCACGTGCGCGAGCATCTCCTCGTCGACGCCCTCCTCGGTGCGCGTGAGCCGCAACAGTCGCTGGGCGCCGTGGCCGCCCACGGGAATGACCAGGCGTCCGCCCAACTCCAGCTGCTCGATCAGAGCCGGCGGCACGTAGCCCGGCGCCGCCGCCACCAGGATGCCGTCGAAGGGTGCGTGCGCCGGCCAACCCGCAAAACCGTCGGCATGACGCATGCGCACATTTCTGATCCCCAACGCGTAAAGGCGCTCTCGCGCCGGTGCCACCAGCGACGCGAGGCGCTCGACGCTGTAGACACGCTCAACCAGCGCTGCGAGCACCGCCGTTTGATAGCCGCATCCTGATCCCACCTCAAGGACCTTTCGCAGACGCTTTCCTTCTACCAGGGCCTCGGTCATGCGAGCGACGATGTAGGGCTGCGAAATCGTCTGGCCGGCGCCGATCGGCAGCGCAGTGTCCTCGTAGGCACGGCTTGCAAGCGCCTCGTCGACGAAGATGTGTCGCGGCACCGCGCGCATTGCCGCGAGCACCTTCTCGTCACGAATTCCCTCCTCACGCAATCGCGCGATGAGCCGATCGCGAGTGCGCGCCGAAGTCATGCCGATGCCGCCGAATCGCTGGTTGATCAAATCCTGATGCCCCGAATCCACTCCGCCATTTCCGCCATCGATCGGTGACGGGTGAGATCCACCTGCAGCGGCGTGATCGATGCGTAGCCTGCACGCACCGCATAAAAATCAGTCCCTGGTCCGGCATCCTGCTCGCCACCGGGCGGCCCGACCCAGTAGATCGACTCGCCGCGCGGATCGACGCTGCGAATGACCGGCTCGGCCTTGTGACGCTGTCCGAGGCGCGTTACCTCGAGACCTTTGAGCTGCGACAGGGGAACATCGGGCACGTTGATATTGAGGATCGTGTCGCCAGGCATCGGGCTCGACAGCATCTCCTCGAGAATCGCGAGCACCACGCCCGCCGCGGTCTCGTAGTGATCGGAGCCGTTTGCCACGAGCGACACGGCGATGGCGGGCAGACCGAGAAAGCGGCCCTCCATCGCCGCCGCGACCGTTCCCGAGTAGATGACGTCGTCGCCGAGATTGGCCCCCGCATTGATGCCCGAGACGACGATGTCGGGCTCCTCCTCGAGCAAACCGGTGATGGCCAGGTGCACGCAGTCGGTGGGCGTGCCGTCGACGTAAATGAAGCCATTCTCCGCGGTCCTCGGCCGCAAGGGCAGATCGAGGGTCAGTGAGTTGCTCGCACCGCTGCGATCGCGCTCGGGCGCCACGACATGGACCTGCCCCCGGGCCACGAGCGCATCCGCCAGACAACGAATGCCGCGCGACTGATATCCGTCGTCATTGCTCAGCAGGATTTTCATGCGATGACTCGGCCGGAAACGCAACCAGATGGTCGGCAGCCACGCGGACACCGACACGCGTGCCCAGCTCGTGATTGAAATGACTCGGGAAGAGCGACAGCACCGTCGCTCCGGTCTCGAGCCGAAGAGAGTAGAGAATTTCCGCGCCCTTGAATGCGCGTGCGATCACCGTGCCATGCAAGGCGCCTTCTGAATCGGGCAGGATATCGTCGGGCCGCAGGAGCACGTCGACCTCTGACCCGATGGGCCAGCCATAAGCGCGGTTACCCCGGATGACGCCGACCTCCGTGTCGACGGAATCCGCCGTGCGAAGACGCCCGCGCAAGAACACGCCCTGGCCGATGAAGTCGGCGATGAATCGGTCAGCCGGCTCGTGGTAGAGGTTGTAGGCCGTATCCCACTGCAGCAGGCGTCCCTGGTTGATGACGCCGATCTGATCGGCGAGCGCGAACGCCTGGTCCTGATCGTGCGTCACGAGCAGAGTCGTCACCTCGCGCTCAGAGAGAATTTTGCACACGTCCTGACCGATGCGCTCGCGAAGATCCGCATCGAGGCTCGAGAACGGCTCGTCGAGCAGTACGGCCTGGGGCTGCGGCGCAAGCGCGCGGGCGAGCGCGACGCGTTGCTGCTGCCCCCCGGAGAGCTCGTGGACGAGGCGGCTGGAGACGCCGTCGAGACCCACCACATCGAGCAGCTCATCCACCATCGCACGCCGCTCGGCATGGGTCTTGCCGCGCAGACCGAAGGCAATGTTGCCTTCCACCGATAGATGCGGAAACAGCGCATTGTCCTGGAACACCATGCCGATGCCGCGTTTTTCCGGCGGCACCGTGACGTCGACGTCGGAGACGCATCTTCCGCCCAGGCGGATATCACCCGCGATGACCGGCTCGAATCCGGCCACCGTTCTGAGCAGGGTGGTCTTGCCGCAACCGCTCGGTCCGAGCAGGCAGGCGATGCCCCCAGGTCTCACATGAAACGAGACGCCGACGAGCACGGCCTTGCCACGATAGCCCGCCGAGACGTCTTTGACTTCGAGCAATCCGCTCATTCGGCAGTGCGTGGGCCCATGACGGGCACGAGTATAGGGGTTTTGGCCTTCGCGAAAAACGGGCCGCGCCGCAGTGCGCGGCAGGCGCTCAGCACTCGAGAAGAAACTCCACCAGCGCCATCTGCGCGTGCAGTCGATTCTCGGCCTCGTCCCAGACGACGCTCGCGGGCCCTTCGAGAACCTCCGTGGAGATCTCTTCGCCCCGGTGCGCCGGCAGACAGTGCATCACGAGCGCATCCGGCTTCGCCGCAGAGATAACCCTGGCGTTGACCTGAAAACCGGAAAAGTCCTCGAGACGGCGCGCACGCTCGTCTTCATGGCCCATGCTCGCCCATACGTCGGTGACGATGAGATCCGCCTCGTGCGCGGCCTGATGCGCGTCGTGGAGCAGCTCTACGCGGGCTCCGCTCGACTCGATGAGCCGCGCGTCGGGCTCATAGCCCGGCGGTGCGGCAATACGCAGCGTGAAATCGAAACGCTCGGCCGCCTCGATGAACGAGTTGCACATGTTGTTGCCATCGCCCACCCAGACCACGGTGCGCCCCGAAATCGTGCCGCGATGCTCCAGATAGGTCTGAATATCGGCGAGAACCTGGCAAGGGTGCTGGTAATCGGTGAGGGCGTTGATCACGGGCACCTGCGAGTGCGCGGCGAATGTCTCGATACGATCGTGTCCAAAAGTACGCAAGACGATGGCATCGGCCATTCGCGAGACGATCCGCGCCGTATCCTCGATGGGTTCGCCACGACCGAGCTGGGTATCCCGGGGCGAGAGAAAGATTGCGTGCCCCCCCAGCTTCGCCATACCGGCCTCGAAGGACACTCGCGTGCGCGTCGACGACTTCTCGAACACCATGGCGAGCACCCGTCCGCGGAACAGCGTCGGTCGCTCGCCGGCTCGCAGCAGGCGCTTCATCTGCGCCGCGCGCGTGAGCAGAGCCTGCAGCTCTTCGCGACTCAAATCTGAGACCGCGAGAAAATGTCGCGGCCTGGCCGCCGTCATTTGCTCACGCCCCCGCGTTCCAATCACTCACCAGCTCGCGAAGCGTCTCTGCGATCGTGTCGATCTCGTCGTCGCCGATGATCAGCGGCGGCAGCAGCCGAATCACCTTATCGGCGGTCACATTGATGAGCAGGTGCCGCCCGAGCGCGCGGCCGACCAGCTCCGCGCAGGCACGATCGAGCTCGATGCCGATCATGAGACCCTTGCCGCGCACCTCGCGAACGCAGTTGAGACCGCCGAGGGCTTCGACGAGCCGCCGCTGGAGGCGTTCGCCCTGCTCGCGCGCCCTGCCGACCAGATCCTCGCGCTGCATCGTCTCCAGGACCGCCAGCGCCGCGCTGCATGCGAGCGGGTTGCCACCGAACGTCGAGCCGTGGGAACCGGGCTTGAGCGCCTCGGCGGCTACGCCGCGCGCGAGGCAAGCGCCGATCGGCACGCCGTTGCCGAGCGCCTTCGCGAGCGTCATGACGTCGGGCACGATGCCGGCGTGCTGATGTGCGAACCAGCGCCCCGTGCGCCCCATACCGGTCTGGACCTCGTCGAGCATGAGGAGCCAGTGCCGTGCATCGCACAACGCGCGTAATCGGGACAGGTAGTCGTGCGCGGGTATCATGACGCCACCCTCACCGAGCACGGGCTCGACCAGCACCGCGACGAGGTCCGGCTCGTCGGCGGCAATCGCCTCCAGCGCCTCGACGTCGTCGTAGGGAACGCGCACGTAACCCTGCACCAGCGGCTCGAAGCCCGCGTGCACCTTCGGATTGCCGGTGGCGCTCAGCGTCGCCAGCGTGCGGCCGTGAAAGCTGCCGTCGAAAACCGCGATCCTCGGCACATCGACACCGCGCGAGTGCCCGTAGGCGCGCGCGATCTTGATGGCCGCCTCGTTGGCCTCGGCGCCGGAGTTGGCGAAGAACACGCTGTCCATGCCCGAAAGCTCCACCAGAATCTCGGCGAGGCGTTCCTGGTTGGCAATGCCGTAGAGGTTCGATGTGTGAATGAGACGGCCCGCCTGCTCGCCGACGGCCCGTGCCACGGCCGGGTGCGCGTGTCCGAGACCACAGACGGAGATCCCCGAGAGCGCGTCCAGGTAGCGCTCACCGGCCTCGTCGACCAGCCACACCCCTTCCCCGTGACTGAACCGCACAGGCAAGCGCGCATAAGTGGACATGATCGGCGTGGTCATGGTCGAACGCTGCGAACGAAAATAATCTTCCGACAAAACGCGAAAACCCGGCCTCGAAGCCGGGTCCCCGGAATCACTACCAGCAACTCTACCGCAATCAGCCCAGCTGTGCAGTTATTCCGCTCACATACCCTCCGCAGGGGTCCCCTCCCCCCTTGAAGAGGGGCAGGGACAGGGAGGGAGGTGACAACAAGGCGCGCGCAGTCGAAGCTCCATGCGGATCAGCCACGCACCTAGAAAGGCAACCCGTGAGCGGACGCTCCCATAAAGAGCAGCATGGGAATCGATAGTGCGGTGTTAGTGCGCGACGCCAGCAAGGCCACCCGGCGCGCTTTGTTCTTCTCCTCGTCGCTGGCCTGCACAATCCCGAGAACCTTCTTCTGTGCGGGCCAGATGAGCACCCAAACGTTGAACAGCATGATGGTCCCGAGCCACGCGCCGACGCCGATGATCTGGCTCGAACCCTGAAGGGTGAACGCGTCGATGAAGCTCAGGTGCGGTGCCGATTCGAGATACGCGGCCCCGGAGAGCCACGTCACCAGCGCCGCCCAGCGAAACCACAGCAGCGCGCGGGGCGCCACATACTTGCCGATAGCGGCCGGCCCGGGGCCGTCCTTGTCGGCCGCAGCCGCCGCCATGGCGGGCACCTGAACGAAGTTGAAGTAGTAGAGCAGGCCAATCCAGGTAATGCCCGCGAGAAAGTGGAGCCAGCGCTCCAATCCCAAGATAAAGTCCATCGTTACCCCCAATCGATCGTTCGACCATCGGCCATTCGTATCTCGCCGCGCGTGCCCCTGACGAGGCGCGAGGCGCGAGGCCGGTGTCTAGAAAATCAGCGCCAAAATGATCGCCAGCACGAAGCCGGTGATAATCGTGCCCCAGATGCTGTCCAACGGATTCATCTTCCCCTCTCCGGTCCCGTTCGAAAGTCGCAGTATTTTACTCGGTTTTGTTGCAAAAGCTACGCACGTCTGTGCCGGGCGCAGCGACTCGTGCGCCGGGCCCCTCGCTCAGTCTCGCTCGATCTCGAGCCACAGGCAGCGGCCGTCGCTGAGCCCATCGATGGCCTGCAGACGCGCCCGATGCGCCTGCCGTTCGTCGTCCGAGGGGCGGATCACGCGCAGCGGCCCGTGTCTTGCTCCCTCGACGCCGGCGCTGCGCGCACGCACCGCCGTGGCGGACGACGACAGATCCAGCGTCGCCTGGCCGCCGGTCATGGCCAGGTAGACGTCGGCGAGGATCTCCGCGTCGAGCAGCGCCCCGTGCAGCTCACGCCCGGAATTGTCCACTGCATACCGCTTGCACAGCGCATCCAGGCTGTTGCGCTGCCCGGGATGCAGCTGGCGGGCGAGCGCGAGCGTATCGAGCACGCGGCAGTAATGCTCGAGCAGCGGCTGCCCTTCGTCGAGTCGTCCCAGCTCGTGGTTGATGAAGCCCACGTCGAAAGGGGCATTGTGAATGATGAGCTCTGCGCCTTCGATGAAGGCGAGAAAGCCCTCGGCGACCTCGGAGAATGGCGGCTTGTCCTCGAGTGCCTGCTCGCTGATTCCGTGCACGGCGAAGGCCGCCGCGTCGATTTGCCGATCCGGGCGCACGTACTGGTGGAAATGCCGTCCGGTCAGGCGCCGGTTGACGAGCTCGACACATCCGATCTCGATAATCCGATGCCCCTGCTCGGGCTCGAGACCGGTGGTTTCGGTATCAAGAACGATCTGACGCATGTCTCGGGCGAACCTGTCGCGGCCGTCCCCTGCTACTCGAGCATCGCATCGATGGCGGCACGCGCGAGCGCATCGGCCCGCTCGTTCTCGGGATGCCCCGCATGGCCTCTGACCCAGACCCATTCGATCTCGTGGCGCGAGTCAGCCGCCTCGAGTCGCTCCCACAGATCGGCATTCTTCACGGGCGTGCGGTTGGCGGTACGCCAGCCATTACGCTTCCACTTCGCCATCCACTGGGTGATGCCGTTTCGCACGTACTGCGAGTCGGTAACGAGACGCACCTTGCAGGGGCGTTTCAACGCCTCCAGAGCCTGAATCGCCGCGAGCAGCTCCATGCGGTTATTGGTGGTCTCGGCCTCGGCACCGCTCAGGCACTTCTCATGGCCGTCATAGTTCAGAATGGCGCCCCATCCACCCGGTCCGGGATTTCCGCGACATGCACCGTCGGTGTATATCGCGACGATCTCACTCACGCTCGACCAATCCGTCGGCAACCCGTGCCGATGGCCCAACCAGCCCGACGGCGACGAGTCGGCGCCGCGGTCGCCAGCGTGAGCGGATGGGTGTCAGCGTCGTCACCCGTTTCTGTGCGAGCACGAGATAGGCGCCGGCAAAATAAGCCGGCATGCGTGTGCCGATGCGATCGAGAAAGTCGAGACGCTTCAGCAGGCGCTCGTTGCTGAAGGGCGGCTTGAAGAAGCAGGCGGTCTGGCTCGTCACGTCGAAACCGAGCAGCGCCAGCCAGTCCCGTAGCCGCGTCAGGGCGAGGAACCGCCCGCTCCACGGCGCCGACTGCTGACGCCCTTTCAAATACCGCCAGCAACCCATCATGCTCCATGGGTTGAAGCCGCAGATGACGAGGTGGCCTTCGGGAACGAGCACCCGCGCGGATTCGCGCAACGCCTCGTGCGGTTGCGCCTCGAACTCGAGAATGTGCGGCAACACCACCACATCGACGGTATCGGACTCGATGGGCAAAGCCGTGGCGCTGCCGCGCACGACGGGATAGGGCTGATCCTGCTCCAAGCCGTCGATCTCGATGACGTTGCGATTGAGCACGCGGCTGTTCGAGAGCAGATCCAGATCCCCGAGGCTGCCGACCTGCACCAGGTGATAACCGAAAAGATTCGACAACACCCGATCGAGCTGGCCACGCTGCGCCAGCGCGATTTCGCGACCGGGCACGCGTGAGAACCAAGCGTGTAATGCCCGGCGGTCAATAGGTTTGGCAACCGTCTCAGCGTCCATCAAGACAAGTATTTCCCGAACTGCCCGCCCGTACAACCTTTGATGGGACCCGCCGAGCGGGGATGGGCGGGTGTCACGAAACGGCGACCGCGTCCTTGACCGGCACCTGCGCCACTTCTAGGATTGCCCGGGTTGTGCGGCCAATGTCTGATTCGGTGCCCGATAACAAAAAGCATACAACGGCAATCGGAGCCCCCGGGACCGCACCCGGGAGCCCGACCGGTGCACCGAGCGCAGCGCCCCGCGCCGCAGGGCTCGGCGGCAAGGCGTCGATTGCCTGCGCGGCGCTCCTCATGGCTGCGTGCGCCACCGGCGAGAAACCCTCCGAACAAGCCATCAGCTCCGAGCACGACGCCGCTCCGCCAACCGTTGCGGGCGGTGACTTCGACGCGCACGCGCGACGCTACGGCGATGCCGCCATCGACGCCGTCATCGACGCGGATCTCCTCTGGATCTCTGCCGCAAGCCTGTCGCTCGACGTCGCGCCGCCCGTCAGGGCGGACCTGTGGCATCGGGCGCGCAGCGGCTTCGCCCTCGAAATCGAGGACCGTCCGACCCTGAGGCGCGAGCTCGACTGGTATCAGCGCAATCAGGCTTACCTGGATCGGGTCTCCGAGCGGGCGCGGCTGTATCTTCATCACATCGTCAGCGAGGTGGAACGCCGTAACCTGCCCAGCGAGCTCGCCATGCTGCCGGTCGTGGAAAGCGCCTTTCAGCCGTTCGCCTACTCCCATGCGCGCGCATCGGGCATCTGGCAGTTCATCCCCTCCACAGGGCGGCTCTACGGGCTGCGCTACAGCTGGTGGTACGACGGTCGCCGCGACGTCGTGGAATCCACACGCGCGGCTCTCGACTATCTGGAGAAGCTGCACGCCGAGTTCTCGGGCGACTGGCTTCTTGCCATCGCCGCCTACAATTCCGGGGAAGGCAACGTGCGCAAGGCGATACGGCGCAATCTGCGCGCCGGAAAGCCCATCGACTTCTGGTCACTCAAGCTGCCGCGGGAGACGCGCAGCTACGTGCCGCGCCTGCTGGCGGTGTCGGCCATCGTAGCCGATCCGGACCGCTACGGGCTCGCCCTGAAATCGATACCCGACGAGCCCTATTTCGCCGCCACGCATCTGGACGGTCAGATCGACCTGGCTCTGGCCGCGGACATGGCCGAGGTTTCCCTCGAGGAGCTCTATTTATTGAATCCCGGCTTCAGCCGCTGGGCCACCGACCCCGAGGGTCCGCACCGGCTGCTGCTACCGGTGGACGCGGTCGACGCGTTCGAGAACCAGCTCGCCGAAATGCCGGCGGAACAGCGCGTGCGCTGGCACCGACACGTGATCCAGAGCGGCGACACCCTGGGCGTCATCGCCGAGAAATACCGCACCAGCGTCTCGACGCTCAAGCAGGCCAACAACCTGCGCGGCACCACGATTCGCAAGGGTCGCAGCCTCATCGTACCCGTGGCCTCGCGCTCGCTGGCCGAGTACCGGCTGAGCGCGGAGATGCGCCGCGCCATGCGCCGGAAGGTCCCGGGCAGCGGCACGAAGATCGTTTACCGGGTGCGCGGTGGCGACAGCCTGTGGCGCATCTCGCGCCGCTACGGGGTGAGCGTGAGCAAGCTGGCCGCGTGGAACGGGCTTTCCCGGCGCAGCGTGCTGCGCCCGGGGAAAAAGCTGGTCATCTACCGCGGTGGTAGCGCCGCCGGCAAGGCCGGCGTGACCCTCAGCAAGGCGGCCCGGCCCTCCTCCCCGGCGACCGGTGCCTCTTCGGTGCACGTGGTGCGCCGCGGCGACAATCTCTGGACCATCGCGCGTCGCCACGGTCTTTCCGCCCGCCAGCTCGCCGAATGGAACCGCATCGGCCCGGACGCGCTGCTGCAGCCGGGTCAGACGCTGCAGCTGGCGTCCCCGGAACGCGCCGGCGCCGATTCGCAGGCGCCGCAAGCTGCCGGCGCGGCCTATCCGGACAGCATTTGACGCATTTTCTCACGATTTCAGCCACATCTCTTTTTTTTCATCCACTTAAGCGACTTTTCTCAGTCTGAATCGATACTTCGCCCGGGATGCGCCAAGCGTGCCCGGACACGCCAGTCCCGCCACGTTGGGGCCAGGGTCACAGAAACATGCGGGTTTGGTGGCCATACTTCCCATTCCTCTCGGATAAGCCCGGACAATGAACATTCCTGAGAAGCTCGGTAAGTACGAGGTCATCGAGTGCGTGGGACGCGGCAGCATGGGTATCGTGTATGCCGGTCACGACCCGTACGCCGACCGCAAGGTCGCCATCAAGGTCTGCTCCATATCCGACGAGAACGAATCCCAGTCGAGCCGCCTGGCGAAGAAGCTGTTCTTCAACGAGGCCCACACCACCGGCTCGCTCGACCATCCGAATATTCTCAGCGTGCTGGATGCCGGTGAGGACGGTGACCGGCCGTACATCGTGCTGGAGTTTCTCGACGGCGGCGACACCCTCAAGAGCTACATCGACAAGGACAACCTGCTGTCCATCGAGCGCGCCGTGGAGATTTTGTTTCAGTGCGCCAAGGCACTCGACTACGCCCACCGCCGCGGGGTCATTCACAGGGACATCAAGGCCACCAACATCATGCTGACGTCCGACGGACGCGTGAAGATATGCGACTTCGGCATCGCCCAGTACTCCATGGCCGACGAGACCCAGGTCATGGGTTTGCTGGGCTCTCCCCGTTACATGTCCCCGGAGCAGGCCCGCGAGGAAGACGTCACCGCCAAGACCGACATCTACTCCCTCGGTGTCGTCGCCTACGAGATGCTCACGGGCCGTGCGCCATTCGCCGCGAACGGTCTTTCCAAGCTCATCAACCAGATTCTCCACGAGGAGCCGACGCCGATCCGCGACCTTCGCCCGAAGGTCCCCGAGCAGCTCGCGCAGATCGTCGCCAAGGCCATGGCCAAGGACCTCGGTACGCGCTACCAGACGGGGCAGGAGATGGCCGTGGACCTGGCGGGCCTTTTTGCCCATCTCGAAGCGCCCGCCGAGCCGCCCGCGGATGCGGACAAATTCACCAGCGTGCGCAATCTGCGCTTCTTCAACGAGTTCACCGACGAGGAGGTTGCCGAGGTGGTCAGGGCAGCCGACTGGAAGCAGTTCCAGCCCCTCGACAGCATCGTCGACGAAGGCACACTCGAGCACTCGTTTTTCATCATCGTCTCCGGCGATGTGGCCGTGGTGAAAAACGCAAAGCAGATCGGCTCGCTCAGCAAGGGCGATTGCTTCGGAGAAATGAGCTACGTCTCGAGGACGCAGCGCAGCGCCTCCATCGTGGCGATCAGCGACGTCGAGCTGCTGCGCATCGACGCTGCCCTGATGGAGCAGGCCTCAACGGCGACCCAGCTTCGCTTCAATCAGATTTTCCTGCGCACGCTGATCGAGCGCCTCGCCACCACCAGCGAAGAGCTCGCGCGCTACGTCGCTTGAACAACCACCTCGCGGCCCTTGCCTGCGCCCGCGTGTGCTAAACTCCATGTTAGCCAATTCCAATGCACGGGCTTGAAAGCGTTCACCTGCACCCGGCGAGCATCGCGGACGGTCTCCCAGACCATAGAGTGATCCACTAGTCACGCGAGCCATCATCACCTGAAAGACGGAGAGCGAGCATGTCAGAGAAGATTTCTGTCGAGGCGATGGATCCCAGTAAGAAGAACTCTCCGGTGGCGGGCCCCATCGAGGAGGAATCCACGGTGATGCTCGACAAGGCCAGCAAGGTCTGTTACTGGAATGACCAGGAGTTCAAGGAAGGACAGGTGGTCGAAAGCGACGGCGCCGAGTACGAGTGCAACTTCGGGCAGTGGATCAAGCAGGACTAGGCATCCCGGCAAGCTCACCCGTCGTAAAGATGACACCGGGTCGTGTGACCCTCCCCTAGCCGCGTGCGCGCCGGGTAGCGTTGCGCGCACACCGCCATGGCCTTGGCGCAGCGCGGGTGAAAATGACAGCCCGCAGGGGGATCCACCGGCGATGGCAGGTCACCTTCCACGCGCAGCACCTTGCGCTTGCCGGCGTTCTCCCCGGATCTCTCGATTTGCGGCACAGCCGCCATCAGCGCCTCGGTGTACGGATGGGCGGGCTTTGTCAGGATAGTTTCTGCATCACCGTGCTCGACGATGCGTCCGAGATACATCACGGCGACCTCGTCGGCGATGTAAGAAACCACCGAAACGTCGTGCGTGATGAAAAGGTAGGACAGACCGAGCTCGGTCTGCAGCCGCTTGAGCAGGTTCAGAATCTGGGCCTGCACGGAGACGTCCAGCGCGCTGGTCGGCTCGTCGCAGATGATGAGCTTGGGCTCCACCGCCAGGGCCCGGGCGATGCAGATTCGCTGCCGCTGACCGCCTGAGAACTCGTGGGGATAACGCCGGGCGCTGTCCGCCGGCATTCCCACCTGCTCGAGCAGGCTCGCAACGCGGCTCTCGTGCTCGTGGCGCCCGGCGCCGATTCCCTGCGCCACCAGCCCTTCCGCGATGATGTCACCCACCAGCATGCGCGGATTCATCGACGATACCGGATCCTGGAAAATGATCTGCATCTCGGAGCGCCTGCGGCGAAGCGCGGCCGGGTCGAGCGCAGTGAGATCCTCGCCCTCGAAGCGGACCTGACCGCCGGTGACGCGCAGCAGCTGGAGAATGCCCTTGCCGACGGTCGTCTTGCCGCAGCCCGACTCACCCACCAGCGCGAGGGTGCGCCCCCGGCGTATCGACAGCTCAACGCCGTCGACGGCGCGCACCCAGCCGGCGGTGCGCTTGAACAGCCCCTTGCGGATGGGGAAATGGACGGCCAGGTCGCGCGCGTCGAGCAGCACGCCACCCGCGTCATCATACGTAGTTCGCGCTGACGCGGCGGGGGGCCGATCGGCACCGGCCGCGGCATCCTGCGCAGCCCCTGCCGGCTCGGCAAGCAGATGGCAGAGCGCGCCGTGTCCGCCGGATTCGTGCCACGCCGGCACCTGCGTGCGGCACACCTGCATCGCCACATCGCAGCGTGGCGCGAATCGACACCCCTGGAAGTCGCCGCGAAGCGAGGGTACGAAGCCCGATATCACGCGGAGCTCGCTGCGCCGCTTGTCCATGCCCGGCAGTGACTCGAACAGCCTGCGGCTGTAGGGATGCCGCGGTGCGGCAAAGAATGCTTCGCGCGTCGCCTGCTCGACAATCTGCCCGGCGTACATGACACCCACCCTGTCGGCAGTCTCGGCGACCACGCCGAGATCGTGGGTAATGAGCAGGATCGACATGCGCCGCTCGCGTTGCAGGCTGCGCAGCAGCTCCAGCACCTGGGCCTGAATGGTGACATCGAGGGCCGTGGTCGGCTCGTCGGCCACCAGCAGGGCGGGCTCTCCGGCGAGCGCGATGGCGATGACCACACGCTGCTTCATGCCACCCGAGAGCTGGTGCGGATACTCGTCGATACGCCGCTCGGCATCGGGAATGCGCACGGCCTCGAGCAGCTCGCGGACGCGTCGGCGCCGATCGCCCGCCGCACCGTGGGCATGACGATCGAGCGCCTCGGCGATCTGCTCACCGACGGTCATGACAGGGTTCAGCGACGTCATGGGCTCCTGAAACACCATGGCGATACCGGCGCCACGCACCTCGCGCATGGCGGCCTCGGGCAGACGCAGCAAATCGTGCCCCCGGAACACGACCTCGCCCGCGACGATGCGCCCGCTAGCCGGCAGCAACCTCAGAAGCGAGAGCGCCGTCATCGATTTTCCGCAGCCGGATTCTCCGAGCAGCGCGAAGATTTCGCCGGCGCGGATATCGAAGCTCACGCCGTCAACGGCGCGCACGGGGTCGGCATAGTCGCCGAGCTGGGCGCGGAGCCCGCGTACAGTGAGCAGCGTGTCGCTCATCGTCCCGTGTCCCTCATCTCAGCGTAATCGCGGATCGAACGCATCGCGCACGGTATCGGAGAACAGGTTGGCCGCAAGAACCAGAGTGAACATGAACACGAAGGCGGCGGACAGTGACCACCACACGACCGGCTCGCGGGCGAGCTCCAGACGCGCGCTGTTGATCATGTTGCCCCAGCTGTGCATGGTCGGGTCGACGCCTATCTGCACGTAGGAAAGCACGGCCTCAGCGAGCACCAGCCCGCTGAAATCCAGCACCACCGTGATGAGCACGATATGCATCACGTTGGGCAGGATGTGTCGGGTCAGAATAGCGAAATGCGTCGAACCGAGGGCGGTTGCCGCCTGCACGTAATCCACCTCGCGCAGCTTCAACGACTCGGCCCGCAGGTAGCGGCACAGGCCCGTCCAGCTGGTGACGCCGAGAATCAGGCACAGGAACAGCAGGCGCAGATCGGCCCGTTCCACCACGCTGGCAATCTCCTGCCCGTGACTGTCCAGGTACACCTGGAGAATGAGGATAGCGGCGGCAATCAGCAGCACGCTCGGAATCGAGTTGAGGGTGGTATAAATATACTGGATTACGTCGTCTATCCAGCCGCGAAAGTATCCGGCCATGATGCCGAGCACGATGGCGAAAGGCAGCATGACGAGGGTCGTAAGCGTGCCGATGACGAGCCCGGTACGCACGCTCTTCAGGGACTGGTAGAGCACGTCCTCGCCCACCTTGTCGGTGCCGAGAACGTGGTAATCGAAGCTGAGTGCGACGACCACAAAAATAACGACGGTGCACATCCCCGAGGCGAGGAGCATGGCCCGCCAGCGAATCACCGTGCGCGCGCCGAGGATCTCCGCAGCCGCCTCGGCGAAGCGTCGCCGGTGCCGGCGCGCCCAGAGCGCGGCGAAGGCCGCTGCAAAGGCCAACCAGGCGAGCAAGCCGACAATGGCCGCCTGCGAGGCGGTCGAGAATATATCGAATCCCCTGTCCCGTTCGGGCTCCTCGAGATGACTGCCGCCGTGCACGAGTCGCGGATAGGCGCGCCGAGTGCCACCGTCGGCGGTCTCGACGGTTTCCTTGACGAACAGATGCGTAGCGAAGGGCGCCGAGTAGGTTTTCTCGTCCATGTCGCGCAGATGCGTCACCAGTGTGTCGAACAGACTCAGCACCTCGGTCGAGTAACCCGCCGGCGCTCCCTGCTTCGAGGCGGGCAGACTTGGACGGAAGTGAACGGAATCGAGGAGCCCGATGGCGACATACACGGCGAGCACCACCATCGAGGCCATGGCGACGGAGCTTCGTCCCACGCGCCGCCAGGGTGCACGCAGATGCTCGCGCCGGCGCGCGTAGAGCACGAATGCGCAGACCGCGGCGAGGAGCAGAAAAATGAGGATATCGGTCCAGAGGAATACCGGCATGACCATCTCCATGTCAATCGCTCAAGCGTACGCGCGGGTCGACGAAGGTATATGAGATATCGGTCAGAAGCAGTCCGAGCACGTAAAGCACGGAACCGAGAAAAACCATCGAACGGACGATGGCGAAATCCTGGCGCTGGATTCCGTCGATGGTGTAGCTGCCGAGACCCGGGATACCAAAAAACGACTCGACCAGCAGGCTGCCCATGAACAGCAGCGGGAGAATCACGACGACGCCCGTCAGGATTGGTATCAGCGCATTTCTCAGAACGTGGCGGAACATCACCGACGCATCGCCGAGGCCTTTCGCCCGGGCCGTGCGCACGTAGTCCTTTTCGGTCTCCTCGAGAAAAATCGTGCGGTACCAGCGCGTCCCGCTGCCGATACCGCCTATCACGCCGACCAGAATCGGCAGAATGAGGAACTTAAGCGCCCCCAAGCCGGTGTCGTAACCGGAGATCGGCACGAGATGGAGCAGCTTGCTGACCAGATACTGCCCGCCGATGATGTAGAACAAAGACGAGATCGAGAGCAGAGCCACGCACAGCACGACCGCCCAGAAATCGAAGCGCGTGCCGCGAAAGAGCGCGGTCGCAAGCGCGAACGTGATATTGATCAGCAGCCCTACCAACAGGGTGGGCACCGCTATGGCGAGACTCGGCCACATGCGCTGGCTGATGTCGTGCCCGATATCCCTGCCGCTGTCGGAACGCCCGAACTCGAGCAGAAACAGCCGCAGCGATTTATCGAAAAAGATGGTGTCGACGAGCTTGTCCGCGCCCGAGGCCGCGGCATTGTAGAGCATCGGCTTGTTGTAGCCGTGCGAGCGCTTCCAGGAGTCGATGGCCTCCTCGGTGACCCTGCGATCGCCGAGCTGTGAGCGGGCGATGTCATCGGGCGTGTTGATCATGAAAAAGAGCACGAATGTCAGCAGATTGACGCCGATGAGAATCGGAAACGCGTAAAAGGTGCGACGCACGATATAGGTGATCAAAGGGCCGTGCCTCTCTCACGGCGCCGGTACACCCCGGCCCCCGACACAATCAGCGCGATGATCGCCACCGCAAGCACAACGAGCGGCCACACCACCGGTGGATTCCACTGCTCTCTTTGCCCGGCGCGAAGCACAGGATCGATGCGCTCGTACTTGAGCGTGTTATTCGCCATGAGATTGGGCTTGACGTTGCGCACCCAGGCGTGGTGGAGCTCGAAATTTTTTGGATGGAATCCCCACGACCAGGGCGCATCACGCCGGGCGATAGCGACCATCTCTTCGATGATCGCCCGCCTCGGCTCGCCGTTCTCCATGTCCTTCATGCGCCGAAACAGCGCATCGAATTCGGCGCTGCGATAGTTGCTGGCGTTCTCTCCCTGACCTTCGACCTTCGAGTTCGGACCATAGAGCAGAAACAGGAAATTCTCGGGATCGGGGTAGTCGGCATTCCACCCCCACATGAAAATCTGCCCGCTGCCCTTGAGCATCTTCTCGCGGAAACGGTTGTAGTCGGTTGCGCGAACGACCAGCTGGATGCCGAGCTTTTCGAACTGCTTGCGGATCCATGTCAGTCTTGCCTTGTCGTCCGGTCCGCGCGAGAGAGCCTCGAAGTACAGCACCAGCGGCTTGCCGCTCGCGCGCTCGCGTCCGTCCACATAGCCGGCCTTCTCCATCAGCGCCAGGGCCTCTGCGACGGGCTTGCGCCTCGGCGCGCCGTCGATCCAGTCGTAGACATAGGGATTGATGCCGGCCTCGCCCTGCCGATGGCCGAAAATTCCAGGAGGGATGGGCCCCTGGGCCGTCACGCCACGACCGTTGAGAAAGATCGAGACGTACTCCTCGAAGTCGACGGCGATGGAGATGGCCTGGCGAACAAGCCTTGCCCGCTCGCTGTCACCACCGATCACCGGGTCGAGCATGTTGAAACCCATGTAGAAGCTCGTCGTGGCGACCGCCGTGGACAGCACAATGCCCCGCTCGCGCATCGCCTCGGTGAGAACGGCATCGCCGCCCGCGTCGAAGCGCACGGCCTGGTCGAAGCTGTCCGATCCGATGCCTGAGCTGTCGTAGTAGCCCTGCAGAAACTTGTTCCATCGTGGAATGGCCTCTTTCTCGAGGCCGAAAACCGCCGCGTCGATGAAGGGAAGCTCGGCACCCGCGTCGTCGAGCAGACCCATCTCGGCATCACCCGGCGCCGCGCTGTGAGGATAGCGTTCGCCGTGAAAATGCGGATTGCGCGCGAGCACCATGCGCAGATTCGGATTGTTCTCGGCGAGATAAAATGGCCCGGTGCCGATGGGATACCAGTCGAGGCTGATGTTTTTCTCCTCGAGCCCCGCCTGTGCGTAGAAGCGATCGGCTTCCCACGGCACCGGCGCGAAAAACGGCATCGCCTGCCAGAAAAGAAACTGCGGGTATACCCCCTCGATGCGAATACGATAGCGGTGAGGACCGAGCACGGTAACGCCCGCGAGCGGCAGCGTGCGCAGGTCGATATACGAAATCTCTGATTCTGCTGTGCGAAGGCGCGCAATCGCCTTGGAGAGCGAGTCGAGCCCCACGATGTACTGCTTCATGACGCCGGCAATCGGCGAATGCACGGCCGGATCGGCGATGCGCTTGATGGCGTTGACGTAGTCTTCTGCAAGCAGCTCGCGGGTGCCGCTGCGCGGCAGATCGCCGAGGCGGTTGAGCCCATCGATGGTGCGCCGATCGAGCGCGTGGTAGAGATACCCGCCGCTCGCATCCCTCGCGAGGGCCGGATGCGGCTGGTAGTGGATGCCCGCCTGAATGTGGAACTCGTAGTCAGTGAAGGCCACCGCGGCGGGATCCGCGCTGTCGTCGAGGATTGAGCCATCATGACCGATCCAGGTCACCTTCGGCATGCCCTCGAGGGTCAGCGGCACCAGCCGGTAGGGACGCTCGAGAAAATGATATTGCAGCGGCGGCTCGTAGATTTGGCCGATGAAGCGGTACTCATCGGAGCTGTAAGAACGCGCCGGGTCCAGATGCTTCGGGCGCTCGGAGAACGAGCCGTAGAGCGTGTTCGCGAGCCTCTGCTCGCGCGCATAGGGATCGTTCCAAGGCGACGCAACGGCACCCGCCCCTGCGCCTGCGAGCAGCACGAGCGACATGAGGACCCGCCCCGGAAATCGGCCCGGTTGCGAGATCGCTGCGAGCAAAGCATTTGATGCAAGGCGGACCATGGAACGGGCGTGGTTGGCGGCAGACTTGGAAAAGAATGGTCGATGGCGCCAGATTCAGCAAGCCGGTGCCGGCGGACAATGACGACATCCGTCTCTCTCCGGTACACTCCCCGCCTGGCAGCGAACCAGCATCTGCGGAGACCGGCGATGGGATTTCTCGAAGGCAAACGGGCGCTCGTGATCGGTGTGGCGGGGAACCGCTCCATTGCCTGGGGCATCGCCCAGGCCATGCATCGCGAGGGGGCCGCGCTGGCGCTCACCTACCAGAACGAGCGTTTGAAAACCCGTGTCGAGAAGCTCGCCGCGGAGCTCGACTCCGAGATCACCATGCCCTGCGACGTGGAGTTCGACGAGCAGATCGACGCCACATTCGCCGAGCTCGGCAAACACTGGGACGGACTGGACATTCTCGTGCATGCCGTCGCCTTCGCACCCCGCGAGGCGCTGCAGGGCGACTACCTCGATGCCGTGAACCGCGAGGCGTTCCGTATCGCCCACGACATCAGCTCCTACAGCTTCGCGGCGCTGGCCAAGGCCGCGCGGCCGATGATGCGCGGGCGCAAAGGCGCGCTAATCACGTTGAGCTATCTGGGATCCGAGCGCACCATGCCGAACTACAACGTCATGGGCGTCGCCAAAGCCAGCCTCGAGGCCAACGTGCGCTATATGGCGGTCAGTCTCGGCGCCGACGATATCCGGGTCAACGCCATCTCGGCCGGACCCATCAAGACGCTCGCCGCGGCCGGGATTCAGGACTTCCGTCTTCTGCTCGAGCACGCTGAGAGCCGCGCGCCGCTGCGCCGTAACGTCACCATCGAGGAAGTGGGCAACGCAGCCGCGTTCCTCTGCTCCGATCTGGCATCGGGTATCACCGGTGAGGTGACCTACGTGGATGCCGGCATCAACATCACCGCCATGCCGCCGGATTACACCTCGGGCGGTTCATGAGCGACAAACGCCGTGACGCCCCCGTGCTGGTGGAGTTTCGGCGCGGCGGCGCCGATCGCGTAGAGACCCGCCACCGCGGCGCGGTGGCGGTCAGCGATGCCCGCGGCCGCCTGCTCTGGCACGCGGGCAACACGCAGCATGCCTATGCTCTGCGCTCGACCGCAAAGCCCTTCCAGCTGCTGCCCCTGTTGCTCGACGGCCTGCATGCCGGCCGAGGCGCAGAAGCACCGCTCTCGGCGGCGGACCTGGCGGTGATGATGTCGTCGCACAACGGCGAGCGGATGCACACCGAACGCATCGCCGCCCTGCTATCGCGCTTCGCACTGACAGCGCAGGCACTGAAATGCGGCGCCCAGGCACCGGCCCTCAAGGCCGACAAGGAGAGGCTGGTGCGTGCCGGCGAGTTGCCGAGCGCGCTGCACTGCAACTGCAGTGGCAAGCACACCAACATGCTCGCCGTCTGCCAGCGGCGCGGCTGGCCCATCGACAGCTATCTCGAGCTCGATCATCCCCTTCAGCGGCGCATCCATGACATTCTCATGACCCTGGTCGGCGAGACGGGCATGGCGCATCCGCATTCCATCGACGGCTGCTCCCTGCCGACCTTCTGGCTCCCGCTCGCGGCGCTGGCACATCTGTTCGCCTACATCGCCGACCCGTCCGCCGCACCCGACGTCGAGGGGCGCAACATCACGGCCGAGCTGACCACGCTTCGCGCCGCGGCCATGCAGCACCCCGAACTGATCTGCGGCACCGGCTCCCTGGACACCGGTCTGATGCGGGCGCTGGAGGGGCGAGTGTTCGCCAAGACCGGCGCTGCCGGGCTCTACGCCGTGGCGCTGCCCGAGGGGCCCGGGGTAACGACGCCGATGGGCATCGCCATCAAGATCGAGGACGGTGACCCGCCATCACGCATCCGCGCCGCGGTTATCGTCGAGGTATTGCGCCAGCTGGGGGTCGCGACGCGCGAGGACACCGCGCTCGGCAGCGAGCTCGAGGGCATTGCGCGGGCGACCGAGCGAAATTTCCGCGGACTCGTCGTGGGGCACTACACGCCCGTTTTCCGCCTCGAGCAGGCCTAGTCGGCCCCGGCAGAGCGCGCTGGAGCTTTTCCTTTCGCCCTGCATTGATGCAGAATACGCGCCAACTCACCTGTTTAAGCCCCTATTCGAGCACGGATTTGAGGCATGCTGCGACGAGCGTGACAGACGAATGGCACCTTTGATTCTTCGCCTCGATGTGACCGGCCAGCCACTTCGCTGGATTCCCTGGCGGGAAGCCGTGCTGCTCGACTTCAAATCCATGATCGCCTGGAACGCGGGGGAGCATTCCTTCACTTTCCGCGGCGGCTACAACCGCTTGAGCGGAGAGCGCTCCAGCATCACGGTGAACTCCATCATCGCCGTCAAGGGGCGATCGCGTCATGACGCTTCGGGAAATCTGGTTCCGCCGCTGTCGAACCGGGAGCTGTTCCTGCGCGACGGCCAGATGTGCCTTTACTGCGGCAAGCAGCTGCCCGAGCACATGCTCACCCGCGACCACATCCGGCCGCTGTCCGAGGGCGGTAAGGACACCTGGCAAAACGTGGTCACGGCGTGCAAGCCGTGCAATCACGCCAAGGGCGCACGCAGCCCGGAGCAAGCGAACATGGCTCTTCTGGCCGTGCCGTTCGAGCCCAACCGGGCCGAGTATCTGTTTCTGTCGAACCGGCGCATCCTTGCCGATCAGATGGAATTCCTCAAAAAGCGTTTTCGCAACGGCAGCCGACTGCGCATTCAAACCTGATCGCGAACGCCATCCTCACAGATTGTCGCGAAACAAGACGACGTCGGCGTTGCTTCTGAGCGTCTCGACGACACTGTCGTAGGTGGTGCGGCCCGCGTCGACCTCGAGCTGGCGGCGCGCAGCGCTACGGCTCTGCTCGTCGTCGTCGAGGGTGCCGTCGATGACCTGCTTCAAATCCACGATGACGAAGTCGCCGCCGGCGGTGGTGCTGGCGCCGAAGGCGTTAGAACCCGGTGCCGGACGTGCCAGGCGGAAGGCTGTGTTGCGCACGCCCGGGTCGACATTGGCGCTCACTCGCTCGAGCTCCGAGTCTCCGGACCAGGCAAGCCCCGTCTCGTCTGCGACCCTCCGCTTGTCTTCACCGGCCTCGAGCCTCTCGAGCAGCGCGCGCCCGGTTTCGGCAGCGAGCCTGCGCGCCTCCCGGTCAGCCAGTTCGCGCTCGATGCGCTCACGCACCTCCTCGAAGGGCTGCTGACTGGCTGGACGGTGATCCGCCATCCGCACCACGACCACGCGCCCCGGATCGAGCTCGATCGGCTCGCTGTTGAAGCCGTCGCGGAGCACATCCGGATTGAAGGCGGCCGCGACGACGGCCGCGATGCTGCCGATGCCGCTGTTCGACGACGCCTGCGGCGATAACCAGTCGGTCACGCTCGGCACCAGGCCCAGCGTTTGCGCCACCCCGTCGAGGGAGTCGGGGGTTTCGAAAGCCATGGTCGCCATGATGTCGAGCATCTCGACGAAGCGCTGCTCGGCCCTCTCGTTCTGGTACTCCGCACGCAGGGCATCGCGCACCTCCTCGAAGCTCGGCAGCTTCGACGGCGTGATGGCATCGACCCGTATGAGGTGCATCCCGAAAGCGGAGCGGACAGGGTCGCTCACCTCACCGGCAGCGAGACTGAACGCCGCCTCCTCGAAGGCCGGGTCCATGACCCCGCGGCCGAACGCACCGAGCGAGCCGCCCTGACCCGCCGAGCCGGGATCCTGGGAATGCTCGCGGGCGAGATCGGCGAAAGACGCGCCGGCGGCGATCTGTTGCTTGAACCCGGCGAGGCGCTCGCGCGCAGCTGCCACCGCCGCCTCGTCGGCCTCGTCATCGAGGGTGATCAGGATATGGCTCGCTTCGCGCTGCTCCGGGGTCTGCATGTCCGCCTTGCGCCGCTCGTAGACGGCGCGCAGCTCATCCTCATCGACCGCAATGCCGGCGGCGATTGCGTCGCGGGAAATCTCGATGTACTTGAGCTTGACCTGCTCGGGCGCGACGTAGTCGGCCTGGTTGGCTTCGTAGTGAGCGCGCATGGCCGCCTCGTCGATCTTCACGTCCTCGAAACGCGACAGCGGAACCGTCAAGGTGTCGATGGTCCGCTTCTGACGCTGCAGACGAATCGCATTGTCAAGGTCGTGTGCGGTGACGATGGCCGAGGTGGCGATGCCGGCGACGAGCTGCTCGGTGAGCAGGGATCGCTTGAGGTCGTTCTCGAACCCGCCCGCCGAGTACCCCTGGACGCGCAACCACTGTTGATAGAGAGCCTCCGAGAAGTTGCCGCTCTCCTGGAAGATCTCCTGCGTCTGTATCGCCCGTGCGAGCTGTCGATCGCCGATCCGCATACCACCAACGAGCGCTGTCTGCAGCAGGATCTCGTCGTTTATCAGTTGATTGAGCGCCTCCTCGCGCAGGCGCTCCTCGTCGAGCTGGTTGATGTCGAAGCTCGGTCCGAGAATCGACTGCAGCTGAGCACGCTGTCGCTGATAGACGCGCTGAAACTGGTCGGTCCCGATATCGGTGCCGTTCACGCTCGCCACCGCGACGTTGGACGTCGGCGACAGGTACTCGTGGATACCCCAGAGGGCAAACGGAATACTGATGAGAATTACAATGATCCACGCGATCCAGCCCGTGGCGTGATCGCGAATGCTCTGAAGCATGACCGGTCAATTCCTCGAGGAACAGCTGCCCTCGCCGCCGGCGAGCTGGCCGCAGCGACACAATTCAATTAAACAAAGACGCGCCCGCCGGGGCGCGTCTCAAGTCGGATGGCGGAGTGGACGGGACTCGAACCCGCGACCCCCGGCGTGACAGGCCGGTATTCTAACCAACTGAACTACCACTCCGACTGCTTACTGGTGGGTGCTGAGGGGTTCGAACCCCCGACCTTCGCCTTGTAAGGGCGACGCTCTCCCAGCTGAGCTAAGCACCCGAAGGAAGCCGGCTAGTTTAGGGCGTCCTTCAGGGCTTTTCCAGGCTTGAACACCGGCAGATTCGACGCCGCGATCTGGATCGGCTCGCCGGTACGGGGGTTGCGCCCGGTTCGGGCCTCTCGCCTGCGTGAGCTGAACGTGCCGAACCCCACCAAGGTCACGGCATTGCCTTTCTTCAACGAATCAGTGATGACCTCGAGCACCGTGTCCACGGAACGCCCGGCAGCGGCTTTCGAAATATCGGCAGCATCGGCAACCGCATCAATCAGTTCTGCTTTATTCATTCACCTTCCCCTCAGTTACGCAAGCGCAGGTTGAAAAAAGCCCGGAGGCTCGCACCAGACTCCGGAATCTCGTTCGGACCTCAACTCCTATGGTCGGGCACCGGGAAATCACCGTCAAGCGGCCTGTAGCCAGCTTTTGGTGCTGATTCGCCCGGGACCACGTCACCGCTCCAGCCGTTCAATGGGGCCTTAACGGCTTGCGACCCTCGTCCTCACCGCCCGACGTTTCCCCGTCGACGACCTCTGCGGCATTTTCCCGGTCGGAAGTCAGCTTCGGCTTGTGCTGAAGCGCGACCTCGAACACCTCGTCGATCCATTTGACCGGCTTCACTTCCAGGTTCTGCAGAATATTGGCGGGAATCTCGGAAAGCTCCCGCTGATTCTCATACGGAATCAATACCGTGTCGATGCCGCCGCGAAGCGCCGCCAGCAGCTTTTCCTTCAGTCCACCGATGGGTAACACCTCGCCCCGCAGGGTGATCTCGCCAGTCATCGCGACATTCGAACGAACCGGGATCTTCGTCAGCGCCGACACGAGCGCCGTGCACATGCCAACGCCGGCGCTGGGACCATCCTTCGGCGTCGCCCCCTCCGGAACGTGAATATGCACATCGGTTTTCTGATAGAACTTTGCATCGATACCGAGCGCATCGACCCGACTTCGCACGACCGTCATCGCAGCCTGAATCGATTCCTGCATGATGTCGCCGAGCTGTCCGGTGTAACTCGGTCGGCCCTTACCCGGCATCACCGCGGCCTCGATGGTGAGCAGATCGCCTCCCACCTCGGTCCAGGCGAGCCCTGTGACCTGGCCGATACGATCCATCTCCTCCTTGCGACCGAAGCGGAAGCGTTTCACACCGAGATACTTCTGAAGGCTGCGAGGCGTGATGCGAACCTTGCCTTTGGCTCTCCTGGAGACCTGTTGCTTGACCACCTTCCGACAGATTTTCGCGATCTCCCGCTCGACGTTACGAACGCCCGCCTCGCGCGTGTAATAGCGCACGATGTCCCGGATAGTGGCCTCGGATATCGCGAGCTCGCCCTCTTCCAGACCGTGATTCTTCATCTGCTTGGGCACGAGATAGCGCATTGCGATATTGATTTTTTCGTCCTCGGTGTAGCCCGACAGCCGAATCACCTCCATGCGATCGAGCAGCGGTCCGGGGATATTGAGAGTGTTCGCGGTCGCAACGAACATCACGTTCGACAGATCGTAGTCGACCTCGAGGTAATGGTCGTTGAACGTGTGGTTCTGCTCCGGGTCGAGCACCTCCAGCAAGGCCGAGGATGGATCGCCGCGGAAATCCATGGACATCTTGTCTACCTCGTCGAGCAGGAACAACGGATTGCGCACTCCCGCCTTGGCGAGATTCTGGATAATCTTGCCGGGCAGCGCACCGATGTAGGTTCGCCGATGCCCGCGAATCTCTGCCTCGTCACGCACGCCTCCGAGCGACATCCGCGAGAACTTGCGATTGGTGGCTCGCGCGATGGACTGCCCGACCGATGTCTTGCCGACACCAGGCGGACCAACCAGACACAGGATCGGACCCTTGAGCTTTTTCACTCGCTGCTGCACGGCGAGATACTCGACGATGCGCTCCTTCACTTTCTCGAGTCCATAGTGGTCGGCCTCGAGGACTTTTTCCGCTTCGACGAGGTTGTTGCGGATTTTGGTGCGTTTCTTCCATGGAACGCTGACGAGCCAGTCGACGTAATTGCGCACCACGGTCGCCTCTGCTGACATAGGCGACATCATTTTCAGCTTGTTGAGCTCGGCGGTGGCCTTTTCGCGCGCTTCCTTGGGCATGCCCGCCTCTTCGATCTTGCGGGCGAGATCCTCGATCTCGTTGGGCGCATCATCCATGTCGCCCAACTCTTTCTGAATAGCCTTCATTTGCTCATTCAGATAGTACTCCCGCTGGCTCTTCTCCATTTGCCGCTTGACGCGTCCACGGATGCGCTTCTCGACCTGGAGCAGATCCATCTCTTCCTCGAGCTGCGCGATTATGTGCTCGAGCCTTTCGCGTTTCGACTCGATTTCGAGAATGGCCTGCTTCTGCTCGATCTTGACCGACAGATGCGCCGCAATCGTGTCAGCGAGTCGGCCCGGATCATCGATCCCCGTCAAGGAAGCAAGAATCTCCGGCGGAACCTTCTTGTTGAGCTTTACGTACTGCTCGAATTGCGTGAGCACCGAGCGCGTCAGAACCTCGAGCTCGCGACCCTCGTCCTCGTCCTGCGTCGACTCCAGCACCGTGAGCTCGGCGCCGAAGAATTCTTCGTCGTCGACGAACGCTTCGACGCGGGCGCGCTCACCGCCCTCGACCAGAACCTTGACCGTGCCGTCGGGAAGCTTCAGGAGCTGGAGAATCGTGGAGATGGTGCCGATGCGATAGATGTCATCAGGATTCGGCTCGTCCTGGCCCGCATCCTTCTGGGCCACCAGGAATATCTTCTTGTCGTGCTCCATGGCACGCTCGAGCGCGCGAATCGACTTTTCGCGGCCGACGAACAGCGGTATCACCATATGCGGATAGACGACGACGTCCCGCAGCGGCAGTACTGGCATCATGGTCCTAGGTCTCCCTGATGGCTTGGGCCGGGCGTGGATGGGAGGCAGCAGACGCCGGCCGGCGTACCCGGCGACAAGCCGCGATAACAAACCCTGACCGTCGCCGAAGCACCGTCAAAGCCCATATCTGGTGGTATTGAGCCGGGAATTCAAGGTCAGCGTACAGATTATAGGCGATACCGCAAGGCGAATGTGCTGCCCGTCACATCTGGCCAATTTGGGGGTATCGCACCCTCCGGTCAGGCTCGCCCGCGCCCGGGTCAATCCGGGGCGGCCCGCTGCTTGTCGCCCTCGAAGATAACCAGCGGCTCGGACTCGCCGTTGATGACACCGGCATCGACCACGACCTTGGCGACATTCTCCAGGGAGGGAAGATCGTACATGGTGTCGAGCAGCACGTGCTCGACGATGGAGCGCAGCCCCCGCGCGCCGGTCTTGCGCTCCATGGCCTTGCGCGCCACCGCCCGAAGCGCGTCCTCGCGGAACTCGATCTCGGAGCCTTCCATCTCGAACAGGCGCGAATATTGCTTGGTGAGGGCGTTTTTCGGCTCCGTGAGAATCTGCACGAGCTGCTCCTCGTCGAGCTCGTCGAGCGTCGCCAGGATCGGCAGGCGGCCGACAAACTCGGGGATCAGACCGTAATGGATCAGGTCCTCAGGCTCGACGTCGCGCAGTATCTCGCCTACCTGCTTTGAATCTTCCTTGCTCTTGACGTCGGCACCGAAGCCGATGCCGCCTTTCTTCGAGGAGCGGTTCTCGATGATCTTGGCGAGCCCGTCGAAGGCTCCACCGCAGATGAAGAGAATATTCGAGGTATTGACCTGCAGAAATTCCTGCTGCGGGTGCTTGCGGCCGCCCTGGGGCGGCACCGACGCGATCGTGCCCTCGATGAGCTTCAGCAGCGCCTGCTGCACACCCTCGCCGGAGACGTCACGCGTAATCGAGGGATTGTCCGACTTGCGCGAAATCTTGTCGATTTCGTCGATGTAGAC
>JABAHR010001714.1_pt2 | contig 34797 bp, 31 predicted proteins | sample 7062101 | NCBI WGS metagenome assembly JABAHR01 (sample SAMN14534553, study PRJNA622989) | marine sediment metagenome | biome: marine biome [ENVO:00000428]; feature: marine pelagic biome [ENVO:01000023]; material: deep marine sediment [ENVO:00002113] | place: India: Gulf of Kutch | collected...
GCGTTCCTGCAGCGCCCCGACGCGCCGCGAGAACACACCCTGCAGCGAGCGTTGTGCGGCCCGGGCCGCAGCCGCCGTTCCGGACCCGATCAGGTCGGCGATGGCCTCGGCCTGTGCCAGGTCCAGCTTGTCGTTGAGGAATGCGCGCTGGGAAAACTCCCCCGGCGACGCCGGCCGTGCCCCGAGCTCCATCAGGCGCGCAGCCAGGAGTTGCAGGATCACCGGACCGCCGTGGCCCTGCAATTCCAGGACGTCCTCCCCGGTGAACGAGGCGGGTCCCGGAAAACGCAGCGCAATGCCCGAATCGATCGCCTCGCCCTCGGCATCGCGAAAGGCACCAAAAGCCGCTACGCGCGGCGGAGGCAGGCGACCCAACACTGCGCGCGCCACGTCGTCCACGCCCGGGCCGGATACCCGGATCACACCGATACCCCCCATGCCGGGCGGGGTGGCGATGGCAAAAATGGTGTCCTCAGCCGACATGTTCTCTCACCGGCGAACGCGCAGCGTGCCGCGCCGGGCACGCGGCATCGGGCTCCGGTCGTTCACGAGCTGCCGGCTATTTTTTGCGTGATATACCACTGTTGAGCGAGGGACAGGCCCGCGTTGGTGGCCCAGTAGAGCACCAACCCGGCCGGGAAGAAGGCAAACATCACGGAGAACACCACCGGCATGGCGTTCATCAGCTTGCGTTGCATGGGGTCCATGCCTGCGGTCGGGGTCAGGCGCTGGGTGAGAATCATGAAGCCGGCATTCAGCAACGGCAGGATGAAGTAGGGGTCCCGCGCCGACAGGTTCTGGATCCAGCCGAAGAAAGGCGCCTGCCGCAATTCCACGGACTCGAGCAGCACCCAGTACAACGCGATGAAGATCGGGATCTGTACCAGGATCGGCAGGCAGCCGCCGAGCGGGTTGACCTTCTCCTTCTTGTACAGCTCCATCATGGCCTGGCTCATGCGCTGGCGGTCATCGCCGTAACGTTCGCGCAGGGCCTCGATGCGTGGCTGCAGTTTTCGCATGCGGGCCATGGACCGGTACTGGGCCTCGGTCAGCTTGAAAAAGGCTGCCTTGATCAGCACCGTCAGCAGCACGATCGCCCACCCCCAGTTGCCGATGAACCCGTGAATGCCCGACAGCAGCCAGAACAGCGGCTTCGAGAACACGGTGAAGATGCCGTAATTGACGGTGTGCTGCAGACCCGGGGCAATGTCATCGAGCCGCTCCTGCAGCTTGGGACCGACGTACAGGGTGCTGCCGAACTGGTGCGTGTCACCGGCCGCGACCCGCAGCGGTGGAGCGACGGCGCGCGCGATGTACCGCGGCCAGCCCGAAGGGCTGTACTCCTGGGTCGAGTAAGTCGCCGGCTCATCTCCCGGCGGAATCCAGGCGGCGAAGAAGTAATGCTGGATCATGGCCAGCCAGCCGCCCGTCGTGCTGCGCTGGTAGGCTTGCTCGGCAACCTCGTCGAAATCCACCTTCTCGAACTTTTCCTCGGAGCTGAAAAACCCGATGCCCCGGAAGCTGTAGCTGCCCGGGTCAGTAAAGCTGCGTTTCTGCTCCTGCGTAGGCTGGGCTTGCTGCAACTGCTCGTATCGGCTGCCGACCCAGTCGGAACCCGAGCCGTTGCTCAAGGTGTGGCGAACGCCGATGTCGTAACTGTCCCGCTTGAAAATGAAGGTCTTGGTGACCTCGAGCCCCCCGGGATCCGCCCAGGTCAATGGCACCCTGAGTTCTTCGGCGCCGTCCGGGAGTTCATAGCGATCCTGCCCGTACCGGTACACGCTGGTGTGGTTGGGCGCGGGCTGTTTGCTGAGCAGTCCCGATTGCGCGATGAAGAGCTCCTCGCCGGCCGGGTTGAACAGCCGCACCTTGTCCATCGGTCGGTCGAGCTCGACCGGATAGTCCAGCAGGTAGGCGGACACCACGGTGCCGCCCACCGGGTCGATGGCGAGTTCCAGGACATCCGTGATGACCGTTATCGTCGTGGCGCCCGCCGTCATCTGGGGCGCGGGGCCAACCGCCTCGGGCTCCTCCTGGCCCGCCGGCGGCAGGTCGGCGGGACCGGGCGCATCGGGTATGTCGCCCGCCTCGGGCACCTCGTCCGCCGGGCTGGGTATCGCATCGACGGACGTTGCCGCAGGGCTGTCCGCCTGCCGCGGGCGCGGCCCGTAGTCTTTCTGCCATTCCACCCACAACAGGTAGCCAAGAAAGATCAGCGTGATGAACAGCACTGGACGTAAGTTGGCCATTGAATCCTGTATTCCGTCTAGCCCGTACCTAACCGGTCGCGGCGCCCCGGACCTTTCGCCAGTGCTCGCCCAGGGCCGTACGCAGTTGCGCGTTGCTGGCCGCCGCCGCGGCCGCCCGGGGCACGACGACGATGTCTTTGCCGCGGCCGCCCGCCAGCGCCTCCCGGTGCTGCCTGAAATCCTCGCGAACCACACGCTTGAGCCGGTTGCGCACCGAGGCCTTGCCGCTCACCTTGCGGGACACTGCCAGGCCGAGCCGGCAGGCTGAACCACCATTGTCCCGGAACAGCACGCGAAAGTAACGGTCGTCCGACACCACGGGCCGCTGAAACACGAACCGGAAGTCGGCTGCGGTCCTCAGGCGTGCACGGCGCGGGAATTTCATGGCTGTTCCAGCCGCCCGCCCGGCCGTGACCCGGCGGCCCGACGCAGCTTGCCATTCCGGGTCGAACGCCGGGATCAGGCGCTCAGACGTTTGCGGCCCTTGGCCCGGCGCGACTTGATCACGGCCCGGCCGCCGCGCGTTGCCATGCGGGCGCGGAAGCCATGCCTCCGGGCGCGCTTGAGGCGGCTGGGCTGAAAAGTACGCTTCATGTCTGGAACCTCGAACCGGTTGCTGTCGTATCGTTCGGGATCTCCCTGCGGATGCCCGACGCAAGAGGCGAATGGTAGCCCGTAGCGGCTTTCTGTTCAAGAAAAACGCGGTGATGCGGGCCGCGTGCAGAGAATCCACGATTTAGCAGTAGCCAAGTTATCCACAGGGCTGTAGACTGTGGCTGCGCCCCGACGTGACCCCGGCAATGATCTGGCCCCTGGCGGTTGGCTCCGGATTCCGGCAGCCGCCCAAAGCCGCATCCCTCGCGGTTGCCCGGTGGGTCGGGCGCCACGGCTCCATCGGTCGACGCGCGGACCGGTGATACATAAGATCAGAAACGGCTGTTCGGCGACATGTCGCAAAACATCTGGCAACTTTGCCTCAAGCACCTGGAACGCGAGTTGCCCGCGGAGGACATCAGCACCTGGATCCTGCCCCTGCAGGTCACGCACAGCAAGGGGCAGACGCGTCTGCTGGCGCCCAATGCGTACATCCGCGATCACATCAGCACGCACTACCTGGAGCGTATCCGCGACATTTTCGAACACCTCGGCGAGGCCCGAGAGTCGGCAGTGGTGGAGGTCGGCAACGGCGACCGGCCCACCCGACGCGCGCCGACCTCAGGACCGGACGAGTTGCTGGTCTCCTCCGGGCTGGATGGCCGCTACCGGTTTGACAATTTCGTGCGCGGCAAGTCCAACGAGCTGGCCCTGGCGGCGGCCCAGCAAGTCGCGCAGAAACCGGGCGGCGCCTACAACCCGTTGCTGTTGTACGGTGGCACAGGCCTTGGCAAGACGCACCTGCTGCATGCGGCCGGCATCCTCATCCTGGAGCAGAGCCCGACAGCCAAGGTGCTGTACCTGCATTCGGAGCGTTTCGTGTCGGAGATGATCCAGTCCCTGCGGCGCGGCTCGATCGAGTCATTCAAGAGCCACTACCGGTCCGCCGAAGCGCTGTTGATCGACGACATCCAGTTTTTTGCCGGCAAGGAACGAACCCAGGAGGAATTCTTCCACACGTTCAACGCGTTGCTCGAGAGCAAGCAGCAAATCATCCTGACTTGCGATCGCTACCCCAAGGAGGTAGCGGGCCTCGAGGCACGGCTGCGCTCACGGTTCGGGTGGGGGTTGACCGTCGCCATCGAGCCGCCCGATTTCGAAACCCGGGTGGCGATTCTGCTGAACAAGGCGCAGGAACGGGGGGTCGCGCTCGACGAGGCGGTTGCCTACCTCATCGCGCGCCGCATGCGCTCCAACGTGCGGGACCTGGAGGGCGCGCTGAACACCCTGATCGCCAACGCCCGGTTCACCGGTCGGGACATCAGCGAGGCCTTCGCGCGCGAAGTGCTGCGCGATCTGCTCACCATCCACGACCGCCTGATCACGGTCGAGAATATCCAGAAAACGGTTTGCGAATACTACAAGCTCCGGGTCGCCGAGCTGCTGTCGCGCAAACGCACCCGGACCATTGCGCGGCCCCGCCAGATGGCGATGGCACTGGCCAAGGAACTGACCGAGCACAGCCTGCCGGAAATCGGAGACGCTTTCGGCGGACGCGACCATACCACGGTGCTGCACGCTTGTCGTAAAATTGAGGGGCTGTGCGAAACCGACGGCCGCATCCGCGAAGACAAGGCAAAACTTTTGCGGCTGTTGACCACCTGAGCATGTGGATGGATCGTTGGACACCCGAACCATTAAGCTGTGGATAAGTGCTGGATGGTTTTTGCAGCCGGAATGGTGCACAGCTTATGCACAGGCTATGTCCGGCTATTGAACACGGTGTGCATTTATAGATTATTGATTTAGATAAATTTTTTGACTTACTATCATATTCACAAGGCCTATTAATACTATTTGTTTTTATTTAGGAAGATAAACAGTAAACGAAGGAACCGGTCATGAAATTCAGTATCCAGCGAGAAAGCTTCCTGCAACCGCTCAGTCAGGTGGTGGGCGTGGTCGAACGCCGCCAGACCCTCCCGGTGCTGGCCAATTTCCTGCTGGCGGTGCGGGACAACGAACTTGCGATCACCGGTACCGACATGGAGGTGGAACTGATTGGTTCGGTGCCGGCCGACGTGGGGGAGGGTGGGGACATCACCGTACCGGCCCGAAAGTTGGTGGACATCGTGCGTGCCCTGCCGGACGGGTCCCAGATCAAGTTCGCGGTGCAGGACGGCAAGGCGACGATGTCGGCCGGGCGCAGCCGCTTTACGCTTTCCACCCTGCCAGCGAGTGAATTTCCAGCCACCGACCAGTTCGAGACCCTGGAAGAAGTTGCCGTCAAGGAAACGGCCCTGAAGACACTGCTCGACAAAACCGCTTTCGCCATGGCCAACCAGGACGTGCGCTATTACCTGAATGGGCTGCTGCTGGAGTTCGCCGGTTCGCGCTTGCGAGCAGTGGCTACCGACGGCCATCGGTTGGCGGTTTGCGATCACGCCGACCCGATCAAGTTCGAGCAGGAGCGGCAACTGATTGTGCCGCGAAAGGGTGTGATGGAATTGGTCCGCATGCTCGCAGAGAGCAAGCACAAGGTCACGCTGGCACTGGGACGCAGCCACGTGCGGCTGGCCAAGGACGGCACCACCTTCACGTCCAAGCTGATCGACGGCCGTTTCCCGGATTACCAGGCGGTGATCCCGGTCGGCGCGGACAAGGAACTGCAGATCGACCGCGCGACCTTCATCCAGGCGCTGCAGCGGGCGGCCATCCTGTCGAACGAGAAATATCGCGGCGTGCGCCTCGAGGCCGGGGGCGGGTTCCTGAAGATCATCGCGCACAACCCCCAGCACGAGGAGGCCGTCGAGGAAATCGAAGCCGAGATGAATTTCGACCAACTGGCGGTCGGATTCAATGTCACCTACCTGCTCGACGCGCTGACCGCCCTGGAAGCCGAGACGGTGTCCCTCGAACTCAAGGACGCCAACAGCAGCTGCCTGATCTCGGTGCCGGATGACGACAGCAGCCGACACGTGGTGATGCCGCTCAAGCTGTAGGCTTCTGCCGATCCGTCAGTCCGGCCAGGGACGCAGACGTGCGGGGCCCGACGAACGCAGGGCGGCCACCGACCATGCTCCCACAGACCACCCTTCCGTTGCGCCGGCGTGGAATTAAAATCGTTTAAAATCAACAATCTAAGGAATATCGGCGACGCCGAGATCGATGCATCCGGGCCGCTGATGGTATTCGTGGGCGACAACGGGGCTGGCAAGACCACCGTGCTCGAAGGCCTCGTAATCCTCGCCAAGGGACGATCGTTCCGCAGCGCCCGAACGGCATCGTTGATCGGGCCGTTGGGCGACGCATTTACGCTTCTCGCGCGTGTCACCCACCAGCAGGGCGCCGACCACAGCCTGGGCCTGGAAAAATCCACCCAACAGTGGCGTGCGCGGCGAGACGGAACGGAAGTCAGCCAGCTGAGCCAGTTGGCCGCGGATCTGCCGCTGGTGCTTCTGGAGCCCAATAGCCATGCGCTGATCAGTGGCGGGCCGGAAATCCGGCGGCGGCATCTCGATTGGGGCGTGTTCCACGTGGAACACGCGTATCTGGAGGTATGGCGGCGCTACGCCCGGGCCGTCAAGCAGCGCAACGCGGCGCTTCGCAGACAGGACCGCAAACTGGTGGCCAGCCTCGACCCCCAGGTGAGCGAACTCGGAACCCGCGTGCATCAGGCGCGACAGGCGCAGGCCGAGGAACTGGGCGCCGGTTTCCAGAACCTGTTATCGACCCTCGGACCGGAGTTGCCGGAAGTGGGTTGCCGTTACCGCCCGGGCTGGACCGGAGAGCGGCTCGCCGAAGCCCTGCAGGGGTCGCTGGTGCGGGACCTGGAGCAGGGCGCCACCGGCCCCGGGCCCCACCGGGCAGATCTGCACCTCACGGTACGCGGGAAACCGGCGCGGGAACAACTGTCGCGGGGCGAACAGAAACTCGTGGCAGCAGCGCTGCTGCTGGCCCAGGCGCAGATCATGGCCCGCGATCGGGAGCCGCCCCTGCTGCTGCTGGATGACGTGGCCTCTGAATTCGACCGCCGTCACCTGAGCCGTGTGTTGGAATCTGCGAGCGCCTGCGGTGGTCAACTCTGGCTGACCGGCGTGAGCCCGGAGCCGCTGCTCGAGACGGCGCGCGAAGCGGCCCGGGTGTTCCACGTGGAACACGGAAAAATTCACGAAGAAACAGACACCTGACTGCGTAATTGGTGGAGCGCGAAGGCCGGGGGAATGGTATAATTTCCCATGCTTTCGACCGAGGCTTGAACGGGTCAAGCAGTCCCCAAGCAGCCGCCCGCCCGTCTCGTGTGCCGCCGCCCGGAAAGCGGGAAGCCTGAGGTGATCAGAACAACATGACCAGAACCGACTACGACTCCAAAAGCATCAAGGTATTGAAGGGCCTGGATGCCGTGCGCAAACGGCCCGGGATGTACATCGGCGACACCGACGACGGCACCGGCTTGCACCACATGGTGTTCGAGGTGGTCGACAACTCCGTGGACGAAGCGCTGGCGGGCCATTGTGATGAGATCGAGGTCACCATCCACGTGGACGGGTCGGTCAGCGTTAAAGACAACGGCCGCGGAATACCGGTGGACATGCACAAGGAGGAGGGGCGCTCAGCCGCCGAGGTCATCATGACGGTGCTGCATGCCGGCGGCAAGTTCGACGACAACTCCTACAAGGTATCCGGCGGTTTGCACGGCGTCGGTGTGTCGGTGGTCAATGCGCTTTCGGAGATACTGGAGCTTCGAATTCGCCGTGATGGCAAGGTCTGGCGCCAGACCTACCGCATGGGCGAGCCGCAAGGCAGCCTCGAGGCCACCGGACGCAGCACAAAATCGGGCACGATCATCACCTTCAAGCCCAGCAGCAAGGTTTTTTCGAATACGGAGTTCCACTACGACATCCTGGCGAAGCGCCTGCGGGAGCTGAGTTTCCTGAATTCCGGCGTGCGTATCCGGATCGGGGACGAGCGCACCGGAAAGAGCGACGTGTTCGAATACGAGGGCGGGATCCGCTCGTTCGTGGAGCACCTGGCGCGCAAGAAAAACGCGCTGCATCCGACGGTCCTGCATTTTTCCGGCGAAACCAACGACATCAGCGTCGAGGCCGCCATGCAGTGGACGGACGCCTACCAGGAGACCGTCCACTGCTTCACCAACAACATTCCCCAGAAGGATGGCGGCGCGCACCTGTCCGGGTTCCGCAGCGCACTCACCCGCACCATCAACAACTACATCGAAGAGAGTGGTGCAGCCAAGAAAAGCAAGGTTTCGATGACCGGTGATGATGCGCGAGAAGGGCTGATCGCGGTGCTTTCCATCAAGGCACCGGACCCCAAATTCTCCTCGCAGACCAAGGACAAGCTGGTCTCTTCGGAAATCAAACCCGTCGTAGAATCAATGGTTTCCGGTTTTCTTCGAGACTTCCTGCTGGAAAACCCGGCAGAGGCCAAAACCATTACCGCGAAGGTCGTGGAGGCCGCCCGCGCCCGCGAGGCGGCGCGCAAGGCCCGCGAGATGACCCGGCGCAAGGGTGTCCTGGACGTGGCCGGTTTGCCCGGAAAGTTGGCCGATTGCCAGGAGAAAGACCCGGCCTTATCCGAGCTGTTCATCGTCGAGGGCGACTCGGCCGGCGGCTCGGCCAAGCAGGGCCGCGACCGGCGTTTCCAGGCCGTGCTGCCGCTCAAGGGAAAGATTCTCAATGTCGAGAAGGCCCGGTTCGACAAGATGCTGTCTTCGGCGGAGGTGGGCACGCTGATCACGGCGCTCGGTTGCGGCATCGGCCGGGACGAGTTCGATCCCGACAAGCTGCGCTACCACCGGATCATCATCATGACCGACGCCGACGTCGACGGCTCGCACATCCGCACGCTGCTGCTGACCTTCTTCTTCCGCCAGATGCGCGAACTGATCGAGCGCGGCCACATTTACATCGGCCAGCCACCGCTCTACAAGGTCAAGCATGGCAAACAGGAGCATTACCTGAAGGACGACGGCGAGTTGAACGACTATCTGCTGGCGCGAGCCATGGACCAGGCTTCCCTGGAGTTCGACCCCGAAGCGCCACCGCTCACCGATGAGGGGCTGGAAAACCTGATGCGCGAGTATATGGCCGCACGCGCCGCGACCCAGCGTCTGTCGAATCGCTATGACATTGTTTTTCTTGCAAAACTTTTGGAGTCCGAGCGGTTTCAGGTGACTTGGTCCGAAGCGGAAATGGAGCGCTGGTGCGAGGGTCTGCAGGGTCGCATGAACGACGTCTCGCCGCCCAGTGTCAGCTATCGACTCGCGGTGGTGCCCGGGGAGGAGGGCATGGAGCTGCAGCTCCAGCGCACCACCCACGGCGTCACCGAGAGTCGGCGCGTGGGCCAGGACTTTTTGCGCTCGCCGGAGTATCAGCTCATTGGCAAGGTGGCCGATACGCTGCACGATCTGCTGCAGGAAGGCGCCAGCGTCCACCGCGGGAAGGCGGAACAGCCGGTGAGGAGCTTTGCTGAGGCTTACGACTGGCTCATGGAAGAAAGCCGCAAGGGCCGCAGCATCCAGCGTTTCAAGGGCCTGGGCGAAATGAACCCCGAGCAGTTATGGGAAACCACCATCGACCCCGATACGCGGAGGCTGTTGCAGGTCACCATCGAGGACGCCTATGTGGCGGATGAGATATTCACCACCCTGATGGGCGACGAAGTCGAGCCTCGCCGGGAATTCATCGAATCCTATGCGCTGGATGCCGTGAACCTGGACGTTTAGGCAGCTCATTGAAATAAAACAACTATTTAAGCGCCAGGTTTTTCAATTCCGGCAGCAAGTTGCTCTGACCGTCTCCAGCTGCAATGACCTCCCGGGTGCCGATGCCGAGCCGCGAGGCCGCCCGCAGGAAGGGCACGCTGGAACTGATCAGCGTGGCCTGGTTCGGGGAGGTGCCGTATCGAGCCAGAATGTCCTGCAGGGCCCCCTCCCGGTTGCGGTCCTGGGTCAGCAGTGATCTCGGCACGTAGTACACGCCATCCAACTCCCCGCCGGCGGCCTTGATGCGTTCCTTGAGGTGCGACTGCCGGGACAAGGCATCATCGACGCGGCCCCGGGTGGGCACCCATTTTTCGGGCTCCGGCGCAGTCAGACATAGCTGGTAGCCCTGCCGGCTGAGGCTGGCCAACTGACGAAAAACCGTATCGGCGTGGCGCTGTCCCTCCGCCTCGAGCAAAGCGTCGCGACTGATGATCAGCAGTCGGGGCCCGGCGTTCACAGCAGGTGGTTCAAGCGGCCAGGGACAAGTCGGCCACGCGGTCGAACAGCGCCTTCAGTTGGCGCAGCAGCGCCAAGCGATTGGCACGAATGCCGAGATCCTCGTCCATGACGAGTACATGGTCGAAAAACGAATCCACTACCGGTTTCAGCTCCGCCAGGCGCTGTAGGGCGGGGGTGTAGTCGGCGGCCTCGAACAGCGGGCGCAGCTCGTCTTGAAGTGCGTCAACATCCTCGAAAAGACGNNCTGCCCTGCATCGCGCAGGATGTTGCCGATTCGCTTGTTGGCGGCCACCAGGGGTTCCGCTTCCGGAAGCTGCATGAAGGCATCCAGCGCCTGCAGGCGCGCGTCGAAATCCACCAGCCCGTGCAGTGGTGCGGCCAGCGCGGCGTTGAGGCGGCGCGCATCATATCCCTGTTCGCGGCAGTGAGCACGCAGGCGTTCCAGGATGAACTCCCGCACCTCGCCAAGAACAACGGGGGAGACATCGACCTGGTCGGCGAGCGCGTTGGCGGCGAGGGCCAACAGCCGGTCCAGCGTGAGATCGTGCCCCCCTTCCAGCAGGATACGGATCACCCCGAGCGCTGCCCGGCGCAAGGCGAACGGATCCTTGTTGCCGCTGGGCTTGAGTCCGGCCGCGAATACGCCCACCAGCGTGTCGAGGCGGTCTGCCAGCGCCAGCGCCCGGCCGTGGGCACTGGCCGGTATTTCGTCCCCGGAAAACCGTGGGCGGTAATGCTCGCCGATTGCCGCCGCGACCGTCTCGTCCTCGCCCGTGGCCTGCGCGTAATAAGCGCCCATGGTGCCCTGCAGCCCCGGGAATTCTCCCACCATGTGACTGACGAGATCACACTTGGCGAGCTTCGCAGCGCGACCGGCCGGCTCGGGTTCGATGCCGATAAATTCGGCTATTTTCTCTGATAATATCTTTAAACGCCTCGATTTGTCACCAACAGAGCCTAACTCCTTGTGGAAAACAACGCCCTCGAGGGCCTCGCACGAGGGCGCCAGGCCGCGTTTGAGGTCCTGCTCCCAGAAAAATCGGGCGTCGGCGAGACGGGGACGAATAACCCGCTCGAAGCCGGACCGCACGGCCGCCGGGTCGCGGCTTTCGAGGTTTGCGATGGCGACAAATCCGGGCATCAACTGCTGGTCGCCCGGATTCAGCACCGGCGCGAAGCGCTGATGCTCCTCCATGCTTGCGATCAGGGCTTCGGGGGGAACGTCGAGAAATTCGGGGTCGAAGCTGCACTCGATGGCCACCGGCCATTCGACGAGGTTGTTGAGCTCCTCCAGCAGCGCGTCCGTCAGGCGGCATTCACCACCCGCCCTGTGCGCGGCGGCCTGCGCCTGGTCCCGGATGCGTGCCTTGCGCTCCATCGGATCGGCCAGCACGGAAGCATCGGCCAGTAGCGCGAGGTAATCGGCGGCGCTGCCGAGCTCATGCGGCCCGGGGCTGTGCAGGCGATGGCCAAGCGTCTGGCGACCAGCCGCTTGTCCGAGCAGGCTGCCTGCCAGGACCTCGTCGCCGTGCATCACGAGCAACCAGTGAACGGGGCGCACGAAGCTGAACCCGTGGTCCGACCAGCGCATGGGCCGCTCGATGGGCAAGCCGTCGAGCACGGGCTGCAGGGCCGGGAACAACCATTCGCCGAGCGTCTGGCCCGGCTCCTCCCAGCGACAGAACAACCACTCCCCCTGCTCGGTCTGCACCCGTTCCAGTTCGTCGACGGCGCGACCGACGGCGCGCGCGAACCCGAGTGCGGCCGCGGTGGGTTCGCCATTCGCGTCGAACGCCGCTGTCACGGCCGGCCCGCGGCGCTCGATCATGCGAGCGGGCTGCTGCGCTGGTACGTTGGCAATCAGCACCGCCAGACGCCGTGGCGTGTAATAGCGGGCGCTGCCATCGCGGTCGAACTCGAACCCTGCGCCATGCAGAGCCTCGCAGCTGCGCTCGAAAAACGCATCGGCGAGGCCTCGCAGTGACCTGGGCGGCAATTCCTCGCAGCCGAGCTCGATCAACAGGTGCCGGTGTGAAGGGCGACGGCGGGCGGCCATGTCAGGAGGTCCTCAGGCCTGGAAAACCCAGTGCTTCGCGACGCTCGAAATAGGCCTCTGCCACCCGACGGGAGACGTCTCGCACACGCAGGATGAATCGCTGACGCTCGGTGACGGATATGGCCCGCCGCGCATCCAGCAGGTTGAAAGTGTGCGAGGCCTTGAGCACCTGCTCGTAGGCCGGCAAGGGCAGGCCGAGCTCGACCAGCTTCCTGGCTTGCTGCTCACAGGTGTCGAACCAGGCGAATAGCGATGCGGTATCCGCATGCTCGAAGTTGTAGGTGGACTGCTCCACTTCGTTCTGGTGGAACACATCGCCGTAGGTCACCGTGTGGCCGCCCGCGTCCGACCAAACCAGGTCGTAGACGCTGTCAACGCCCTGCAGGTACATGGCCAGGCGCTCCGAACCATAGGTGATCTCGCCCATTACTGGAGCGCACTCCAGTCCCCCAACCTGCTGAAAATAGGTGAACTGGGTGATTTCCATGCCGTTCAGCCAGACCTCCCAGCCGAGCCCCCAGGCGCCCAGGGTGGGCGACTCCCAGTTGTCCTCGACGAAACGGATGTCGTGGACGCCCGGGTCGATACCCAACGCTTCCAGCGAGCCAAGGTAGCGTTGCTGGATGTCGTCCGGTGAGGGCTTGAGCACGACCTGCACCTGGTAGTAATGCTGCAAACGGTTGGGGTTGTCGCCGTAGCGGCCGTCCGTGGGGCGTCGCGAAGGCTGCACATACACCGAATTCCAGGGCTCGGGGCCGATGGCGCGCAGAAAGGTCGCCGGGTGAAACGTGCCCGCGCCGACCTCCATGTCCAATGGTTGCACCACGACGCAGCCCTGTTCCGCCCAGTAATTCAACAGGCGGTTAATGAAGTCCTGAAAATTCATGGAATTCCGCTTGGCGCAACCTGTGGCAAGTATATCCGAAGGCCCGCGAAGTACTGAAGCGCGCTGCACGCGGCGCGATCTCGACCGAGTGTGCGATACTGGCTGCGACGCCAAAGGCGGTCGTCCCAAGCCGACATGCAAACCGTTAGCCACCTCGAGCCAAAGTGCCAACGCACGGACGCGCACGCCCGCACCGCCGGGCGCCGGCATTGGGAGGCGCGCCATGGGTGACCGGGACACGCTGTACAGCGGCCAGGCCGGCCGACCGGAATCCTTCACGTTCGACGAGCGCGTGGCGAACGTGTTTCCGGACATGATTGCCCGCTCCGTGCCCGGGTACGAATTGGTGTTGGGCATGATCGGCTTGTTGGCTGATCGTCACGCACGGGCGCATACCCATATCTATGACCTGGGCTGTTCATTGGGTTCGGTCACCGCGGCCATGCGCGAGGCAGTGCAGGCCGAGGACGTGACGTTCGTGGCGGTCGATCATTCCGAACCCATGGTGGCGCGGTGCCGGGAGCGCCTGGCCAGTGGCGGGCCGGCCGGGGCGTCGCTGCGCGTGGAGCTGGGGGATATCCGGGAAACGCCGATTGCCAACGCCTCGGTGGTGGTGTTGAACCTGACCCTGCAGTTCGTCCCGCCAGCCGACCGGCTGACGCTGTTGCAGCGCATCGCGGCCGGGATGGTCGACGGTGGCGCGCTGATCCTGGTCGAGAAAATCCGTTTCGACGACCCGGAGGAACAACGCCTGCAGACCCTCTGGCACGAGGCGTTCAAGCGTGCGCGCGGCTACTCCGAACTCGAAATCGCCACCAAGCGGACTGCTCTGGAAAACGTCCTGCGACCGGATACCGAAGCCCAACACTTCGACCGCATGCAGGCCGCCGGTTTCGGGGCGCCGTTGTGCTGGTTTCGCTGCTTCAGTTTCGCGGGGTACCTGGCGTTCCGCTGATGCATTGCTACCGGGAACTTCGCCGCCGGCTGCAAGACCGGTCCGAACTCGCCTGGTTGCAGCCTCTGGTCGAGGAATCCGGACGGCGCGTCCAGGACGCCACACACGGTGATCAGCCGCGCTGGCTTGCGGCGATCGAGGCGCTCCCGAGCTCGCCGCCCGGTGTGGACCTGGCCCGCGCTGCGCCCACGCTCGGCGGAGCGGCTGCGGATCAAGAGGCGCTGGCCGGGCTGCTGATGGAATTGCACCCCTGGCGCAAGGGGCCGCTGCGCCTGGGCGGGGTGCGAATCGACAGCGAGTGGCGTTCCGACCTCAAGTGGGACCGAATTGCGTCGCACGTGGAGTTGGCGGGACACGCGGTGCTCGATGTCGGGGCGGGCAACGGTTATTACGGCTGGCGGATGCTGGGCGCGGGTGCGGAGCTGGTGGTCGGCATCGACCCGACCCTGGTTTATGTCATGCAGTGGCTGGCGGCCGCGCACTTTTCCGGGGATGCCGCCAATTATGTGCTTCCGCTCGGTATCCAGCATGTACCTGCCGGGGCGGGTGGCTTCGACAGCGTGTTTTCCATGGGTGTGCTGTATCACCGCCCGCAGCCTGCGGCCCACCTGGCCCACCTGGCCGGTCTGGCGCGGTCCGGCGGCCAGGTGGTGGTGGAGACGCTGGTGCTGGACACCGACGCCGACCAGGTGCTGGTGCCGGACGGGCGGTATGCCCGGATGCGTAACGTGTGGTCCGTTCCTTCGCTAAGCGCTCTGCTGGGCTGGATGCGCGATGCCCGCCTGGCAAACGCGCGCGTGGTCGATGTCACCCGGACCACGGCGGACGAGCAACGCAGCACCCCGTGGATGCGATTCGAGTCGCTGCGGGAATGCCTGGATCCAGGCGATCCACTGCGCACGATCGAGGGCTATCCGGCCCCGGTGCGCGCGATGGTGGTGGCGGAAGCCGCAGGCTGAGGCGCGTGGCACAGGAGGGTCAGAAGCGCCAGGTGGCGCCCGTCACGCGAGCGCGCTGCGACTCAGGTAGAGCAGCACCCCGAGCCCCGCCAACAGGGCCGCCCAGATGGTGGCCGCCCAGCGCGTGGCTTTGCGTGCCCGGCGCGATTCCCACCAGTTGCGCGGCCGGATGCCCTGTACCGCGAAGGTCAGGATGGCGGCCAGGTTGAGGCAAATCACGTTGGTGCTGAGCAGCAACAGCGCCCCCAGCGACGCCTGCAGGTGCCCGCTGCCCGCTAGCAGCCCGAAGGCGACCAGGGGCGGCATCAGCGCCACCGCCACCATCACGCCGATCAACGCGGATGGCAGCCCGGTGGTGAAGGCCAGGGTGCCGGCAACCCCGGAGGCCAGAGCCAGCAGGATGTCACCGATCGACACCTGGCTGCGAGCCGCGAGGGCGGGCAACTCGGGCTCGATTGGCATCACCGCGCCGATCAGCACCGCCGCCAGCAGCGAGAGGGTCACTCCGACGGTATTGGTCCATATGGCCTTGACCGCCAGGCCGGCGTCGCCCAGCGCCGCCGACAGGGCGAGCGCCACGTTCGGGGTCAGCAGCGGGGCGATCACCATGGCACCAATCAGCACCACCAGGTCGTCCCGGTACAGGCCGATGGCGGCGACGATCGCCGACAGCACGGCCATGGCGATATACGCGCCGCTTACCTTGATGCCCGAGGAGATTTCCTGATACAACTCCTCGCGGCTGATGCGGAATTTCCGCCCTCCGGGCGGGCCGGCGCCCGCCCGTTCCGCCTCGTCCCCGGGGGGCTGACCGGGTCGGGGCAAGGCGGCCTCCACCGGCACCATGGTCAACCGGAATCCGGGAGCCGAGCCATAGTGCTGCTGCACGCGGTCGAGCAGGGCCTCGCTGTGCTCCGTGCCCACCAGGATCTGGACCAGTACGTCGGAGTCGTTCCGCGCATCCGGAACGGCGCTGATGATGCGCGCGGATTCGCACAAAGACTCCAGCCGGTCCAAGCCGGTCCGGGGGATTTTCAGGTGGATCAGGCGTTGCGGCATGACGCTCGTGACTCAGGTCTGCGAGGGCGTCAGCCACTTGCGGACCTGCGGTGCGCGGTAGCGGTCGAAGCGTTCCAGGAGGTCTTCGGGCGAATCCTCCATGATCAGCATCGGGCGATACTCCGGCTTCACGAACTGCTCCTCGACCGCGTGCTCGAGGAATGCGAACAGACCGTCGAAGTAGCCGTGCACGTTCAGCAGGCCGCAGGGCTTCTCGTGGAATCCGAGCTGCGCCCAGGTGAGGATTTCGAACAGCTCCTCGATGGTGCCCCAGCCGCCGGGCATGGCAATGAAGCCATCGGACAATTCCGCCATCATGGCCTTGCGCTCGTGCATGGAGGAAACCACGTGTTGGCGCGTCAGGTGTTGATGCGCCACTTCCTTGACCGCCAGCGCTTCGGGAATGATCCCGATGGCCTCGCCGCCGCTTTCCAGCACCGCATCGGCGATGGCCCCCATTACGCCAATACTGGCGCCGCCGTAAACCAGGCCGAGCGAACGGGCGGTCAGAGCGCGCCCCAGAGCGGCAGCCGCTTCGCGGTACATGGGCACGCGGCCGGGACTCGAACCGCAATAGACACAGATCCTTTTCACTCGTCGTTTCCCAATTCTGGCAGCCGGCTCAGCATAGCAGCGTTCTCGTCGCCGCGGTCGCGGGCCATCGATCGTATTCTTGGGGTCGGGGTCTGCCCCTCACTCTGCCGGGTCGGGCGTTTCGGCCCCGCCGACGCAGCGCCCCGCCGTCTCCACCGTGTACACCATGGCGAGGTAGTAGAGCAACAGTTCGCCGAACTCGGAAATGTTCTTGTGCAGGTTCCCCTGGGAGCCATGGATGATGCCGAGGCCCCGGTCGTCCAGCCCGTGCGCCAGCGCGGAGACCATCAACAGCAACATGACAGTTGCCGTGAACCACCGGGAAGGCAGGAACCGGGCCACCCATCCACCCGGTGGGGGCCGCCACAACAAGGGCAGCAGCAGGAACCAGGTCACCAGCACCAACCGGGCGGCGAGCTTGAACCAGGATGCCAGCATCTGCCCGTCGGCCATCGTCACGCTGTGCAGGTTGCGGCGCCAGCGCTCCGGATCCAGCGACCCCGCCTGGCCGCGCACCAGGTCGAAGAAATGGCGGCCGTAATCGGTTTCTTCCAGCAGGACGAACAGCGCGCCCACCATCATCAGGCCCAGCAACATGCGGTCCAGCCGCAGGCGGGTGACCCGGGCGGCAGAGAGTGCCGCGAGCAGGGTGACCAGCAGGCACAGGTTCTGCAACCCTTCCAGCAGGCCGAATTCGCGCCAGTAATAGGGCGGCAGGAAGGAAACGCTGGGTGCGACGACCTGCTGCAGCGGCGCGACGCCGGAAAAGTACAGCGCCATGAGCAAGGCCAGCATCAGTGCCGGCGCTCCAAGATGCGCTACCGCGCGGTGATGCCGGACCCATTGGCTGGCCGGGACCACCCATGTAACAGGCGGCCGGTGCATGCTCAGGGCAGGGTCTCGGCGTTGCCGCGCCGCAGGCGCACCGCGTCCAGGAACATGCGCCAATCGAAGGCCGGCCCCGGATCGCGCTTGCGGTAGACCTGCCTGCCTCGATCGTCGCTGGCCGGCACCTGGGCGCGGTCGAGGTCTTCGTGGCCGGCCACCCACGCCAGGTGTGGGCAGCGCTCGCACAGCAGGCGGGCAAGTTGCACCAGGGCCTGCATCTGGACTTCGGGATACGGCTCGCTCATGTCCTGGTGGCGGGAGTCGAACCAGTGCGGCCAGCGCCCCGTGTTGACCAGCTCGATACCGACACTGCGCCCATTGTAGCCGCGGGTATGATGCGCGATCCGCTCGGGCACCACCCAGCATTCGATGCGTCCGTCACGGTCGATGTAGTAGTGACCCGAATTGCCGGTTTCGCTGCCGGCATGGTGGATGCGCTCACCGTACTCCCTGGCGACGGCCAGGGTCGGCAACTCCGTGCAGTGGATCACCAGCAGATCGATATCGTCGATGTGCCGCGCCCGCAGGCGCTGTTCGTAGCTCAGCGGCCGGGTCCGCAGCGCGGGCCCGCCAGCCGGTTCGAGCGGCCCGTCAGCCATCCTCCGGACACGGTCCCAGCGCGTCGCCGTGACCCTGGTGGACGAACATGTCGGCATTGGACACGGACAGCGTGCGGCCCTCGTGGCACACCAGGGATTGGCCGTACTGCCGATCGGCGACGTGGTCGCTGGCGGCGCAGGCGGCCAGCAGCAGGGCGACGCAGGCGGCGAGCACCCGGACGCGACCAATGGCGTGGGAGGGCCAGGGGTTCATGGGCGAGAATATACCGCAACCGGGCGTGTGCGGCATGCCGTGACGCCGATCAGAGGCCCCGCTGCCGGACCTCGGCCAGCCAGCGGTCGAGTTCGGCGCGGTCGAGCCACTCGCCCGCCCTGACCACGCCGACGATCGAGGCGGTGGCGCGGATGTCCTGCAATGGATTGCCCCGCAACAGGACGAAATCGGCCACCATGCCGTCGGACACCTCGCCCGCGTCGACCCGGCCCAGGAAACGCGCCACGTTCAGGGTGCCGGATTGCAGTGCCGCCAATGGGCTCAGGCCGGCCGCGACCAGGTATTGCAGCTCCTGGTGCACGGAGAAACCGGGGACGTTCATGATCTGGGGCGCATCCGAGCCCAGCAACAGCCCGGCGCCGCTTTCCTGCAGGGCCGCCAGCAGCATGCGCCGGGACGCGAGCAGGCCCGCCCGCTGTTCCGGGGTAGAGCGCCCACGAATGTCCGCGACGGCCTGGCGCCAGCGCTGGGCCAGCTCCGGTGACAGGTATTCCATGCCCCGGCGCGCCATCAGTTCGGCCAGCGGGGTCTCGCCACAGCTGGTCTCCATCAGGCTTTGCGTGGGCACGTTCCACACCCCGGCGCGGGCCGTGGCGCGGGCGAGATCCGGCACGCGAGCCGGGTCCAGCACGTGGCCGAGGTTGAGCCCGAACCACTGGGGAGCGGTACCCGCCAGTGGCGAATCCGAAGGCACCAGGGCCTCGGCATAGCCGTCCAGGTGATCGATGGTGGCCTGTCCGGAGGCGAGGGCGGCCGCCAGCCCCACGTCGAAGGAAACGTGTCCCGCGAAGGGGATGCCAAGCCCCCTGGCCGTCATCGCAATGGCCTCGAATTCGTCCCGCATCAGTCCGGGGTGCAGCTTGAGAAAGTCATAGCCGGCGGCGGCCTGGAGGCGAACGCGCTCGGCTGCCTGCGCGGGTGAGGTCACCGAGTCGCCGTTGAACGAAGGTCCGCTGGTTACCAGGCGGGGCCCGTGCCAGGCGCCCGAGGCCAGGCGGTCGCGCAGTTCCAGGTGCCATGCCTCGCCGAGCATGCCCCGCACGGTGGTGACGCCGTTGGCCAGATACAGCGCCAGAACGTCTCGTGCGTACTGTTCGCCGCGGCTGCGCGGCGGCACGTGAGCGTGCATTTCCGCCAGCCCCGGAATGACCCAGGCGCCCCCGCCGTCCACCTCCCGGGGGGCGGTCAGGGCTTCGGCGTCGGCCGGTGACAGCACCGCCTCGATGCGCCCGTCCCGCACGAGGATCGTCTGCCCCTCGCGAACCGAGCCGTCGTGCATGGCGAGCACATTCACTTCCCTGATGACCAGCGCCTGTGCCCAGCCAAGCCCCGGCAACAGCAGCAACCAGCCGGCGACCAGCATCGCGCGGACCGTCATGCCATGTGGTTCCCGGTGCACCATCAGCCCTGTGCAAGCAGGTTGCGCAGGTCGATGATCGCCGCATTGGCGCGGGCGATATAGTTGGCCATGGCCAGCGAGTGGTTGGCGAGCACGCCGAACTTGTCGCCGTTGAGCACCATGGGCGCCCGGAGCGGTTCCTGGGTCGATTCCAATTCGCGGATGATCTGGCGAAAACTCACCTGCGCATTCTTCTTGCTCAGCACGGCGTCGAAGTCCACCTGCATGGCGCGGAAAAACGCGATCAGGGCCCAGGTGGTGCCGCGGGCCTCGTAGAACACGTCGTCAATCTGCAGCCATGGGGTCTTGACCGCCAACTCGGTGGGCGCGTTTGTCGACTGCCGGGCCTCCGGGTCCCCGGAAAGGTCCGTGTTGAGGCGATCCTGCCCGGCGCTGGCGGACAGGCGCTGGGAAATCGAACCCAGGCGTTTCTCCACGATCGCCAGCCAGTCGCGCAGGTTGTCGGCGCGGGCATAGAACTGCGCCTCCGGGTTGGTCGGGTCCGATAACCGGGCCAGGTATCGCTCGGTCGCCTCGATCGCCTTGCGGTAGCGTCCCTCGGTGTTGGGCGGAATCCAGCGCTCGCTGTCGTAATGGAACAGGGGGTCCGCTTCCATCAGGTCCGGATCCTCGGTGGATTGCGTTTGCGAGCGGCTGAAGTCGTTGCGCATGGCGCGGCTCAGGTCCCGCACCTGGGTCAGAACGCCGAACTCCCAGTTGGGCACGTTATCGAGCAGCACCCAGGGCGGCATGATGTCGTTGGAGAGATAGCCGCCGCGCTTGTCCAGCAACACCTGCACCGTGGCGATGAGGGTGGCCGTGGTCGCGTAACCCGTCACCGGGCGGTGACCGTGCTGCTCGGCGTGCGCCCGGTTGCGCTCCACCGGGTCGAACAGCGCGGGCTCATGGTTGAGCCAGAACATCATGCCCAGGCACAGCACCACCAGCACCGCCGGTATTGCGAGGTAAAGCCTGGTTTTCATCCGTCCACGGTAGCGCAGGAGGGAATTCGGGAGCATGTGCCGGAAGTTTTGGTGGCGGAGCCCGCCGCGCTCAGGCGCGGCGATAGATCTTGCCTCCCCGGTCCCGGAACTCGCGCGCCTTCTCCTTCAGCCCCTGTTGCAGCGCGTNNCACGTCCTGGGTGATCTTCATGGAGCAGAAATGGGGGCCGCACATGGAGCAGAAATGGGCCAGCTTGTGCGCCTCCCGGGGCATGGTCTGGTCGTGGTACTCACGCGCGCGCTCCGGGTCCAGGCTGAGGTTGAACTGGTCCTCCCAGCGAAATTCGAAGCGGGCCTTGGACAGCGCGTTGTCCCGCACCTGCGCGCCCGGATGCCCCTTGGCGAGGTCGGCGGCGTGCGCGGCGATCTTGTAGGTGACGATCCCTTCGCGGACGTCATTCTTGTCCGGCAGGCCGAGGTGTTCCTTGGGCGTGACGTAGCAGAGCATCGCGGTGCCGTACCAGCCGATCTGGGCGGCGCCGATGGCGGAGGTGATGTGGTCGTAAGCGGGCGCGATGTCGGTGGTCAGGGGTCCCAGGGTGTAAAAGGGTGCTTCCATGCAGTCGGCGAGTTCGCGGTCCATATTCTCCCTGATCAACTGCATGGGCACGTGGCCCGGCCCTTCGATCATGGTCTGCACATCGTGCTCCCAGGCCACCCGGGTCAGCTCGCCGAGGGTTTCCAGCTCGGCGAACTGGGCGCGGTCATTGGCATCCGCCAGGCAACCCGGGCGCAGCCCGTCCCCGAGGGAGAAAGCCACGTCGTAGGCCTTCATGATTTCGCAGATTTCGGCGAAACGGGTATAGAGGAAGCTTTCCTGGTGGTGCGCCAGGCACCACTTCGCCATGATCGAGCCGCCGCGCGAGACGATGCCGGTCACGCGATCGGCGGTGAGCGGAATGTAGGGCAGCCGGACGCCGGCGTGGATGGTGAAATAGTCGACGCCCTGTTCCGCCTGCTCGATGAGCGTGTCGCGAAAGATGTCCCAGCTCAATTCCTCGGCCCGGCCATCCACTTTCTCGAGGGCCTGGTAAATCGGCACGGTGCCGATGGGTACCGGCGAATTGCGCAGTATCCATTCGCGGGTCTCGTGGATGTGGCGGCCGGTGGAAAGGTCCATCACGGTGTCCGCGCCCCAGCGGACCGCCCACACCATCTTCTCGACCTCCTCGGCGATGCCGGAGGTCACCGCCGAGTTGCCGATGTTGGCGTTGATCTTCACCAGGAAGTTCCGCCCGATGATCATCGGCTCGAGTTCGGGGTGATTGATGTTGCATGGAATGATGGCCCGCCCGGCGGCGACTTCCTCCCGCACGAATTCCGGCGTAATCCGGCGGGGCAAGCGGGCCCCAAAGTCCTGCCCGGGATGCTGGCGCAGCAGGCGCTCGTCGCGAACGGTCTCCAGCCGCTGGTTCTCGCGCAGGGCGATGAATTCCATCTCGGGCGTGATGATTCCGCGCCGCGCGTAATGCATCTGGGTGACGTTGCGGCCTGCGCTGGCCCGTCGCGGTGGGCGCGTGGTCCGGAATCGCAACTGCTCGGTATTCGGGTCGGTGGCCCGGGCGACCCCATATTCGGAACTGGGGCATTGCAGTTCCGCGGTATCTCCGCGCTCCGCGATCCAGGCGCTGCGCAGGGGGGGCAGGCCGGTCAGCAGGTCGACCTCGTGCTGCGGGTCGGTGTAGGGTCCGGACGTGTCGTAAACCGTGATGCCGGGATTGGGCTCGGCGCCGAACACGGCCGGCGTCGACTGCTGGGAGATTTCCCGCATCGGGACCTGCAAATCCTCGCGGGAGCCCTGCACATGGATCTTCCGAGAACCCGGAAACGGGCGCGTGAGTTCCTCGCTCAGTTTGGAGTGTCTCGACAGTACGTCTTGGGGTGCGGCGTTCATTTGGTGTTCCTCGCATCGGCGCGTCGCCGACAGGCCTGTGACCCCCGGCGGGTGACCTGCTCCGGGCGCCGACGGGTGCGGGCAGTTCCCGCTCCGACATGATAGCCGCGTGCCGGGGTGATGACCAATGCGTCGTGACTCATGGCACTTCTGGAAGCAAGGCAGATGGTCGAGGCTGAACCTTGCCAGCCATGGTTGGAGCGCTTAACCTTGACTGCCTGCAACGGGGACCCCCCTGTCCGCCAACGGAGAGCCTGGCGATGAGCATGAATTTCGAGCGTGCCCGCTACAACATGGTGGAGCAGCAGATCCGGCCCTGGGAGGTGCTCGATAACCGGGTGCTGAATCTGCTGGAATCCATTCACCGGGAGGATTTCGTGCCGGTGCGCTACCGCAAGCTGGCGTTTGCGGACCTCAACATCCCGCTGGCCCATGACCAGGTCATGATGAAGCCGGTGGTCGAGGGCCGCATGCTGCAGGCGCTCGATGTGCGGACGGACGAAACCGTGCTCGAGATCGGCACCGGCAGCGGATTCATCACCGCATGCCTGGCGCACCTGGCGAAATGGGTGGTCAGCGTGGAACTGTACGAGGACCTCTCGGAGGCGGCAGCCCGCATTCTGGCCGACAAAGAGGTCCACAATGCCGAATTGTTCACCGGTGATGTCATGTCCGGCTGGCAGCCGGAGCTCGCCCACGACGTGGTGGTCGTGACCGGTTCGGTGCAGGCGGTGCCGGAGCACTTCCGCGGGTGGGTCAACCCGGGCGGGCGCATGTTCGTGATAACGGGGGACGCTCCCGCCATGGAGGCGCAGCTGCTGACCCGCCTCAATGCCACCGAGTGGCGGGTGGAAAGCCTGTTCGAGACCAACCTGCCACGACTCGTGCATGCCGAGCAGGCACCCGAGTTCGAATTCTAGGAATGACGAGGACACAGGCCATGAAACACAGATTGATCGCGCTGGCAGCATGCTCGGGGTGGCTGGTCGCGTCGGGCGCGGGTGCAGTCGACCTGGTGGGCGTGTACGAGCTGGCTGAAAAATTCGATCCGGCCCTGCAGGCGGCCGCATTCCGGCGCGATGCGACGGGCGAGAATGAGCGTCAGGCCTGGAGCAACCTGCTGCCGTCGCTGACCGCTTCCGGCGCCATGACCCGGGGCGACACCGAGGTGTCGCTCCAGGGCAACCGGCTGTCCAAAACGGACACCGACAACGAGAACTACCGTCTCGACCTGCGGCAGTCCCTCTACGACCAGGCCAACTACGAGCAGCTCGACGTGGCCCGCGCGCAGGTCGGCCAGGGGGAGGCCCTGTACCTGGCCGCGTACCAGGATTTCCTGGTCCGCGTCGCGGGCAGCTACTTCGAAGTGCTGACCGCCGGGGACGGGGTGACTTTCGCCGAGGCCGAGGAATTGGCGCTGCAACGGCAGTTCGAACAGGCCCAGCAGCGTTTCGAGGTGGGCCTGACCGCGGTCACCGACGTGCACGAGGCGCGCGCCAGCTACGACAACGCGCGTGCTCGCGCGATCGTGGCGCGCAACCTCCTGGAAGACACCCGCGAGGCCCTGCGGGAACTAACGGGTCAGTATTTCTCCGAGCTGGACGTGCTGCAGGAGGAGTTGCCACTGGTCACCCCGGACCCCCAGAGCGCCGAGGAGTGGGTGCAGATCGGCCTGGCCAACAACCCGCTGGTGCTGTCCAACCTGCAGGCCGTCGAGATCGCGGACGCGAATGCGCGCCTGCAACGCAGCGGACATTTCCCCACCCTGGACCTGACCGCGCGCGTCAACCGCTTCACCAACAACGAGTTCATCATTCGTGATGACTTCCAGAATCCGATCGGCACCGCGGAGCTCGAGGTCGACGATACGCAATACGGGCTGGAGCTCGTCGTGCCCCTGTACCAGGGCGGGGTGGTCAGTTCCCGCACCCGGCAGGCGCGATTCGAGTTGAGCGCGGCCCAGCAGGATCTCGAGGCCCAGCAGCGCGCGACCGTGCGGCAAACGCAGAATGCGTACCGGGCGGTGATCGCGGGCATCCAGCAAGTGGAGGCCTTCGGTCAGGCCCTGATCTCGGCCGAGAGCGCCCTCGAAGCCACCCAGGCGGGCTTCGAGGTCGGCACCCGGACCATCGTTGACGTGTTGATTGCCGAGCAGCGGTATTACCAGGCGCAGCGTGACAATTCCAATGCGCGCCACACTTACATCGTCGATCACCTGCGGCTCAAGGCGGCGGCGGGCGTGTTGTCTGCCGACGACCTCTCAGCGGTCAATCAGATTCTGAATTGAGCGCCGCTGGTCCGGCGGCGTCGCCGGCGCGGGCCAGCAGGCGGGAGGCGATGTCCACCGTCCGCCGCACGGTGCCCCGCCCCGTTTCGACCAGGGCGCGGGCCGCGCCGCCCATGTCAAGCCGCGCCTGTTGGTCCCCGAACAACTCCACGAGCCGGCGCGCCAGGTCTTCGGCGTCGCGCACCCGGGCGGCCCCGCCAGCATCCAGCATCGGCCGCAGCAACTCATCCACCGCATCGGTGTGCGGGCCGACCAGCACGGGCTTGCCCAGGGCGGCCGGTTCGATCACGTTGTGCCCGCCGATCGGTGCGAGGGTGCCCCCAACGAAGGCGACATCCGCGCAGGCGTAGTACCGCAGCAATTCACCCACCGAGTCGATGAGGAAGCACTGGGCCTCCGGGGGACAGGCCGCGCCCTGGCTGCGTTGCCACAGGCGCAGGCCGGCGGCTTCCACGGACCGCGCCGTGCGGGCAAAGCGTTCCGGATGGCGCGGCGCCAGGATCAACAACGCATCGGGAAAGAGTGGCAATAGCTTGTGAAAGGCTTCCAGCAGGACGGCCTCGTCCGCTTCGTGGGTGCTGCCGGCGACCAGCACCGGACGCTGCGACCCCCATTGAGTGCGTAACTGCGCGGCCTGCCCGGCGATGTCGCCCGGCACGGCCATGTCCAGCTTCAGGTTGCCCACCACGGCGACGCGCTCGGGGTCCGCACCGCATGCGACGATGCGCTCGGCGTCCCGGGCAGTTTGCGCGGCAGCGAAGGCCAAGCTCCCGAAAGCGGGGCCGGACAGGCGGCGCCAGCGGTGGTAGGCGCGCTCCGATGCGTCCGACAGGCACGCATTGGCCAGCAGTAGCGGTATCCGGCGCCGGGCCGCTGCCGCATACAGGTTGGGCCAGACCTCGGTTTCCATCACGATCACCAGCCGCGGTGCGGTGCGTTCCAGAAAGCGCCGCACCGCTCCAGGGAGATCGAGCGGCGCGTAACTGTGTTCGACGCTCTCGCCAAACAGCGCGCGCACCCGCTCCGAGCCGGTGGGCGTCACCGTCGTCACGACCAGGGGCAGGCTCGGGTAATGTTCGCGCAGGGCCTTGATGAGCGGCGCCGCGGCGTTGACCTCGCCCATGGATGCCGCGTGGACCACGATGCTTTCCGTCCATCTCGGCGTGCGCTGCCGGGCGAACCGCTCCGCCCAGCGCCGGCGGTAGGCCGGCTCGCGCAGGCTGCGCGCGAAGAAATAGGCCAGCACCAGCGGTGTGCCCAGGTACATGGCAAGGGAGTAAAGGGCGCGCATGGCTCGCTGTGCGGCTACACCTGAGGGGTTCGCGCGGATTATATCACCGGGGTCAGCGCTTCCCGCTTGGATATCGGGCCCGAAGGCCGGACAATGGTGTGATGCGCGACACCGCCTTGTGCTTGCCCTCGATGCTGCCCCGCAACTGGCCCGGATGGCTCGCGGTGGGCGCGCTGTCGGTTCTTGGCCGTCTGCCCCAACGGCTTGGGCTCTGGCTGGTTGCGCCGCTCGGACCCCTGTTCTACCGGCTCTCGAAGCGACGCCGGGCGGTCGCCCAGCGCAATATCGAACGCTGTTTTCCGGGCCTCGATCAAGGCGCCCGAGACCGCCTGGTCCGCGCCAGTTTCGCCGCGCTGGCGCGGATGATCGCCGAGCTCGCCTGGTGCTGGGCGGGTCCGTTGCGCCGCATCGACCGCATCAGCTCGGTCGAGGGCCTCGAGCACCTGCTCGACGCCGAGGAGCAGGGCCGGGGCGTGTTGTTGTTGACCTGCCACACGACCTGCATGGAGATTGGCGCGTGTATCTTGGCTCGGCGAGCGGTGGGCAGTGGCGTGTACCGACCGTTGCGCAGCGCGGTCGTCGAGTGGTTCCAGAACCGCGGGCGGCTGCGGTATGCGGAGCACATGATCAGCAAGCGCGACGCGCGCACCGCGGTCCGCTTGTTACGGCGCGGTGGCGTCCTCTGGTACGCCCCCGATCAGGATTTTGGCCCGGAGCAGAGCCTGTTCGCACCGTTCTTCGGCATCCAGACGGCGACCCTGCTGGCCACCCACCGCCTGGCAAGGCTGACCGGATGCGCGGTGGTGCCGATGTTTCCGCTCTACGACCCGCAGCAGCGGCGCTACCGGGTCACGTTGCTGCCGGCGCTCGAGCATTTTCCCTCCGATGATCCGGCCGCCGACCTGGCCCGGGTCAATGCGATCATGGAGCAACAGGTGAGGCGGGCCCCGGAGCAATACTGGTGGGTGCACCGCCGATTCAAGACCCGACCGCCGGGAGACGCGCCGTTCTACGAATGACGTGACGTCAACTCCGATCCTGGAAGGTCGAGGCCCACAGGCCGGCCAACACCCAGATGAGCGAGGAGAGATAGGTTCCATAGACCGCGAAATGGGAATTCACCGGGAACAGGATCAGCACCAGAGCCAGCGCGAACGGAAAGGCTTCCTGGCGTTGGGCGGGCAGCATGCCGCGCCATTGCCGCCAAGCCAGCAGGATGCCCAGCGCCAATCCGGCCAGGCCGATGGAGCCGGTATCGGCCATCACCTCCAACACCACGTTGTGCGCGTGGTAGGCGCCCCGGGCGCCGCCCGTTTTGCGCACGTGGACATCGTCCGCCTCGGCATATTCGAGGTAAGCCACCGAGAATGACCGCACCCCCACCCCGTTCAGCGGATGGGCGCGGTACATGCGCAGGGCGGTGCGAAAGATCGGCAGCCGCTCGGAGGAGGCGAAATCGATCGCGGTCTCGGTGCCCTCCAGGGCCGTCATCGACTGCTCGATGCGTTCCTGCAGCAGCGGCGAGGCGAGGTAGCCAGCCAGGATCACCACCATGGCCACCACCGGGATGGACAGGGTGGCGAGGCGCAACTCGCGGTTCTCGCGGTTCAGGAGCAGCAGCAGGTAGGTGGCCACCACGACGGCCATGAGCAGCCAGCCCGAGCGCATTCCCGCGATGGTCACCGCACCCAGCACCAGCGCGAACGAGATCACCCAGGCCCACGCGGGCCAGCGGCGCCGGGCGTATTCGAGCAACAACGGGGAGAGCATGGCCATTGTGGGGCCGTAGAATTGGTACTGCTTGATGAACAGGGCATTCAACCGGTCCGGGTGCATGGCGATGCCGAACAGGTCGCTGCCGAGATACAGCTGCACGAAACCGTCCACGGCCCAGAACAGGAGCAGGTAGGCGCCCCAGCGCAGCACCCGCCAACGCTGGGAATCGGGTTGCAGCAGCAGCGCGATGCTGAAGGCGGCAGCGAGGTACCTCAGCGCCGCCAGGCTTCTCAGGCTGCTCTTCTCCGGCGTGAAGGAGTCGAAGCTCGACAGCACCATGGGCAGCCAGAAGCACAGGAACAGCGGGATGAGCACCGGCGCCAGGAAGCGGAAGCGGCGACGGTGGGCCGAGCTGCGCAGCAGGAACGGCAACGCCAGGGCCAGGGCGGCCAGCGGCAGCTCCTGCCAGCGCCCGAATGGCAGCAGGGCGATGAACAGAACCACCGTCCAGCTCGGCCATTCAGTGCGGAGGCGTCGGAACAGGATCGGCATCGGCTCGCCTCAGATCAACTCCTGGTAGAGGTGCATGGTTCTGGCCATCGATTCGTGCAGCGAGAAGGCATCACTGTCGGGCACTTCCGGCCGTCGGTCAAGGAACGCCCGCGTCTTGCGCAGCAGGCCCTCGAAACTGCCAGGCGGCACGGCCCCGGCCGCGAACATCCCGGCCAGCACCTCGCGAACCCCGCCGTGGTCCCAGGCGATCACCGGGATGCCGAGGTACAGGGCCTCCGGCACGGTGCGCCCGAACGCCTCCGGCGGGTCGCTGCACAGGTTGAAAACGATGGCGGAGGCGGCCATCCAATCGCGGATGTCGGCGCGCTGCCCCGTGAAGGTGACGCGCTCCAGGATGCCGCTGCGTTCGGCCAGGCCCTCGAGCTCCGCCCGGTAACGCGAGCCGGGCCGGCCGGGGCCGAGGATCACGCCGTGGGTATCCGGGTAATCCTCTGCCACCGCGGCCAGCAGTTCGAGGAAGGTCGCGTGGCCCTTGTAACGCGACAAGCGGCCAGGCAGCAGCAGCAGGCGCTTGCCCCTGAGCAGTGGAAATTCCCGTTCGGTCGCCGCATGCCACTCCGGGGCCGGCCTGTGGCCGCGCGGAAACCCGTCGCGGCTGATGCCGCCATGGATCGTGACCACGCGATCAGGGTCGACGCGCGGATAGTTTTCCAGCGTGTAGCGCCGGATGTGCTCGCTCACGGCGATGACCCGGTCGCCGCGCGTCATGATGGCGCTGTAGGGGCTGACCGTGTACTGGCCGTGCACGCTGGTGATCAATGCGGGACGCCGCCCGGGCGACATGGAGCGCAAGGCGCGCCAGCAGACCCAGGCGGGCAGGCGCGAATGCGCGTGCACGATGTCGGGTCGCTGGGCCTCGAGCCAGGCGCGGAGACGGCGTATGTATTTCAGGGTGGCGGGCCGTTTCCGCCCGACCGGCCAGTCGAGGGGCTCGCCGCCGCACGCGGCCACCCGCTCGCTGAGGGGGCCGGCGGCCCCGAGCACGGTTACCCGGTGGCCGTGCTGGCGCAGGTGCTCGCACAATTCCACGGCCACCAGTTCCGAGCCGCCGACGCTGAGGGCGGCCAGGGACTGGACGACGTGCATGGTTGCGGAGGCGGCCGGGGCCCGTTCAGGGCGCCGCGTCAATCGTCCAACTGGTAATGGGCGCCGCAATACGGACAGCTGGCCTCACCAGTGGCCTCGATGGGCAGGTAAACCCGCGGGTGTGAATTCCAGAGCTTCTGCCGGTGCGTGGGGCAGGACAACGGCAGGTCCTTGCGACTGACCCGGTAGGATTTCTCGGTGCTGGCACTTGCCAGGTCCGGATTGCTGGCGTCGGTTCGGTGGGTCACGGGGCCCGCTCCAGGGTCATTCGAAATCACGGTTTCGCACGGCGCTATTGTAACCACTGCCGCCATGCAGGTCATGGCCTGCAGGGTTACCGCCGCCCAGGTTATCGTGGGGCCATGAATCCGGGCTGAATGGCCCGGACGTCAGCTGCTCGCCTCGGCGGGGAGCTGTCGGGCGCAGATCGCGCGGACTTCCGCGCCCGGGTCCGGTGCGGGTTGCGAAGCCCGTGTCAGGCGCGCCCGATGCCGGGTGCGCGTGAGGGTTTCATGGGCGGCGATCAGGCTGCTGACCGCGCCGGCTTCCAGCCAGGCCGCCTGCCCCAGCGCTTCCAGTTGCGCTACCGTGCCGACCGCCTCCAGCAACTCCGGGTGCTCGTGGGCGCCCTCCAGTATCCCCAACTGTGCGACGAATCCGATGTCGACCAAGCCCCCCGCGCCATGTTTGAGGGGCTCTTCGTCGCCGAGTTCACGGCGCATACGCTGGCGCATCTCGACCACATCCGCGCGCACCCGCGCCGCATCGCGGGGCAGGCGCAGGACGTCCGCACGAATACGCCGGAACGCGCCGCCAATCGCCTTCTCGCCGGCCAGTGCGCGTCCGCGGGTCAGGGCCTGCAGTTCCCAGGTCCACGCGTCCTGGTGCTGGTAGCGCTCGAACGCCGTGACGGACGAAACCAGCGGCCCGGCCCGACCATTGGGGCGCAGACGCGTATCGACAGAATAGAGCCGCCCGGAGGCGGTGGTGGCCGTCAGATAGGAGAGCATGCGTCGCGCCACCCGGGTCTGGAAACGCTCGGCGCTGAGTGGCCGCTCACCATCGGAGGTGGCCTCACCGGCCTCGTAGAGAAAGATCAGGTCGAGATCCGAGGAGTAGCCGAGCTCGCGTGCGCCCAGCGACCCGTAACCGATCACCGCGAGACCCGGACCGGGCAGTTGCCCGTGGCGGGCGGCAACTTCGCGGGCCGCCAGCTGCCAGCAAGCGCCGATGATCGTCTCCGCCAGGTCGGTCAGGGTGTGCTGCGCCTGGCTGGCCGTCAGCGCGGCTTCGAGCTCCGCCACGGCGGTGCGCAGGCCGAAGGCCAGCTTCATGTGGTTCAGCGCCTGCAGGCTGGCCTCGGTATCGTCATCGGACTCCAGAATGCGCTGGGCGGTGGCCTCCATTTCCTCGCGGGACGGCAGCGCCTTGCCGAGCGCAGGGTCGATCAACTCATCCAGCAGGGCGGGATAGCGGATCACCGTCTCGGCCAGCCAATCGCTGGCCGCGAACAGGCCGATCATGCGCTCCAGGGCCCGGGGATTCTGCACCAGCAGCGACAGGTAGGCACTGCGCCGACACACGGCCGCCACCAGGCGGAACACATCGCTCAGCGCGGCGTCCGGGAGTTCCTGGCGGCTCAATTGTTCGAACAGGCGGGGCATGAAGCGGTCCAGTCGCTCCCATGCCCGGGCGCTGAGCGATAGCCGGTCGAGGCTGTGCAGAAACGTTGCCAGGGCCTGCCCACCCGGCGGCGCTTCGTCTACCGGGCGCTCGCCGCTCTTCAGCAGGCGCCACTCTGCGCGCCAGGGTTGCTCGTGCCCGGGCGCCTCCAGTCGCGGGAATTGCTGATTGAAATGCGCGTTGACGTGCCCCCGCACACGGGCCAGCTCCGATTCGAGCCCGATGGCGGGTTGGATGCCCATCGCCCGCGCCACGCGCTCGAGGTCTTCGCCCGCGGGCAGGGCATGGGTCTGCTGGTCGTGCAGGGCCTGGATGGCATTTTCCAGGCGCCGCAGGAAGTGATAGTCGCGCCGCAGCGCGTCCGTGCTGTCCGGCGGGAGCAAGGCCAGGGCCTGCAGCTGGTCCAGCGCCTCCAGCAGGGACGGCGTTTGCAGGCGGGGCTCGCGTCCACCTCGCAACAGCTGGAATCCCTGTACCAGGAATTCGATCTCCCGGATGCCGCCCGGGCCGCGCTTGATGTCGTTCTGCCGGCCGCGGCGGGCGGCATCGGCCCGCACCGATTCGTGCATTTCCTGCAGCGCCTCGATGGCCCCGAAATCGATGTATCGCCGGTATACGAACGGCGTGAGCTGCTCCAGCAGGCGCGCCCCCCCGGCCCGGTCGCCGGCCACCGGGCGCGCCTTGACCAGCGCGTAGCGTTCCCAGTCGCGCCCTTCACGCTGATAGTACTGCTCCATGGCGCCGAAACTGCACACCAGCGGTCCGGCGGCGCCGAACGGCCGCAGCCGCGTGTCCACCCGAAAGCAGAAGCCCTGCTCGGTGACTTCCGACAGGCTGGCGATGGTCGCGCGCGCCAGGCGGGTGAAGAACCGCTCGTTGGACAGGGCGCGCGGGCCGTCGCATGTTCCCGTCTCGGGAAAGCCGAAGACGATATCGATGTCCGAGGACAGGTTGAGCTCGCCTCCGCCGAGCTTGCCCAGCCCGATGACCGCCATGGCCTGCGGCTCCCCCGACTCGCCGCACGGCGTGCCGTGGAGGCCGGAGAGCCGCGCGGCGTGCGTTTGCAGGGCGGCGTCCAGGCAGATTTCCGCCAACCGGCTGAGGTCGTGCATGGTCTGCGCGAGGCTGGCAACGCCGTTGAGTTCGCGCCAGATGATCCGCATCATCTCGAAATTCCGGAACTGCCGCAGGGCAGGGTCCAGGCCTGCCGCCTCGATCAGGGGTTCGAGTTCGCTGCTCTGAGGTGCGCGGTCTGATTGCAGGCGTCCGCCGGCCTCGAGACGCTCCATCCAATCCGGGTGGCGGTCCATGAGCTGGCCCAGGTAGGGACTGCATTCTCGGGCGATGTCTCTGGGCCGGCTAGCCATCGGCCGAGTATAGCCAAAAGCCGGGCGACTCCGCCTTTCACCTCAATCGATAACGGCCGTGTGCGGGCGCCCTGCGGCGGTGAAGTGCCGCAGGCCGGACAGTTGGCCGGCGCATCCCGCCCCCCGAACCCATTGGGCAGGCGAAACGGGTCGCAGGCGCAGCACTCAGAAACCGAGGGTTCTGCTCACGGTCAGGACGACATGGGTCGCGGCGTTTCCGCCCAGCAGCGTTCCATCGCTGTGGACGATGGCCAGCGCATAGTCCAGCAGCGGGCGCTCGTCGATCGTCAGGGTGCCGCCATAGCCCGCTTCGAAGTAACTGCCGTCGAAATCATGTGCGAAGGTGCCGACCACACCGTAGAAGCCCCGGTGCGAGGCGGTCAGTGAATAGAACCCGTAATCCAGCGTTGGGCCGCCAAAGTTCCGGTACTCGCCGAACGCGGCATCGAAAGCCAGCCAACGCCAGCGGGCACCCAGGTTGAGCTCCAGGTAGTCGTCGTCGAAATCGTCCGTGTAGGTGTACCAGGTGGCGCCGAGGCTGAAGCCGAAATCACCCCGCTCGAGGCCGTAGCCGCCGTAGTAATCGACCTCCAGGCCATCGCCCACATCCGCCGCCCAGGTGCCGAGATAGAACCCCCCTGCACCGAGCTCGGCGCCCCCGAAGAAGGAAGAGGTGTGCTGGGGGATGCCCCGAAAAATATATTGACTGTTGTATCCGATGTGGGCGGAAAGATCCGCGGCCATGGACGGCGCTGCGATCATCGCCAGCGTCGCGGCGCAGAGCATTGCATGTGTGTTCATGGTCTTTTGCCTCCCGTTTGCGCAGTGTGCGTGCCATGCCGGCAACCCCGGCCTCGGGCACCTCCCGGGGAGGTTTCTGCAGGATTCGTGCCATGAAGATTAATCGTTGGGTTTCAGGGACCTGCAATGACCCGCCGGGCTGCCAGGCAGGCGGCCCTGCACCATGCCGGGCCGCCAGGGGCATGCGTTGCCACAAATCGGGGCACAGGGAGAGGCCGGCAGGCGAGCCCGCATCGCCTCATGCACTCCACCGAGCGCTTCCGGCATTGCAGGAAGCCGGGTAACCCTCAGCGTCGTCGTCGATTGAACGCGGCAAGGACCTGTGCCCGGTCCGGGCTGGGCACCACATTTTCATTGAACGGCAGATGCAAAAGCGTTCCTGGCCAGGCCTGCCAGAAGGGTTGTAGCAGACATTCGCTGATATCTGGAATCGGGAGATTCCCGGTCAAGTCGTGTATGGCGGAGGCAAAAAAGAAACCCCGCCGAAGCGGGGTTTCTGGTAGCAAGCCGGAGGCCTGCAATTGGGGTCGGGCAGATGCCTTACATCATGCCGCCCATGCCGCCCATGTCGCCACCGGGCATGGGCGTTTCCTCCTTGGGGAGTTCCGCCACCATGGCCTCGGTGGTGATCATCAGGCCGGCGATCGACGCGGCATTCTGCAGCGCCGTGCGCACGACCTTGGTCGGGTCGAGGATGCCGGCTTCGATCATGTCCTCGAACTCGCCGGTGGCGGCGTTGAAGCCAAAGTTCGCCTTGCCTTCTGCCACCTTGTTCAGGACCACGGAGCTCTCCGCACCGGCGTTGGCCACGATGGTGCGCAGCGGCTCGGTCATGGCCCGGCGGGCGATGGAGATGCCGACGTTCTGGTCCTCGTTGTCGCCCTTGAGGTCGGCAAGGATGGCCAGCGCGCGCACCAGCGCGACACCGCCGCCCGGCACGACGCCTTCCTCGACGGCCGCGCGGGTCGCGTGCAGCGCGTCCTCGACGCGAGCCTTCTTCTCCTTCATCTCGACCTCGGTCGCCGCGCCGACCTTGATCACGGCCACGCCGCCGGCGAGCTTGGCCAGCCGCTCCTGCAGCTTCTCGCGGTCGTAGTCCGAGGTGGTCTCCTCGATCTGGGCGCGAATCTGGTTGACGCGTCCCTCGATGTCGTCGTGCTTGCCGGCACCGTCGATGATGGTGGTGTTCTCCTTGGTGATCTGGATCTTCTTGGCCGAGCCCAGCTCGTCCAGGGTGGCCTTCTCGAGCGACAGGCCGACTTCCTCGGAGATCACGGTGCCGCCGGTGAGGATGGCGATATCTTCCAGCATCGCCTTGCGGCGGTCACCGAAGCCGGGGGCCTTCACCGCGGCGACCTTGACGATGCCGCGGATGGTG
>JABAHR010000013.1_pt10 | contig 34690 bp, 28 predicted proteins | sample 7062101 | NCBI WGS metagenome assembly JABAHR01 (sample SAMN14534553, study PRJNA622989) | marine sediment metagenome | biome: marine biome [ENVO:00000428]; feature: marine pelagic biome [ENVO:01000023]; material: deep marine sediment [ENVO:00002113] | place: India: Gulf of Kutch | collected...
GCTGTTTCATACGCTGTCGGGGCGAGTGCTTTTGCGGTGCTCACCGTGCTGCTGCTGACCGCGTGGCGGGGGCGGCTGCAGGGGGGGCTGCTCGTCGCAGCAAGCGCGGTGACGGCGCTTTGGTGTGGCGCCGCAGGCCTCTATGCAGCGAATGGCATGCCACCCTTTTCGGCGCTCAGTCTACTCGAGGTGCTGCGGAATACGGGGTGGTTTTTGTTTCTGCTGAAGTTGCTGGGGCTACACCGAGGAGCGACCCGCGGCGTGCGCTTACTGTCCGCCGTTACCTTGGCGCTCTGCGCGGGTCTTGCCGGCCTGATCCTGGCTAATCGTTACAGCATGGACATCCTGCTGGCGGCATCTCCGAGCACGTACTTCACGAATCTCGGACTGCTTCTGCTTTCGGTGGCCGGGCTCGTGCTGGTCGAGCAGCTCTACAGAAATACTGCGATTGAACAGCGCTGGGCTATCAAATCCCTTTGCTTTGGCGTTGGCGTCATGTTCGTGTACGACTTTTACATGTATGCCGATGCTCTGCTGTTCGATCAGGTCGACAATAGTATCTGGAGCGCGCGGGGCATCGTCGTCGCCATGATGGTGCCGCTTATTGCGATGTCCGCGTCACGCAACCCGCAATGGTCGTTGCATGTTTTCGTATCCCGGCACGTTGTCTTTCACACGGCCGCGCTGCTCGGTGCGGGCGTCTACCTGCTGTTCATGGCAGCCGCCGGATACTACATCAAGGCCTACGGTGGCACGTGGGGCGGTGTTGCCCAGGTCGTGTTCCTTTTCGGCGCGGTCGTGCTGCTCGCCCTGCTACTGCAATCCGGGCATCTGCGTTCCCGTTTGAAGGTTTTTGTCGGAAAGCACCTTTTTCGAAACCGTTACGATTACCGCGAAGAATGGCTACGCTTTACTCAGACGCTCTCGACCCTGGAGCGTGGTGCTACTCCCAAGCCGACCATCGTGCGAGCAATTGCCGATATCGTCGAAAGCCCCGGCGGTGTGCTGCTCGAGCGCGGTGAAGGCGGCAATTTCGAGCCGACGGCATGCGTCAACGTCGACCGCTCTGTTGCCAAGCGTGTCGACGCAGATGCACCACTGCTCGGGTTTCTGCGAGATCGCGGCTGGGTGGTTTTCATGGACGAATATCAGCGCAATCCCGCAAACTACGACGGGCTCGCGTTGCCGGAGTGGCTGGAGGAAATTCCGGACGCCTGGGTTGTTTTGCCGCTGATGCAAAGCGACACCCTGGTGGCCTTTATCGTGCTCACGCGATCAACGACGCGCGGCACGCTCAACTGGGAAGACAGCGATTTGTTGAAGACAGTCGGACGCCAGGCCGCGAGTTACCTGGTCATGTGGCAGGCTACCGACGCCCTTTCCGAGTCGCGCCAGTTCGAGGCATTCAACCGGCTGTCAGCCTACGTGGTGCACGATCTCAAGAATCTCGTCGCGCAGCTGGATCTGGTGGTGGACAACTCGAAACGCCATCTGCACAAGCCGGGCTTCATGGAAGACGCGCTCCAGACTATCGAGAGCGCATCGGCGAAAATGAATCGCCTGCTCGGGCAGCTGCGCAAGGGCCGCAGCGAAACGGGTCCCGCGCGATCGGTAGATCTCGCCGAGGTACTCGAGACCGCGGTCGCGGCGCGGCGCGCGAACGCTCCGCGCCCGGTGCTCGAAAGCTGTCTTGAAAAACTCTACGTGATCGCCGATCGAGACCGACTGGCCGCCGTCATCGAGCATCTGATCCAGAACGCTCAAGAAGCGAGTCGCTCCGACGGCCACGTCACGGTTCGGCTCAGCGCCGATGATGGATGGGCGCTGGTCGAGGTCGAGGACGACGGCTGTGGCATGGATGCGGATTTTATCGCCGAGCGCCTGTTCAAGCCCTTCGACACGACCAAGGGCAACGCCGGAATGGGCGTTGGCGTCTATGAAAGCCGCGAGTTCGTGCGAGGACTGGGCGGTGAGATCACCGTCGAGAGCAGTGTGGCGCGCGGCACCCTTTTTAATGTGAAGCTGCCAGCGATGGCGGCGCCCATGCGTCAGATGAGAGATCAAAAGGCCAGGGAGGCAGCGAATTGAGCGTCGCGCGCGTCAGCAAAAAAGCACTGCTTGTGGTGGAGGACGATCCTGGACTGCAAAGTCAACTGAAGTGGTGTTTCGAGGACTACGAGGTCCTCATGGCAGGCGACCGTGAATCGGCCCTGAGGCATCTTCGCCGCCACGAGCCCAAGGTGGTGACCCTGGATCTGGGCCTTCCGCCGGATCCCGCGAATGCGACCGTAGGGTTCGCGCTCATGGAGGAAATTCTGACGCTCGCGCCTGATACCAAGATCATCGTCGTAACCGGTAACGACGATCGCGACAACGCCGTCAAGGCTGTCGCCATGGGCGCGTATGACTTTTACCAAAAGCCCGTTGACGCGGACGTCCTCGGCCTCATCGTGGCGCGCGCCTTCATGCTCCAAGAGCTCGAGGCGGAGAACCGCCGCCTCGCCCTGCAGGCGGGGGCGTCGCCGCTCGAAGGCGTCATTTTCGTCAGCCCGGAAATGGCGAAGGTCTGCCGCATGATCGAGCGCGTCGCGCCAACAGACGTCAGCGTCCTTCTGCTTGGCGAGAGTGGCACCGGCAAGGAGCTGCTGTCGCGCGCATTGCATGACCTCGGCGCCCGATCGAAGGAGCGATTTGTCGTCATCAACTGCGCCGCAATCCCGGAGACGCTGCTCGAGAGTGAGCTCTTCGGTTACGAGAAAGGTGCGTTCACGGGTGCTTACAAGCAGACCATCGGCAAGATCGAATTTGCCGACAAAGGCACGCTGTTCCTCGACGAAATCGGCGATCTGCCTCAATCACTTCAGTCGAAGCTGCTGCGTTTTCTCCAGGAGCGCACCATCGAGCGCTTGGGCGGTCGGGAGCCTATCAATGTCGACGTGCGTATCGTGTGTGCGACACACCAGGATCTTGCGGAGAAAATCAAGGACGGCAGTTTTCGCGAGGATCTGTTCTACCGCATTAGCGAAATCTCGGTGAATATTCCGCCGTTACGCGAGCGGGCGGGTGATGCGGTGGTGCTCGCGCGGGCCTTTCTCGAGAAATACGTGCGCAAGCAGGGCAGGGGACCCAAGGATTTCAACGAGGAGGCACTCGCCGGTATCGACTCCTACCATTGGCCTGGTAACGCTCGGGAGCTCGAGAACCGCGTCAAGCGCGCGGCCATCATGGCCGAGGGAAACCGCATCGGTCTCGAGGATCTCGACCTGCCGGCCTCGGAACGCGAGGCCGAGCCTTTGAACCTGCGCCAGGTCCGGGAGGAAGCGGAACGTCGTGCCGTGAAGCGCGCCCTGGTTTTGAGCGACGACCGCGTTGCTCAGGCTGCAGAGCTGCTCGGCGTCAGTCGCCCGACACTCTACGACCTCATGCAAAAATATGGATTGAAGTGAACGGCGAGCGGGCCTCCGGTGGCCCATTGGCGCTCAATATCGAGGCGCTCGCTCCCAGGCAAGCGAGTGCTCGACGATGGCATCGAGATCGTCGTAGCGGGGTGACCAGTCGAGCACGTCGAGTATTCGCGCGGCGTTCGCAATAAGAACGGGAGGGTCACCGGGCCGGCGCGATGCCTCCTTGATAACGAGCTTTCCGCCGCAGACACGCTCGACTGCGCCGAGCACCTCACGAACGCTGTAACCGTGGCCGTAGCCGCAGTTGAGCGTCGTGGACTCGCCGCCGTCGCGCAGGTACGAGAGCGCCTTCAAGTGCGCGTCGGCCAGATCCTCCACGTGAATGTAGTCCCTGACGCCGGTGCCATCCGGCGTCGGATAGTCGACCCCGAAAATCGTGACCGAGTCGCGCTTGCCGGTGGCGGCCTCGCAGGCGACCTTGATCAGCAGCGTCGCCTCTGGCGTCGACTGGCCGATGCGCCCGCCGGGGTCGCTGCCGGCGACGTTGAAGTAGCGCAGCGTCACGTGGCGCAGAGCGGTGGCTGCCGCGGTGTCCCGCAGTATCCATTCCGTCATGAGCTTGGAGCTGCCGTACGGGTTGATGGGCAGTGTCGACGTCTGCTCGCTCGCCGTGCCGGATTCGGGGATGCCGTAGACGGCCGCCGTCGAGGAAAAGATGAAGTGCTCCACGCCCGCGTTTACGCACGCGGCGATCAGACGGTGCGCTTTGACGGTGTTGTTGTGATAATACTTGAGCGGCTCTGCGACGGATTCCGGAACCACGGTGTGCGCGGCGAAGTGCATGACGGCTTCGACCGCGTGCTCCTCGAGCAGCCGCCCGATGAGCCCCTGGTCGCCGCAATCTCCCACCACCAGCTCGCCGCCCGTGACGGCCCCGCGAAAACCCTTGCTGAGATCGTCGACGACAATCACGCGCTCCCCCGCTTCGACGAGCTGGCGAGCCGCGTGGCTGCCGATATAGCCGGCGCCGCCGGTGACCAGCACCGCGCCTCTCGTGTCCCCTGTGTTCGGCATGGATGTCTCTTGGCAGATTTTCCCGTCAGAGCTGTCGCCGTGCTGTCACGAGTTTCGTAAAATTCGATCCGTTCGCCGGCTTTCGTCACAATGGCTGCGTCCCATGAGCTTAATGGATCGATTCCGGCCGTGGAACCGCGCGCTACGAATCGAGCATTGGATTACTGTGAACCGTGCCTGCTTTTGACCCGATGAGACCTCCTGTCCCCGGCGCATCCGGCGCCGTCCTGGCTTGAGCATGGAGCCGGCCGTGACGCTGCGCGATGTCTATGCGGCGCGACGCAGCATCGCTCCGTGGGTGCGGCGCACACCCCTCAAGCTCTCGCCGGCGCTCTCCAAGCTGACCGGCGCGAGCGTCCACCTCAAGCTGGAGACGGTGCACGACACCGGGGCATTCAAGATTCGCGGTGCGACCAACCGTATCGTCAATCTCAGCGACGAGGAGCGGGCCCGCGGCGTGGTGACCGTGTCCACGGGCAATCACGGGCGCGCCGTCGCGTTCGCGGCCAAGCGGGTCGGCGTGCGGGCAGTCGTGTGCATGTCGGAGCTCGTGCCGGACAACAAGGTGGAGGCTGTCAGGGATCTGGGTGCGGAGGTCCGAATCGTGGGGCGTTCCCAGGACGATGCCGAGGTGGAGGCGAACCGGCTGATCTCGGAAGAGGGAATGATCGGCGTGCATCCCTTCGATGACCCTCATGTCATCGCGGGACAGGGCACCATCGGCATCGAGCTTCTCGAGGATCTACCGCACATGGACACGGTCATCGTGCCGCTATCCGGCGGGGGATTGATGGGAGGCATCGCCATGGTGTTGAAATCCGCCGGGGCCGGCATTCGCACCATCGGCGTCTCGATGGCGCGTGGGCCGGCGATGATCGAGAGCATTCGCGCTGGAAAGCCGGTCGCGGTGCAGGAGCGTGCGACCCTCGCCGACAGCCTGGGCGGCGGGATCGGTCTCGACAACCGCTACACCTTCGCGCTGGTGAAGCGCTTCGTGGATGAGCTGCTCGTGGTCGATGAGGGGCAGATCGCCGACGGCATGCGCCAGCTCTATCGAGGCGATAACCTGGTCGCCGAAGGTGGCGCGGCGGTCGGTGCCGCAGCGCTGCTCGCCGGGCTGGTGTCGAAGCCCGGGGGCAACGTCGTCTGCGTGGTGAGCGGCTCGAATGTCGACATGGAGAAGTTCACGCGCATCGTCAACGGCGAACCGAGCGAGGCGTAGGTCAAGAGATGGCGATTATCGTTCTCACCGAAGCCGATATCCGCGCATGCACACCGATGGACGAGGCCGCCTTCGCGGCGGTGGAGCAGGCGTTCACGTGGCTCGCCGAAGGCAAGGTGGCGATGCCGCCCATCATGCACATCGAGGTTGCCGAGAGTCGCGGCGACGTCGACATCAAGAGCGCCTGCGTGCGCGGACTCGAAAGCTTTGCGGTCAAGATCGCCTCGGGATTCTTCGATAACCCGAAATTGGGACTTCCGAGCTCGAGCGCCATGATGGTCGTGTTGAGCGCCAGGACCGGCTTTTGCGAGGCGGTGCTTCTCGACAACGGCTATCTCACCGATCTGCGCACGGGGCTGGCCGGGGCCGTGGCCGCGAAACATCTCGCCCCGGCCGTGGTGGACACCGTCGGAATCGTCGGTGCCGGCGCGCAGGCGCGCTATCAGCTCGAGTGCCTGCGTATGGTGCGGCAATTCACGCGGGTGCTGGTGCGTGGGCGCTCGCCGCAGAACGTCGCCGCCTATGTCGGCGACATGACGCGAGCGCTCGGCGTGGAGGTCGTCGAGGCCGACAGCATGGAGCAGCTCGTCGGTGAAAGTCAGCTGGTGGTGACGACCACGCCGTCCCGGGATGCGATCATCCGCGAGGAGTGGCTGCATCCCGGTCTGCACGTGACGGCGATGGGTTCGGACCTCGCCGGCAAGCAGGAGCTCGATGCGCGGGTGCTCGCGCGCGCGGATCGGCTGGTATGCGACAGCAAGTCGCAGTGCTTTTCAATGGGAGAGCTGCAGCACGGCCTGGCTGCCGGTGTCATCGATCGGCAATCGCAAATCGACGAGCTCGGCGCGATAACGGCGGGCACGGCGGCGGGCCGCCGGTCGGCCGAGGAGATCACGCTGTGTGACCTGACCGGAACCGGCGTGCAGGACACGGCAATCGCGACGTTGACGGTGGCGCGGGCGCGCGCGTCGGGACGGGGGATGGTCGTCGAGGGCTGAGCGCGCGGCGCACCGCATCGCGGGGCACCGTCTCGAGGCGCGGCATGGAATCGCGAACCCAGGCCTCAGTAGTCCCGGTCGGGCACCGAAGCCTTTCTCTTCTCCATGAACGCGGTCAGCGCCTCGTCGATGGCCGGGTCGAGCTCGGGGGCCTGGTACTGCTCGAGCATGCGTTTCCAGATGGCGTTGGCACGCTGCTCGGCATCGAGGCTGCCCTCGGCCTGCCATTGCTCGTAGCTGTTGTTGTCGGCGATGGATGAGCGGTAGAAGGCCGTCTCGAAGTTCGCCTGGGTGTGGGCGCAGCCGAGAAAGTGCTGACCGGGGCCGACCTCGCGGATGGCGTCCATTGCCTGGCCGTTCTCGGAGAGATCGACGCCCTCGAGGAACGCCTGCATCATGCCGGCCTGATCGGCATCCATGACGAACTTCTCGTAGCCCATGGCCAGCCCGCCTTCGAGCCAGCCGGCGGCGTGCAGCATGAAGTTGACGCCGGCGAGCATGGCTGTCTGCAGCGTATTCGCCGCCTCGTAGGCGGCCTGGGCGTCGGCGGTCTTGGAGGCGCACAGCCCGCCGCCACTGCGAAACGGCACCCCCAGGCGTCGGGCCAGGGCGGCACAGACGTAAACCACCAGCGACGGCTCGGGACCGCCGAAGGTGGGCGCGCCGGACTGCATGGAGACCGCGCTCGCGAAGGTGCCGAAGACCACCGGCGCGCCGGGGCGCACGAGCTGGGCGAAGGCCATGCCGGCCAGCGCCTCGGCGAGGATCTGCGCACAGGTGCCGGCGACCGTCACCGGCGACATGGCGCCGGCGAGGATGAACGGCGAGATCACGGTCGCCTGATTGTTCTCGGCGTAGACGCGCAGCGCCCCCAGCATGGTGCCGTCCCACACCATCGGCGAGTTGGCGTTGATGAGGCTGATGACGACGGTGTTCTGATCGACGAAGGCGTCGCCGAAGAGGATTTTGGCCATTTCGACCGTGTCCTGCGCGCGCTCCGGCGCCGTCACCGAGCCCATGAAGGGCTTGTCGCTGTAGCGCATGTGGCTGTACACCATGTCCAGGTGACGCTTGTTGACCGGCAGGTTCACGGGCTCGCAGACGGTGCCTCCCGAGTGGTGCAGGCTGGGACTCATGTAGGCGAGCTTCACGAAGTTGCGAAAATCCTCGATGGTCGCGTAGCGGCGGCCTTCGTCGAGGCTGCGGATGAACGGCGATCCATAGGCGGGTGCCATGACCATGTGCGGTCCGCCGATGCGCACGCTGCGCTCGGGGTTGCGGGCGTGCTGGATGAACTCGGCCGGCGCCGAGCGCTGGATGATGCTCCGGCACAGCCCCTTCGGGAAGCGCACGCGCTCGCCGTCGACGCTGGCGCCGGCCTCCTTCCACAGCCTCAGGGCGTCGGCGTCGTCGCGGAATTCGAGCCCGATGTCCTCGAGAATGGTGTCCGCATTGTGCTCGATGAGCGCCAGCCCCTCTTCGTCGAGGACCTCGTAGACGGGCAGCTTGCGGGTGATGTACGGGACCTGCACGGCGCTCGAACGGGCGCGGGCGGCGCGGCGCGCATCGCGTCCGCCACCGCGGGTGCGGCTTCTCGGTTCACGTGCGCTCATGGGCGGCGGTTGACGTCCTCCCGGGACAGGGCGAGGAAGATATCCACGCAGGAGGCCCGGCACTTTGTGCGCGGCGACGTCCATGTGCCCAACCGCGTCATGGCGGGCCCGGGTGCAGGCCGAGTGCCGGCGCGGCGTCGACTCAGGCCGCCACGGCCGCGCGCACCGCGGCGACGATGCGCGCCTGCAGCTCGGCATCGAGGTAGGGGTGCATGGGCAGGCTCAGAACGCTCTGCGAGAGACGTTCCGCCACCGGGATGCCGTCGGGCGCCTTGGGAAACGCGCGGTAGGCCTGCTGTCTGCTCAGCGTGCGCGGATAGTAGATGGCGGTCGGGATCCCCTGTGCCTTGAGCGCGGCGGCGAGTGCGTCGCGGTCGGCGACCTGGAGGGTGTACTGGGCCCAGGTCGACGTCGCGCCTTCAGCGACTACCGGCGTGGTGGCGATGTCCCGGAGGCCCTCGTCGTAGCGCTCGGCGATGCGCTGGCGGCGTTCGACCTCGTCGTCGAATATGGCCAGCTTCTCGATGAGAATCGCGGCCTGCAGGGTGTCCATGCGGCTGTTGAGACCGACCCGATCGATGTCGTACTTGTGACCGCCCTGACCGTGCTGGCGTATGGAGCGGCACAGATCGGCGAGGGCGTCGTCGTCGGTGAACAGCGCGCCGCCGTCGCCGTAGCAGCCGAGCGGCTTGGCCGGAAAAAAGCTGGTTGCCGCGACCTCGGCGAGCGCGCAGGTGCGGGCAGCGCCGAGGCGTGCGCCGAAGCTCTGTGCCGCGTCCTCGAGCACCAGCAGCCCCTGCTCCTCGGCAATGGCGTTGATGCTCGGATAGTCCGCGGGTTGCCCGAACAGGTCCACCGGGATGACCGCGGCGGGGCGCAGGCTGCCCTTGCGGGTCTCGGCGATGGACGCCGCCAGGCTCTGCGGATCCATGTTGAAGCTCACGGGGTCGACGTCGACGAACACCGGTGTCGCGCCGATCAGCGCGGCCACCTCCGCCGTGGCGGTGAACGTGAACGCGGGCAGGAAGACGGCATCCCCGGGGCCGATACCTTTCGCCATCAGCGGAATGAGCAGCGCGTCGGTACCGTTCGCGCAGCTGATGGCATGACGCACGCCGGCAAAGGCGGCGAGCTTCTCTTCGAGCTCGGCCACTTCGGGGCCCATGATGTACGCGCCGTGCTCGATGACCCGCTGCACAGCGGCCTCGATCTTGTCGGCGATGCGCCGACGCTGGGCCTGAAGATCGATAAACGGAATGGGTGCGTGCGTGTTTTCGCCCGCGGAAGCGTTGGCTTCGGCGCTACTCGCCACTGATCTCCTCCAACTTGTCTTTGCCCTTCAGGCGATACCGTCTGCCCGTGCGCGGGCACACCAGGTCCTTGCCGAGCGGCTCGCCGGCGTGGGACACCCAGCCGATGCGTTTCGCCGGCACGCCCGCCACCATGGCGTGGGGCGGCACGTCGCGTTTGACCACCGCACCCGCCGCGACCAGGCTGTACTCGCCCAGCGTCACGCCGCAAACGATGGTCGCATTGGCGCCGATGGTGCAACCTTTCTTCACCAGCGTCTCGCGCAGCTCGTCCATGCGCGCCACGTCGGCGCGCGGATTGTACACGTTGGTGAAAACCATGCTCGGACCGCAGAAAACGTCATCCTCGAGCGTGACCCCCTTGTAGATGCTGACGTTGTTCTGCACCTTGCAGTTGTCGCCAATGGATACGTCGGGACCGACCATGACGTTCTGACCGAGGTTGCAGCGTGCACCGATGCGGCTGCCCTTCAAGATATGGCTGAAATGCCAGATGCGGGTGCCTTCGCCGATCTCGCAGGGATGATCGACGATGGCGGTGTCGTGGACGAAGGTACGGCGATCGTCGACCCGGCGCGCCTTCGCGGCTTCGAGCGCGATGGGACGGCCGCTGCCCATGGAACGCTCGGCGGCGTCGAGCACGCGCAGCACGCGCACGCCCTCGGCTCCGTCGGTGCGCGGACGCGCGCCGCTTCGAATACAGTCGAGGAAATGCCGGCACTCGAGCGCGAGCGGCTCGTCCTCGGTGACGGCGATGGGCTGGGCGTCGGCGCGATTGGGCTCGGGCTTGCCGTTCTTCCAGTCGATGCTGTGCGGATAGACCACGAGCTTGCCTTCCCAGGGCTCGCCATCGTCGAAGACGGCCATCGATCGATCGCCGACCACCACCAGCTTCTGCTCCTTGAACGGGTGCAGCCAGGAGACGAACACGTGAGCGTGCTGGCCACCCGGAAAGTCGAGATGCGTGGTCGTCACGTCGGCGATGCGCCGGTGCAGGTAGTTGGCGCCGACGGCGGTGATGGTCTCCGGCTCGTCGCCGACCAGCGAGAGGATCATGGAGATATCGTGGGGCGCGAAGCTCCACAGGATGTTCTCCTCGCGGCGCACCTTGCCCAGATTGAGCCGATTCGAGTAGATGTACTGCAGGCGTCCCAGGGCGCCATCGGCGACGAGATGCTTGAGCTCGAGAAACGCCGGGTGGTACTGGAGCAGGTGTCCGACCATCAGCGTGAGACCGCGGTCCTCGGCCATTGCCACGAGCTGCGCTGCCTCGTCGAGCTCCAGCGCCAGCGGTTTTTCGACAAACACGTGCTTGCCGGCTTCCAGCGCCGCTCTCGTGAGGGCGTAGTGCTGCGCTGCCGGCGCCGCGACCACGATGCCCTCGACGTCGGCATCGCCGAGGAGCGCGTCGAGGGCGCGCGTCTCGACCGCGTGCCGTGCGGCGATTTCCCCGGCGGTGGCGGCGTCCTGATCGTGGACGGCGGCGAGCGCACCGAGGGCGTGGAAATTGCGCACCAGGTTTTTGCCCCAGTACCCGCAGCCGAGGACCCCGACGCGCGGCGTCGCGGCTTGCGGGCTCGGTGCCGCTCGTGTGCTGCTCATAGCTGCCTTGTGCATTGCGATTGAACTGTACAGTTTAGTCGCTCGAACACCGGTGAGAACGGTGGCCGGGCGCCAGAGCCCGAGAGCCCCGCCCGGGCCGCCGCTGCGGGGAACCCGGGTCGCGCAGCGCAGCCGCCGCGGCCCCGGGGGATTGCGGGCGCGTCCGCTCCCGGGGCGGCCTTGCCGGGGTCGGGCCGGACGCCGGCCGGGGTCGGCACCATGTCCCGGATCGCGATCCTGAATAAGCGTTATACTCGCCTGGTCACCGAGGAATCGTCCGAGCATGCAAAGGATACGAGCCTGCGCGCCTGACGCGTCGCCCCTTGCTTGATGTCGAATCGATTCACCGAGCTGCTTCGAGCCAGGCCCGTCGTTCTTGCCGACGGCGCCATTGGTACCAACATGTTCGCCTACGGGCTCACCAGCGGCGACGCGCCGGAGCTTTGGAACACCGACCACCCGGATCGGGTCGCCGCATTGCATCAGTCCTTCGTCGATGCGGGCAGTGATCTGTTTCTCACCAACAGCTTCGGCGGCACGCGCCATCGGCTCAAGCTGCACAAAGCGGAGAAGCGGGTCGCGGAGCTCAACGAGGCGGCCGCGCGCATCGCGCGACAGGTGGCCGACAGCGCCCCGCGAGAGATCGTCGTTGCCGGATCCATGGGGCCGACCGGCGAGCTCTTCGAGCCCCTCGGTGCGCTCAGCATGGAGGACGGGATTGCCGCTTTCCAAGCGCAGGCGCGGGCGCTCGCCGACGGCGGCGTCGATGTGCTCTGGGTCGAGACCATGTCCTCTCGCGAGGAGGTGGAGGCCGCGCTCACCGGTGCCGCTGCCACCGGGCTGCCGCTGGTGTGCACCCTCAGCTTCGACACCAACGGCAGCACCATGATGGGCATCACACCGGCCGATTTTGTGGCCCTGTGCAGAGAGCTCGGTCCGTCGCCGAGCGCCTACGGTACCAACTGCGGTGTGGGGCCGGCGGAGGTCGTTGCGGGAATTGTGCGCCTGCGCGGCGCCGCGCACGTGGATGATGTGCTGGTGGCAAAGGCCAACTGCGGTATTCCGGCGTTCGTCGACGGCACCATCCGCTACGGCGGCACGCCCGAGCTCATGGCCGATTACGCGCGCCTGGCGATCGATGCGGGCGCGCGCATCGTCGGCGGCTGCTGTGGCACGACGCCGGAGATCCTGCGCGCCATGCGCACGGTCGTCGATGCGCACGCGCGCGGGGAGCCACCGACGCTCGACGCGGTGGAACGGCGACTCGGCGCGCTGAGCGCGGGGGCTCGGGGCGTCAGCGGCGGGGCGGGGCGGGCGGCATCGCGACGGGCTTCGCGACGGCGCCGTTGAGCCACGCACCGGGTTGATGACAGCGATGGCGAAAAGGACGAACAAGAGCGCGGCCGTGAACGGCGTCACCGACGGGGCGAAGCGCGCTGCCGGTAAGGCGACGCCCGCGGACACGCCGGCCGTGCGCAGGGCGGCTGCTAAAAAGGTCAGCAAGAAAAAGGCAAAGCGAAAAACGAGCGGGCCGGCGGGCAAGACGCGCCCGGCGCGCGGCAAGCGGGCGGCACAGGTCGCCGATGCAAGCCTCGGCGAGGCGGTCTCACCTCTCTCGGCGGCAGTGCGCGAGATCGAGCAAGCCCTCGAGCGGGCCTCGGAGCGGCTCGCCGATGCCCGCGAGCGTGTCGCGCACGCGGGCACCACGGCGCGCACGAAGCGCACACCGTCGGCGTACGCGGCGGCGGATCGGGCGCGTGAGGCGATCGCGCTGATCAACGAGAGCCGCATCGAGGTGACCGCCCGCCTGATGGCAGCGCGCGACGCCTTGAAGGAGCCGGGCGGCGCGGCGCCCGATGTGAAGGCGCTCGAGGCGGCGCTGCGAGACGCCCTCGCGCGCTACGAGGCGTTTCTCGCGGCGTTCGATCGCAGGGTCGCACGCAGCCGACGCGGCGGCGATCGACGCAAAGCATGAGCGCTGCGCTGCGGCGCCGCAACGTGGCGCCGGCGGTGCCGTCTCGCGTCCTGGCAGACGTCAGTCGGCAAGCGCCGCAGCGAGCACGCGCGCGACGTGCACGGGTTTTCGCGTCGTCGCATCGCTGATCTGATGACGGCAGCTGGTGCCGTCGGCAACGATGAGCGTATCCCGGCAGACGCCGCGAACCGCCGGCAGCACGTCGAGCTCGGCGATTTTCATGGAGACGTCGTAGTGCTCGGCTTCGTAGCCGAATGCGCCCGCCATGCCGCAGCAGGTTCCGGGCACCGTATCGACCTCGAGTTCCGGAACCAGTCCGAGCAGGGTCTCGACCGCGGCCATGCCGGCGAACGCCTTCTGATGGCAGTGACCGTGGAGGAGGGCGCGCTTCTCGGTTAACGGCGCGAGCGGCAGGGCGAGCCGCCCGGCCTCGTGCTCGGCGATCAGAAACTCTTCGAGCAGCATTGCGCGCGCGGCCGTTGTGCGCGTGAGCTCGCCGGGAAGGAGGGCGAGAAACTCGTCCTTCAATGTGTAAAGACACGAAGGCTCGAGGCCGACGACCGGCGCCCCGCGGGCCACGTGGGGCTCGAGGGCGTCGAGCATCCGACGCGCCTCGGCGCGCGCTTCGTCGACGAGTCCGGCGGCGAGGAAGGTTCGTCCGCAGCACAGCGGCCGTTCGCCCTCGGGCGCGGCGGCGAGCACGACGCGGTAACCTGCCGCTTCGAGCACGCGCAGCGCCGCGCGTGCATTCTCGGGCTCGAACCAGCGGTTGAAGGTATCGACCATCAGCACCACCTCTGCACCGCTGCCCCCGGCCGGCCGGTCTGCCGGCCGGCTGCCGAAGGGATCCCGGCGCCATTCGGGCAGCGTGCGCCTGGCGCTCAAGCCGAGCAGCTTCTCGCCGAGGTTTGCGAGCAGCGGCAACCTGTTGCGCAGATTCGCGAGCGGCGCGATTCGGGTCATGCGCGGCGCATAGCGCGGCAGATAGGCGATAAGACGGTCCTTCATGCGCAGACCGTGGCGCTTTCGGTAGTGATGCAGGAACTCGACCTTCATGCGGGCCATGTCGACACCGGTCGGGCACTCGCGCTTGCAGCCCTTGCAACCGACGCACAGATCCATGGTTTGGTACATGGACTCCGAGGTCAGCGCGTCGGGACCGAGCTGGCCGGTCACCGCCAGTCTCAGGGAGTTCGCGCGTCCGCGCGTCACGTGCTGCTCGTCCATGGTGGCGCGGTAGGAGGGACACATGACGCCGGGATTCGATTTTCGACAGGTGCCGTTGTTGTTGCACATCTCGATGGCGCCGGCGAAACCGCCCCACTCGGACCAGTCGAGCTGCGTCTCCAGGGGCAAGGCCGCGTAGCCGGGCTTGTAGCGGAACAGCGTGCGATCGTCCATCTTCGGCGGGCGAACGATCTTCCCCGGGTTGAACAGGCCGTCGGGATCGAAGCCGTCCTTGACCTCCTCGAATGCGCGCGCGAGGGCGCTGCCGAACATGGGCTCGTGAAACTCCGATCGCACCAGTCCGTCGCCGTGCTCGCCCGAGTGTGATCCCTTGTACTCGCGCACCATCGCGAAGCACTCCTCGGCGATGGCACGCATCTTTCTCGCTTCACTCTCTTCTTTGAGATTGAGGATCGGGCGCACGTGCAGGGTGCCCACCGATGCATGCGCATACCAGGTGCCGCTGGTGCCGTGGCGGGCGAAGATTTCATCCAGTCGCCGGGTATACTCGGCAAGGTCTTCCAGGCGCACCGAGCAGTCCTCGATGAAGGATACCGGCTTACCCTCACCCTTCATCGACATCATGATGTTGAGACCGGCCTTGCGCACCTCCCAGATGGCTTTCTGGAACTCCGTTTCGGTGGCCTCGACGAGGGCATCGGCGAAGCCGAGATCCGCCAAGAGCTCACCCAGGCGCGCCAGCCGCGTCAGGACCTCTTCCCGGTCCTCACCGGAGAACTCCACCAGCAGCAATGCGTCCGGACTGCCTTTGACGAAGCGTTCCAAGGTGGGTCGGAACATGGCGATGTCGCGGGCGAGCTCCATGAGCGTGCGATCGACGAGCTCTACGGCGCTCGGCTCCAGGGCGACGATGTGCTGGGTGGCCTTCATGGCCTCGTAGAAGGTCGGAAAGTGGCAGACGCCGAGCACACGGTGCGCGGGAATCGGCTGCAGGTCGAGCTCGATGTCGGTGAAAAAACCGAGCGTGCCCTCGGATCCCACCAGCAGGTGCGCCATGTTGTGGCCTTTGGGGTCGATGCTGTCGATGTTGTAGCCGCCCACGCGGCGCAGGAGCTTGGGGAAGCGCCGCTCGATCTCCGCGGCCTGGCGCGCACCGAGTCCGCGCATGCGCTGCACCAGGTCGACATAGCGATCGCTCGCAGCGCTCGGGTCGAGGTTGCCCGGCACGTCGGCGAAGCGCGCGCGGCTGCCGTCGGCGAGCAGCGCGTGGATGGCGTGCACGTTGTGCACCATGTTGCCGTAGCGGATGGAGCGCGCGCCGCAGGAGTTGTTACCGGTCATACCGCCGATGGTGGCCCGGTTGGCGGGCGAGACGTCTACCGGGAAGAACAGGCCGTGGGGGGCAAGCTGCGCATTCAGTCGATCGAGCACGATACCCGGCTCCACGCGAACCCGCCGGGCGTTCGCGTCGAGCTCGATCACCCGGTTCAGATGCTTGCTGACGTCGACCACCAGTGCCTCGCCCACGGTCTGGCCGCACTGCGAGGTCCCGGCGCCGCGCGGCAGGACCGGAATGCGGGCATCGCGCGCGATGCCGATGGCGGCCTCGATATCGGCGCTGGTCTTCGGCACCACCACGCCGATGGGCTCGATCTGGTAAATGGACGCGTCGGTGCTGTAGCGCCCGCGGCTGAAGGCGTCGAACAGGACCTCCCCTTCGAGCTCGCGACGAAGGCGGGCAGCCAGCGCCGCATCGCCCCGCGCGATGCTTGAAGCGGATACCACGGAAATCGGCTCAGGCCAGGGCCGGACGCTTCGGCGAGGGCTGAGTCTCGCCGCGGGCTTCCTCGACCAGGTAGTCGAGGGCTGCCGCGACGCCCCCGCTCGCGCACGGAATATCCGCCACCTTGAGACCCATCTCGACGCCCGCCAGGGTTCCCGCGAGCATCAGATCGTTGAAGTCCCCCAGGTGTCCGATGCGAAAGACCTTGGTGGCGAGTATGCCGAGGCCGTTACCGAGTGACATGTTGAAGCGCTCGAGGATGATCGATCGCAGCACGTCGGCGTCGTAGCCGTCGGGAACTTTGACGGCCGTCAGAGAGCTCGAGTACTCGGCCGGATTCGTCGCCAGAACCTCGCAACCCCAGGCGCGCACGGCACGGCGCGTGGCTTCCGCGTGCCGCGCATGGCGGGCAAAGACGTGATCGAGGCCGGCTTCGAGCAGCATGATGATGGCCTCGCGCAGCCCGTAGAGCAGATTCGTGGCCGGAGTGTAGGGAAAATAGCCGCTGTCGTTGACGCCCAGCATGGCATCCCAGTCCCAGTAAGAGCGGGGCAGGCCGGCCGACTTCGAGGCTCGCCGGGCCTTGTCGCTGACGGCATTGAAGCCGAGCCCCGGTGGCAGCATCAGGCCTTTCTGCGAGCCTCCGACGGTGACGTCCACGCCCCATTCGTCGTGGCGATAATCGATGGAAGCCAGCGAGGAGATGGTGTCCACCATGAACAGAGCCGGGTGAGCGGTGTTGTCGATGGCTCTGCGCACCTCGCCGATGCGGCTCGCGACGCCCGTGGAGGTCTCGTTGTGAACGATGGCGACGGCCTTGATCGTGTGCGCCGAATCCTCGGCGAGGCGCGCCTCGATGCGGGCCGGATCGGCGCCGGTGCGCCAGTCGCCTTCGAGAAATTCCACCTCCAGCCCGAGCTTTTGCGCCATCTGAGACCACAGGGTGGCGAAGTGCCCGGTCTCGTACATGAGCACCCGATCGCCGGGTGAGAGCGTGTTGACCAGGGCCGCTTCCCAGGCGCCGGTGCCCGAGGACGGAAAGATCACCACCGAGCCCAGGGTCTTGAATATCTCGCGGATCCCCTCGAGAACCTCCAGTCCCAGGCGTCCGAACTCGGGGCCGCGGTGGTCAATGGTGGGTCTTTCGATGGCACGCAGAATGCGATCGGGCACGTTCGTAGGCCCAGGTATCTGCAAAAAGTGCCGGCCGTCGTCAGCGCTCATGGGTGGCAGTCCTCGTTGAAGTTACGATGCGATCGCGGCGGGCGTCATGCCCGAGCGGAGCCCGTATTCTACGCGGAAACGCGGCGCTTGCGTGCCAATTGCCGGGGCGGGATCGATGCGGGCGGGCGAGCGGGTGTGTCGACGGCGCGCCGGACCCCGCCGGCGGGGACTCAGCGCAGCCGCTTCATGCGCGAGAGGCCCAAAGCCAGCAGCGCGATGCCGAGCAGCGCGAGCGTCAGGGGTCCCGAGGGGCCGACGTCGAATCGCCTGCCCGGGGGGCCGGCTTCAGATGCATCGGCGGGCCGTGAGCGATGCGCCTCGGCGTAGGCGTCGTCCAGATACGGGAAACCCGTTGCCGGTGATGGGCGGCCGGCATCGCGCAGGCGGGTCTCGGAGACTGCAACCGAGTGGGGCGCTGCAGCGAAGCGGGCGCCATAGGCTGGGTCGCCGAGTGACTCGGCGGCCGGCACGCTAGCGATGGCCGAGGCAGCGAGCGACAGGACGGCCGCTGCACCGACACGCGTGATGAATGGCATCACCGCCAACTCTCCCTCTGCGCTCGCCGCGATGCGAGCCGCTCCGCGATTGAGGTAGAGCAATTCGCGTGCCAGTGGGCGTATGTGAATGGTTTTCAGAGGCTTATCGGGCGCTGCCCACCGCCTTCGTTGCCTTGCTGTAAGTTTTTTCGACAACCGAACAGAGATTTGCCGTTGCGTGAATCCGGCAGCGCCCGCCGGGCAGGGATATTCCCGGCTGTTTTCAGATCGTCGGCGTGCCTCCCCGGCGCGCGCCGATGTGTAAGGAAGATCGACAAATGGCCCCATCGATATTCGTTCACGGGCGCAGACTCGCGTCACAATTGTCACTACACTCAGCAGGACTTCACCTGCTGGAGAGGGTCATGAGCGAGGCGCGCAGCAGGCGCATGGGTGGACGGGCAGCGCGGCAGGCGCTGCGCGCGGCGCCGAAAAACGAAGAAGACAAGGCGGTGCTTCCCGGCATGAGTGGCGGGCGCTACAAGCCGCTGTCGGATTTCGACATCGAACGCATTCATCGTGCGGCGCTCGACGTGCTCGAGCAGGTCGGGCTCTCCGATGCCATCCCCTCGTGCGTCGAGTGCGTGACCGCGGCCGGAGGAATCTACACCGATGACGGCCGACTGCTGTTTCCACGCGCACTGGTCGAGGACACGCTCGCCATGGCGGCGCGTGACATCGTGCTGCACGGCCAGGCTCCCGGCCGCGAGATGGAGCTCAGCGGCTACAAGGTGTACTTCGGCACCGCCGGCGCGGCGGTGCACATTGTCGACGTCGAGAGCCGTGAGTACCGCGATTCGACGCTGGCGGATCTCTATGACATCGCACGTCTCGTCGACAGCCTCGAGCACATCCACTTCTTTCAGCGGCCCCTGGTGGCGCGCGACATGGTGCAGCCGCGCGATCTCGACGTAAACACCTGCTACGCAAGCGTAGCCGGGACGACCAAGCACGTCGGCAGCAGCTGGGTGCTTCCCGAGCATCTGCAGGAGACCATGCCGATGCTGCACAGACTTGCCGGCGGCGAGGCGAACTGGCGCGACAGGCCTTTCGTGAGCATGTCCTCGTGCTTCGTCGTGCCGCCGCTGAAGTTCGCCGAGGATGCCTGCCGAACGCTCGAGGCGGGCGTGCGTGCGGGCATGCCGGTGCTGCTGCTGGCAGCCGGCCAGGCGGGTGCCACGAGCCCGGCGGCGCTCGCCGGCGCCGTGGTCCAGGAGATCGCCGAGTGCCTGGCGGGGCTCGTCTACGTCAATCTCATCGTGCCCGGGCACCCGGCCATCTTCGGTCCGTGGCCTTTCGTGTCGGATCTGCGCACCGGCGCCATGAGCGGCGGTAGCGGCGAGCAGGCGGTACTGATGGCCGCCTGTGCGCAGATGGGTCGCTACTACGATCTTCCTACCGGGATCGCGGCCGGTATGGCGGATTCAAAGCTCCCGGACGCCCAGTCGGGCTACGAGAAGGCCTACACGAACGTGCTCGCGGGTCACTCCGGTGCGAACCTCGTCTACGAGTCCGCCGGCATGCAGGCGAGTCTGCTCGGTTGCAGCTACGAGAGCTACGTTATCGACAACGACATGCTCGGCGCCATCAACCGCACCGTGCGCGGCATCGAGGTGAGCGACGAGACGCTCTCGGTCGAGGTCATGCGCGAAGTGTGTCAAAACGGACCGGGACATTTTCTCGGCCACGCTCAGACTCTGGGGCTGATGGAAAAGGAGTACGTCTATCCGCTCGTCGGCGATCGCGCCAGTCCGAAGGAGTGGCGTGAGCAGGGCGCAAGCGATGTTTTGCAGCGCGCCCGGCGCAAGGTCGCCGACATCCTTTGCGATCACTATCCGTCGCACATCTCCGAGGCAACGGACCGGGAGCTGCGCGGCATGCTCGACATCAAGCTGCCGCGCGCCAACATGCAGCCGGGCAACGTTCGCTGGAAATAGCGCCGCGCACGCGGAGCTTCAGTTGGTGCCCCCGCTCCCCGACTGCTGCTGCAGGTTCGCCGGGTCAAAGATGTTCTGAAACTGCGACTTGCCGGGCGACTCCACTTTCTCTTCGGGCTGCTCCTGCTGTTTCTGCTGCGCCGGGCTGTCCGAGTCCACCGTCTCCTCCAGGTTGCTGGGTGCGAAGACGTTCTCATAACCCTCGGTGCCTTTCGCTCGCACTTTCGGTGCCGTCGTTGCCGGCGCTGTCTGCACGCCGGGTGCTGCACCTTTGAACATCTCGAGCGACTGGCGCATCTTGGTGCGCTCCCTGGCGAGACGCTGCTTCTCTTCCTTGACCGCGACCTTGCACTCGTCGACGCCCAGGGTGCCGGCGAAGTACACCGTGCCGAAGCCGGCGATGAAAACGAGCAGCGCAATGATCACGGCCGGATCCGCGTAAAGTGCTGCCTGCTGCGCGCGCGTCGCGGTCTCGCCCCTCGCCACGGCTTCCGAGGCTTTCGCCGCCGCCGCCTCGCGACGCTGCAGAATCTCGTAGAAGACGGCGCCGACCAGCGTCAGAACGACGATGACCACGGCGAGCGCGCTGATGGACGGGTTGATGCCGTAGCGCACCTTGCTCGCCAGCACCGTCGTCAAGGTGCTCTCGGAGACGATGGTGAAGACCGTCGTATTGTAGTTCTCGAACGAGGCGAGGAAGGCGAGCACCGCCGCGGAGCCGATGGCGGGCTTGAGGAAGGGCAGCAGGACTTTTCTAAACGCCTGAACGTTGGTCGCGCCGAGATCCAGCGCCGCTTCCTCCTGGGCGGTGTCGAAGCGCTGCAGCCTCGAGATGAAGACCAGCATCGCGTAGGCGGCGATGAAGGTGGATTGGCCGACGATGGTGAGGAAGATGCCGTCGTAGAAGATCGAGTCGTAGCTCGCTCCAAACATGGTGCCGAGGCGATCCCAGAAGACCAGGGTCGAGATACCGAGCACGACGCCCGGAATCAGGATCGGCGAGATGACAACTGTGTAGTACCAGGGGCGTACCCGCGGATTGACCTGGGTCAGCATGAGTGCGCCCGCGAGCCCCATGGGCACGGCGATCAGCACGACGCCGAAGCCGATGAAGAGGCTGTTGCGCAGACCCTCCATCAGCGTCGCATCCTGGGCGAGCACTGCGAACCATTCGACGGTGAAACACTCGAAGGGCGATACACGTGGGAAAGCGGAGCTGTTGAAGGCCGACACGCTCATCAGCAACAGCGGCCCGAACAGGTAGCTGAAGAACACGATCACGAAGCCGATCACGAAGAACTTGCGAACGCGATCGGCGATCACTTGGCGATCTCTCCGAGCTTCACTTTGAAGATCTTCATCACCAGAAGCACGATGAGAATGGTCGACACCAGCAGGATGATGGCGTAGGCGGATCCGCGCGGCCAGTTACCGCCGGTGTTGAACCACTGGTAGATGATCTGCGTGAACCACAGGCTGCTCGGTCCGCCGAGGATCTGCGGCGCGGCCAGTGCGCCGGCGGTGAGCATGAACACCATGGTGCAGCCGGAGCTGATGCCCGGCTTGGCGAAGGGAATTACGACCCGCCAGTGAATACGCAGCCAGGACGCGCCCATGTCGCGCGCCGCCTCGATCTGATTCTTGTCGAGACTCTCGATGGCGTTGTAGAGCGGGAAGATCATCAGCAGGATGAAGGCGTAGCCGAGGCCCGCGTAGAGCGCGACGTTGTTCGGTATGAAGTCGTATGGCTGGTCGAGGATGCCTGCCCATATGAGAAATGTGTTGATGACACCCGCCGAGCCGAACATGATGCGGAAGGCGAATGCGCGCAGGATCTCGTTCACCCAGAAGGGCACGATCAGCGACAGCACCATCAGCCGGCCCCAGCCACCATGCGCGACCTGCGCCAGGTAGTAGGCGATGGGGTAGCAGAGCACGAGGTCGAAGATGGTGACGAAAAACGCGGCCAGCAGCGTTCTCATGAACACGCCGAGGTCCACGGTATTGAAGCTGCCGGCTTCCTTTGCGCTGCCGTAGAGCATGAACTTGTAGTGCTCGAAGGTGAGAACGTCCTTCGGTCCGCCGATCTCCGCCGGCGGCAGGTTCTTCGAGAGCGAGAAATCCACCATGAAGAGCTGCGGCAGGATGATCAGGATGAACATCCAGAAAGCGACGGCCACCAGCAGGAAGATGCCGAGGGCCATGCCGTTTTTCAGGAAAAAGCGCTGCAGAGCCAGACTCGGGTTCATTGCTTGAATGCTCTCGTCGAGTCTTCTCGAGACGGCCGACTACTCGCCCGCGGCCAGGGGGCCTTCGGGGAGTGCAACGGCCAGATCGGGTGTAAAGCCCAGCGTCACTTCCGAGCCGGTTTCGTGGCCGAGCTCCTGGCCGTCGTTGACCAGCGACATGGAGATGCGCTTCTCGGCCTGGGCGACGTCGAGATAGACCTGCCAGAAATGCCCTTCGAACTCCTGATGGGCGATGCGTGCCCGCACGGTGTTTTCGTAATTAACCCCGTTAGCGAACTTGAGGGACTCGGGGCGCACGAAGACAAAAGCGTCGTCATTGAACTTGAGCGGCACCTCGCCGTTGGTCTTGGTCATGCGCGCCTTGAGTGGCCCCACATTGGTATCGACCATCGCGTAGTCGCCGTCGATCCCGGTGATACGGCCTCGGAATAGATTGTTCTCGCCGACGAAGGAGGCGACGAAAGATGTCGCTGGGTGATCGTAGATATTGTTGCCGTCACCCACCTGCTCGATGATGCCTTCGCGCATCACGGCGACCTGGTCGGACATGGTGAGCGCCTCGCCCTGATCGTGGGTGATGTAGATGAAAGTGATGCCGACCCGCTGCTGGATGGCGCGAAGCTCGGTGCGCATGTGCTGTCGCAGCTTGAGATCGAGCGCTGAGAGCGGCTCGTCGAGGAGCAGAACCTCCGGCTCGGCGGCGAGCGCTCTGGCGATGGCGACGCGCTGCTTCTGTCCCCCGGAGAGCTCGTGCACCAGCTTGTCGCCCTGACCGGGCAGCGCGATGAGCTCGAGCAGCTCGTCCGCCTTCTTACGCCGTGCGGCCTTGCCCATGCCTCTCACCTCGAGGGCGAAAGCGATGTTCTCCCACACGGCCATGAGCGGAAACAGGGCCAGGTTCTGGAAGATGAGCGCGGTGGGGCGCTTGTTGGGACCGATGCCGGCCATGTTCTGGCCGCCAATCTTGATCGTGCCCTGGGAAGGTTCGAGAAACCCCGACACGGCGCGCAGCAGCGTCGTCTTGCCGCATCCCGATGGGCCGAGGAAGCTGAAGAACTCGCCTCCCTCGATGGTGATGTTGACGTCGCGCGCGGCGACGAAATCGCCGAACTTGATCCAGACGTCGTTCAATTCAACGTCAGCGCTCATGGTGCTTCACCCTGGGCGGTGTCAAAAGTCGAAAAAGGCGGTAACGTGCGTCAACTTGACGGGTTTGCATCCCATTCTCATGTTGCCGTTTACGCACCCGGCGCGTCACGGCGAGGCGGGCATCCGAGACACGGGTCCCCGGGCCGGGCGGCCCGGGGACATTCGCTCATCGCATCAGGCGTTGACGAATTTGTTGCGGTACTCCGTGCGGATGTCCGCATACCACTGCGGCTCGGCCGGCCACGGGTTCAGGTTCTTCAACGCGTCGCCGGGATAGGCCTCGGAGAAGTTCTTTGCGTACTGTGCGCTCGCGAACTTGTCGGCACCGAGCACGGCGGAGTTGTAGCCGTGCTTGTCGATGGCCCGACCGGCGGGCTCCGGCAGGAACACGTGCTCGATGAACGCGTAGATCTGGTCGATGTTCTCCGCGCCCGTCGGCACGGACATGCCGTCGACCCAGGCGAGCGCGCCTTCGCGCGGCGCCTGGTAGGTGACCGGCTCGCCCTGGGTCTTCAGCGCCAGCGGCGGTCCGTCCCAGGTCTGTCCGACGAGCACGCCCTCGTTCAGCAGGCCGTTCTTCTGGCTGTCGGCGTCGTTCCAGAAGAGCTTGATCTGCGCCTTGTTGTCGATGCAGAACTTGGTGATCTTCTCCCACACCGGACGCATCTTCTCCTCGCTCTGGTAGGCGCGCCAGCAGTCGCCCGGGTTGAGCTTGCCGATGGTCTCCAGGTACAGCCCGGCACCGAGCATGCCCGAGTGCGGCCGCATCATGGTCTTGCCCTTGACCTCCGGCTGCCACACGTTGCCGTAGCTCGGAAGGCCGCCCGGCGGCGAGTAAAGGTCGGTGCGCCAGGCCATGGCCTCGGTGCCCCAGATGTGCGGCAGCCAGTGCACGCCCTTGCCTTCGAAGTTCCACTCACTCTCACCAATGCGCAGCATCGCGCTGTTCACGGTGGTGGTGTTGATACGATTCATGTCGAAGGGCTGAATGAGCTTGAGCGGCGCCCACTGCAGCGAGCGCACGTTGGTGGGGCTGATGATGTCGAAGCCGCGGCCCTTGGTGGCTTTCATCTTGTTGATGATTTCCTCGTTGGAGCCGATGCCCGTGTAGTTGACCTTGATGCCGGTCTTCTTGGTGAATCCCTCGATCCACTCCGGTGGCAGATAATCAGACCACATGAGGACGTTGATCTCGCCCGAGGAGGCGAGGGCCTTTGGACTGATGATCCATGGTCCGGCCGCGACGGCGCTGAATGCGGCCGCGCCCTTGAGTACAGACCGGCGCTTGACCGTGGCCGGCGTCTGTTTCTTGTCGGACATAGTTATCCTCCCGAATTTCCAGGGTGAGTATGAGAAAGCTCTGGCGCCGGACCAGCGTGGACGGGCACCCACGCCAAAAGCAGATTATTCGACTTCTCGTGCTTGAGCGTTCCATTTGACCGCACGCATTGGCAGGGGTCAAGACAGTCCATGGATCCAGTCTCTGGACCGGTTCGGGTCCGGAGTCGGGGCGGATTCCAGGCCGGGGGAATGACCGTTTCGTGACGCGCAGGGGCGGCTCAGGGCGACTCAGGGCGACTCAGGGGGGGCTCGCCCAGGAAGCCTTCGGCGGCGGCCCGTCCCTCGCTGCGGCACCAGCCGCGGAAGCCGCCGAGTCCGCGGTTCTGCCACTCCCAATGGGCAGCCTGCCAGGCCTCGCCGCGCACCGCATCGAGGGTTTCGCGATCGACGTCGGTATCCTCGAGGATGCGTGCGACGCGGCGCTGAAAGCCGGCCGCCACCGCGTGGGTGACGAGACTGCAGTAGCCCGCCACCTCGAAGGCGTAGTAGGCGTCGCGCAGGTCCGCGCGCGTGGCGCCGTCCAGGGCCGATGCCGCGGTCGGCACGAGCAGCGTCAAGGCCCCGACGGCGCGGGTGAGCCGGCGCCGCGGGCTCACACGCGGCCGCCCTGCACCTGATCCGCGCAATCGATCGGCTCGGCCTGGGCGATGCGCGCCGCGACCGGCGTCGATCGGACCGGCATCGCCTTGTAGGCGCTCTGCTCGTCCAGGGGCACCGCGGCGCGCCGCGTCATGCGGTAGAGCGCAAACACACCGATGGCCGCGTGCACTGCAAACAGGCACCAGAAGAATCCGGGCGGACCGAGGAGCGACATGAGCACGGCGGCGAGGGTCGGCCCGATGCTCGCGCCAATGCCGGCGACCAGTATCAGCGTGCCGCTCGCCGCGACCATCTGTTCGGGCTGCAGGTGGTCGTTGGTGTGCGCGATGCAGAGCGAGTAGATGGGAAAGGAGAGACCGCCGAAGACGAACACCGTCGCCATGATAATGAGCATCGAGTGCGTGCCGGCGAGGGCGCCGACGAGCGCTGCGCCGGCGGCGAGCAGCGTCGTCACGGTGATGACCCTACGGCGGTCGAAGAGATCGGAAATGTGCCCGACCGGCCACTGCAGCGCCATGCCGCCGGCGAGCGCCATGGCCATGAAAACAGACACGTCGACGACACTCAGGCCGATGGTGCGCGCGTAGACGGCGCCCATGCCGAGCAGCGCGCCCTGGGCGATGCCGACAATGAGGCATCCAATGACGCCGAGCGGGGAGCTGCGATACATGGATCGCCAGCCGACGCGGGCCGGCGTCTCGAATTCCGGCGCGCGGCCCATACTGAGCGCGATCGGCACGAGCGACATCGATACCAGCACCGACAGCAGGATGAACAGCTCGTAACCGGCCGGACTGGCGGCGTTCAATAGAAACTGGCCGACGGCCATGCCGCCGAGCACGATGACCATGTAGACCGACAAAAGCTGTCCACGGGTTTCATTGGTCGCGGTGTCGTTGAGCCAGCTCTCGACGACGACGTAGAGCCCGGCGACCGCGAATCCGCTCACGATGCGGATGGCGAACCAGGTAAACGGCTCGACGAACACGCCGTGCATGAGCGTTGCCGCGGAGAAAATCGACGCGAGCGCAGCGAACACCCTGATGTGGCCGACATTCTTCACCAGCCGGGGCCCGGCGATCGAGCCGATCAGGAAGCCGACGTAGTAGCCGGTCATGACCACACCGGTGGTCGGCGTGGAGAAACCCTCGAGCGTGGCACGCACGCCGAGCAGCGTGCCCTGCAGGCCGTTGCCGAGCATCAGTAAAACCAGACCGAGCAGCAGGGACCAGGCGCTGCGGATGGCTGCCATCATGGACATGCGCGGCTCTACTCGGCTCACCCACTGCGGGTCGTGTGGGCGGGCTTATACTCCAAACACCGGCCCTGCGTCGAGCGCCGGGCGCGGCGCCGGATCAGCGTTTGCGGGCCTGCTCGCGCAGCGCGCTGAGCGTCGTGCGGGTGCTGATGACGTCGGCATCGATGCAAAGCTCGATAACCGCCACCTTGCCCGCCTCGAGCGACCTCTCGAACGCGTCGGCAAACTGTTCGGTGCGGGTCACCCGCTCGCCATGGGCGCCGAATGTTCGTGCCCAGGCGGCGAAGTCGGGATTGCTGAGCGAGGTGCCGTGCACGCGCCCGGGATAGTCGCGCTCCTGGTGCATGCGGATGGTGCCGTACATATTGTTGTTGATGACCAGGACGATCGGATCGATGCCGTAGTGAATGGCGGTGGCGATCTCCTGACCGGTCATCAGCATGCCCCCGTCGCCGACGAAGGCGACCGCCGGGCGCTCGGGATGGACCAGCCGCGCGGCGACGGCAGCGGGCACGCCATAACCCATGGAGCCGTTGGTCGGGCCGAGCTGGGTGGGGTAGCGGCGGTACTGGTAGTGCCGGTGCATCCACGTGGAGAAGTTGCCGGCATCGGTGGTGAGTATGGCGTCGTCGGGCAGCCGCGTGCGCAGGTGCGCCATGACCGCGGCCATGTCCAAATCACCCGGCAGCCCCGCGGTGGGTTTCAGATCCTCGAGATAGGCCGCGCGCGCGTCGGCGGCCCACGCGTCCCAGGCGCTGTGATCCGCCGGCGTCATGGCGCGGGCCTCGCGCAGGAAATTCTCCACGCCCGCGCAGACTGGCACATCGGCGTGATAGACGCGCCCGAGCTCCGACGGGTCCGGGTGCACGTGCACCAGGCGCTGCGCCGGGCGCGGCGCGCTCAGCAGGGTGTAGCCCTGGGTGGTGGCCTCGCCGAGGCGCGCGCCGATGGCGATGATCAGGTCGGCACGACGGATGATTGCGGCGATCTCGGGGGACGCACCGACGCCGAGCGGCCCGATGTAGCAGTCGTGGTGATTGTCGAGGCGGTCCTGGTTTCGGAAGGCGGCACCGGTGGGCAGCCTGTTGGCCTCGACGAAACGGCGCAGGTCGTCGCAGGCCTGCGCCGACCAGCCGCCGCCGCCGGCGATGACCAGCGGGCGCTCGGCCGCGCTCAGCAGCGCGCGCATGGCGTCGATGGCGCCGGGCGCGACGCCGGGCTGCACGCGCCGGTAGGCGTCGGCATCGGCGACGCGCACGCTGTCGCGCAGCATGTCTTCGGGAAGCGCGAGCGCAACGGGACCCGGGCGCCCGGAGCAGGCGCGATGCATGGCCTGGCTGACGAGCTCCGGGATGCGCTCGGCGCTGTCCACCTGCGCGACCCACTTGCACAGCGGGGCGTAGAACGTGTGGTAGTCGATCTCCTGGAACGCCTCGCGGTACTCGTGCGCGCGCTCCACCTGACCGATGAGCACGAGCATGGGCGTCGAGTCCTGGAAGGCGGTGTGCACGCCCACCGAGGCGTTACAGGCCCCCGGTCCGCGGGTCACCATGACCACGCCCGGCTTGCCCGTGAGCTTGCCGTAGGCCTCGGCCATGTAGGCGGCGCCACCCTCCTGGCGGCAGGTGATGGTGCGGATCGCGTCGCTCGAGCCGGCAAGCGCATCGAGAGCGGCCAGATAGCTCTCGCCGGGGACGCAGAAAACGGTGTCGACGCCGTGGATTCTCAGGGCATCGATGAGCACTTGCCCGCCGTTGCGCGGGGTCGGGGCATCGGTCATGAGCCAGGGTCCAGTGAACGCAGTGGCAGGGATTCTGCGGCCTGCGGAGGCGAAACGCCATGGGGTATCATGCCGCACACGCATGCAACGATGACCGGGGGGCGTCGTGAACGATAGCCGCGATCACACCGAACCAATGGTGCAGCCCCGCTACACGGGGCTGCCCACCTTCATGCGCGCGCCCTTCAGCGACGATCTGTCCCAGGTGGACATCGGCCTCGCCGGCGTGCCTTTCGACGGGGGCGTCACCAACCGCACCGGCGCGCGCCACGGGCCGCGCGAGATCCGCAACCAGTCGAGTCTGATGCGCAAGATCAATCAGTCGAGCGGCATTTGCCCCTATGACCTCTGCCGCGTGGCGGACATCGGCGATGCCTGGGTGCAGACGCCGTTTCACCTGGAATCCAGTCTCGACGAGATCCAGGCGTTCTTCGAGCGGGTGCACGCGGCCGGTGTCGTGCCGCTCGCCGCGGGCGGCGATCACTCCATCACCCTGCCCATCTTTCGCGCCATTGCCAGAGAGCGACCCGTCGGCATGGTGCACATCGACGCCCACTGTGACACCGCCGACGACTACCTGGGCTCCAAGTTCCACCACGGTGCCCCGTTCAGGCGCGCGGTGGAGGAGGGCCTGCTCGACCCGAAGCGCACCATCCAGATCGGTATCCGCGGTGCCTTGAGTTTCCGCGATCTATGGCAGTTCAGCCACGATACCGGCATGCGCGTCGTTTACATGGACGAGTTCTACGAGATCGGCTACAAGGCGGTGCTCGAGGAAGCGCGCCGGGTGGTCGGCGACGGGCCGACCTATATCAGCTTCGACGTGGACGGCCTCGACCCCGTCTACGCGCCGGGCACGGGCACGCCCGAGGTCGGCGGGCTGACCACCATCGAAGCGCAGCTCCTGGTGCGCGGGCTGCGGGGACTCAATCTGATCGGAGGCGATGTGGTCGAGGTTGCACCGCCTTTCGACCCGAGCGGCAATACCGCGCTGGTTGGCGCCACCATGATGTACGAGATCCTGTGCGTGCTCGCCGATTCGCTGGCCACGCGTCGGGGGGGCCGCCAGGGACATGCATAGCAGGCCACCCGCCTGGGACGCCCAGGTCACTTTCTGCTACACGACGGATTTCGAGGCGACGACGCACTTCTACGAGTCGCTGCTGGAGCTGCCGCTTGCGCTCGATCAGGGCGCGTGCCGGATCTATCGCGTGCGCGACGGTGCTTTCATCGGCGTGTGCCGGCGCGACGTGGCGCCGGAAAGCGACGGCATCATTCTCACGCTCGTAAGCGACGACGTCGACGGCTGGTATGCGCGCCTCGAAGCGCGCGGCGTGGTCTTCGAGAAGCCACCTGCCTTCAATCCGAAATTCAACATCTATCATTGCTTCCTGCGCGATCCGAACGGATATCTCATCGAGATACAGCGCTTCGACGACCCGGCATGGAAAGCGCACGGTGATGGCTGAGGGCCGGCGGTCGCGATCGCTCCTGCTCGTCGTCGATGTCCAGAATGGCTTCATCAACCAAGCCGTTTGCCCGGGACTTCGAGCGTCATCTCGAGGCGCGCGAGGCCTGGCTGCTGTTGCTCGGAAGATGCGTCGCTGCGCGACAGCTCAAGCGGGTCGCGGACTTCGTTTAGACGCGGTCTCCCTCCAATGACACCATAACCGGACATTCATGCGACTCGAAGATCATCGCCTGCTGACCGGTCACGGCCGCTTCGTCGACGATCTGCCGTTTCCACATGCGCTGCACGCGTACGTGCTGCGCTCCCCCCACGCCCACGCGCGCATCCTGTCGATGGACGTCGAGGCCGCCCGCGCTGTCCCAGGCGTCGAAGCGGTCTACACGGCCGCGGATCTCGAGCGCGACGGCATCGGTGCGCTGCCGTGCAGAACGCCTGTGGTTTCGCGCGACGGATCACCGATGCAGGCGCCGGATCGCACCGCGCTCGCGGAATCGGTGGTGCGCTACGTTGGCGACGGTGTCGCCTTCGTGGTTGCACGCACCCCCGAGATCGCCCGCGACGCCGCCGAGCTCGTCGAGATCGATTACGAGGCGCTGGATGCCTGCACCGACGTGCGCGCGAGCCGCGAGCGCTGCTTCGATTGGGAGAAGGGCGATGCGGGCGCGGTCGAAGCCGCATTCGCCCGCGCGGCGCGCATCTGCACCATGGACGTCGTCAACAGCCGCGTGGTGATCAATCCTATCGAGACGCGCTCGGTGGTCGCGGACTACGACGCACAGTCGGGACGCTACACGCTCTACACCCAGTCCCAGGGTGTGCATTCGCTGCAGAAGGCGCTCGCAGAATCGGTGCTCGGTATCGAGCAGCATCGCCTGCGCGTCGTTACCTACGATGTGGGCGGCAGCTTCGGCATGAAGATCTTTACCTATCCCGAGCAGGCGCTCGCTCTGTACGCGGCGCGGCGCCTGGAGCGCCCGGTGAAATGGGTCGGCGATCGCAGCGATGCCTTTCTCACCGACACCCATGGCCGCGACCACGCGCATCATGCCGAGATCGCTCTCGATGCCGAAGGTCGTTTTCTCGCCCTGCGCGTTCACGTGAAGGCCAACCTCGGCGCCTATCTTTCGAGCATCGCGCCGTTGATTCCGACCGATGGGCTGCAACGGGTCTTCGGCCATGTTTACGCCATTCCCGCCCTGTACCTGCGGGTAGAGGGTATGCTCACGAACACCACACCCATAGACGCCTACCGGGGTGCGGGCAAGCCGGAGATCGTCACCACCGTCGAGCGCCTCATCGATTGCGCCGCGCGCGAGAGCGGCATCGATCGCATCAAGCTGCGTCGCATCAATCTCGTGCCGTCGTCGGCCATGCCCTACTCGGCCTTCGGGCGTGTCTACGACTGCGGGGATTTCGAGGCGGTCATGGATCGCGCGCTGGCGCTCTCGGACTGGGCCGGCTTCGCCGAGCGCCGCGCGCTCTCGCAGGCCCGCGGCGATCGCCGCGGCATCGGCCTCGCCCTGTATCTGCATGCAACGGGCGGCAGCCCCGTCGAGGTGAGTCAGGTGGAGCTGACTGCCGAGGCGGTCGTCGTGCGCACCGGCACGCAGTCGAGCGGGCAGGGCCACGAGACGGTTTTTGCGATGCTCGTCGCCGAGCGCCTGCAGATCCCCATCGAGCAGGTGCGCGTCGTCCAGGGCGACACCGATGCCATTGCCAGCGGTGGTGGCACCGGTGGGTCGTCGTCGCTGCCTATCGGTGCGACGACCATCGTGCGCGCGACCGAGCAAATGCTCGAGCAGGCGCGTGCGTCGGCCTCGGATATGCTCGAAGCGGCGGCGCTCGATCTCGAGTATGGTGAAGGACGCTTCACGGTCAGCGGCACCGATCTTTGCGTGGGACTTTTCGAGATCGCGAGTCGCCTCCGCGAAGGGGAGCCGCGCTCGTGCGTCGGCGAGACCGCCTTCGAGGGCGAGCACGGCACCAATCCTAACGGCGCCTACGTCTGTGAGGTGAGCATCGACGGCGAGACCGGGCACGTGCGCATCGAGGCGTTCACCTGTGTCGACGATCTGGGCACCGTCCTCGATCCCGCCATAGCCACCGGGCAGGTGATCGGCGGCGCGGTGCAGGGAATCGGCCAGGCACTCCTCGAGCGCACCGTCTACGATGAGGAGAGCGGCCAGCTCCTTTCGGGATCGTTCATGGACTACGCGCTGCCACGCGCCGACGATCTGCCGGCGTTCACGTCGGTCCTGACCGGCGAGCCGACCCGCAACAATCCTCTCGGCATGAAGGGAGCCGGTGAGGTGGGTCCCATTGGTGCGCCGGGCGCGGTCATCAATGCCGTTGTCGACGCCCTCGGTGGACGCGACTTCGAGATGCCGGCGACTTCGGAGCGCATCTGGAGGGCGATGCATGATTTGGGTGACTGAATGGGCGGCTCATCGATGAGTGACGAATTCGATTCCACGCAGCGGCCGTTCCGTTTCTTCGACAACCGCGAGAAGTACCTGATGTTCGTCACCACCTGTGGCGAGAAATGGGCGATCGCGGAGCAGGTGGGTAGTGAGATAGCGAACATTTCGCCGCGCCCGCCGGCGTTGAATCTTTTCGATGCGGGCACCGGTGACGGCACTGTCCTGGCGAGCTCGCTCAGGCGTCTGCACGAGGCGTTCCCCCACGTGCCTTTCCTGGTCGTCGGCAAGGAGATAAGCCTCGAGGATCTGCGCTTGACGCTCGAGAAGCTGCCTGACCGCTTCGCCGAGCATCCGCAGATGGTGGTGGTCATGACCAACATGCACTACTCGGAAGCGCCGCGCCTTTGCCCCAACACGAAGGCGAAGCAGGCGGCGCTCAACTGGCGCGACTGTGCCCTCGATGGTTCCACCTCCCACGAGTTCGAGACCCAAATCAACGCCTTGAGGCCGCTGCTGCGGGACTGGTGGCAGGTGCGCACCAGCGACAAGACCGGCAACCCGCTCTACGAGCAGCCCTCGGTGCTGGTGCTCTACCGCGCCGATCAGAAGTTCGTGCTGGACGCGGTGATCCCGCGCCGCGGCGCCTGCGATCTCGACTACGATCTGATCATCGCCGCGCAGCCCTACCGCGCGCGCCACCCGGTCGAGATCAAGGTGCGCACCGTGCTGGCGCCGCTCGCTGCGGCACTCGCTCCGGGCGGGCGCATGATCACCATTCAAGCGACCGGCCAGGATCCGGGCATGGAGATCATCCGCGCGGTGTGGCCGGGCGAGCAGCCGTTCCAAACTCCGGGCCCGATGCTGCTCGAGGCGCTGATGCCCTGTCTCGCGGAAAGCTTCCCGGATCGGCGCTACAGCGCCGACACGCAGCGCACGAACCTGTTCCGTTACGGCCTGCACGTCATGCCTACGGAGATTCGAGAGCACATCGGCACCTCCACGCTGCTGGCGGCGTGGAATGCGGCCGTCTACGTCGCCCAAATCGACGACCGCCAGGTCACCGCGGCGATGACCGGCAGCGCATACCTGGACGCCACCGCCGAGGTGCTCGCCCGGCACGGCGGCCTGTGGTTCATCGACGAGTCCTTCGTCGTCAGCCGGCAGACGTAGCGCGCAGCGACAGCCGGGGCGCCCATGGTGTTCGCGCCTCGCTTCGGCCCGAGCCGCGGGCGTCCCTCGCCCCGATCCCGAAAATGGATTAGAGTCGGGCGTCCCGAGGGAAGGAGCCGAGCATGCACAAATCACTCCTCATCGATCCCGAGAAATGCACCAGCTGTCTGCAGTGCGAGATGGCTTGCTCCTTCGAGCACGAAGGCGTGTTCAATCCGGCGAAGTCGCGCATCAAGATCTTCGAGTTCGAGCACGGGCGGCGGGCGATTCCCTACACCTGCACCCAGTGCGCCGAGGCCTGGTGTCTTTACGCCTGCCCGGTCGAGGCCATCAGCCTCAACATGGAGACGGGCGCCAAGGAGGTCGCCGAAGATGTCTGCGTCGGGTGCAAGGTGTGCACCATCGCCTGTCCTTTCGGCACCATTAATTACAACCAGGACACGGGGAAGGTCATCAAGTGCGATTTGTGCGGTGGCGATCCCCAGTGCGCGGCGGCCTGTCCGACGGGCGCCATTACCTACGTGGATGCGGACTGGACCGGCTATGACCGCATGCGCGAGTGGGCGCAGAAGACACACAGTCAACCGTCGGCCTGACAGGAACACAATCCATGAGCTGGCAGAAGAAAATCCTGCGCGTCAATCTGAGCGAAGGCTCGTCGTCCATCGAGCCGCTCAACATGGAGTGGGCGAAGGCTTATCTGGGTGAACGCGGTCTCGCCTCGAAGTACCTCATGGAGAGCATGGACCCCAAGGCAGATGCCATGAGCCCCGAGAACGTGCTCATATTCGCCACGGGGCCGCTGACGGGAACCATGGCATCGACGAGCGGCCGCTACGCGGTGGTCACCAAGGGCCCCCTCACCAACGCCATCGCCTGCTCGAACTCCGGCGGAAAGTTCGGCGCCGAGCTCAAATTCGCCGGCTACGATCTGCTGATCCTCGAAGGCAGGGCGCCCGACCCGGTCTACCTTCATATCGTCAACGACCACGTCGAGATTCTGCCTGCGCGCGAGCTCTGGGGTTGCACCGTGTGGCAGACCGAGGAATGGATCAAGGCCCGCCACCAGAATCCGCTTTTGAAGATCGCGTCCATCGGTGTCGCCGGCGAGCGCGGTGTGCGCTTCGCCTGCGTGGTCAACGATTTGCATCGCGCGGCGGGACGCTCCGGCGTCGGCGCGGTCATGGGAGCGAAAAATCTGAAGGCGGTGGCCGTACACGGCAGCGTCGGCGTGACCGTCAAAGATCCGAAGCGCTTCATGAAGGCGGTCGCCGAGACCAAGGATCTGCTCGAGAGCAGCCGTGGCCGCAAAGGGCTGACCAAGTACGGCACCAACGCCATGATGGACACCATGCAGGAGTTCGGCGGTCTGCCGACGCGGAACTT
>JABAHR010000935.1_pt5 | contig 34543 bp, 37 predicted proteins | sample 7062101 | NCBI WGS metagenome assembly JABAHR01 (sample SAMN14534553, study PRJNA622989) | marine sediment metagenome | biome: marine biome [ENVO:00000428]; feature: marine pelagic biome [ENVO:01000023]; material: deep marine sediment [ENVO:00002113] | place: India: Gulf of Kutch | collected...
GTTCGAAACCGCGGTGACCTCCATGTCCGCCGGTTCGCGCTTCGTGCCGGCGTTGCGGGAAGGCAAGACGCCGTTCGAGCATTTCTATGGCGAGCCGGTGTTCGACTATTTCCGCAAGCACCCGGAAGATGCGGCGGCCTTCGGCGCCTTCATGGGTTACATGACCATGCGCGACATGCGCTTCATCTCCGCGCACCACCGGTTCCAGCCATTCGCGACCGTCGCCGACATCGGCGGCTCGATGGGCAACCTCGTGCTGGCCATCCTCGCCGATTATCCCGGCACGCGCGGGATCCTGTTCGACCTGCCGGAAACGGTCGAGCTGGCGCGCCCGCGGGTGGCGGCCTCGGCGCTGGCGGAGCGGGTCGAACTGGTCGGCGGCAGCTTCTTCGAGGCAGTGCCTGCCGCCGATCTCTACACGCTCAAGCAGATCCTCCACGACTGGCACGACGACGAGTGCCGGCAGATCCTCGGCTGTATCCGCGCGGCCATCAATCCGGGCGGGCGGCTGGCGGTGATCGACCACATCCTGCCGGACGAGCCCGCCGCCAGCGAGGCGCAGGCGACCGATCTTGCGATGATGGCATGGGACACCGGCCGCGAGCGCAGGCTGGCCGATTTCGAGGCGCTGTTCGATGCCAGCGGGTTCCGCCTGGACCGGGTGTCGCACAACCCCAACGGGCATTCGGTGATCGAGGCGGTGCCGGTCTAGCCGTGCGGGCACGGAGCAGTTAAGCCGCGTCCCGAAGGAGACCGACAAGGTGGCACAATTGTATGACGGCATCTGGCGCGACACGGCGCCGGCGGCAGAGGAAATCGGTGAGGACGGCAAGTTCCGCCGCATTGCCAGCCCGCTGCGCGACTGGATCGAGGCCGATCCCGAGGCCGAATTCCCGGCCGAAGCGGGGCGCTATCACCTGTTCGTCGCCTGGACCTGCCCGTGGGCCTCGCGGGTGACGGCCTATCGCGTGCTCAAGGGGCTGGAGGATGTCATCTCCATGTCTGCTTCCGGGCCGGCGATCGGCCGCGAGGGCTGGATGTTCGAGGACGATACCATCCCCCCGTTCGAACTGCCGCACCCGCTCTACCGCGTCTACCAGCAGCACGATTCGCATTACACCGGCAAGGCGACCGTGCCGACGCTGTGGGACAAGACCACTGGCCGCATCGTCAGCAATGAGAGCGCCGACATCATCCGCATGCTGAACAGCGCCTTCGATGACATCACCGGCAACCGGCTCGACCTCTATCCCGAGCATCTGCGGGCCGAGATCGAGAGCTGGAACGAGATCACCTATCCCGGCCTCAACAACGGCGTCTATCGCGCCGGCTTTGCCTCCACCCAGCACGCCTATGAGGAAGCCGCGCACCTCGTGTTCGAGACGCTCGACAGGCTCGATGCGCATCTGGCGACGAGCCGCTACCTGTGCGGCGAATATTGCACCGAGGCCGACTGGCGGATCTTCACCACGCTGGTGCGCTTCGATGTCGGCTATCACGGCGCCTTCAAGTGCAACTTGCGGCGGATCGAGGACTATCCGGCCCTGCGCGGCTATTTGCGCGAACTCTACCAGTGGCCGGGCATTGCCGGCACGGTGAAGCTGGAGGAGATCAAGCGCAATTACTACGCGCTGACGGACAGGAACGGGCTCTATCCGATCGGTCCGGAGATCGACCTCAACACTCGGCATGGCCGCGAGGCGCTGCCGGGCAAGGGGATTTTCGAGCGGGCGGGTTAGGGCGTTAGAGGAAAGTCCATTCCCCGAAGGTCGCCGCCTGGCCGTGGCGCCGGCGGTCTTCGTCGACGAGGTTCCACACCACGGCATTGTCGATGCGGAATTTAGTGCCGTCCTTGGCGATGCGGATGCCGCGATAGTCGCTGACCACGTCGTCGGCTTCGAGCTTGGCCAGCATGGCGGCACGCTCCTCGCGCAGGGCGGGTTCGGCGCTTTTGTAGCTGGGCAGGCCGATGAACTCCTCCGCGCTCATGCGGAACAGCTCCAGCGCCTTGGCATTGCCGTAATAGAACAGCGGCACCTCCTCGGTGCCATGGGAAACGATGGCATTGGGGGCGCTCCACAGATCGCCGCCGCCTGCCACCAGCGCGCGCCCGGTCAACCGGGCAAAGCTTTCCGCAAGCAGCGCCAGTCGCCAGCCGGCGCTTTGCTCCATCATGTCCCTGTCGCTTGCGCTCATCGAAGCGGGGAATAGCGAAGGCGGCTCTTGCGGGAAACGGTGCATTTGCCCATCACGGGGCGACGAAGGAGAGGATCATTGGCGGACAGGCCCGATATCATCGTGATCGGCGGCGGCTCGGCCGGCATGGCCATGGCCACGCGGCTGGCCGAGGCGGGCAAAAGCGTGCTGCTGGTCGAGGCGGGCAAGGGCCACCGCGACATCCGCGCTGCCGTGCCCGCGCTGATGGCGGGGATCGTGCAGAACCCGCAATTCGACTGGATGTATTCGGCCGAGCCCGATCCCTCGGTCGGCGGGCGGCCCGACGTGTGGCCGGCGGGCAAGCGGCTCGGCGGCGGCAGCGCCATCAACGGCATGATGTTCATTCGCGGCCATCGCTGGGACTACGACCACTGGGCCGAGCTGGGCGCGAAGGGGTGGGACTATGCCAGCGTGCTGCCCTATTTCCGCCGGCTGGAGGATAACGAACGCGGCGCGGATGAGTGGCGCGGCACTGGCGGGCCGATTGCCGTTTCCGAAGTGCGCTCGCACTACGCCGTCACCGATGACTGGATCGAAGCGGTTCAGCAGGCAGGCTTTCCCCGTTCTCCCGACCTCAATGGCCAGCACAATGAAGGCGTCGATCATATCCAGCTTTCGCAGAGAAGGGGCCTCAGGTCCTCCACCGCTGCCGGCTATCTCAAGCGCAAGCCGGCGGGGCTGGAGATCATGCTTGAGGCCAAGGTGCTGCGGATCGAGATATCGCAAGGCCGCGCCACCGGCGTTTACGTGCAGCGCGATGGCAAGTCGGAAAGCCTGACCGCGCGCGAAGGCGTGGTGCTGTGCGCCGGTGCGCTCAACACGCCGCGCCTGCTGATGCTGTCGGGCATCGGCCCGGCGGATCACCTGCGCGAACACGGCATCGCCGTCGCCGTGGATGCCCCGGGCGTGGGGCAGAACCTGCAGGAGCACCCGGCTGTCCACCTCGTCAACGAGGTCAGCGCGCATACGCTCAATGACGAGAGCCAGGGGCTGGCGGGGGTGAAGAGCCTGCTTTCGTTCCTGTTTTCGCGCAAGGGTGCGCTGACCACCGGCATCGGCCATGCTCAGGCTTTCGTGAAGAGCCGGGCGGAGCTGCCCGTTTCCAATCTCCAGCTGGCCTTTTCCGCCTTTGCCTTCGACATCACGCCGCAAGGCAACCTCGAACTGCGCAAGGGCAGTTCGGTAACCACGCTGGTCGGGCTGATGCGGCCGTCGAGCCGGGGAAGCGTGTCCCTGCGCAGCGCCGATCCCGATGCCCCGCCGCTGATTGCCCACCAGCTGCTGGGCAGCGAGGACGACGCCGCGCAACTGGTAGAGGGTCTTGAGATTGCCCGGCGGATCATGGGGCAGGGGGCCATTTCCGCTGCGGTGACAGGCGAGGTGCGGCCCGGCGCCGAGGCTGACAGCGCCGAGGCCCTGCGCGGCTATGTCGGGCTGGCAACCATCCCCATGTTCCACCCCGTCGGCACGGCCAGGATGGGCGCGGCGGACGACCCGCAGGCGGTGCTCACGCCCGATTGCCGGGTGAAGGGGCTGGACGGGCTGTGGGTGGCCGATGCCAGCGTGATGCCGACCATCCCGCAGGGCAACACCAATGCCACGGCGATCATGATTGGAGAGCGGGCGAGCGCGCTCGTGCTGGAAGGATTGAGGCGATGAGGAAACTGGTAATCGGCGCAGCATTGCTGCTCTCGGCCCCGGCGCTGGCGGGCGATGTCAGCGGGGTAATCACCGGCCCCGGAGGAGCGCCTATTCCCGGCATGCCGGTGGAGTTTCCCGATGTCCTGCGCGGCGATGTCACCGGGGCGGACGGCAGCTTCTCCATTGCCGACGTGCCGGCGGGCGAGCAGCGGATGGAGATCGGCAACTACTTCTTTGCCAGCAGCGATGTGACCGTCCATGTTCCCGAGCACGGCGAGGTCTTCGTCGAGATGGAGGCCGGACCGAACATGGCGCTGCAACGCGCGGCGGCGGCCTATGTCCCGCCCGAGCCGACGCACCTGCCGCAAAAGCAGGCATTTCTCGCCGGCATTGGTCCGGCACCGGAGGACGCGCCCAATGTCGTCGTCATCTTCTTCGACGACCTCGGCTATGGCGACCTGTCATCCTTCGGCAACCGGCTGATCGACACGCCGCATATCGATGGCTGGGGCGCGGCGGGCATGACGCTGACGCAATTCTATTCCGCCCACCCGGTGTGCACGCCCTCGCGCGCCGGGTTGATGACCGGGCGCTATCCCAGCCGCGCGCTGGCGGCGAACCACGTGTTCTTCCCGAGCGGCCACCCGCTGGAGACGATGCGCCAGGCCGCCGGCTATACCAATGCCCTGCCGCGCGACGAGATCCTGCTGTCGGAAATGCTCGGCGCGGCGGGCTATGCCACCGGTATCTTCGGCAAGTGGCACCTGGGCGATTACGATGGCCACCGCCCGGCGCAGTTCGGCTTCTCGCGCAGCTATGGCATCCTCTATTCCAACGACATGTTCCCGCTGCCGATGTGGGCCGATGACGAAATCGTCATTGCCGATGGCGAAGTGGAGCAGGGAACCCTGTCCGAACGCTTCACCGACGAGGCAGTGGATTTCATCCGCGCCAATGCCGATGGCCGCTTCTTCGCCTATATTCCCTATACCGCGCCGCACCTGCCGCACGTGCCGCATCCTGACCATGCCGGCGTCTCCGATGGCGGCACCTATGGCGACGTGATCGAGGAGCTCGACCGCAACGTTGGCCGGGTGCGTGCCGTGCTCGACGAGCTTGGCATCGCCGAGGATACGCTGGTCATCATCACCAGCGACAATGGCGGCGACTGGGGTGGCAGCGCCGGTCCCCTGCGCGGACGCAAGGCGGAGACCTGGGACGGCGGCATGCGCGTGCCCTTCTTCGCCATCTGGCCGGGCCATATCGCGCCGGGCACGTCGAGCGAGGCGATGGCGATGAATATCGATATCGTGCCCACCGTGGCGCGCCTTGCCGGCATCTCCCTGCCGGCTGACCGGGTGATCGATGGCGCCGACCTTGCTCCGCTGCTGTGGGGCGAGGGCGGGCCTGAGGGCGGGCAGGTGCACGATTACCTCTACTACCTCACCGCCATGTCCGGCGAGTTCCAGGCCGTGCGCAGCCAGGATTACAAGTATCGCGCCGTGCTCGCCCAGCGCAGCTTCTTCGCGCCGACCGGCGCTGTCGAGTTCTACATGGCCAGCGATTCGCTCTACGACCTAGCCAATGACAACGAGGCGCATGACGTGACCGCGCGGCATCCGCAAACGGCGGCCGAGCTGGCAGCGCAACTGGAGGAATGGCGGGCTCAGAACGCCGCCAACCCGCGCGGCTGGATCGATTGAGGGGGCTGGGGCGGCAGGGCTCAGCTGCCGCGGTTCTCGTCCCCGGCTAGCGCCGCATTGGCCACTTGCAGGTCCGCGCCTTCCAGCGCCGCCCCGTCGGACGGCAGGCAGTCCCTGCCCACCGCGCGGCCGAGCTGGGCGCACATGGCGATGGCACGCTCTGTCACCTGGGTGCGAAATCCCTGCATCACCCCGAAGTTGCGCGTGGCGCTGGTATAGTAGAGCTGCAGCTGTCCGTCGCCGCAGATGCGCGCCATGTCCATGCCGGTCTGGTAGAATTGTCCGCTTTCGGCATTATAGGCCGCGCGCCCGCCGATCGCTTGCGACACATGCGCTTCGCGGGCGATGGCGAGACTGCGGAAATAGTCCTGCTGGTCGCGATAGCTCCCGGCCATGCTGTGAAAATGGCTGATTGCCTCGCGCAATCGCGGGTCAGCTATCGAGGCCAGGCCGCCGGAACCGATCATCTCGTCATAGGCGGCGGTGTTGTATTGCAGGGAAGGGAAGAACTGCACCGTTCCGAGCTGCCGCAATTGCCCCTCGTCGGGGCAGGTTCCTTCACCGATCCAGGCGCTCATGATCGCCTGGTGGTTGGCGTCCCAGCCGGCCATCTGGTCGCGCAAGGCGCGCAGGCTGGCGACATTCTGCTGCGCTTCTGCATGCAGCCTCTCGAGCAGGTCGTGCTGATAGCGCGCCTCGATCCGGGCGCTGTTCCAGGCGTTGAGCTGGAAGGCGAGCACGATGCCGAGCACCACGCCCAGCGTCTCGAAAGCGAGCAGCGCCCATTCGGTATCGCCAATGCCCGTAACGGCCCGGCGCATCCGTTGCCAGATCACGATCATGCGGCGCCTCCTCCCAAGCTGCGCATGATTGCGGGCAAATCGCAGGTGAGGCAAGCACTTGCTGCAAGTCCCGGCAACGGTCGCGGATTCGCGCAAGTGGTGGCCGCATGATATCGTCCTGCGCCCGAAACAGGGGCCCGAACGTACACAAGGAGGGCAAGAGATGCACAGGTTCGCGATCATCCTTGGCGCTGCGGCGCTGGCGGCGTGCAGCGGGGCGGAGGATTCCGGAGGCTCCGCGGAACAGGCGGAGGAGGTCGCCCCGGCGCCCCTGGCACCCGATGGCGGACCCTTCGTCGGGACTTTCATCCTGATCGATGCCGATGGCAACGAGTTTGTCAGCGTGATGGGGGCAGATGGCAGGTTCAGCGTCGAAAACCTCGACGGCGGTTCGAGCGAGGGGGATTACGAGGTCACCGAGACGGGCTTCTGCATCGTCATCGACGGCGACGAGGAGAACCCGCGCTGCATCGTCTCCGGCGAAGTCGCCGAGGATGGCAGCTGGGTGAACACCAATCCCGAAGGCGAGGATTTCACCATCCGCCGGGTTTCCGCGCCGGAGGATGCGGCGCCGCCGGAAGAAGGCGGCGAATAGGTCGGGGCCGTCCCCAACAGGTAGGACTTCCGGGGCGGCGTTATCCACTCCGGCGCGTTCAGTCCCGCGCGTCGTCAGACTCCAACGGACCTTGTCGCAGCTTGGCAAGCGGGTAGCGATCGACTTCGGCCAGTATCTCCGCCAGTTGCCGCGCCGCATGATCGACGAGCCTTTCCCCGCGCTCGGCGTCGGCATCTGCGGCATTGCCGACCACGCCTGCGGGATTGAGGTCCTGCGCCTGCCAGGCGAAGCGCGTCGACCCTGTCGGGGACAGGTGTTCGTAATCGCCTTCCAGCTGTTCCGCGAGTGAGGAAAAGTCTTCGGCCCTGCTCATGTCGACGAGATCGGGCCGGAGATACAGCATCACGGAGGTTTCCACGCTGCCACCGTGGATGCCGAAGCGGCTTTCCTCTTCCGGGAACAGGTCGGCAGGGTAGAGCGCGTAGTTGTTGACGACGACCACGAACATGTCGAGCCGCACCCTCAGGTCGCGCGCCACGATATCGAGGACCTGCGGCTGGCCGCCGTGGCTGTTGAAGAAGACCAGCTTGCGAATGCCGGCGCGGTGGACGGACTCGGCGATTTCGGTCCAGTAGCGGCGAAGTGTATCGTCGCTGACCGTAAGCGTTCCGGGAAACGCACTGTGTTCGTTGGATTTGCCCACCGGGATCATCGGCAGGACCGTTACCGGAACGCCATCTGGCAGGATAGCCAGCATGCGGGCGATAACCGCCTCGTTTGCGCAGGCATCGGCGCAAACCGGAAGGTGGGGACCATGCTGCTCGATAGTGGCGACGGGAAAGACGGCGATAACCGATTCCATATCCAGCGCAGCGAACTCTTCGGTGCTCATCTCCTGCCAATAATGCCGGGGCAGCGGCGCAGGCACCTCCTCCGCAGCTTGTGCAAAAGCTGGCGCGAACGGCAGGCCCGTCAGCGCCAGGATGATCGGAGCAAACCAGGCTGGCAGGCGCATGATTCTATCCCCCTCGGCAACCTTGTTCGCAGGCTATCACAGCGGATGTGATCGGCGATATCGCAGGCGAAAGGCATGTACGGCAGGCGACCTCGTGGGCCGCCTGCCAGGCGCTTACTCGGCGTCGGCCTCTTCCGCCGCGGCGTCCTCGCCACCCTCGTCGCCAGCCTCATCGCCAGCATCTTCTTCGACCACGCGGCTGACAATCAGGTTGATGCCGCCTTCGGAGAGATTGGTCCATGTGCCATCGTCATACATCTCGCTGGAGGTGACGCAGAGCGGGCCTTCCTCGGAACCTTCGACATTGAGGCAGAAACCATCCTCGGTGGCCTCCCAGGTGCCGGTATCGACACCGCCTTCAGGATTGTCGACGGCGAAGGTGCCGTCCTCGTTGAACACACCCTGGTACTCATTGGCTGCCGAATCGCGCATGTTGAAGGTGCCGTAGAGCGGCCCGCCATCGGGCGCGGTCGGGCCGGCGGCTTCGGCGGTGGCAGCTGCCTCGGCCTCGGCGGCTTCCTCGCCGGACTGGCCACAGGCGACAAGCGAAAGCGCACCCAGCGCGATAATAAACTTCTTCATTCCTCAATCTCCTGTCGTGAGCCCCATCCTCGGGCACTCATGCTAACATATTGCCTGGCTGGCCGAAACCGCCAGATCGTTCGGATTTTTGGCCAGTTTTAGGCCAGTTTTAGGCCAGTTTCATCACCCAGCCGTGCGGATCGGGCGCGGTGCCGCGCTGGATATCCACCAGGCGCTGCTTGAGCTTGCCGGTCAGCTGGCCGGGACCGCCCGAGCCGATGGTGAAATCGACATTGCGGCCGGCCACGCGGCCAACCGGCGTCACCACCGCGGCGGTACCGCAGGCGAACGTCTCCACCAGCCTGCCCGATTGCGCATCGGCCTGCCACTGGTCGAGGCTGTATTTCTCCTCGCGCACGGTCAGGCCCTCCTCGCGCGCCAGCGTCAGCAGGCTGTCGCGGGTGATGCCGGGTAGAATGGTGCCGGTAAGCGGCGGGGTCAGCAGCGAGCCGTCGTCGAACACCATGAACAGGTTCATGCCGCCCAGTTCCTCGATCCACTGGTGCTGTTCGGCATCGAGGAAGACGACCTGGTCATGGCCCTTGTCGAAAGCCTCTCCGGTCGGCACCAGGCTGGCGGCATAGTTGCCGCCGCACTTGGCAGCTCCCGTGCCGCCGCGCGCGGCGCGGGTATATTCGGACACCCACACGGACACCGCCGGTGCACCGGACTTGAAGTAATTGCCGGCCGGGCTGAGGATCACCACGAACTTGTACTGCTTGGCCGGGCGCACGCCGAGGAACGGCTCGGTGGCGAACATGAACGGGCGGATATAGAGCGAGCCGCCTTCGACCTGCGGGAACCACTCGGCATCCTGCTGCACCAGCTGGCGCACGGATTCGATGAACAGCTCTTCCGGGATGGCGGGCATGGCGAGGCGCGTGGCCGATGCGTTGAAGCGGCGGGCGTTCTGGTCCGGGCGGAACAACGCCATCGAGCCGTCGGCGAGGCGATAGGCCTTCAGCCCCTCGAAGATCTCCTGCGCGTAATGCAGCACGGCGGCGGCCGGATCGAGGCTGATCGGCTGGCGCGGACCGAGCACGGCATTGTGCCAGCCCCCGTGCTCTCCATGGCCTTCCTCCCAGTCGATCGAGACCATGTAATCGGTAAACACCGTGCCGAAGCCGGGACTGGCGATGGCCGCTTCGCGCGCGGCGGCAGGCACCGGGGCGGGGTGCTCGATAAAGGCAATCGGGATTGCGGGCGCGTCGGCCATGACTCGTCTTTCTCCTCGGACGAAGCCGCTTAGAAGCGCGCGCGGGGAGAGGCAAGTGGCTGATCGCCTGTGTGCTGTTCCGACATTGCCGCGATCGCGCATATGAGAAAGGCGACCCTGCCCGTCGCAGGATCGCCTTTCGCATGGTCAGCGGCCGGATGTGCCGCTCACGAAGCCTCTATCGGCTGCTAGCCTACCGATAGTGCTCCGCGCGGAAACTTACCGACCTCCCTGCTGGACCATGAGACATCGGATCACCTCCTTTCGCGCTTTTGAAGCCAACACCCTGCCGCTGTGATTGCCGGGCGAAGACCGCGTTTACCGCTGGCCTTGAGTGACTTTCTGAATCCTAGCTTCGGCGAATACAAGGCTTGAATTTTTCTTTTTCACAGTCACAATGGTTCGCCTTGGTCAGGGTCCCGCAGCGGGGCCCTTTTTTAATGGCCTCAAGCGCCCGCCCGTCCTATCGCCGCGCACATGGCCGGGGGCAAACCAGCAAAGCTCAGGATCGACCAGTTGCTCGTCGAGCGCGGCGAGGCGGAAAGCCGCGCCCGGGCGCAGGCGCTGGTGATGGCCGGGCTGGTGTTCGTGAAGGGCCAGCGGATCGACAAGCCGGGCCACAAACTGCCGGAGGATGCGGAGATCGAGCTCAAGGGCCGCGACCATCCCTGGGTCGGCAGGGGCGGGGTCAAGCTCGATGGCGCGATCAAGCACTTTGGTCTCGATCCGACGGGCGCGGTGGCGATGGATATCGGCAGTTCGACCGGCGGCTTTACCCAGGTGCTGCTGCATCACGGGGCTACCCATGTGTTCGCCGTCGACGTTGGCACCAACCAGCTCGACTGGAAGCTCAGGAACGATCCGCGCATCACCGTGCTGGAACAGACCAATGCCCGCACGCTGACCGAGCAGCAGATCGACCGCAGCTGCAACTGGGTGGTTTGCGATGCTTCCTTCATTTCCCTGCGCAAGGTGCTGGAAACGCCGCTGAAACTGGCTGGAAAGGAGTGCCAGCTGGTGGCCCTGATCAAGCCGCAATTCGAAGTGGCGCGGAACGAGGTCGGCAAGGGCGGGATCGTCCGCGACGAGGCGTTGCATGCCCGTGTGTGCGACGAGGTGCGCGAATGGCTGGAAGGCGATGGCTGGACCATCCAGGGCATTGTCGAGAGCCCGATCAAGGGCACGGAAGGCAATGTCGAGTTTCTCATTGCTGCCCGGCGGGGCTGAACAGGTGCGTATCGTCTTGGGATAGTGCGTGCGCTTCCGCTTGCGCGGCGGCGAGGCTCTCGCCACTATCCTGCCTCGTGATTCCAGATGCGGATTGTCCCGCACCCAGTCAGGAGTTTGGATGAACCGCCTTGCTTCTCCCGCGCAATTGCGCGCCAGCCTGCTCAGATGGTCGCTGTTCCTGATCCCGGGCGTGATGCTGCTGGGCTTCCTGTCGGGCCAGCTGGCCGGCAGCGGCGCCGACAACCAGTGGTTCATGACGCTGGTGAAACCGGCTATCTACCCGCCGCCGATCGCCTTCCCGATCGCCTGGACTGCTCTCTATTTCGTCATGGGACTGGCGCTGGCCATGGTCTGCGCCGCCTGGGGCGCGCGCTGGCGCGGACTGGCCGTGCTCGCCTTCATTATCCAGCTGGCGCTCAACCTCGCCTGGACGCCGGTGTTCTTCGCCATGCACGACATTCGCCTGGCAATGGTGGTGCTGGTGCTGCTCGATGCCGCGGTGCTGATCACCATGGTGCTGTTCTACAAGGTGCGGCGCCTGGCCGGCTGGCTGCTGCTGCCCTATCTGGCGTGGATTGCCTTCGCCAGCGTGCTCAACTGGCAGATCATGGAGCTCAACCCGCAGGCGGAGAACGTCGAGATCGACAATGCCGTGCAGCGGATAGAATTCTAGTTTCGTTTGTCTTGCGAGGACCCGTCCGGGCACCAACGGGCCGCAGGCCCGCAAGCGCGAATGCGCGTCGGCCGGTCAGGCCGGAAGCCAAGCGGGCGGAGGCCCGCGCCGGCGCCTGGGGCCAAACAAGCGAAACACCTTCCCACTTGATCTCGCACTTCGGCGGGACCACATAGCGCCCATGCAGAGTGAAAACCCGATCATCGCCGATTTCGTCAAGCTGGCCAACAGCGCCGCCGGAACCTTTGCCGGCATGACCCGCGAGGCCCGCGAAGGCGCGCGCGAGCGGATGAAGGAAGCCATGGGCGGGCTCGATTTCGTCAGCCGCGAGGAATTCGACGCGGTCAAGGACATGGCCGCCAATGCCCGCGAGAAGGTCGATGCGCTGGAAGCGCGGATCGCCGAGCTGGAAGCGAAGCTGGGCAGCTGAGCCTGTCGGCACCGCCTCAACGGCGGTAGAAATACTCCGAACCAAGCGAATGGCGCGCCAGTGCGGCGCAGCGGCCCGTGATGTCCTCGATATGGGCGCTGACGGCACGGTCTCTGCGCCCGCCCTGCGGCATCTCGCGGACCTCGTCCGCCCGCGCGCGAATGGAGTCGAACTTCGCCTGCTGGCGGCCGAGCACCTCCTCGATATCCGCTTCGAGCGCGGTCACGAGCCTTTCGTTGATCATTTCGTAGAGGCTCTCGCGCTGCACGCTGAAGCCTGCCAGCTCCTCGCATAATTCGCCCATCGCCAGCATTTCCGCATAGAGCTCGATCTGCTCCTCGGGCAGGTGGGGCACCTGCGCCTGCACGGGAGTCGCGGTGGCCAGCAGGCCCGCCATTGCTGCGGCCACAACCCGATTTCTGCGCATTGCCCGGTTCTCCCTTGCCGTGTCCCAATCGAGACTAATCCAAGCCGCATGGCGGCACAATCGCGGATGACTTGCGGTGGAAGCGCGAAGCGGCCACAGCCCGTGCCATGCACATCCGCGCTCCCGCCATCCTCGTTGCCGCCCGCCAGCATGGCGAGACGGCGCTGGTGGCGCGTTTCCTGACCAGCGAATACGGCCTTGTCGCTGCCTATGTCGCCGGTGGGCGGGGCCGGCGCCTGAGGCCGGTGATGATCCCCGGCAATGTGGTCGACCTGCAACTCTCCGCCCGTTCGGAAAGCCAGCTGCCTTTCGCCAGGCCGGAGCTGGTCGCCAGCCGCGGGCCGTTCCTCACCGAGCCGCTGCCGGCATCGGCGATTCAGTGGGTCACTGCGCTCACCGCCACCGCCTTGCCGGAACGCCATCCCTATCCCGGCCTGCACGAGGCGCTGGGCGCCCTGCTCGAAGCCATCTGCCATGCCCCTTCCGCGCGCGGCTGGGCCGGGGCGCTGGTCGGTTATGAAATGCTGCTGCTGCGCGAGCTCGGCTATGGCGGCGAGGTTGCCCGGCCGGCCGGCGAGGTGGAACAGGTGATCGCGGCGATGGACGCGCTGGCGGGCCCGCTCGACCACTACCTGCTTGCCGACAGGCGTGGAGACGTTATGGCGGCGCGCGCAAGACTGCGCGAATTACTGGGGCGAATGGTAGAATGAAGATTGTATGTCTGGCCGGTGACGGGATCGGCCCGGAAATCATGGCGGAAGCGAAGAAGGTGCTGGGCGCACTCGATATCGCCGGAATGGAACTGGCCGATGCCGATGTCGGTGGCATCGCCTTCAAGAACCACGCCCATCCGCTGCCGCCGGAGACGCTGGAGCTGTGCAAGGCCGCCGATGCCGTGCTGTTCGGCGCGGTCGGCGATCCCGATTGCGACAACCTGGAACGGCACCTGCGGCCCGAACAGGCGATCCTTGGCCTGCGCCAGGCGCTGACCCTGTTCGCCAATTTGCGCCCCGCGACAATGTTTCCCGGCCTCGAGGACATGTCCGCCCTGCGGCCCGAGATCGCCCGCCAGATCGACCTCCTCATCGTGCGCGAGCTGAATGGCGATGTCTATTTCGGCGAAAAGGCGATCCGCACGCTCGAGGACGGGCGCCGCCAGGGCTACGATTTCATGTCCTATGCCGAGGACGAGGTGCGCCGCATCGCCCATGTCGCCTTCCGCGCTGCCGAGGGCCGCAACAAGCGCCTGTGCAGCGTCGACAAGGCCAATGTGCTGGAAACCAGCCAGCTGTGGCGCGACGTGGTGGTGGAAGTCGCCGCCGAGTACCCCGATGTCGAGCTCAGCCACATGTATGTCGACAATGCCGCCATGCAGCTGGTGCGCGACCCCGGCCAGTTCGACGTGGTGGTGACCGGCAATCTGTTCGGCGACATCCTCTCCGACCAGGCGAGCATGTGCGTCGGTTCGATCGGCCTGCTGGCCAGCGCCTCGCTGGGCGAGGAGCAGACGCAATATGGCACCAAGGGCCTGTATGAGCCGATCCACGGCAGTGCGCCCGATATCGCCGGCTCCGGCAAGGCCAACCCGATGGCGATGATCCTCAGCCTCGCCATGATGCTGCGCCACAGTTTCGGTCTCGAAGCCGAAGCCGCGCGCGTCGAGGCGGCCGTGGCAAAGGCGCTGGAGGACGGAATCAAGGGCGGCGACCTTGGCGGCAATGCCGGCACGGCGGAAGTGGGCGAGGCGGTGCTGGCGCGGCTGTAAAGCCCGGCCTTGTCAGATGTCCTGAGACAGCGATCTTGCGGGCGGTAACCTTATGGTTAAGATTTTCCCATATCCCGCGAGCCCATGGACATGAGCATTTCTGAATTCCAGCAGGCGGCCGACAGCACCGCGCGCCTTGCCGAAGCCGGCCAGCATGCACCGCTGGAGCTGGCTATCGTGCTGCCCACGCTCAACGAGCGCGGCAATATCGCCCCGATGGTCGAACGGCTGGAGGAGGCACTCGGCCCGACGGGGTGGGAAGCCGTTTTCGTCGACGACAACTCTTCCGACGGCACCGCCGAAGAGGCCCGCCGCATCGGCCAGACGGACCCGCGCATAAGGGTGATCCAGCGGATCGGCCGCCGCGGACTTGCCAGCGCCGCGATCGAGGGCATGTGCGCAACCGCCGCGCCGTTCGTCGCGGTGATGGATGCCGACCACCAGCACGATCCGGCGCTCTTGAAGGACATGCTTGAAGCGGTGCGCTCGGGCGAGGCGGACCTTGCCTATGCCAGCCGCTTTGCCGTCGGCGGCAATGCCGACGGGCTGACCAGCAAGGGCCGCGAGACCGGCAGCCGCATCGCCAATGCGCTCGCCCGCCAGCTCACCGGCACCGAGCTGACCGATGCCATGAGCGGCTATTTCCTGCTGCGCACCGAACAATTGCGCAAGCAGGCAGACCAGCTTTCCGGCATCGGCTTCAAGATCATGCTCGACATTCTCGCCACCGCGCGGCCCGCGCTCAAAGTGAAGGAATTCCCCTTGAAATTCGCCAATCGCCTCGCGGGAGAAAGCAAGCTCGACCACGGCGTCGCCCTCGATTTCGTCGCCGGCCTGTTCGAACGCTATTTCGGTCGCTGGATTCCCACCCGCTTTGCCCTGTTCGGCATGGTCGGCGGGCTTGGCGTGTTCGTCCACATGGCCGTGCTCGCTTCGCTCTATGCGCCGGGCCTGGTCAGCTTCACCTGGGGGCAGGCAGTGGCGACCGTGGTCGCCATGACCTTCAACTTCTGGCTCAACAACCTGCTCACCTATCGCGACCAGAAACTGGACGGGCCGGACCGCATGTTCTGGGGCTGGATCAAGTTCTGCGCCACCTGTGCGATCGGCGCCTTCGCCAATGTCGCGGCGGCCAGCATGCTGGAGGCGATGGGCACGATCTGGTGGCTGGCGGCGCTGGCCGGCATCGTGCTGGCCTCGGTGTGGAACTATGCCCTCTCCAGCAAGTTCGTGTGGGGGCGTTTCAGGTAAAGGCTGGCGGGGTCAGCCAACGACCCAATTGCGGAGGTTGGAAGGTCGCTAGCGTAANNTTGCGCCCTGTGTGGACGGCTCTCCGTTGGCAAGGGATTTTGAGCATTGCAGCGCTGGTTGGTGCGGCCATGTGTCCGGCCTGTTATGCGGCTTTGTGATTGCCGCTGGCCATAATGCCTTCCGCGAACCAGGTTCCCGATCAATTTCGCGCACTCAAAAGGTGCAGGGCGCAAGTGGGATCTTCTCGTTCGGCGGTATCAACCTGCTTTCGTGCAATAACTCCTATGCCCTTTCCAACCTCTGTTCGCCGCTGGTTGGCGGCGTAAGCTCCTAGACCGCGACGACCTGTGGTTCCCTATATCGCTCCCCGCTCATCATCATGGCCCATGCGATCCTCGCATTCTTGTTTGCCAATGCCATGGCAGCGACCTTCGGTTTGCGCCGCTCGAGCAGCCTAACGAGCCAGGTCCGCTGGGTCCCCTGCAACGCTCGGCGGACAACCGCCATTGCTCCGGAGAACAGCATCTGCCGCAAGTAGCGATTGCCTGCTTTGGTGATCGACCCCAGTCGGGCCTTGCCTCCCGACGAGTTCTGGCGCGGCACTAGACCGATCCAGGCAGCCATATTGCGACCGCATCGAAAGACGGATGGATCAGCGACACAGGCAACCAGTGCCGATGCGACAAGCGGACCGATACCGGGAACTTCCATCAGTCGTTTGCCCATCTCGGTCGAGCGAGCCTGCGCGAGCACCTGCCGATCATTCTCCAGGATCTGGCTCTTGATTAGGCGGAGCTGCGCAGCCAGCATCTGCAAGCATTGACGAGCTTCTACAGGTACTCGCTGATCGCTCTCGTCATCGACAATCGCCAGTAGCTGGTCGATCCCTTTGCGGCCGATTGGAGCGATAAGCCCGAACTCGGCCATATGCGCTCGGAACGCGTTTGTGATCATTGTCAGCTGCCGATTCAGCATGAAGCGAACCTTGTGAAGCATCATGGCGCTTTGCTGCACGGGTGTCTTGGCCGAGACGAACCGCATGTTAGGTCGAGTCACCGCCTCGGCTAGCGCTTCGGCATCGGCCGCATCATTCTTCTGTCGCTTGACGTACGTAGGGCTTCACATATTGGGCCGGCATCAGCTTCACTTCATGGCCAAGCTCGCTCAGCTCACGCGCCCAGAAGTGCGAGGTCGCGCATGCCTCGATCCCGACAATGCACGGCGGCAACTTCTCGAAGAACGGCAGAAGCCTAGATCGCGTCAAACGCTTCTGCATGACTGTCGCGCCCGCCGCATCGACACCATGAAGCTGAAAAACCGACTTCGCTATATCCAATCCGATTACCGCAACGTCTTCCATGGTACTTCTCCTCCGTTGAGGTGGAGCAGTCTACGACCGACTCCAACCTGGGTGGAGAGCCGTCCACGGCATCAATCTCGGACCTTGGCGCCCAATTTCTCACTCGCCGAAAGCTGACGTTCTCTGCGGACATCGACTTGGCAAGGTTGGCGTCCGAAATGGGTCCTGAGCCCAAGCTATCTCGGATTTGCAAAACACCTTCGAAGACTTCATTCGTGAATCCTGGGAAGGCGATTTTAGGAAGGGGAGATCGTGGAGGGCGGCCTGAAGGAAGTCGGAACAAGGGCACCGCAGCCTTTCGAACATGCACGCGTCCTGTTCGCGGCGATGTCGGGTACGGCAATCGAGTTCTACGATTTCTTCATCTACGCGACCGCCGCCGCGCTGGTATTCGGACCGCTGTTCTTCCCGTCCGAGGTGGAAGGGACGCAAACCCTGCTCGCTTTCATGAGCTTCGGGATTGCGTTCTTCGCCCGGCCTGTTGGGGCAATCGCGTTTGGCCATTTCGGGGATCGCTTGGGTCGCAAGTCCACGCTGGTGGCTTCGCTGATGTTGATGGGAATATCGACGCTGCTGATCGCATTCCTGCCCACCTATGCGGTGGTTGGATGGGTGGCGCCGCTGCTGCTGTGCATCCTGCGGTTTGGCCAGGGCTTTGGTCTCGGCGGCGAGTGGGGCGGCGCAGCACTGCTGGCGGCCGAATACGCCCCGCCGGGCAAGGAACATCGCTACGTTTCGATCATGCAGCTTGGGTCGCCGTTTGGCTTCCTGTTGGCCAATGGCGTGTTCCTGACGGTCGGCTGGCTGACCGGGCCGGAGGATTTCATGGCCTGGGGGTGGCGCATCCCCTTCGTGCTGAGCGCGCTGCTGGTGGTGATCGGGCTGTATGTCCGTTTCACGATCGAGGAGACGCCAAGGTTTCGCGAAGCGATCGAGCGCAAGCAGCCGGAACGTTTTCCCTTCATGCAGTTGATGCGGACGCATGGCGGGGCAATGCTGGCCGGTGCTGCCGGGGTCGTCGCCACTTTCGCCCTGTTCTATCTTTCGACGGCATTCGCCCTGTCACTCGGCACCGGCACCTTCGGCTATGGCCGCGAGGAATTCCTCTCGATGCAGATGGGAGCGAGCCTGCTCTACATCCTCGGCATCCTGCTGGCCGGCATCGCCTCGGACCGGATCGGTGCGGGCAGGGTGATCGGCTGGGCAGGTGCAGCGACCGTGCTGGTGGGTGCGGTGTTCGAGCTTGGTCTTGGCGCGGGAGAGCTCTGGCTGGCGGGGCTGACGCTTGCCTTTGCGATGCTTGTTCTCGGGTTTGCCAACGCCCCTCTTGGAGGCTGGCTGGCGACGCTGTTTCCCGTGCGGTTGCGCTATAGCGGTGTGTCCTTCGCCTTCAATCTGGGCGGAATTATTGGCGGGGCCTTGAGCCCGATTGCAGCGCAGGCCCTGCACAATGCGGGGATTGAAAGCGCAGCGAGCTGGATCCTCGTTGCCGCCGGCCTGTTGACCATCGTCGGCGTGTTCGCCAGCCGCCGACCAGGCGCGGAAATCACCTGAGAAACGCGCCAGCGATATAATGCATTATATGACGCCGCGATCGCGCGCTGAAGCTGGATTTCTAACTATTTCGGCGATAACGGAAGGCGTTCGATTAATATAATGCATTATCTGGAGGGTGCGAAGCGATATGTCTGGTGCCGCAAACCTGCCCCTGAAAGGCCGCCGGGTGATCGAACTCGGCACCATGGTGGCAGCTCCCTTCGCGACGCACATCCTCGCCAACCTGGGTGCCGAAGTCATCAAGGTAGAGCCACCTTCGGGCGACACCACCAGGCGACTGGTGCGTGGCGGTCCGAGCGGCACGATCATCGCCTACAGCCATTCCAAGAAAGCCCTGTGCCTCGACCTGCAAAGCGATGAGGGCCAGGACGTCTTCCGTCGGCTTGTCGCCACGGCCGACGTGGTAATCCACAATCTCTCGCCTGCCGCGTCGCGCAAGCTGGGTGCGACGTTTGCAGCGTGTGAAGAAGCGCGACCGGGTATCATCCACTGCCACATCAAGGGCTATGCCCACGGTCCGCAAGCCGACGACCTTGCCACCAATCCGGTTGCCGAAGCCGCAACCGGCATAATGTTCGATCATCGTTTCGATGGACGCCCCTCACGGCTTGGCCCGTCCTATCACGACCAGTTTGCGGGCACGTTCGCGGTAATCCGCGTGCTTTCGACGCTACTGATGGAGTCTCCTTCCGCCGCTGATCGCCAGATCGAGATCGGGCTTTACGAGACCGGCCTGCATCTCGCCGCGCGCGATCTGGCCGGTGTGCAGTTGAAGACGCAGCTGCTCGGGAGGCCGGAGAAAGAGGCTGGAGGCGAATTCGCCATGCCCGGCTATGGCGCCTACGAGACCAGCGACGGGCGCTGGATCTACCTGCTGGTGTTGTCCGATGCACATTGGGCCAAGCTGACCAGTGCGCTCGACATGCCAGAAGCTGGCAATGAGGACATGGCGACGTTGCGTCAGCGCAAGCAATTGCGTGACGAAGTGGAAGCCGCTGTTCGCGTGGGCGTGGGCAAGTTCACCTACGATGAAGCTGCGGAGCGGCTCAAGAGCGCAAAACTGGGCTTCAACGAAGTCGTTTCGATGGAGAAGGTGCTCGATGCGCCGCAAGCGCACCAGCCGGGAAAGTTGCGAGAGCTCGACTATCGCGGCCTCAAATTCGAAGTGCCGGAGTTTCCCGGACAGCGCGAAAGCGTCGACAACCTGCCCATTCCCGAACTGGGAGAGCATACGGCCGATCTGCTTTCCGAACTTGGATTCTCGGATGCCGAAGCAGCTGCGATGCTCGAAGGCGGCAAGGCAGTGCAAGGCGGGCCGGAGGTCTTTCCCTGGGCGCCGGTGCGCGACAAGGCAAAGGGCAAGGCCTGAACCATGGGCACCGTCAACTCCACGCGCCGTGCGGGCACAAAAGAAGCGCAGGTCGCCGATTTCCTGCGCGAAGGCATTATTTCCGGGCGCTATCCGCGCGGCACGAAGCTGAAACAGCAGGAGATCGCAGATCTGCTCAAGACCAGCATCACGCCAGTGCGCGAGGCGCTGAAGCTGCTCGCGGCGGAAGGCTACGTCAGCAATGACAGTTTTCGCGGGTCGGTTGTCGCCCCCTTCGATATCGAGGCTTCCAGGGAGACGCTGGAGCTGCGCATCATGCTGGAGACAAAACTCGTGCGCGGCGCAGTCGAGAAAGCGACCGCGACCGACATCGAGGAATTGCGCCAGCTCGCCAGCGACTTTGCTCATGCTTACGACAGGGGTGACCGCGAGACCGCTCGCGCGGCCAATTACCGCTTCCACCATCGCATGTTCGAAATCGCGCAGATGCCGCAGGCGCTCAGCTTCGTGCAGATCCTGTGGGCACGCTATCCCTTTGACCTGATCGCGGGCCTCGAAGGCCGCGTAAGCCGCGCTGCAGACGAGCATGAGGACATGCTCGAAGCCATTATCGCCGGTGACACTGCCGCGGCCATGCTGGCCACGCGCCGCCATGTCGAAAGCGGCTGGAACGAGCTGCGTGTTTCTCTCCAGGCCGAGAACGAATTTGAAGGAAAGGAAGCCAGTCAATGAGCAAGAAGACGATTTTCCTGGTCATGGACATGATGAATGACCTGGTGGCCGAGGACGGGTTCAGCGCCAAGTCCTATGGCGTTGAGGTGAAGGAACGCGGCGTTCTGGAAAAGACCGCAGCCGCCATTGCTGCTGCCCGTGCGGCTGGCGTTGCCATCGGTTATGTGCGCGTCGGGTTCTCGCCCGACTATCGCGAGTGCCCGGAAAGCTCGCCGATCTTCTCCGGCGCGCGCAAGAACGACATATTCCAGCTCGGCACCTGGGGCACCGAAGTGCACCCTGCGCTCACGCCGCAGGATGGTGACCACGATATCGTCAAGCACCGCGTCAGCCCGTTCTACGGCACTTCGCTGGAGCCGATCCTGCGCGCCAACAAGATCGAGCGGATCGTCATGTGTGGTGTCTCCACCAATGGCGTCGTGCACTCCGGCGCGCGCGAGGCACATGATCGCGATTACGAAGTGGTGTTGCTGGAAGATTGCTGCGCCGGCGTGACGGCGGACGAGCACATGCACGCCATCGCCTGCCTCGGTCGCTACGGCAAGATCACCACCAGCAACGAGTTTGATTTCAACAGCTAGGCAATTTCAGAGAATTATCGAGAGGGATTGAAAGAGATGAGCGACGAAAAGGACGTGGGCGGCGCGCCCGCAGAGGGCAAGATTACGCCGGAGAAGATCAAGGCGGCCGAGAACATGATCGGCATGCAGCTGCGCCCGGAAGGCCCGTACCTGCAGGATGCGACGGCGGACACCATGCGCAACTGGTGCAATGGCATCGGCGACCTCAACCCGCTTTATCGCGATGAAGAGCATGGCCGGTTGTCGCGCCATGGCTCGATCGTCGGCCACCCCAATTTCCCCATGGCATTCGGCTGGGTCGGCCGCACGCGCTGGGGCTTGCCGGGCGTGCATGGTTTCTATGCCGGCAATGACTGGGAGTTCTTCCGCCATGTTCGCCCCGGCGACCGTATCACCGCGATCGAACGCGTGGTCGGCATCGACGTGAAGGAATCGAAGTTTTCCGGCACGCTGGTGCTGCAATATGTGGAAGCGAGCTACGCCAACCAGAACGGCGACCTCGTCGCCCGCGCGCTCGGCACCTGCACCCGTCACGAGCGCAAGGCGGCCCGCGATGCCGGCAAGTACTCCGAGATCAAGACGCACGAATATTCGGCCGAGGATTTCGAGCAGATCGACAACGCCATCCTCAACGAGGAAGCCAATATCCGCGGCGGTAATGTGCGTTACTGGGACGAAGTGCAGGAAGGCGAGGAACTACCGGAGATTGTGCGCGGTCCGCTCAGCCTGATGGATACCATGGGATTCCTCGTCGGCTCGGGACGCGGCCACACGCATGGCGTCGTTTTCAAGAACGCGGTGAAGCACCCCGGCCACTTCTTCCGCAACCCCGAAGCAGGCGGCGGCATCGAATACACCGGCATCGGCCATCACCGTGAATCGACCGCCAAGGACGTCGGCGTACCGGGGGTCTATGACTACGGTCCGCAGCGTTCTTCGTGGATGGCCTCGCTGGTCACCAACTGGATGGGCGATGCCGGCTTCCTCAAGCGCGTACGCACGCAGATGCGCGGCTTCAACATCATGGGCGACTGCACCTGGGCGCGCGGCAAGGTGACGCGCAAGTACATCAAGGACGGCAATGCGCTGGTCGATATCGAGATACGCGGCGAAAACCAGCGCGGCGAATTGACCACGCCGGGGCTTGCCACAGTGCTGCTGCCTTCGCTCAATCCCGAACACAACGTGTTCTTCGACGGTCGCAACTGCGATCTCGAATTGCCGGTCGTCCGCTAGGGAGAACTGTCGTGGGAGGGGCGACCGTTGCACCGCTGGACGGGCTGAGGGTGGCCGTGCACGCCAATGGCGTTGCGGCCGCCTATGCCGCGCGCCAGCTTGGGGCGATGGGAGCCGACATCNNACATCGTGCTGGTCGAGGGGCCGGAGGGCAGTGCGCTGCGCCACCGCCCGCCGTTGCTGGGCGGCAGCGGGACCAGCGCGATGTTCGCCTATCTCATGGCCGGCGCTCGCAGCCATGTTTGCGACCTGTCCGACGCAGCGGGCCGCGAGCGGCTGCGGGCCCTGTTGAGCGAGAGCGACATCTTCATCGACGATACGCCGGTTTCCGGGCGCGTCGTCCTGCAGATCGATGAAACCAGCATCGCCGATTGCTTGCCGGACCTGATCCACGTGTCGGTCCTGCCGTTCGGATCGCACGGCCCCAAGGCCGGCTGGAAGGGTGAGGACATCACCATCCAGCACGCTGGCGGCGAAGGGAACCTGCTGCCAAACGGCCTTGCAGTGGAGATGTTTCCCGACCGTGCTCCGCTCAAGATCTACGGGTCGTTTGGCGAGATGCAAGGCGGCGTGGCGGCGGCGCTGGGGGCGCTGTCGGCACTGTGGGCAAGGCCCAGGCTGGGCGGACAATATGTCGATATATCCTGCCAGGATGCCAATCTGGCAGTCGGCGCATTCGCCATTCAGCGGCTCGGTGATGGTGACATCGAGAACCGCGTCAAACGCAGCTTCCGCTATGGCGGCGTGATCCCGTGCAAGGATGGCTACGTCGAGCTACTGACACTCGAGCAACGGCAATGGCACGGATTGGTCGAACTCCTTGAGCGGCCTGACTGGGCGCTCGATCCGGCCCTGGGAGATTCGCTTGAGCGCAGCCGTCGCGGTCCGGAGATCAACAAGCACATCAGGGCCTGGGCACTGGAGCGCAATGTCGATGACATCGTGAGAAAGGGGCAGAAGCTAAATGTTCCGCTGGCCCGCTACAAGACGCCGGTCGAGATATTGCGGGACCCGCAAGTACGCCATCGCGGCCTGTTCCAGCCGATTGCAATGGATGGCTCGGCTGTGCTCGATGTGCTGGTGAGTCCGTGTCATTTCGACGGCTCGGCTCTCTCCTTGCAGGGCGGCCCGCCTGCCTTGGGAGCAGCCGCATGACGAAACCGCTTTCGGGAATCCGCATCGCCGACTTCACCGTCCACAACGCCGGACCTTTCTGCACGCATCTGCTGTCGCAGCTCGGCGCTGAAATCATCAAGGTCGAAAGCGCAATGCGGCCCGATGCCTTCCGCAAGCCGCATCCGGTCTATGGCCGCATGGGACCTGCTACATTCGACCAGGTCGCCTCGAACAAGCTTTCGGTGCGTGTGAACCTGAAGAAGGCCGAAGGCATTGCGCTGGCGCTGCGCATCGTCGGGACAAGCGATGTCGCCGCCGAAAGTTTCCGCCCCGGCGTCATGCAACGGCTGGGGCTGGGATATGAGCAACTGAAGCAAGCGAAGAACGACATCGTTTTCATGTCCATCTCGTCTTCAGGGCAAGAGGGTCCAGACTCGCATTTTGCCGGATATGCCCCTCTGTTCGGAGCATGGGGCGGCCTTGGCGAACTGACCGGATACGAGGACGGCCCGCCGGTCGAAATTCGCCATGTCATGGACCATACTGTCGGCATGCATGCATCGGTCGCGCTAATGGCGGCACTGCACAAACGCCGCGCCACTGGCGAAAGCGTGCGGGTGGACATTGCCGCACGCGAAGTCTCTTCCGCACTGGTCGGAGACGCACTGTTGCTGGCGTCCGCCGGACAGGAGGTGCACCGAATGGGCAATGCCCATCCCGCAATGGCGCCGCATGGCGTCTATCCTGCCGCAGGGGAAGACCGGTGGATGACCATTGCCGTTGGCAGTGATGAGGAGTGGCGAAGGCTGGCGACGATCATGGGGCAAGCCGGGCTAGCCGCAGACCCACGCTTCGCCACGACTGAAGCGCGGCATGCAAACGCCGAGGCGCTGGATGCGGCGGTAAGCGCATGGTCCCGGGGGCAGGACGCCAATGCAGCGAGCGCGATGCTGCAGGATGCAGGCATCGCTGCCCATGCTTCATGGCGTACACCGGAAATCGCCGCTGACGCGCATCTGCAGGAGCGCGATGCCATTGTGGAGGTGGAGGAGGCCGACGGGACCAGGCGCGCGGCTGTTGGTGTCCCGATGCGGCTGTCGAAGGGAGAGGATATCGGCTTCGACCGCTATACGCCCGGCCTCGGCGAACATGAGGATTACGTCTATGGCGAATTGCTCGGCATGGGGCGCGATGAACGGCGAGCGCTGGAGGATGCCGAAGTGATCTATTGATCGGCTGCACGGGAAGAGGAGAGACCAGGGTGAGCGAACAAGTGATCGGCTTCATTGGCCTCGGTGCCATGGGGCGCGGGATGAGCAGCAATGTCGCCCGCAAGCACTCGGGGCGCGTGCTGGTGTTCGACCTCAGCGCCGATGCCATGGCTGCAGTGGTTGAGTCCGGGGCGACAGCAGCTGCATCAGTGTCCGAGCTTGCCGCCGCTTGCGACGTGATCTTCCTGTCGCTGCCCGGCGGAAAGCAGGTGCAAGCGGTCTGCGAGGCAATCTCCGCCGATGCACGCGAGGGCACGGTGATTGTCGATATGTCGACCGCCTCGGTGGCCGATGCTCGCAGCGTCGCTGCGTCCATGGCCGCAAGCGGCATCCTGTTTGCCGATGCTCCCGTCGCCCGCGCGCGAAAAGCAGCAGATGAAGGCACGCTTTCGATCATGGTTGGCGCAAGCGAGGAACTGTTCGCCCGGATCGAGCCGCTGCTTCGCTATATGGGCACGGATATCAACCGCTGCGGCGACGTCGGTTGCGGGCAGGTGGTGAAGATCATCAACAACGCGCTGCTGTTCGAGCACGTCGCCGCACTGGCCGAAATGCTGGTGGCGGGCGAACGCGCCGGTGTGGCTCCCGAGACCCTGTTTGAGGTGCTGGAGATCAGTTCGGCCGACAGTTTCGCGCTGCGCAACCACGGGCGTAACGCCATGTTGCCGCGCAGTTTCCCGGAAAAGGCGTTCCCCTCCGACTACGTCCTCAAGGACATTGGCTATGCGCTGGAGATGGCAGAAGAGGCCGGTGTCGATCCGCGTATGACCAACACTGCCTCCGAATATTACAAGAAGGCGGTCGAAAGCGGTATTGGCGCCAAGTACTTCCCTGCCATTATCGAATTGATCGAAGCGGAGGGAGCGGAATGAAACTCGATTATCGCGTGGTCACCGACGGGCTGATCTTCCCCGAAGGTCCTATCGCCATGGCCGACGGATCGGTGCTGGTGGTCGAGATCAAGGGCGGCCGGTTGATCCGCGTACAGCCCGATGGCAGCAAGGAGGTGGTGGCAGACCTTGGCGGTGGCCCCAATGGCGCGGCCATCGGCCCTGATGGCGCCTGCTATGTCTGCCAGAATGGCGGCTTCAACTGGCTGAGCGAGCCGATCTTCGGCGTCGAGGACTATATGCGTCCGCATGGTCGGGCAGACGATTACACCGGCGGCTCGATCCAGCGCGTTGACCTGGAAACCGGCGAGGTCACCACGCTTTACACCCATTGCGATGGCGTTCCGATCAACGGGCCGAACGACATCGTCTTCGACAAGGCAGGCGGCTTCTGGTTCACCGACCATGGCAAGACCTATGGCCGGCAGATGGATTGCGGGGCGGTGTTCTATGCCAGGCCCGACGGCAGCATGATCAAGCAAGCGATCTTTCCCATGCTGACACCCAACGGTGTCGGCCTCTCGCCCGATGAGCAAACGCTCTATGTCTCCGAGACCGAGACCGGGCGGCTGTGGCATTTCCCGATCATCGGCGAAGGCGAGGTGGCCAAGCAGGCCTGGCCATCGCCCAATGGCGGCCGGCTGCTGGGGCAGGCGACGGGCTACCAGCGGTTCGATTCCATGGCCATCGAGGAGTGCGGCAATATCTGTGTCGGCACGCTGGTGACTGGCGGGATCACGACCTTCGCTCCCGATGGTGAGAAGCTCTCGTACAGCCAGGGGCCCGAGCCCTATTGCACCAATATCTGTTTCGGCGGGGCGGATATGCGCACCGCCTACATCACCGTTTCTGGTCACGGCCTGCTGATTGCAGTCGATTGGCCCCGTGCCGGCCTGAAGCTGGCGCACCAACGCTAGGCAAGAGCAAGAGAAGGATGGGATGTGAGCGAATTTGACAAGTGGATCGGACGGAGCGTTACCGTCACCGACACGCTGGACCCAGGCCGCAGCAATGCGCTGGATATTGCGCTGGGTGGCGAAGGTGGTTTGCAGGCCGGCGATGCGTTGCCACTGCTCGATCACTGGCTGTATTTCTGGGACGTCAAACCCCCTGCGGAACTTGGCGCTGACGGCCACCCGGCCAAGGGCGGCTTCCTTCCACCCGTTACTCTCCCACGGCGGATGTGGGCCGGCGGGCGATTGACCTTTGCAAGGCCGGTGCTCCTGGGGTCCGAAGTCAGCAAGACCTCCACCATCCTTTCGGTGAAGGAAAAGGACGGTCGCAGCGGCAAGCTGGTATTCGTCACGGTGCGGCACGAGCTAGACGGCGGGGACGGCGTGGCCGTGAGCGAGGAGCAGGATCTCGTCTATCGCGAAGCGGCGACCGCGCAGATGGCAGCCCCCGAGCCAGCCCCCGCTCCGCAGGTTGGCTGGTGTGAAAGTGTCGATCCTACTTCGACTCTCCTGTTCCGCTATTCGGCGCTGACCATGAATGGCCACCGGATCCACTACGACCGGCGCTACGCGATCGAGGAGGAATGCTACCCCGGCCTCGTGGTACATGGCCCATTGCAGGCCAAGCTGATGATCCGCCTGGCGAGCAAACGGCTTGGCACCGCCATCACCGGCTTCGACTTTCGCGGACAGCAGCCGGCCTTCGACGGTCTGCAAATGCATGTTTGCGGTGAATCGAACGAGGGTGGCGCCGAACTCTGGACGCAGCAGGGCGAAGCGAAGAACATGGTTGCCACGGTGCGGACCTGAGCACGGAATTGCGGAGCCGAGAAATGACAGTCGACTACCAGCTCTTCATTGATGGCAATTGGCGCGCAGCAGGCGATGGCGCGACCATGGCGGCGACCAATCCGTTCAACCAGGAGGTCCACGGGAATATCCCCGTTGCGACGCAGGGCGATGTCGAGGAGGCCATTGCGGCGGCGCGCAAGGCGTTTGACTCGCATTGGCGTCACACAACGCCGGGCGAACGCGCAAAGCTGATCAACAGGGCCGCCGACCTGATCGACGCGGAGGAAGATCGACTGGCGCTGCTGGAAACCACCGACAATGGCAAGGTGATCCGCGAGACGCACAGCCAGATGGGCTATTCGGCGCGCATATTCCGCTATTACGCCGGATGGGCGGACAAGCTGCATGGCGACGTCGTGCCGCTCGACCAGAAGTCCACGCTCGATCTCACCTTTCGCGTGCCTTACGGCGTGGTCGCCTGCGTCACGGCGTGGAACTCGCCCGTCGCGATCCTGACCAACACGCTCCCCGCCGCGCTGGCCGCTGGCAATTGCGTGATCCTCAAACCTAGCGAGCATGCCTCTGCCACCACCATTGAAATCGTGAGGATTTGCGAGGCGGCGGGCTTCCCGCCGGGAGTGGTGCAAGTCGTCACAGGCGCAGGCGACGTCGGCAGCTGGCTCACCTCCAGCCCCGATATCGACAAGGTCAGTTTTACCGGAAGCCCGGGGGTCGGGCGGATCATTGCCCAGGCCGCAGGCGCCAATCTCAAGCCGGTGACGATGGAGCTTGGCGGCAAGTCACCCAATATCGTGTTCGACGATGCCGACTTCGAGCGCGCATTGATCGGCGCCCTGGCGGGCATATTCGGTGCAACCGGCCAGACCTGCATCGCCGGCTCGCGCCTGCTGGTGCAGCGTGGCATTTACGAGCGAATGGTCGAAGGCCTCGCGGCACGTGCGAAACAGATCCGCATGGGCGACCCCCGGCTCAAGGAAACCGAAATGGGGACCGCTGCCAACAAGCCGCAGTTCGACAAGATACTTTCCTTCATCGAGGCCGCCAAGGGCGATGGCGCGCGGCTCGTCGCAGGTGGCGGCCGGGCAGAGGGGAGAGAACTGGAGCAGGGCTTTTTCGTCGAGCCGACGATCTTTGCGGATGTCAGGAACGACATGAAAGTGGCGCAGGAAGAGATCTTCGGCCCGGTTCTCTCGATCATCCCGTTCGGCGACGAAGAGGAAGCGATATCCATCGCCAATGCCACATCCTATGGCCTCGCCAGCGGGGTCTGGTCGGAGAATATCGGCCGCTGCATGCGGATGATGCGGGCGATCGACAGCGGGATCGTCTGGGTCAACACCTATCGCGTCGCAGCACCCCAGGCATCATTTGGCGGGATGAAGGATTCGGGCTTCGGGCGTGTACGCGGCGAAGCCGGCATCATGGAATTCACCCAGGCCAAGACGGTGTTTGTCGACTATTCGGGCGACCGACGCGACCCGTTTGCAATGAAGTACTGAAGTCGAAGAATCCCCAAGGCTGGCTGCCTTTGTCCCAACCCGACCAAAAGCGGACAGTCTCCTTCCAGCCCAGAAGCGGTCATGGATCGGAGGAATTGCCAACGTCCGCTTTCCACCGGAAGGCGGACATTCTTTCGCCGCTGGCTCATTCCTCCAGTGCCGCCAGAACTTCATATCCTAGCACGGCTCCGGCGATGGCGGCGTTGAGGCTGTCGGCGCGCCCACGCATGGGCATGGTGACGCGCAGGTCGGCAGCCATTTCAAAGTCCTCCGGCAGGCCGCGCGATTCATTGCCGACAAGAATGAAGCAGGGCGCCTGGTAGGGAGCGCCGCGAAAAGGCACGGCATCGCGCAAGGACGCGGCGACCAGCTGGCCTCCTTGGTCCTTGGCTCCACCGCGCAGCCAGGAGAGGAATTCGTCCCAACCGGCCTGCGCAATCTTCTGGGTGAAGATCGCGCCCATGCTGGCGCGCACCGCTTCGACGCTGAAGGGATCGGCGCAATCGTCGATCAGAATCAGCCCGCCGGCGCCGACGGCATCGCCGGTGCGCAGCATGGTGCCAAGATTGCCGGGATCGCGCAGCGCCTGCGCCACCAGCCAGATCGGCGCGGCATGGCGATCGAGCGCGGCAAGCGAGGTATCGAATTCGGCGAATACGCCGGCCACGCTCTGCGGATTGTCCTTACCGGTGATCTTGGAGAGGATGTCCGGTGTCGTCTCGATCACTTCGCCGCCGCTGGCTTCGACGGCCCGTTCAAGTTCGGCGAGCAACGGGTGCGGATCGCGTGTGGCGGACATCACCAGCATTTCCGGCAGGTGGCCGCATTCGCGCGCATCGGTCAGCAGGCGCAGCCCCTCGGCAAGAAACCTGCCTTCGCGCCGGCGGTGCTTCTTCTCGCGCAGGCTCCGCAGATATTTGACGGTGGGGTTGGAAAAGCCGGTGATCTCGCGGCGCATGGTCTTGCTACTTGTCTTCGCCGAATCCGTCTTCGACCATGGCGCACAGTTCCGCCAGCAGCCGATCCTGATCCTCTCCGGCCACGCGAATCTCGACCGTGTCGCCCTTGGCCGCACCAAGCATCATCAGCCCGAGGATCGAGCCTCCGGCTGCTTCATTGCCATCCTTGGCGACGGTGATCGTTGCCCCTTCCATCAGCGCCACGGCGCCTACGAACTTGGCGCTGGCGCGGGCATGCAGCCCACGCTTGTTGACGATCACGACCTGGCGGCTTGCCTGTGCCAGAACTGCCTCCCCCCTTATGCCCCCTGCGCTTCCTTGCCGAGGAATTCGGAAGCCATGGTGATGTAGCAGCGCCCGGCGTCGCGCGCGGCGGCGGCAGCGGCGGCGACATCCAGCTCGCAGCGCGCGCCGGCGAGGCGGATCAGCATCGGCAGGTTGATGCCTGCGATCACTTCCGTGCGGCCCGGGTCGAGCAGGGAAATGGCGAGGTTGGACGGCGTGCCGCCGAACAGGTCGGTCAGGACGACCACGCCGCTGCCGGAATCGACCTCCTCGATCGCCCGGGCAATCTCGTCGCGGCGTATCTCCATGTCGTCATTGGGGCCGATGCAGATCGTCGCCACGTCGTCCTGCGTGCCGACCACATGCTCCATCGCGTGCACGAATTCCTTGGCGAGATCGCCATGGGTGACGAGAATGATGCCGATCATGCCTTGCAGCAACTCACATCAGCGGCTGGACAAGGGTGGAATGTCCGGAGGTAAGCGGCAGGCAAATTCACGGCTGTTGACGTCCCTCGACTAGTTCGGTCGCCCGCGACCCCAGATTGCGGTGCAGGACAGTGGGCGAAAACCCCCCTTCGCGCAAGGCCCCGGCGATCCGTTCCGCCGTATATACGGAGCGGTGTCTCCCGCCGGTACAGCCGAAGGCGATGTTGACGTAGGTTTTCCCCTGCTCGGCATAGTGCGGCAGCAGTTCCAGCAGCAGGTCGCGAATTCTCGCGAAGGTCGATTCGAACAGCGGGTTGCCGGAAATGTAATCGGCCACCGGCTGGTCCAGCCCGGTCAGCTCCTTGAGCCCCTTCTGCCAGTGCGGATTGTCGAGAAAACGCATGTCGAACAGCAAGTCTGTCGCCGGGGGGACGCCGCGCGCGAAGCCGAAGCTCGATACGGTCACCGTCATCTGTTGCGGGGCCGATTGCGCGAATTGCTCGCGGATCGTCTGCTTGAGGTCGTTGACCGAGAAATCGGTAGTGTCGATCAGAACTTCGGCCCAGCGCCGCAAGGGCGCCAGCAGTTCGCGCTCGGCCTTGATCCCCTGCGGTACGGGCATGTCCTGCGCCAGGAAATGGCGGCGGCGGGTCTCGTCGAAGCGGCGTGCCAGCTCATGCCCGGCGCAATCGAGGAACAATGTCGTCAGCTCGACATCCTCGCGCTCCGACAGCTCCTTGACCGCCGCGATGATGTCGGTGGGCACAAAGCCGCGCGTTCTGCAATCGAAGCCTACGGCCAGTGGCAGCGGGTCCTCGTCTGCGCCGATCACCCGTTCGAGCAGGTGGATCGGGAAATTGTCGATCGATCCCCAGCCCAGGTCTTCCAGCTCGCGCAGGGCCGTCGTCTTGCCGGCACCGAGCATGCCGGTGACGAGCAGGATACGCTGCTTGCCGGGAGCGGATTCGCTAGCCATCCGCAGCGCTGTGCGCTTCTCGCGGGGAAATGTGAAGGGGGGCTAGATGACCAGGGCGTATTTGCGCAGCGCCCATTGCGCGCGTAGGGCGAGGGCGGGCATGGCCGGGTCGAGGGCGACCGTCGGAATCGCGCAGCCGAGGATGGTCTGCGATCCTGCGGCATCGATAAAGCGCGGTGCTGCGGGATCGAGCCGGACAAGCAGCGCCACCGGGCCTTCACCGGCAGGCAGTTCGACCAGGCCGACATTGCGCACCTCCAGCAGGCCGGCGATGTTGGGAGGCGGGCTGGCCCAGAGCGAGTTCCCGCGCCGTTCAAGTGCCACGCCATCGTCGCCGACGAGCACGGCTCCGCGGTCAATCAGTTCCATCGCCAGCGTCGACTTCCCGCTGCCCGGAGGGCCTTCGATTAGCATGGCCTGTCGTCCATCGACGAGCACGCAGCTGACATTGGCCCGGAGCGCGTTCACGCCGCCGGGAGAGGTCCAGCATCAGGCAGGCGCCGCCATCGCCATCCGGCCGGTCCTGCACGCTCAACCTGCCGTCATGGGCCTCGGCGATGGTGCGCCCGATGGCGAGGCCGAGCCCGCTGTGATTGCCGAACCCTTCTTCCTCCGGCCGGTCCGAATGGAAGCGGCGGAACACCTTCTCGCGCTCGCCTTCGGGAATGCCGGGACCTTGGTCGCTGACCGAGGCGATCACCCTTTTTCCCTCGCGGGAGATGCGCACCGTCACTTCTCCCTTTTCGGGCGAGAAGGAGATGGCATTGTNNGCATTGTCGAGCAGGTTCTCGGCCACGCGCTCGAGCCGCAAGGGCACGCCCATCACCCGGCAGGGCTTGCCTTCGTGCTGAAGGGCTATCGTCCGCCCGGCATTCTCGCCCCGGTCCTCGCGCGCGGAGATGACATTGGCGAACAGGTTGGCGAGGTCGACCGTCTCGAACTTGGTGCGGCTGATCTCGGCATCGATGCGACTCGCCTCGGATATTTCCGACACCAGCCGGTCGATCCTGCGCACGTCATGCGCGGCAACCTCCACCAGCTGGTTGCGCAGCGCTTCGTCCTTTACCCGGGGCAGGCTCTCGGTGGCGCTGCGCAGGCTGGCGAGCGGGTTCTTGATTTCGTGGGCGACATCGGCGGCAAAGCTCTCGACCGCGTCGATCCGGTGCCTGAGCGTGCCGGTCATGTCGGACACGGCGCGGGCCAGCAGGCCGATCTCGTCCGCCCTCTCGTCCATCCGCGGCACTTCCACGTCGCGTTCGCGCCCGGCCCGGACCTTGACCGCCGCCCGGACCAGCCGCCGCAGGGGTTCGATGATGGTCGAGGCGAGATAGAGCGACAGCACGATGGAGACGATCAGCGAGAGGGCGATGATGGTCAGCAGCGAGGAGCGCGCCGAGCGCACCGCCTGGGTGATGTCGGCGGCATTGCGGGTCGTCATCAGGCTCGCCCCGTTGATGCCTACAGGTGCTGCGGCATTGATCACCGGCGTGCCGTCGGGGGCGCGGCGCAGTTCGATCTGGGTCAGCCCCTGCTGCCGTGCGCGGACCAGCTCCGGCCAGGCATCGGCGTCCTGGTTTTCCGGCTCGACATAGGGCGGGGCGGAAGGGGCGCCGACGGCGAAGTTGACCGCGTCGTCGGTCCAGCGTGCGAGATCCTCGGACAAGGGTTCGGCGACAGGGTCGTCGAAGGTGAAGCTCGGGCCGTCGAGCAGAAAGCTGTCGGCATAGAGCGTGCCGTCGGCATCGTACATGCGCAGCCGCATGCGCTGTTCCTTGCCTATCTGGATCAGCAGCGCCTCCTGCCGCTCAATGCGTGCGCCGGCCAGCGCCTCGGCGGTGATCTGCGCCTCGATCCGGGCCAGCTTGAAACGCTCGTCGAGCAATTGCCGGCGATAGGAATCGAGGAAGAACAGGCTGCCTGCCAGCACCAGCAGGGGGATCAGGTTCACCGCCAGTATGCGCGCCGTCAGCGAGGCGCCAAGCGGGAAGGCGAGGCGCTCGAGCCTGCCGGCCTTGAGCTGGTCTTCAGCCATCGGCGAAGCTGTAGCCCGCGCCGTATAGAGTCTCGATGGCACCGAACTCGGGATCGACCGCACGGAACTTGCGGCGCAGGCGCTTGATGTGGCTGTCGACCGTGCGGTCATCGACGAAGACATCGTCGGGATAGGCGGCGTCCATCAGCTGGTTGCGGCTCTTGATCACGCCGGGGCGCGCGGCCAGCGCTTCGAGGATGAGAAACTCGGTGACCGTCAGCGATACCGGCGCGCCGCCCCAGGTTACCTGGTGGCGGGCCGGGTCCATGCACAGCCTCCCGCGTTCGAGCAGGTGGCCATCGGCATTCTCGCCGCTCCCGTCCCCGCCGCCCGCTTCCCTCACCGGTTCGGAACGGCGCAGGATCGCCCTGATGCGGGCGAACAGCAGGCGCTGGCTGAACGGCTTGGCGATGTAATCGTCCGCGCCCATGGCGAGGCCGGCTTCCTCGTCCTGCTCCTCGTCCTTGCTGGTGAGGAAGATTACCGGAATGTTGGAGGTCTCGCGGAGCTTCTGCAGCAGCTCCATGCCGTTCATGCGCGGCATCTTGATGTCGAACACGGCAAGGTCCGGCGGATTGGATTGCAATGCTGCAAGGGCCGCCTCGCCATCGGAATAGACGCGTGTGGCAAACCCCTCGGCCTGCAGGGCGATGGACAAAGTCGTCAGTATGTTGCGGTCGTCATCGACCAGCGCGATCGTGCGCTGGCTGCCGGTTGCATTGCTTTCGGGCGCTGAATTGCTGGCGATTTCGCTGCTCATGGGGCCCTTCTATGCTGCACTTATGCTGCCGCAAAGCCCCATGCTTGCAACCATGCGATTTCCGGGCAGAATCAAGCATACCAGCGCCTGGGATATGTGGTTTCCAAACGAACCAGATTGTGCACAGCTGCTGGCCCTTGCGGTAATTTGACGCGAAGCCATCGCCCCTTTATGCGGCAACCGAATCCGGGCGTGGGAGAGACGCGCGGAAATTGCT
>JABAHR010011927.1_pt1 | contig 34494 bp, 30 predicted proteins | sample 7062101 | NCBI WGS metagenome assembly JABAHR01 (sample SAMN14534553, study PRJNA622989) | marine sediment metagenome | biome: marine biome [ENVO:00000428]; feature: marine pelagic biome [ENVO:01000023]; material: deep marine sediment [ENVO:00002113] | place: India: Gulf of Kutch | collected...
GGCCTTCGTGGTGTTCTTCTACCTGCTGGGTTCGCTGTACGACGACCGCAAGGACCGCAGCATCCTGTTCTGGAAGTCCCTGCCCGCCTCCGACACGCTGACGGTCGCCTCCAAGCTGCTGGCGGCCATGTTCCTGGCGCCGCTGATCTTCTGGGTGGTGTTCGTGATCACGCACGCCATCATGACCCTCATCTTCTCCATCGTGGTGCTGGCGCTGGGCGAGAACCCGTGGACCCTGTTCCTCGGCCTGGCCAATCCGTTCAAGGCCTGGGGCATGATCCTGCTGTCGTACTTCGCGCAGGCCATCTGGGCGCTGCCGCTGTATGGCTGGCTGATGCTGGTCTCCTCGTTCGCGCCGCGCATCCCGCTGCTGTTCGCGCTGGTCCCGCCCACGGTGTTCGCGGTGCTGCAGATCTGGATCGATTTCCTGCGCACCTTCACGCTCAAGAGCAATCTCGGCGGGCTGATCTGGGACTGGTTCGCCAACAGCCCGCTGATCATGTCCGGCGGCGAGCACGACGGCGAGATGGGCGCCGCGCTCGGCATCCCGATCACAGACGATTTCGATCACGCGGTGTCAGTGGCCAACATGCTCGACCGGCTGTTCTCGCAGCACATGCTGATCGGCCTGCTGGTGGCGGCGGTGTTCCTGGGTGCGGCGCTGTGGCTGCGACACCGGGCGACCGACAACTGAAGCACTGAACCGGCGCCCGGCGGCTTGCCGCCGGGCCGGAGCCGTCGCCGTTATTTCCTGATCCCGCCCCGGGTAAGGTCCAGCGGATCCAGCAAGCGGTCCAGTTCCTCTTCGGAAAGCCCGGTGGTCTCGCGCGCCACGTCCTTGATGGGCCGCCCCTCACGGTAGGCCTGCTTGGCGGTCGCGGCGCCCTTCTCGTAGCCGATCACCGGGTTCAGCGCGGTGACCAGGATGGGGTTGCGCGCCAGCGCCTCGTTGACCCGCGCGCTGCGCACCGTGAAGCCGGCGATGGCCGAATCGGCCAGCAGGCGGCTGGCGTTGGCGAGCAGCTGCACGCTCTGCAGCAGGTTGTGGGCGATCATGGGCAGCATGACGTTGAGCTGGAAATTGCCCGCCTGGCCGCCGACGGTAATGGCTGCATCGTTGCCGATCACCTGGGCGCACACCATGCACACGGCCTCGGGGATGACCGGGTTGACCTTGCCCGGCATGATGGACGAGCCGGGCTGCAGGGCCGGCAGCTCGATGTCGCCGATGCCGGCCAGCGGGCCGGAATTCATCAGCCGCAGGTCGTTGGCGATCTTCATCAGGCTGCAGGCCAGGGTCTTCAGCTGCCCGGACAGCTCGACCGCGGCGTCCTGCGAGCTGATGCCCTCGAAACAGTTGTCCGCGGGCTTGAACTTGAAGCCCGTGGCCTCGCGCAGCTGGGCGGCCACCCCGGGGCCGAACTCCGGCGGCGCATTGATGCCGGTACCCACCGCCGTACCACCCTGCGGCAGATAGCGCAGGCGCTTGAGCGCGCCCTTGACGCGCTTGCGCCCGGAGCGGATCTGCGCGGCCCAGCCACCCAGCTCCTGGCCAAAAGTGACCGGCATGGCGTCCATCAGGTGCGTGCGCCCGGTCTTGGCGACGTCCGCCAACTCCCCGGCGCGCGCTTCCAGCGTCGCCTGCAGGTGTTCCAGCGCCGGCAGCAGCTGGCCATCGCCCTCCAGGCAGGCGCTCACCTGGATGGCCGTGGGAATGACGTCGTTGGAGCTCTGGCCCATGTTGACGTGATCGTTGGGGTGCACCTGCACCGTGCCGGCCTCGTTGACCAGGTGGGCGATCACCTCGTTGGCGTTCATGTTCGAACTGGTGCCGGAACCGGTCTGGAAGACGTCGATCGGGAAGTGGGCATCGACCTCGCCGGCAGCCACCCGCGCGGCCGCGGCCACGATCGCGTCCGCCCGCGGGCCATCCAGCAGGCCCAGCTCCCGGTTGGCCTCGGCGGCCGCCGCCTTGATCAGGCCGAGCGCGCGAATGAAGGCGCGCGGCATGCTCAGGCCGCTGATCGGGAAATTGTCGACGGCGCGTTGCGTCTGCGCGCCCCACAGGGCGTCGGCCGGCACCTGCAACTCGCCCATGCTGTCGTGTTCGGTACGGGTCGGGCCCTTGTCCTGGCTGGTCATGGCGTACTCCGTTGGCCTCGGGCGCAGGCGGCGGCGCGGCGCCACCCGCAGGGTCCGATTATACGCCGATCGGGACCCGCCGTTCGGGGCCGGGTCCGTGTTCGGAAGGTCGCCTGCGTGTATGATTGAGGTCTGCAAAACGTGGATGCGAAACAGGCCCGGCCCATGGATTTGACCCCGCTGACCGCCATCTCGCCCGTCGACGGGCGCTACGCGGAACGCACCACCGAATTGCGGCGCCTGTGCAGCGAATACGGCCTGATTCGTTACCGGGTGCTGGTCGAGGTGCGCTGGTTCCAGGCCCTCGCCGGGCATCCCGAGCTGCCCGAATTTCCGGCCCTCGACGCGGGCGCCAGCGGGTTCCTCGAGGAGTTGCTGTCGGCCTTCGGCGAGCAGGATGCGCAACGCGTCAAGGCCCTCGAAAACACCACCAACCACGACGTCAAGGCAGTCGAGTATTACCTGGGCGAACGCTTCGCCGAGCACCCCGGGCTGGCCGGGCAAACCGGTTTCCTGCACTTCGCCTGCACCTCGGAAGACATCAACAACCTGGCCTATGCGCTGATGCTGACGGACCTGCGCGCATCGGTGCTGCAGCCCTTGCACGCGGACATCGAGGCCGCCCTGGCGGAGCTCGCCCGGCGCCACGCGGACCAGCCGATGCTGTCCCGCACCCATGGGCAGGCCGCCTCGCCCACCACGCTGGGCAAGGAACTGGCCAACTTCGCCGCCCGTCTGCGGCGCCAGTCGGCCGCCATCGCCGCCGTGCGCCCACGCGGCAAGATGAACGGCGCGGTGGGCAACTTCAATGCCCACCTCGCAGCCTGCCCGGACCTGGACTGGGCCGGCCTGTCACAGCGCTTCGTGGCCTCGCTCGGGCTGGAGCCGAACGCGTACACCACCCAGATCGAGCCGCACGACTGGATGGCGGAACTGTTCCACGCACTGTGCCGCTACCAGGTCATCCTGCTGGATCTGAGCCGCGACCTGTGGGCATACGTATCGCTGGGCTATTTCCGCCAGAAGGCCGTGGCCGGCGAAGTCGGATCATCGACCATGCCGCACAAGGTCAACCCCATCGATTTCGAGAATGCCGAGGGCAACCTGGGCCTGGCCAACGCGCTGCTCGGGCACCTGGCCGGCAAGCTGCCGGTGTCGCGCTGGCAGCGCGACCTCAGCGATTCGACAGCCTTGCGCAGCATCGGCCCGGCCATCGGGCATGCCGTCATTGCCGGCCATGCCCTGCTCAAGGGGCTGGGCAAGCTGGAGGTGGACCCGGAGCGCCTGGCGGCAGACCTGGATGCCGCCTGGGAGGTGCTGGCCGAGCCCATCCAGACGGTCATGCGCCGCTACGGGCTCGAGAAGCCCTATGAGCAACTGAAGGCCATGACCCGCGGCAAGGCGATTACCCGGGAGGCGCTGCATGAATTCATCCGCGGCCTCGATATTCCGGAACCGGCGCGCGCATCGCTCCTGGAGTTGACGCCGGCCACGTACACCGGCCTGGCCGCCGAGCTGGCCGCGCGCGTGGACGAATGAGCGCTGCCGCGCCCCTGGGCGCGCTCACCGTCGAAGATTTCCTGGCGCGTCACTGGCAGCGCACGGCGTGCCATATCCCCGGCGCCATCCCCGGCTTCGAACCGCCCCTGGATGAGCACGACCTGGCCGGCCTGGCCTGCGAGCCGGACGCCAATGCCCGCCTGGTGGCGGGCCGCTACCCGGACCACGACTGGCGCGTGCGCCACGGGCCTTTCGAGGAAAGCGTGTTCGCCGGCCTCGGGGCGCAGCACTGGACCCTGCTGGTCCAGGACGTGGAGAAGCATTATCCGCCGCTGCAGTCGTTCCTGGCCCGCTTCCGGTTCCTGCCCCAGTGGCGGCTCGACGACCTGATGATCAGCTACGCGGTCACGGGGGGCTCGGTGGGGCCACATGTCGACCAGTATGACGTGTTCCTGTTCCAGGCCAGCGGGCGGCGGCGCTGGCAGATCGCCACGACATTCGACCCGGCGCTGGTGCCGGACTGCCCGCTGCGCGTGCTGGCGCAGTTCACCCCCGAGCAGGAGTGGGTGCTGGCCGCGGGCGACCTGCTGTACCTGCCACCCGGCATTGCCCACCATGGCGTGGCCCTGGAGCCCGGCATGACCTGGTCGGTCGGCCTCCGCGCGCCCAGTGCCGCGGAGCTGCTCATCGCGCTGGGCGAGGAACTCGCGCTCACCCCCGGGGAGGGCGGGCGTTATCGCGACCCACCCCTGGCGCCCGGGCCGCGGGCTGGCGAGATCACCACGCCGGCCCTGCAAGGCCTTGCCGCCCTGCTGGATGCGGAGCTGACCGGCCGCGTCGACTTCCCCGATTTCGCCGGCCGCTTCCTCACCCGCTTCCGGCTCGCGCAGGAGCCGGAGCCGCGCCCAGCTGCCGTGGGGACCGGAGAGGTCGAGCGGCGGCTGCGCTCCGGGGCGCGGGTCGCGCGCAATCCCTGGACGCGGCTGGCGTGGATCGAGGAGCGTGGTCGAGCGCGGCTGTATGCAGCCGGGGCCCGCTACCCCTGCTCGCTGGATCTGGCAGCCTGGCTGTGCGATCCGGACGGCCCGGGCCCGCTGCCGCAGGCCCTCGCTGACGACGACCTGGCCGCGCTGAGCGCGCTGCTGAACGACGGCCACCTCCGCTTCCGGGAGCGCTGAGCCAGGCCTGCGGGGCCACCGAGCGGCGCCCCGCGGGCCTTGCAAAACCGTGATGTGCAACACATGTCACGGTATACTCAGCGGTTTCGCCGCCCTGCCCCGCTAACGCCGGTCCCTGGGCCGGCGTCTCGAGAACTGCGGCGGCGGGCCAGCCGCTGAAAATACATACGGCACGCGGGTAACAAGTGAGCTCAAGCCTGGAGCAACTCTACCAATCCTCGCACCTGTACGGCGGCAATGCCGCGTACCTCGAGGCCTTCTACGACGCGTGGCTGGATGACCCGGCCAGCGTGCCCGAGCAGTGGCGACGGCTGTTCGAATCATGGCCCACCACCGAGGCGCCGGAGCGCAGCCATCGGGCGGTGGCGGAGCGTTTCCGCAAGCTGCCGCTCGACGGCCACCTGACCGGCCCCCAGCTGGCCGGCTGGACTGCCTTCACCGATCACAAGCAGGCCGGCGTGCTGCGGCTGATCAATGCGTTTCGCGTGCGCGGCCACGAGAACGCGCGTCTCGACCCCCTGGGCCGGCCCCATCACCCGCCGGTGCCCGACCTGGCGCTCGAGTTCCACGACCTGGAGACGGCCGACCTCGACCACGAGTTCGACACCGGCACGCTGGCCGCCGGCCCCGGGCGCATGCGACTCCGGGAAATGCATGCGCTCTGCCAGCGCGTTTACTGCAGCAGCATCGGCGTGGAGTACATGCACATCCAGGACACCGACAAGCGTCGTTGGCTGGAGCAACGACTGGAAGGCAGCGACGGGCGCTACGATGTCAGCCGCGAGGAGAAAGTGCGCATCCTCGAGCTGTTGACCGCTGCCGAAGGGCTGGAGAAATTCCTGCACACGCGCTACGTGGGCCAGAAACGCTTCTCGCTGGAGGGCGGCGACAGCCTGATTCCCCTGCTGCACGAGACCATGCTGCACGCCGGCAGCCAGGGCGTGGAGGAAGTGGTGATGGGCATGGCCCACCGCGGCCGGCTCAACGTGCTGGTCAACATCCTCGGCAAATCGCCGGCCATGCTGTTCGCCGAGTTCGAGGGCCGGCACGCCGACGAGGACCCGCTGCGCTCCGGCGACGTCAAGTACCACCTCGGCTACGCGTCCGACATCCAGACGCCCGGCGGCCCGGTGCACATGGCGCTGGCCTTCAACCCCTCGCACCTGGAGATCGTGGACCCGGTGGTGCTCGGCTCCGCGCGCGCGCGCCAGGTGCGGCGCGGCGACACCGGCCATGACCAGGTAATGCCGATCCTGATCCACGGCGACGCCGCCTTCTCCGGCCAGGGCGTGGTGATGGAGCTGTTCCAGATGTCCGAGACGCGCGGCTTCGCCGTGGGCGGCACCCTGCACATCGTGGTCAACAACCAGATCGGGTTTACCACCAGCAAGCGCGAGGACGCCCGCTCGACGCTGTACTGCACCACCATCGCCAAGATGGTGCACGCGCCCATCTTCCACGTGAACGCGGATGACCCCGAGGCGGTGCACCACGTGATGAAAATTGCCTGTGATTTCCGCGTCCGTTTCAAGCGCGACGTGGTGATCGACCTGGTGTGCTACCGCCGCCACGGCCACAACGAGGCGGACGAGCCGGCCGCCACCCAGCCCGAGATGTATCGCATCATTCGCCAGTTGCCGACCACCCGCGAGAAGTACGCCGGCCAGCTGGTGGCGGAAGGCGTGCTCGACGAGGCGCAAGCGCGCCACCTGATGGACGACTACCGGCAGCGCCTGGACCACGGCGAGCAGGTGGCGGACGTCGAGGATCAGCCGCGCACCAACCAGTTCGCCGCCAATTGGCACGACTTTGACCACGATGGCGACATCGCGGAGCCGGATACCTCCATCAGCCTGGATCGGGCCCGTTCCCTGTCCGCGCGCCTCACCGACATCCCCGAGGGCTTCACCCTGCACCCGCGGGTGCAGCGCATCATCGACGACCGGCGCCGCATGGCCGCCGGCGAACTGCCGATGGACTGGGGCTTCGCCGAGACGCTGGCCTATGCCAGCCTCGCCGAGGATGGCACCGGCCTCAGGCTGGTCGGCCAGGATTCCGCCCGCGGCACGTTTTTCCATCGCCACGCGGTGCTGCACAGCCAGGACGACGGCAGCACCCTGCTGCCATTGCGCCAGGTCAACGAGGCCGTCGACATCACCGTCATCGACTCGCTGCTCTCGGAGGAGGCCGTGCTCGGCTTCGAGTACGGCTACGCCACCGCGGCCCCGGAGACCCTGGTGATCTGGGAGGCCCAGTTCGGCGATTTCGCCAACGGCGCCCAGGTGGTCATCGACCAGTTCCTGACCTCCGGCGAAGCCAAGTGGGGCCGGCTGTGCGGGCTGGTGCTGTTCCTGCCCCACGGCTACGAGGGCCAGGGCCCGGAACATTCCAGCGCCCGCCTCGAGCGGTTCCTGCAGATGTGCTCCGGCGGCAATATCCAGGTGTGCGTCCCTTCCACGCCCGCCCAGATGTTCCACATGATCCGGCGCCAGATGCTGCGCAACACGCGCCGCCCGCTGATCGTGATGACGCCCAAGAGCCTGCTGCGCAACCCGGCCTCCACCTCGCTGCTGGAGCTGCTCGAGACGGGCAGGTTCCAGCAGGTGATCGACGACCGCAAGGTGGACGACAAGCCCGCCGTGGAGCGGGTGGTGCTCTGCTCGGGCAAGGTCTGGTACGACCTGGACGAGGCCCGCAGCGAGTCCGGCAATGCCGCGGTTGCGCTGGTGCGGGTCGAGCAGTTGCACCCGTTCCCCGAGCCGCTGCTCATCGAGGTGCTGCAGCGCTATCCGCAGGCCCGGGAGCTCGTCTGGTGCCAGGAAGAGCCCAAGAACCAGGGNNNGCAGGAGCAGGAAGCACTGGTCGCCCGGGCATTGAGCGCGGGTACGGGCGACCCCAGCTAACATCACCAGGGACCCCAAAGGGAATCACCATGAGCATCGAAATCAAAGTACCCGTCCTGCCGGAATCCGTCGCCGACGCCACCGTCGCGGCGTGGCACCGGCAGCCCGGGGACACCGTGCGGCGCGACGAGAACCTGCTGGACCTGGAAACCGACAAGGTGGTGCTGGAGGTGCCGGCCCCGGTCGATGGAGTACTGAAGGAAATCCTGCGCCCGAGCGGCGAGACCGTGACCAGCGGCGAGGTGCTGGCGGTGATCGAGGAGGCGGCGCTCGAACCCGAGGCCGCAGCGCCAACGGAACCCCGGGAGGCGTCGCGGCCGGCGCCGGCCGCCGAGGCGGACCGGCTCAGCCCGGCCACGCGGCGCATCGTCGAGCAGGAACAGATCGATGTCTCGCAGGTGCCGGCCAGCGGGCGCGGCGGGCGCCTGACCAAGGCAGACGTGGTGCGGCACATGCAGTCCGGCGGCGGCGCGCGCCCCGAAGAGCGCGTGCGCATGACGCGGCTGCGCGCGCGCATCGCCGAGCGCATGAAGGAGGCCCAGAATACCGCCGCCATCCTGACCAGCTTCAACGAAGTCGATCTCAAGGCGGTGATGGACCTGCGCGCCCGGTACCGGGAGGCCTTCGAGCAGGAGCACGGGGTGAAACTGGGCCTGATGTCGTTCTTCGTGCGCGCGGCCTGCGATGCCCTGCGCAAGCACCCGGTGGTCAATGCCTCGCTGGAAGGCGACGAGATCGTCTACCACGGCTACCAGGACATCGGCATCGCGGTGTCCACCGAGCGCGGCCTGATGGTGCCGGTGCTGCGCAGCGCCGAGCACATGACCCTGGCGGAGATCGAGCGCGGCATCCGCGCGTTCGCCGCCCAGGCCCGCGAGGGCAGCATCGCGCTGGAGGACCTGCAGGGCGGGACATTCACCATCACCAACGGCGGCGTGTTCGGCTCCTTGTTGTCGACGCCGTTGCTGAACCCGCCGCAGAGCGCCATCCTCGGCATGCACAGCATCAAGGAGCGCCCGGTGGTGGAGGAGGGCGAGATCGTGGTGCGCCCGATGATGTACCTGGCGCTCAGCTACGACCACCGCATCATCGACGGGCGCGAGGCGGTGCAGTTCCTGGTGGCGCTCAAGGATGCCCTGGAAGACCCGGCCCGCCTGTTGCTGAACCTGTGACGGCGGCGCGGACATTGGTTTGAAGAGCGCCGATCGATAACGCCCCGGGCCCTTGAGCGGGCCAGGTGCGAGGCATGGGAAACGAGATGGCAGAACAGTTCGACGTAGTGGTGATCGGCGGCGGCCCGGGAGGCTACGTGGCCGCCATACGCGCCGCCCAGCTGGGCCTCAAGACGGCCTGCATCGACATGTATACCGGCAAGGACGGCAAGCCGGCGCTGGGCGGCACCTGCCTCAACGTGGGCTGCATCCCGTCCAAGGCGCTGCTCGATTCCACCAAGCACTGGCATCACCTGCAACACGATTACGCCGACCATGGCATCACGGTCGCCGACAGCCGCTTCGATGTCGAGCAGATGCAGGCGCGCAAGGATGGCATCGTGCAGCAGCTGAATACCGGCGTGGCGGGCCTGTTCAAGGCCAACAAGATCCAGGCGTTCCACGGGCGCGGGCGCCTGCTGGCGGGCCGGCGGGTCGAGGTGACACGGGCGGACTCGGGCGCGACCGAGCAGCTCGAGGCGGGCAACGTGATCCTCGCCACCGGCTCGATACCCATTGCCATACCCGGGGTGGACTACGACGGCGAGTACGTCGTGGACAACGTGGGGGCGCTGGATTTCAGCACGGTGCCCAAGCGGCTGGGCGTGATCGGCGCCGGCGTGATCGGCCTCGAACTGGGCTCCGTGTGGTCGCGCCTCGGCGCCGAGGTGACCCTGCTCGAGGCCCTGCCCGACTTTCTGCCGCTGGTGGATCGGGACGTCAGCCGGGCCGCGGCCCGCGAATTCAAGAAGCAGGGTCTCGACATCCGTCTCGGCACGCTGGTCAAGGGTGCCCGTGTCGATGACGGCGAGGTGCGGGTGAGCCTCGAGACCACCGATGGCGAACAAGAGCTTGGCTTCGACCGCTTGCTGGTCGCGGTCGGCCGGCGCGCATTCACCGACGGGCTGTTGGCCGAGGATGCGGGCGTGGCCCTGACCGGCAATGGCCAGATCGAGGTCAATGAGCGTTCGCAGACGAGCGCCGAGGGCGTGTGGGCCATCGGGGACTGCGTGCGCGGCCCCATGCTCGCTCACAAGGCTTCCGAGGAAGGCATCGCGGTGGCCGAGCTGATCGCGGGCCTGCCCGCACACATTCACTTCGACACCGTGCCCTGGGTGATATACACGGATCCCGAGATCGCCTGGGTGGGCAGGACCAGCCAGGAACTGGCGGCCGAGGGGATCGAATTCCGGGCCGGCTCGTTTCCTTTTGCCGCCACCGGACGCGGGCTGGCGCTCGGCCATGCCGCGGGCATGGTCAAGGTGCTGGCGCACGCGGAGACCGACGAATTGCTCGGGGTGCACATCATGGGTGCAAACGCTTCCGAGCTGATCGCAGAGTGCGTGGTGGCGATGGAATTCCACGGCTCCAGCGAGGACCTCGCGCGCATCGTGCACGCCCACCCGACGCTGTCGGAGGCCATTCACGAGGCGGCGCTGGCAGTGGACCAGCGCGCCATCCACCGGGCCAACTGAAACGCGGCAGAGACGGCTGCAGAGCGCGCCGCGGGTAGCGGGCGATCGCGGCCACCCGACGAGCGGCGTCACCTGCTAACATTGAGGGCTTGAGAACAGCTTTGAGGGCCATTGCATGAGCGCCATCCCCGAGCAATTCAACGCGTTCCGCATTCACGATGACAGCGACGGATACCGGGCCGGAATCGAACAGGTCTCGGTGGACGACCTCAACGAGGGCGATGTCCTCATCCGCTGCCACTTCTCCAGCGTCAACTTCAAGGATGCGCTGGCCGGCACCGGCAAGGGCAAGATCCTGCGCCGCTTTCCGTTGTGCGGCGGTATCGACGTGGCGGGCGTGGTGGTGGCCTCGGACAGCGAGCGCTTCGCCGTTGGCGATGAGGTGCTGGTGACCGGCACCGGGCTGTCGGAGACCCGTGACGGCGGGTATGCCGAGTACCAGCGCCTCGACAGCCGCAGCATCGTGCCACTGCCGGCGGGCCTGTCATTGCGGGAAGCCATGGCGCTCGGCACCGCGGGCTTCACCGCCGGGCTCTGCCTGTACCGGATGGAGGCCAACGGGCAGCGCCCGGACCAGGGCCCGATCCTGGTCACCGGCGCCACTGGCGGAGTCGGCAGCCTGGCGGTCAACCTGTTCAGCCATGCCGGCTACGACGTGCACGCCATCAGCGGCAAGCTGGAGCAATTCGACTACCTCGAGGCGCTCGGCGCCACGCAGTGCATTTCCCGGCACGAACTGCACTGGGGGCAACGGCCCCTGGAGACCGCCCGCTGGGCCGGTTGCGTGGAAAACGTGGGTGGCGACATGCTCAGCGGCATCACGCGCGCCATCATGCCCTACGGCAACATCGCCTGTTGCGGCATGGCCGGCGGCATCGGGCTGCAGACCACGGTGATGCCATTCATCATCCGCGGCGCCAGCCTGCTCGGCATCAGCTCCTCGAACTGCCCCTACGACATCCGCCTGGAGGTCTGGGAGCGCCTGGCGGGCGACTGGAAGCCACCCCTGCTGGACCGCATCGCCGAGCACGAGATTTCCCTCGAAGGGCTGGTCGGGCACTTCGAGACCATGCTGGCCGGCGACTCCCTGGGCCGCACCGTGGTGCGGCTGGGGGCGGAGGCATGAGCGCGCGGCGCGAAGGTGCCCGAGCGGAGCGAGCCATGACCGCCATTCGAATTGAACCGCCGCGTTGTGCGGCATGAGCCTTAAGAAAGGAGAATACCCATGAGCATTCAGGTCGGTGACCGAATTCCCGAAGCCAAGCTGACGATGATGACGCCGGAGGGGCCGGACGCCCAGTCGACGTCGGAGTACTTCGCCGGACGCACGGTGGTGTTGTTCGCGGTGCCCGGTGCCTTCACCCCCACCTGTTCAGCCAAGCACCTGCCAGGCTTCATCGAACTCGAGGCGGACATACGCGGCAAGGGCGTGGATGCGATTGCGTGCATGGCCGTCAATGACGTGTTCGTGATGAGCGCCTGGGGCAAGAGCGCCAACGCCGGGGGCATCGACATGCTGGCCGACGGCAATGGCGCATTCACCGCCGCGCTGGGCCTGGGGATGGACGCCAGCGCATTCGGCATGGGCCAGCGTTCGCAGCGCTTTGCGCTGGTGGCCGAGGACGGCGTGGTCACGCAACTGTTCGTGGAGGCACCCGGCGAGTTCCGCGTCAGCGCCGCCGAGCACGTGCTGCAGTCGCTGTAGCGGCACGCGCGGAGGCCCGCGGGCCGGCCTCAGGCGGAGAGGGCCACCTCGCTCATGAGGTGGATGAAGTTCCCCTCCGAATCGCGGAAGCCGGCCATCCATAACTCCATCTCGGGCGTGCGGTGCACCACGTGCGGCTCGCGCTCGAAGCTGACGCCGTGCGCGGCGATGGCCGCGCAGGCGGCGTTGATGTCCGGCGTGTGGTAGTAAATGAGCGGGTGGGAAGGAAACGCCTCGCTGGCATCCTCGCTCAGGTACAGGCGAACCCCGCCGCAATCGAAAAACGCCATGTTCTGGTCCGGCACCTCGAACAGCAGCGGCAGGCCCAGCACGTCACGATAGAACGCCACCGCGCGGCGGATGTCCTGCGCACCCACGTGGATCTGCCCGATGCCGCCGACGACCGTTGGCTTTGTCACGCCTCTTCCGCCTCCGATTCGTCCTCGCCCTCGATGCGGGCCAGCCCGACCAGCTGCTCCTCCTCGTTCAGGCGAATCAGGGTCACGCCCTGCGTGTTGCGGCCGAGCGTCGAGATGTCCCGGGCGGGCGTTCGCAGCAGGGTGCCGCCGTCGGAAATGAGCATGATGTCATCTTCGTCGGCCACCTGGATGGCGGCGACCAGCGCGCCGTTGCGCTCGGAAGTCTGGATGCCGATCACGCCCTGGCCGCCCCGGCCCTGGACGTGGTGCTCGTCGGCGCGGGTGCGTTTCCCGAAGCCGTTCTCGGTCGCGGTGAGTACATCACCTTCGCCCACCACCAGCATCGAAACCACCCGCTGATCGCCCTGCAGGCGGATGCCGATCACGCCGCGGGCCACGCGTCCCATGGGCCGCACATCCTGCTCGGCGAAGCGAATGCACTTGCCGGAACTGGAAAACAGCATGATGTCGCGCTCGCCGTCGGTGATCTCGACTTTGACGAGTTCGTCGTCTTCGGGCAGGTCAATGGCCCAGATGCCGTTGGCGCGCGGCCGCGAGTAGGCGGACAGCGCGGTCTTCTTGACGATGCCCCGGCGGGTGGCAAAAAACACGAACTGGTCGTCGCGGTACTCCCGCACCGGCAGCACCGCGTTGACGCGCTCGTCCTTCTCCAGCGGCAGCAGGTTCACGATCGGTTTGCCGCGGCTCGCGTGGCTGGCCTGCGGCAGCTCGTAGACCTTCAGCCAGTGGACCTTGCCGCGGCTGGTGAAGCACAGCAGCGTGTCGTGGGTGTTGGCGATGAACAGCTCGTCGATGAAATCCTCTTCCTTGACGCGAGTCGCGGACTTGCCCTTGCCGCCGCGCTTCTGCTCCCGGTACCGGTCCATGGGCTGCGACTTGGCATAACCCGCGTGCGAGAGCGTCACCACCACGTCCTCCTCCTCGATGAGGTCCTCCAGGCTGAGGTCCAGGCGCTGCTCGATGATTTCGGTGCGCCGTTGGTCGGCATATTGCTCGCGGATCTCATTTAGTTCCGCGCGAATCACCTCCATCAGGCGCTCGGGCTCGGAAAGAATGCGCACCAGCTCGCGCACCGTGGTGAGGATCTCCCGGTATTCGTCCGTGAGTTTCTCCTGCTCCAGCCCGGTCAGGCGATGCAGGCGCATGTTGAGGATCTCCTGCGCCTGCACGGGTGAGAGCTGGTAGCCGTCGTCCTGCAGGCCGAACTGCGGCTCGAGGTCCTCGGGCCGGGACAGCTCCGCGCCGCTCTGGCCCAGCATCTCCGCGACCAGGCCCGGGCTCCACGGTTGGGCCATCAATCGCTCCCTCGCCTCCGCCGGCGTGGCGGAGGACTTGATCAGCTCGATCAGTTCGTCCAGGTTGGCCAGCGCCACCGTCAGGCCTTCCAGGACGTGGGCGCGGTTGCGCGCCTTGCGCAGATCGAACAGCGTGCGGCGGGTCACCACTTCGCGGCGATGGCCGATGAATGCTTCCAGCACCTCCTTGATGTTCAGCAGCCGGGGCTGGCCATCGACCAGCGCCACCATGTTGATGCCGAACACGTGCTGCATGTAGGTGTGCTGGTAGAGGTTGTTGAGCACGACCTCGGGTACGTCGCCCCGCCGCAGCTCGATCACCACGCGCATGCCGTCCTTGTCGGATTCGTCGCGCAATTCGGTGATGCCCTCGAGCTTCTTTTCCTTGACCAGCTCCGCGATCTTCTCCAGCAACCGCGCCTTGTTGACCTGGTAGGGAAGCTCGGTGACGATGATGGAATCCTTGCCACTGCGCTCGTCGCTCTCGACGTGCGAGCGGGCCCGCATATAGATGCGGCCGCGGCCGGTGTGGTAGGCCTCGTGGATGCCCTGGGCGCCATTGATGAGGGCGGCGGTGGGAAAATCCGGGCCCGGCAGCAGCGCCATGATGCCGTCGATGTCGAGCTCCGGGTCGTCGATGAGCGCGATGGTGGCGGCGATCACCTCGGCGAGGTTGTGGGGCGGGATGTTGGTCGCCATGCCGACCGCGATGCCGGCCGAGCCGTTGACCAGCAGGTTCGGCACCCGGGTGGGCAGCACCAGCGGTTCGTGCTCGGACTCGTCGTAATTGGGGCCGAACTCCACCGTGTCGCGATCGATGTCTGCGAGCAGTTCGTGCGCCATGCGCGCCATGCGCACTTCGGTATAGCGCATGGCGGCCGGCGCGTCGCCGTCGACCGAGCCGAAGTTGCCCTGTCCGTCGACCAGCAGGTAGCGCATGGAGAAGGGCTGGGCCATGCGCACGATGGTGTCGTACACCGCGGCATCGCCATGCGGGTGATACTTGCCGATCACGTCGCCCACCACGCGGGCCGATTTCTTGTAGGCCTTGTTCCAGTCGTTGCCGAGCTCGCTCATGGCGAACAGCACCCGTCGATGGACCGGCTTGAGGCCATCCCGAACGTCGGGCAAAGCGCGTCCGACGATGACGCTCATGGCGTAGTCCAGATAGGATTGGCGCATCTCGTCTTCGAGATTGACCTGCAGCACTTCCTTGGCGACTTCAGCCATTTAAGAAATATTCTCCGAAAATCCTTTAACTAATTGAAATTATTTGAGTTAAAGGTATGAAAAATACGTGGAAAATGGGACCGGACCGGGTGTCATTGACTGCGCTCAATGATACCACAAAAGCACCCCGTCCGGGGGCTCCGAAGCCCCCCCGAAAACGGGCCCGGGCCGGCCCTGCGGGAGGCGCCACCGCGCTGTCAACGGGGCGCCGCCCGGCCCCGCCCGCCGGCGCCTTCCACCCCGTTCCGCGGGCAAGTATCATGGTCGGCCTGAAGGTTCACCGGAGACGTCACCCCCATGAAATGGTTCACCCGCCTGGCCACCACCCTGGCCCTGTGCGCCGGGCTCGCCCAGGCGCAGGAAACGGCCCCCGTGGCCAACCCGGAAGTCACGCTGCATACCAACCGCGGCGACATCCGTATCGAACTGTACCCGGCCGAAGCGCCAAAAACGGTCGAGAACTTCCTCCAGTACGCCCGCGACGGTTTCTACGACGGCACGATTTTTCACCGCGTCATCAGCCACTTCATGATCCAGGGCGGCGGTTTCACGCCCGACATGCAGCGCAAGCCCACGCGGGAGCCCGTGCTCAACGAGGCCGACAATGGCTTGACCAACGCGCGCGGCACCGTCGCCATGGCACGCACCGGCGACCCGCATTCCGCCAACTCGCAGTTCTTTATCAATGTCGAGGTGAACGGCGCGCTGGACCACACCGGCCAGGGCAGTTCCCGTGAGTGGGGTTACTGCGTGTTCGGCAAGGTCATTGCCGGCATGGAGGTGGTCGACGATATCCGCTTCGTGCCGACCTCGCCCCGCGACGTGCCGCTGGAGACGGTGGTGATCGAATCGGTGGAGGTTCACTGACGCAGGTCCCTGGCCGCGAGCGCATGACCACGCTGTTCATATCCGACCTCCACCTGGACGACAGCCGACCGCAGGCGACCCGGAAGCTGCTCGGGTTTCTGTCCGGCGAGGCGGCGGCGGCGGACGCGCTGTACATCCTCGGCGACCTGTTCGAGTACTGGCTCGGCGACGACGTCGCCACGCCCACCTCCGAGGCGGTGGCCGCGGCCTTGCTGGCCCTGGCCCGCAAGGGGGTGCCGTGCTTTTTCATGCACGGCAACCGGGATTTCCTGCTCGGCGAGGACTATGCCCGTAAGGCGGGGCTGAGCCTGCTGGACGAGGAACACGTGGCCGAGCTGTACGGGCAGCCGACGCTGCTGATGCACGGCGACAGCCTGTGCACCGATGACGTGGCCTACCAGCAGGTGCGCCAACAGGTGCGGCAAGCCGCGTGGCAGGCGGAGTTCCTGGCCCGCACGCCGGCTGAGCGCATCGAGGCCGCGCACGATGCCCGCGCCCGCAGCGCCGAGCACAAGGCGGCGGCGGGCATGGAGATCATGGACGTCAACGCGGACAGCGTCGCCGCGGCCTTCGCGCGGCACGGCGTGGACCGCCTGATCCACGGCCACACCCATCGGCCGGCCATACACGACCTGCGGTTGGCGGCAGGCGCCGCGCAACGCATCGTGCTCGGAGACTGGTATATGCAGGGCAGCGTGCTGCGGGTCACGCCCGGGGACCTGGACCTGGCCGCGATGCCCTTCTGAGGCCGTCGTCACGCGCGCGCTCTGCCCTCCGGCCGCGGGGCGAGTCATTGCCCCAGCGCCGAGACAGCGGAAGGCTCAGGACAGGGCTTCCATTTCCTCGGGGCTGAAGCCGGCGCGGTAACGGGCCGGGAGATTGAATGGCCCGTGAATGCCGTCGGAGAAATGCGCTGCGAGAAGGTCGAGGAAGGTCCGGGCGGGGTCCAGGCCCTGCTGCGCACAGCAGTAATGGAACCAGTGGGTGCCGATCGCCACGTGGCGCACCTCCTCCTCGAGGATGAGTTCCAGGATGGCCGCGGTCTCCCCATCCCCCGTCTGACGCAGGCGTCGGATCATGCCCGGCGTGACATCCAGGCCCCGCGCCTCCAGCACGCGGGGCACCAGCGCCATGCGATGCAGGCAGGAATCCGTGGTGCGACGGGCCATCTCCCACAGCCCGTCGTGGGCGGGAAAGTCGCCATAGGCATGACCGAGATCGGCCAGTCGTCGCTCCAGCAACCGAAAGTGGCGGGCCTCGTCGGCCGCCACGCTCAGCCAGTCGCGGGCGAACCCGGGCGGCATGTCGCGAAACCGGCAGGCGGCATCCAGCGCCAGGTTGATGGCATTGAATTCGATGTGCGCGATGGCATGCACCAGGGCGGCGCGCCCCGCGGCACTGCCCAGCCGTCGGCGGGGCACCCGCGAGGGGGGCACCAGCTCCGGCCGATCCGGCCGTCCCGGCGCTGCGTCGTCCGGCAGCCGGGCCCGGGAGTCGAATTCCAGCCGATCGGCTTCGAGCTCGCTCCACAGTCGGTCCACCGCCTCGCACTTCGCGTCCGGCGCACTCAATGCCAGGCAGTCGGCCGCTGCCCGGTAAGCGTCGCGCCAGGCGGCGTTGGGGCGCGCGCGGCTCAAAGATTCGCGATGAGCGCGTCGGCGAACCCCGAGGTCGGCACCTCGCTGGCGCCCTCCATCTGGCGGGCGAAGTCGTAGGTGACGATCTTCTGGCCCACGGTCGCCTCGAAGGCCGCCGCGATCCGGTCCGCCGCTTCCGTCCAGCCGATGTACTCGAACATCATGCAGCCGGAGAACATCAGCGAACTGGGGTTCACCTTGTCCAGGTTGGCGTACTTGGGCGCCGTGCCGTGGGTCGCCTCGAACACCGCGATGTGGTCCGCGATGTTGGCGCCCGGGGCGATGCCCATGCCGCCCACTTCGGCGGCCAGCGCGTCCGACAGGTAATCGCCATTCAGGTTGGAGGTGGCGATCACGTCGAACTCGGCGGGCCGCAGCTGCATCAACTGGAACATGATGTCGGCGATGCGGTCCTTGATGACCACCTTGCCCTCCGGGCGCTCGCCACCATGGTCCTCCCACAGGGCGGCTTCCGTGATGGTCTGCTCGGGGAACTCCTCGGCCGCCAGTTCGTACCCCCAGTTGCGGAATGCACCCTCGGTGAATTTCTGGATGTTGCCCTTGTGCACCAGGGTCACACTGGGGCGGTCGTGCGCGATGGCATAGTCGATGGCCTTGCGCACCAGGCGCTTGGTGCCGAACGCCGAGATTGGCTTGATGCCAAGGCCCGCGCCCTCGAAGAACTCGGCGCCCATTTCCTCGCGCAGGAAGCGGGCCAGCTTCTCGTTCTCGGGCGTGCCCGCCTGGTACTCGATACCGGCGTACACGTCCTCGGTGTTTTCCCGGAACAGCACCACGTCCACGTCTTCCGGGTGGCGCATGGGCGAGGGAACACCGCGGTAGTAGCGCACCGGGCGCACGCAGGCGTAGAGATCCAGTTCCTGGCGCAGCGAGACGTTGAGGGATCGGAATCCGCCCCCGACCGGCGTGGTCAGGGGGCCCTTGATGGCCACCGTGAGCTCCTGCACGGCCGCCAGGGTCTCGGCGGGGAAGTAGTCGCCGTCATACATGCCGGCCGCCTTCTCGCCCAGGAACAGTTCCGCCCAGTGCACCTTGCGCCGGCCGCCGTAGGCTTTTTCCACCGCCGCATCCCAGATGCGCAGGCAGGCCCGCGTGATGTCCGGCCCGATGCCGTCACCCTCGATGAAGCCCAGCACGGGCTGGTCGGATACCTGCAGGCGATTGTCGACGATGCGAATCTTCTCGCCGCTCTCGGGCAGCCGGATGTGTCGGTAGCTCATGATCGTTGTTCCTTGGTCTGTAAGGGGCAATTGCCAACTGTCTATTATATCGTGACCGCGCCCCTGGCTGCGCCCGGCGTCGGCCCGCGCCCGGGCGCGATGGCGCCTTGGTCAATTTCACCATGGCAAGTGGCGAAAGTGGCCCCCGAGCGCCGCGGCCGGAGCCGCAAAACCCCGCCGGGCGACGCCTGGCGGCTGGCATGGTTCCTGCATCTATTACCCTGAAACCGCCAGCGGAGGATGTTTGCATGAGTCGAGGCTACGCCGGAAACGTGATCGCGGCGCTCGCCAGCTTTTTCATTCCGGGACTGGGGCAACTGCTGCAGGGCCGTGTGCTGCCGGCCGCATTCATGTTCGTGATGACCTGGCTGCTGTGGCTGATTCTGCTGGGCTGGATCGTCCACCTGTGGTCCATCATCGATGCCGCCGTTTACGAGCCGCCGCACCGACGTTGCTACGGGCGCGGCCACTACCGTGACTATGCCTGAGTGATCTGCGGGCCGGCTCGGCGAGCAGCCGGCGCCATTGCGCGCCTGACCGCGAACCGGCACACTGCGAGGCGAAGCGCTCACGGGGGTCCGCTTGCCCGCACCTGCTGCATTGATCATTCGTCCCGCCAGGAGCGGGGACGAGGCCTTGATCCTGGAGTTCATCCGGGAGCTGGCGGACTATGAACGCCTCGCCCACGAGGTGGTGGCCACCACCGCGCAACTGCAGGCGACGTTGTTTGGCCCCGTGCCGGCCGCCGAGGTGCTGATCGCCGAATGGGGCGGCGCGCCGGCGGGATTCGCGCTGTTCTTCGGCAATTACTCCACTTTCCTGGCGCGCCCGGGCATCTACCTGGAAGACCTGTTCGTGCGGCCCGACTTTCGCGGCCGGGGCATCGGCACCCGGCTGCTGGCGCAGTTGGCGCGGCTGGCGGTGCAGCGAGGGTGCGGGCGGCTGGACTGGTCCGTGCTGGACTGGAATGAGCCGGCGCTGAAGTTCTACCGCACGATCGGTGCCCGCGCCCTGGACGACTGGACCCAGTACCGCCTGGCCGGTGAGGCGCTGGCCGCGATGGCGAAATTGGCCGACGACTGAGCGGCCCCGGCCGCTGATGGCGGCACCGGGCCCTCTGCTAGAATCAGGGATAACCCGCGCCGGGAGGCAAACGTGTTCTACAAACCCCTGTTGCTGCCGATCCTGATCCAGGTGGCGCTCACCTTCGCCGTGATGCTGAGGATGTACGCTACCCGCATCCGGGAGATGCGCGCCAAGCGCATCGACCCCCAGGCCGTGGCGACCCGTGCGCGCGGGCGCGCAGCGCTCACGGACTCCGCCGCTTCGGCCGACAACTTCGCCAACCTGTTCGAGACCCCGGTGCTGTTCTACCTCGCCATGGTGCTGGCGCTGGTGCTGATGGTGCAGGACCCCGTGATGGTAGCGCTGGCCTGGATGTATGTCGTGCTGCGGTGCCTGCACAGTGTCATCCACACCACCTACAACACGGTGTTGCACCGGTTCTGGGTGTTCGTGATGAGCTGCGTGGCGCTGCTGGGAATCTGGCTGCGGCTCGGCTGGTACATCCTATCCCACTGAGGTGCGAGATGAATGAGAGACAATCCGTGTCCGGCGGCTGCCTGTGCGGGGCCGTGCGCTTCGCCGTGCAGTTGCCCAGCAAGTGGTGCGCCCATTGCCACTGCACCCGCTGCCGCAAGGCGCATGGCGCCGGTTACGTCACCTGGGCCGGGTTCGAAGAGTCCCGATTCCACCTGCAACAGGGCGAGCGGGAGCTCACCTGGTATCCCTCCTCACCCGGGGCGGAACGGGGCTTCTGCAAGGTGTGCGGCAGCAGCCTGGTGTTCCGGTCCGAGCGCTGGGCGGGTGAAGTGCACGTGGCGCTCGGCACCCTCGATGGCCCCATCGACCGCAAGCCGCAGGCGCACGTGTTCCATGACACCCACGTCGACTGGATGGCGATCGACGAAGCCCTGGCCATCTACACCCCGGATTAGCTCGACACCGGGCCGTTCGCCCTGAACCCCGCACACGGCCATGCCTGACATGGGGCCCGCATATCCTGGCGGTTCGTTACCCGCCGTTCCTGGGCATCGACGCGCTAGATGTGCTCCGCCCCGGCGGCCGGCGGCAGGGACCAGTCGACGGGCTGCATGCCCTGCCCGGCCAGGTAGTCGTTGGCGCGCGAGAAGTGCCGGCAGCCGAAGAAGCCGCGGCTGGCGGACAACGGCGAGGGATGCGGCGCGGTCAATACGAGGTGGCGCTGGCGGTCGATGACCACGCCCTTCTTCAGCGCATAGTTGCCCCACAACATGAAAACCAGGCCGTCCCGCTCGGCGTTCAGCAGCCGCACCACCTGGTCGGTGAAACGCTCCCAGCCCTTGCCCTGATGCGACCCGGCCCGCCCGCGTTCCACGGTCAGCACGGCGTTCAGCAGCAGCACGCCCTGCTCCGCCCAGTGCTGCAGGCAGCCGTGGTCCGGCGGCTCGATGCCCAGGTCGGATTCGATTTCGCTGAAGATGTTGAGCAGCGAAGGCGGGGTCGGCACGCCGAGGCGCACCGAGAAGCACAGCCCATGGGCCTGCCCCGGGCCGTGGTACGGATCCTGGCCGAGAATCACCACCCGCACACGATCGAACGGGGTCGAGTTCAGCGCATTGAAAATCTTGGGGCCGGGCGGATAGATGACCGCCCCGGCGCGCTTGCGCTCCAGCAGGAAAGCCCGCAGCTCATTCATGTAGGGTTGCGCGAACTCGGGCTCGAGGCGGGACTTCCACGAGGCCTCGAGATGGATTTCACGTGGTTCGGTCATCGGAGAAGGCTTGCGGGCGCGATGTATGCTGCTTGATATTTTGCCGTTCAACCCAAGGTAGCAGAACGAGCCTGAACAGGAAACCTGCCAACCGAGGTCACCTCATGCCCATTGCCGCCGATGTCGTCATTGTCGGGGCCGGACCGTCCGGCCTGTTCCAGGTGTTCGAACTCGGACTGCTTGGCGTCTCCGCCCATGTGGTCGATTCCCTGCCGGTGCCGGGCGGCCAGTGCGCCGAACTGTATCCCGACAAGCCCATCTACGACATCCCGGCGCTGCCGGTGGTCGGTGCCCAGGAACTGGTGGACCGGTTGCTGGAACAGATCAAGCCCTTCGATGCGACCTTCCACCTCGGGCAGACGGTCACGCGCCTGGCCCGCAATGCGGACGGCCGCTTCGAGCTGGGCACTTCCGCGGGCACGGAATTCCTCACCCGGACGGTGGTCATCGCCGGTGGTCTCGGCGCTTTCGAGCCGCGCCGGCTGAAGGCCCCCGGGGCCGCGGATTGGGAGGGCCGGTGCATCCATTACCGGATCACCCAGCCCGAGCGCCTGCAGGGCCGGGACATCGTGATCCTGGGCGGCGGCGACTCCGCGCTCGACTGGACCCTGGAATTGCACGACAAGGTACGCTCACTGACCCTGATCCACCGGCGCGCCGAGTACCGCGCGGCGCCGGCTTCGGTGAGCGCGATGAAGGCCCTGACTGGCACGGCCCCGTTGGAGGAATTCCAGGGCCGGGTGCAAGCCGTGTTGAGCGATGGCGACGCATTCGAGGGCCTGAGTGTGGCGGACGCGAAGGGCGAATTGCACCGGATCGAGGCCGACGAGGTGTTCGTGTTCTGGGGACTTTCCCCCAGCCTCGGGCCCATCGCCGACTGGGGCCTGGAACTGGCGAAAAAACAGATCAAGGTCGATACCGAGCAGTTCCAGACGAGCGAGCCGGGCATCTTCGCGGTGGGCGACATCAACACCTACCCGGGCAAGAAGAAACTCATCCTCAGCGGTTTTCACGAAGCGGCGCTGGCGGCGTTCGGTATACAGAAACTGTTGCACCCCGAACGCAAGGTGCATCTGCAGTACACCACCACCAGCCCCATCATGCACCGGCGCCTGGGCCTCGAGTGACGCCCCGCGGCGCGACGCGCGCTGCTTGCAAAGCGCCGGGATTGTCCTATGCTCAGGCTATGTGATCGGACTGCAGCGCCCCCCCTTTCAGCTGCAGCGCGGAGCGTTCCGCGGGCCGGTCACGAAGCAACAGGCGGCCCATCGGCCGCCTGTTGTGTTTCCGGGACCCGGCCGGCAGCGGCTCGCTTCGAGGCGGAAATCGCGAATCCAATAAACGTTGTTCTATACTTTTCTTGAGGCCGACCCCCTGTTGACGCGCGGCGCCGGATGCGCCGCAAGACCACGAATTAAGGAGACAGACCATGGGACTTTCGAGACTTGCATCGCTACTGCCGGCGATCGCGGCGTTGACGCTGTCGTGCTCCGAGCCCGGCCCGCCGGCAGGCGCCGAGCGCCCTGAACCCGGCGCCGGCACCGCCGCGGCGGTGGACGATTACGGCGACCGGCTCGGGACCATCGAGTTTCCGGTCAGCTGCAACGCCGAGGCCAGCCCGCTGATGGAGCGGGGCCTGGCCTTGCTGCACCACATGACCTACGCCGGTGCCGAGGCGGCATTCTCGAAGGCGGCCCAGGCAGACCCGGATTGCGCGCTGGCGCGCTGGGGCATCGCCATGAGCTACGTGCACCCCCTGTGGAGCGACCCGCCCAGCGTGGAGCGCCTGCAGCGCGGTCTGGAGCTGCTGCGCGAGGCCGAGGCCATCACTAACCAGACTGCCCGCGAGACCGGTTACATCGCCGCCACCCTGGCTTACTACGATGGCGCGGCGGCGCGCCTGGAGCCGGAAAGCCTGGAGCGTTTCAGGGACGGCTGGGAGCGGGTGTACCGGGAGTTTCCGGAGGACATCGAAGCCGCTTCCTTCTACGCCCTGGCCTTGATGGCGACGGCGGAAAAATCGGACAAGACCCTGCGCAAGGAAGCCGAGGCCGGCCAACTCGTCGAGCAGGTGCTGGCCAAGGTGCCCGATCATCCCGCCGCGCATCACTACATCATCCACGCCTACGACAACCCGACATTCGCCGACCGCGCGCTGGAGGTGGCCAGGAATTACGGCAATGTCGCGCCCGAGGTGCCCCACGCACTGCACATGCCCACCCACATCTTCACCCGGCTCGGGCACTGGGACGATTCCATCGACATGAATAGCCGCTCGGCGGCGGCCGCCGAAGCCTCCGCCCACGGTGAATACGTCTCGGCGCACATGCTGCACGCGCAGGATTACCTGGTGTACGCCCACCTGCAGAAAGCCGAGGAGCAGCAAGCCCGGGCGATCGTTGAGCAGGTCATGGAACTGCAGGGCCCCTGGGGCGAGAATGCCAGGGGCGCGTCGGCCTATGCGCTGGCGGCGATGCCGGCCCGATTCGCCCTCGAGCGCCGTGACTGGGCCGCTGCCGCCACCATTGAACCCCGCCTGCCGGCCTCGTTCCCGTGGTCGCCCGCGTTCGCGCAATACGAGGCGCTGAGCTGGTTTGGCCGTGGACTGGGCGCCGCACGCGCGGACCTGCAGGACATCGCGGCCGAGGCGGTGGCTGAATTGAACCACCTGCGCGAAGTGCTGCAGGAGCAGGGCCAGGGCTACTGGGCGAAGCAGGTCGAGATCCAGGCGCGGTCCATCGAGGCCTGGGCGGCCTACGCGGGCGGCGAGACGGAACTCGGCCTCGAGCGCATGCAGGCGGCGGCGGAACTGGAGAACTCCACCGACAAGCATCCGATCACGCCCGGCGAGGTGCTGCCCGCCAACGAGCTCTATGGTGACATGCTGCTGGAGGCGGGCCGGGCGGAGGACGCCATCGCCGCCTACCGGGCCTCGCTGGCGCGTTCGCCGAATCGCTTCAACAGCCTGTATGGCGTGGGGGAAGCGGCCAGCAGCCTGGGCGACGACGCCACGGCAACCGCCTACTACTCCCACCTGGCTGAAATGACCGCGGGCTCCGGGGCAGACTGGCCGCGCCTGCAGGCCGCGCGGGCATTCCTGGCCGCACACGAGGGGGGCTCGGCCGGACCCTGAACGACCGGGACCCGAGGCGACCGGCGCAATGCGGAACGCCCGGCTGACGCCGGGCGTTTCTCATTGGCCTCGAGCACCCCGCCTCAATGCCCCATCGGGTCGTTCCACTCGGCCAGCAGGACGATGCAGTTGGGGTTGAACCCGTTGTCCTTGAGCGTGTCCCAGCTGTCGATGACCTCGCGGGTGGCCAGGTCGACCACCGAAATCGAGCCATCACTCATACCGGGCAGATTGATGAACGAGTTCTGCACGAAAGCGTACTTGCCGTCCTTCGTGTAGGCCACGTGGTGCGCGCCTTCCGCCGCGTCGATGGTCTTGAGGTGTTCGGCCTTGCGCCCGCCCTCGCTCAGCGCGAAGAAGTGCATCTTGCCGGGGTTGGCTGTCGTCACGTGCATCTCGCTGCCGTCGCCATTGAAGTAGATCTCCAGCGGCACGGCGGCGCCCACGGTGCTGAAGTCGAAGCCGGGCATGGAATCGAAGCCGCCCGTTTCCGGATTCCAGGCAACCACCCACAGGCTGGCGTCATTCATGTTCGTCACCCAGGCCACCGGCGGATTCGACCCGGGCACGAACACCACCTCCACGGGGGCAATGTTGTTGGGTTCTTCCTTGTCCGTCACGCTGACCGTGCCCAGTGCCTTGCCGGTGCTGATCTCGATGATGCCCAGCTCGTTGCCGGGGTCGCCGAAATCCGTGGCCCGCACCGTGCTGGTCACCAGCATGCGGTCGATGCCCTCGTGCAAGGCGATGCCGTGGGGATAGTTGACCGGTGACGTGATGGTGTGCGTATAGGTGTCGTTGACGGCATCGCCGACCATGACGTTGTTCGAACCCATGCAGGTCTCGTACCAGGTCGAATCATCGGCGGAGAACACGATATCCTCGCCGACCACGCAATCAGGCACCTCGATCACCTTCACCCGGTAGGGGTTACGCGTCATGTCGATGACCCGCACTTCCGGTTTGCCCAGCGCGGTCATGTAGATCTTGGTGTGGGCATGGTTCCAGAACACATGGTGCGCGACCAGGTCCGGCGGCAGCGGAATATCGATGAGGATGTCGCCGTAGGTGTCCGACTCGGGGTCGACGTCGAAAATGGCGACGCCCTCCTTGCGCCCCATGTTGCCGAACGGCATTTTCAGGTCCTTCAGCGAGTCATTGGGCTTGGATTCGTAGTTGGCCATGGCCAGGATTTCGGCCGGGCTGGCCTGCGGCACGCACAGCAGTGCGGCTGCAAGCAAAATGTGGGTTTTCGTCATTTTCTGCTCCTCGCCGGGCGTTAGGCGGTGTGCACGGGGGTAACCTTAACGATAGTCTATACTCTCTGAGACTGCCGAACGTACTGCACACGATGAAGCCACGCCCATCCACCCTGCCGTCTGCGCTGCTCGCAGCGGCCCTGCTCGTTGCCACGCCATTCGACGCCCAGGTCGGGCGGGCACAGACCTCGGTCAACCGGATCGCCCTGGAGATCAGTGGCCGCGCGGTCCGGCACGACACCGGCACGGTCCGTGTCAGCCAGGGCGACACCGTGGAGCTGGTGTGGACCAGTGACGAGCCGGGCCTGCTGCACCTGCATGGCTACGATCTCGAGTTCGAGGTCGGGCCGGACGGCCCCTCGGCCTACGTGTTCGAGGCTCGCGCCACGGGGCGCTTTCCGATCACCAGTCACGGCTTTGGCGGCGAACAGGGCCACGGGCACGAGGCCCTGCTTTATCTCGAGGTCTACCCGCGCTAGCCGCGCACGGCCCGTCACGGGCCCCGCGGCCGCCCGGCGCCATGGCTAAACGTTACCGGCCCGGTCTGATATTGGCGCTGACGGCCATGCCGCTGCCGGCCTGGCCTCATGGCTTTGCCCAGCGCTACGACCTGCCGGTGCCCCTGGACCTCTACCTGGGCGGAGCCGCAGCCGCCGTGGCCCTGTCTTTCGTGGTCATCGCGCTGTTCGTCCGCGGCGATCGGACCGTCGCGCGCTATCCCCGCTTCGACCTGTTGCGCACCTGGCCTGGCCGCCTGCTCGCCAGCAGCATCGTGGTGCAACTGTTGCGCATGCTGTCGGTGGTGTTTTTGGGGCTGGTCATCGCGGCGGGCTACCTCGGGGATCCGAACCCATTCCGCAACCTGGCCCCCACCGCGATCTGGGTCACATGGTGGGTGGGGTTTGCCTACATCTCGGGGCTGGCGGGCAACCTGTGGGCGGCGGTCAATCCGTGGAACACCGTGTACCGGTGGATCGAGCGGGTGTGGCGCTTCTTCGCGCATGACGGCCAGCCCGCCCTGGGCCTGCGTTGGCCGCGCTGGCTGGGCCGCTGGCCGGCCGTCGTCCTGTTCACCGGGTTCGTCTGGGCGGAGCTGATCTGGCCCTCCAGCGACACCCCGGCCAGCCTGGCGCGGGCGGCGCTCGCCTACAGTCTCATTACCTGGACCGGGATGCTGCTGTTCGGGCGGCGCGCCTGGCTGCGCAATGGCGAGGCGTTTACGGTCGTTTTCAGCCTGCTGGCGCGGTTCTCCGTCACCGAGGTGGGCGTTACCGACCGGACCGCCTGCGCCAGCTGCGGCTCGCGTGGCTGCGAGCCGGCCGACCCCGCCTGCGTCGATTGCCTGGAATGCTTCGAACGCGCCGGGCGCGAAGCGCGCCACTGGAACCTGCGCCCGCCGGCCGTGGGGCTGCTCACCAGGCGGCCGATCGCGATTTCCAGCACGGTTTTCGTCCTGCTGATGCTGTCCAGCGTCACCTTCGATGGGCTGCTTGCCACGCCCCTGTGGGCCGGCCTGGCGCAGTGGATGATTTACTCGGAAACCATGCGCCCCCTGCTGATCGCCTTGCAGGACGTCACCGGCAATGCCGTGGCGGCCGCCGCCACCATCGCGCTGGTGGCGTTCCTGTTGCTGTTCCAGTTGTTGTATTTCCTGTTCAGCGCGCTGGTGCTGCGCAGCACCCCCGCGAACGCCCGGCATGGCCTCACCGTGACAAAGGTGGCGCGCTACTTCGTGTTGAGCCTGGTGCCCATCGCGCTGGCCTACCACCTCGCGCATTACCTGTCCTACCTGGCCATTGTCGGGCAGTACATGATCCCGCTCGTTTCCGACCCGTTCGGGTTCGGCTGGGACCTGTTCGGAACCAGCCTCTACATGGTGGACATTGCGGTGGTGAATGCCCGCATGGTCTGGTACACCTCGGTGGTCGCGATCGTCACCGGGCACATCATCGCGGTGTGGCTGGCGCACGTCACCGCCCTGCGCATCTTCCGTGACAACCGCGCCGCCCTGCTGAGCCAGATTCCGATGCTGCTGCTGATGGTGGCCTACACGGTGCTCAGCCTGTGGATCCTGGCGCAGCCGGTGGTGGAGACGGGCTGAGCCGGCCGGGTGCCCTGCGGGCCCGGATCAGACCCCGATGTCCTCACTCCAGAGCGCCGGGTTGCGGGCGATGAAGTCCTGCAGCAGGCGGATGCATTCGCGCTCCTGGCGCACCTCCACCTCCACGCCGCGCGAACGCAGCAAGGCCTCCTCACCCATGAAAGTGAGGTTTTCTCCCACCACCACGCGCGGGATGCCGTACAGCAGGATGGCACCCGAGCACATGGCGCAGGGTGACAGGGTGGTGTAGAGGATGGATTCCCGGTACACGCTGGCGGGCCGGCGGCCGGCGCGCTCCAGGGCGTCCATTTCGCCGTGCAGCACCACGCTGCCGGACTGCACGCGGCGGTTGTGTCCGCGCCCGATGACCTCGCCCTCGTGGACCAGCACCGCGCCAATCGGAATGCCGCCCTGCGAGGCGCCTTTGCGCGCCTCTTCGAGGGCCGCCTGCATGAACGAATCCATGCCTCCGAGGGTACCATTTCACCCGCGAAATGGTACCCTGAGCGCCACAATCAGAACCAAGATGCAGGAGCCAGTGAAATGGATTCCATTCCGACCAACGGCGGCACCGGACCGACCCCTGCGGCGGCGGCCGGCCCGTCCTGCTAGGGGAGCGCGCGATGGCCAGGATACTCAAGGCCGCCGTCATCCAGATGGCCAACAAGCTCGATACCGAGGCCAGCGTCGCGGAACACCGGGAGGCCATGATCGAGGCGCACATTCCCTGGATCGAGCAAGCCGGCGAGGCGGGTGTGCAGATGCTGTGCTTCCAGGAAATCTTCACCGGCCCGTATTTCTGCCCGTCCCAGGACGAAAAGTGGTACGAGGCGGCGGAGGCCATTCCCGACGGACCCACCACGCAGCGCATGATGGAGTACGCCAAACGCTACTCGATGGTCATCATCGTGCCGATCTACGAAGAGCACATGACCGGGGTCTACTACAACACCGCCGCGGTGATCGACGCCGACGGCACCTACCTCGGCAAGTACCGCAAGACGCACATCCCGCAGGTGGCCGGCTTCTGGGAGAAGTACTTCTTCCGGCCCGGCAACCTGGGCTTCCCGGTATTTGACACAAAATATGGGAAAGTTGGTGTATATATATGTTATGACAGACATTTCCCAGAAGGAGCCCGTTGCCTGGGCCTGAACGGCGCGGAAATCGTGTTCAACCCTTCCGCCACCGTGGCGGGGCTGTCACAGTACCTGTGGGAACTCGAGCAGACCGCGCACGCCGCCGCCAACGGCTACTTCATCGCCGCCATCAACCGCGTGGGCGAGGAAGCGCCGTGGAACATCGGCCGTTTCTACGGCTCGTCGTACTTCGCCGACCCGCGCGGGCAGATCGTCGCCCAGGCCAGCGAAACCGACGACGAACTGCTGATCGCCGAACTCGACCTGGACATGATCCGCGAGGTGCGCAACACCTGGCAGTTTTTCCGCGACCGCAGGCCCGAGACCTACGGCGCGATCACCGAACCCTGAGGCCCGCAAGCCCCGGGCGGGAGAGCACCATGAAGCTATTCAAGCGATTCAAATCCACCGGCACCGGGCAGCCAGAGGCCCTGAATCCGGACGACAACCAGTCCCTCATCGACGTCCGCGACCGGCACTTCCTGCCGACCGCCCTGCTCTACCACCAGCAACCGTTGCAGCTCACCCGCGCGGAGGGCGTGTACGTGTGGGACCAGCAGGGCAACCGGTACCTGGACTGCATCGGTGGAATCATCTGCATCTCGGCCGGGCACAACCACCCGCGGGTCAAGCAGCAGCTGATCGGCATGCTGGAGAACAACGAGATCCAGCACACCAGCACCCTCTACCTCAACCGGCACCCGGTGGAGCTGGCCGAGAAGCTGGTGGCGGAAGCGCCCGAGGGGCTGGACCGCGTGTCGTTCACCAACTCGGGCTCGGAAGCCAACGAGCTGGCCTTCATGACCGCCCGCCAGGCCACCGGCGAGACGATCATCGTCAACCTTCGCCATGCCTATCATGGCGGCACCGCGGGCACGCTCGCCCAGTGCGGGCACCACACCTGGCGGTTCCGCTCGCAGCCCGTCGCCTCCACCACCAGCGCGCTGGAACCCTACTGCTATCGCTGTCCCTTCAACCAGAAGCCGGAGAGCTGCGACCTGGAGTGTGCCAGCAACGTGGAGACCACCATCCAGACCACCACCCATGGCAAGATCGCCGGCATGATCGTGGAGCCCGTGATGGGCGTGGGCGGGTTCATCTCGCCGCCGCGGGAGTATTTCGAGCGGGTCACCCGGATCGTGCATGAGCACGGCGGCAAGTACATCTCCGACGAGGTGCAGACCGGCGCCGGCCGCTGTGGCCACGAGTTCCTGCTGAGCAAGGAACTGGGCATCGACGCGGACATGATCACCATGGCCAAGGGCTTCGGCAACGGCGCGGCGATCGGGGCGGTGCTGATGAAATCCGAAGACGCGCAGGCGCTGAAGGGCAAGATGTATTTCAACACCTTCGCCGCCGATCCCATGCAGACCGCCCAGGCACGGGTCACGCTGGAGGTCATCAAGGAAGAGAAACTCAGCGAGAATGCCCTGGCCATGGGTGCGCGGATCATGGACGGGCTGCGGCAACTGATGAAGCGGCATGAACTGATCGGCGACGTGCGCGGGCGCGGGCTGCTGCTGGGCATGGAGCTGGTCAAGGACCGCAAGACCAAGGAGCACGCGGTGGCGGAGACCGCCCGGCTGATGGACTTGTGCAAGGACCGTGGCGTGCTGCTGGGCAAAGGCGGGCTGTTCGGCAACGTGCTGCGCATCGGGCCACCGCTGACCATCAACGCCGAGCAGGTGGACTTCCTGCTGGAAGCCATCGACCAGTCGCTGACCGAGATCTCCGGCGCCGCCCAGGGCTGATCGATGACGGATCCGGACAAGCCCCTGCATGGCGACGGCGCCGACCGCAATCTGAGCAATGCCGATATCGCGCCGGTGCCCCCGGGCCGGCGCAACTGGAGCGCAATCAGCTTCTTCGCCCTGTGGGTGGGGATGGTGGTCAACATCCCGGCCTACATGATCGCGGCCTCGCTGGTGGACGGCGGCATGAGCTGGTCGCAGGCCATGTGGACGGTGTTGCTGGGCAACGTGATCGTGTTGATCCCGATGGTGCTCTCGGGTCACGCCGGCACCAAGTACGGCATCCCCTTCCCGGTGTTCGCGCGCGCGGCCTTCGGCATCCGGGGCGCGCACATCCCCTCCTTCCTGCGCGCCATCGTGGCCTGCGGCTGGTTCGGCATCCAGACCTGGATCGGCGGCGCCGCGATCTACACGCTGGTGCTCATCGTGTGGCCCGGCGCCGAGAACCTGCCGCAGGTGCTGCCCGACTTCATCGGCATCAACCTGGTGCAGTTCGCCTGCTTCATGGCCTTCTGGTTCATGAACATCTGGCTGATCTGGAAGGGCATCAACTCGATCAAGGTGCTGGAGCATCTGGCCGCGCCCTTCCTGCTGGCCTGCGGCCTGGGTTTGTTGTGGTGGGCCTGGGTGTCCGCCGACGGCTTCGGGCCCATGCTCGAGGCGGAGTCAAAGTTCGCAACCCGCGCCGAGTTCTGGAAGCTGTTCTTCCCCAGCCTGACCGCGATGGTCGGATTCTGGGCCACGCTGTGCCTGAACATTTCCGATTTCACGCGCTACGCGAAGTCGCAGAGCGCCCAGGTCATCGGACAGGCGGCCGGGTTGCCGACCACCATGGTGCTGTTTGCCTTCATCGGCGTCGCGGTGACCAGTGCCACGATCGTGGTCTACGGCGAGGCGATCTGGGACCCGGTCATCCTGGTGCGGCGCTTCGACACGCCGCTGATCGTATTCGCCTCGATGGTGGCGGTGATCATCGCCACGCTCTCCACCAACGCCGCGGCCAACGTGGTCAGCCCGGCCAACAATTTCTCGAACATGTGGCCCTCGAAAATCGACTTCAAACGCGGCGGCTACATCACCGGCGTGATCGGTATCGTGATGATGCCGTGGAAACTGCTGGCGGACCCCACCGGCTACATCTTCACCTGGCTGATCGGCTACTCGGCGTTGCTGGGCCCGGTGATCGGCATCATCCTGGTGGACTACTACCTGGTGCGAAAGACCGAGCTCGATATCCGCGAACTGTACCGCTTCGACGGACGCTACAAGGGCATCAACAACAAGGCCATCATCGCGATGCTGCTGGGCATCGCGCCGAATATCCCCGGCTTCCTCGCCCAGATCGGCGTGATCGGGACCGGTGGCGCGCTGGTCGAGCTGTACCACTACGCCTGGTTCATCGGGCTGGCCATCTCCAGCCTGGCCTATTACGTGCTCATGGGCGGCAAGGAGCAGACGGCATGAGCGACATTCGCGCCGGCCGCCTGAGCGACGCGCAGCTCGCCGAGAATTTCGCTGCCCTGCAGCCACCCATGGACGCCGCGCAGGCGGCCGTGGAGGCGGCCCGCTGCCTGTTCTGCTTCGATGCGCCCTGCACCGAGGCCTGCCCCACGGGCATCGACATTCCGGGCTTCATCCGCAAGATCGCGACCGGCAACCTGCGCGGCGCGGCGGTCACCATCCTGCGGGAGAACATCATGGGCGGCACCTGCGCCAACGTATGCCCCGTGGAGGAGCTGTGCGAGCAGGTTTGCGTCAGGAACGCCGCCGAGGACAAACCGGTCGAGATCGGCCGGTTGCAGCACTTCGCCACCGACCACCTGTTTCGCAGCGGGGCGCAGCCCTTCACCCGCGCCGGGGACAGCGGCCGCCACGTGGCGGTGGCGGGTGCGGGCCCGGCCGGGCTGGCCTGCGCGCATGCCCTGGCGCTGCTGGGCCACCGCGTGACCGTCTTCGAGGCGCGCGCCAAGGCCGGCGGCCTCAACGAGTACGGCATCGCGGCCTACAAGATGCTCGACGAGCGCGCGGCGCGCGAGGTGGAGTTCATCCTCGGCGTGGGCGGTATCGAGATCGAGACCGGCGTCTCGCTGGGACGGGACGTGTCGCTGGATGCACTGCGCGAGGTCTACGACGCGGTGTTCCTGGGCCTGGGCCACAACGCGGTGAATGCGTTGGGCCTGGAGGGCGAGGACCTCGCGGGCGTCCACAACGCGGTGGACTTCATCGAGCGCATCCGGCAGGAGGATCCCGCCACCCTGCCGATCGGCCGCCGGGTGGTGGTGATCGGCGGCGGCAACACCGCCATCGACGTGGCGGTGCAGACGAAAAAGCTGGGGGCCGAGTACGTGACCCTGGTCTATCGCCGCGGCGCAGAGGACATGGGCGCCACCGAACACGAGCAGGAAGTGGCCCAGACCAGCGGCGTGCTGATCAAGCACTGGGCCCAGCCGGTGCGCATCCTGGCCGCCGGCGAGGAGGCCGGCGGCGTCGAGTTCGAGTACACCCGCTACGATGAAGGGGGCCGCCTGGCGGGCACCGGGGAGACCTTCGAACTGCCCGCCGACCAGGTGTTCAAGGCGGTGGGCCAGCATTTCGCGCCCTCGCCGTTCCAGGAATCCGAAGCGCCGGAAATGGACGGCAGCCGCATCAGGGTGGACGAGGAACGTCGCACATCGCTGGAGGGCGTCTGGGCCGGCGGAGACNNGTGCAGGACGGCAAACTGGCCGCCCGGTCGATTGACCGGTATCTACGTCGCTGATTCGGATTCGGCGCCGGGGCCCGGCCGCTCGGATACCAGAATGAGCACGCAATTTTCGCGAGCAGTGAATTCCAGCGACTCATCGCTGAGCAGGTGTCCTTCACGCACCTCGACGCCATGGGCGCGCCCGGAACCACTCACCACGTAGCTCAGGACATCGGAGTCGTGGCCGATGGAGTGTCCCGCGCTTACGCGCGCCACCTCGACCACGGTGCGGGCAGCAAAGGTTTCCTGCTGCCCGCCAGGCCCACCATAGATGCGCAGGCGTTGCCCATCCGGGACATGATACTTTCGATAGGAGGCGGGCTCCCCGGGCCGTTCGGGCACTACCCACATCTGGATCATGCGGTTCAGGGTGGCGTCCGGGTTGACCTCGTTGTGCGCGAACCCCTCGCCTCCCGCGCGCTGCACCTGGACGTCAAAGGGCCGCAACTCCTCGCCGTGCTCAAGCGAGCCTTCGTGCATGATGCGGCCCTCCACCATCAGCGAAATGACGTCGATTTCGCGGTGCGGATGCAGATGGGTCTCGCCATGCGGGTTGAAGCGGGCATCGGCAAGGTACACGAAACGGCCCAGGCCGGGATGCGTATGCTCCTCCCGGTGCGCACCCCACACGCCGGGATGCATCACCATCCGGGTTTCGCGCAGCCCGGCGAAGCCGCCGCGATGCAAATCGTCGCGATGCATGATGACCATGGGCTGCATTATGTGGGCAGC